>Ga0136622_10000503_pt1 | contig 16046 bp, 17 predicted proteins | sample AntDrymUQ4482106_2_FD_104803 | JGI IMG/M metagenome (GOLD analysis project Ga0136622, IMG submission 104803) | Polar desert sand microbial communities from Dry Valleys, Antarctica - metaG UQ448 (21.06) | ecosystem: Environmental > Terrestrial > Soil > Desert | place: Antarctica: Dry Valley...
ACCGACCGGCTCGCCCTCGACTACCGGCTTGTCACTGAGGCCTGCGGCGTGTTCGATCGCTCCGAGCGCGGCAAGCTCGCGCTGACCGGGACCGAGACCAAGACCTTCATGCAGGGGCAGGTGACCAACGACGTGGAGGCCCTGACGCCGGGAACCGGGTGCTACGCCGCCTTCCTCACGGTCAAGGGCAAGATGGAGGGCGACCTGCGCATACTCGATACCGGCGACGAGCTCTGGCTGGACACCGAGCGGGTCTCGCTGCAGCCGCTGTTCAACATGATCCAGCGCTACAAGCTCGGCGCCGACGTCCAGCTGGGAAAGCGCACGCTGGAGCAGGGTCTGGTCTCGCTGCTGGGCCCGGACTCCCGTCGCCTGCTCGGCGCCGAGCAGCTGCCCGGCGCCGAGCACGCCAACCGCCGGGGCACGGTCGGCGGTGTGGAGGTGCTGATGGTGACCACCGATGCCGGCGTGGACCTCGTCTGCGACGCTGAGCACACCGGCGCGTTGCTCGAGGCGCTCACAGCGCTCGGCGCCGAGCCCGTCGCCGAGGAGGCGGCCGAGTGCGTCCGGGTCGAGCGGGGCCGGCCCCGCTTCGGGGTGGACATCAACCAGAGCACGATCCCCCAGGAGGCGGGGCTCAACCAGCGCGCGGTCTCATTCACCAAGGGCTGCTACGTCGGTCAGGAGACCGTCGCCCGCCTCTACTACCGCGGCAAGCCGAACCGCCACCTGCGCGGGCTGCGCCTGAGCGAGCCCGCCGCCACGGGAGAGGTCGTGCGGCGCGGCGACCGCGAGGTGGGGCACCTGGGGTCGTTCGCGGTCTCGCCCCGGCTCGGGCCGATCGCGCTGGCGCTGATCCGCCGGGAGGCCGCGCCCGGGGACTCGGTGGAGGTCGGTGAGGCCGGGCAGGCCGCCGAGGTCGTCGAGCTTCCGTTCCCCGCCGCCTGACCGGGCGGCTCACGCCGCGCGCGACCGGCCGAGGAAGGCCTCGAGCCGCTGCCGCGCCGGCGCTTCCTGCAGCGGCAGGACCGGGATGTCCGGGTGCGCGGCCAGCCACCCGGTGACGATCCGCAGCTCGTCGACCTCCTCGGGCGGGACGTAGGGCGGCCCGGGCCCCGCGGGCGAGCGGGCAAGCGCGCGCTCGGTCCGCTCGGCCACCTCCTCCGGAGGCGGGACCGGCCCCCAGTCCGCCACGCGGCCTGCCACGAGCCAAAAGGCATCGTGCCGGGACTCCCGGGGGTGCGGCGCCAGCACGAGGCGTGACAGCGAGTGCGTGGCGCGCACCACGCTGCCGAGGCGGCCGAGCAGAACCTCCAGGCGGTCGCGCCGGCGCCGAAGCCAGGCGGCGCGCTCGTAGCGGAGCTCGGCCGCCGCCGCGCGCATCTGTTGCTCCAGGTGCTCGAGCAGCGCATCGCCCCCGTCCCCCGGCCCGGTGAAGAGCGCCAGGGCCTCGTCGAGCCGGCGGCGGTAGAGGTTCGGGTCGAGATCGTTCAGGCAGGGCGACAGGCACCGGCCCATCTGCCCGTAGATCGATGCCCATGGGCGTCGGCGCAGCCGGCGCCCGCAGTGGCGCAGCCCGAACAGCGAGTTGAGCTGCTCGACCAGCTCCACCGCCGCGGCCCGGCTGGGCAGCGGCCCGACCGTGATTCCGCGCCCGGCCGCCGGGTCGCGGGCGACCTCGAGGATCGGGTAGTCGATGTCCAGCCGGCAGCGGAGGTACACGTGTCCCCCGGAGCGCTTGAGTGCTGCGTTCCCCGCGGGTCGCAGCTCCTTGATCAGGCGGTTCTCGAGCACGAGGGCCCCGAGCTCCGAGTGGGTCACGCGGCAGTCCACCGAGTCGGCATGCGCCGTCCACGCAGGCGGCGCGTGGCCGGAGGGAAGGAAGTGCTCGCGCGCCCGAGCCCGCAGGGAAACCGACTTCCCGACGTACAGCACGCGGCCCGCGGCGTCGCGGAACAGGTAGACGCCCGGCTCGTCGGGCAGCGCACGGAAGTCGATGCGCCCGGACACCGGCGCCGGCTGTCGCGTGCGGGGCCGCCGGCGCCGAGGCGCGAGCAGCGCCTCGGCCTCGCCCACCGTCGCGGCGTGGGCGGACAGGCGGTGAAAGAGGGCGCAGAACACCCGTGCGCAGGTCTCCGCGTCGGGCAGCGCCCGGTGCACGACCTCCACATCGATTCCGAGGGTCGCCGCAAGAGGAGCCAGCTTGCGCTGGCGAGCAAGCGGGGCGAAGCGACGGGCCAGAGCCACGGTGCACAGCACCGGCCCACCCGGCCAGGGCACCTCGGCGCGCGCGCATGCGTCGCGCAGCACGCGGCGGTCGAAGCTCGCGGAGTGCGCGACGAGCACCCGTCCGTCCAGCATGCCGGCAAGCCGGCGCAGCACGTCGCCGGGCTCGGGTGCGTCGTCCACCATGTCCTGGGTGATGCCTGTGAGGCGCTGGATCGAACGACCCAGCGGGCGCCGGACGGATACCAGCGAGCAGTAGCGGTCGTGCAGCTCGCCGCCTCCGACGAGCACGGCCCCGACCTCCGTCAGCTCGCATGCGTCGCCGGAGAGCCCGTTCGTCTCGACATCGACGCAGAGGAACTCGGCAGTCCCCAGCGGTCGCTCGCGCAGATCCATCCCGCAGGCATACGCTGCCCGGCGGACGGCATGCACGGCCGCCTGCAGCACCGAGCGCGGGGAGCTCCGGTCGCGCCTTTCCACGGGTGGGAAGCCCTCATCGCGGGTAGCGTCGAGCAACGCGCCACCCGTGCCCGCTCCGCCCCTTCGGCTAGGGTTCGCGCGGGCATCGGAGGAGGCCCTCCGCCCCATCCGAGGGGTGCGCGGAAGACCAGGACGGAAAGGAGAGGGGAGGCCAAGGATGCGTCGACGGGTGGCGCCGCTCGTGGGAGCGGCCGTCGCGGCCCTGGTCGGGTGCGGCACCGACGACGACTACGCGAACAAGCCGCGGCCCCCCGCCCCGATCAACGTCACGGCGTCCATCGGTGACGATCGCATCTCGGTCTCCCCGCCCAGCTTCGGCGCCGGCCCCGTCGTCTTCATCGTGACCAACCAGAGCGGCCGGTCTCAGGACGTCACGCTCGCGACCGACACCCTCGGCAGCGGCAAGACCGGCATCCGGCAGTCCACCGGCCCGATCAATCCGCAGGACACCGGCCAGATCCAGGTGAACCTCGAGAAGGGCACCTACACGGTCCAGGTGAAGAGCGACACCGGGATCCAGCCGGCCACGCTGGTGGTCGGGGCCAAGCGCAAGAGCGCGCAGGACGATCTCCTGCAGCCGTAGGGCGCTCGACTCGGCGCTCGACAGGCGGACCGGCCCGGGGAGCCCACCGGAGGCCGGGAGGGCGCCGGTAGCATTGCTGCCCCGTGGCCGTGGACCTCGAGCAGATCTCAAAAGTCGACGCGGAGCCCGGCGAGCTGCCGCGCACGATGGCGGCGTGGGTGATCCGCCAGGAGCGCGAAGGAGAGCCGACCGACGCGTTCCAGGTCGAGGAGATCGAGGTACCCGAGCCCGGAGCCTTCGAGGTCATCGTCCGCGTCATGGCCGCGGGAGTGAACTTCAACAACGTGTGGGCAGCGCTGGGCGAGCCGGTATCGGTCTTCCGCTACCACCCCGACGAGGACCATCACATCGGAGGCTCCGATGCCTCCGGCGTCGTCTGGAAGGTGGGCCCCGGCGTGACGCAATGGAAGCCGGGCGACGAGGTCATCGTGCACTGCAACCAGGCCTCCTACGAGGACGTCGAGGTCCACGGCTTCGACCCGCTCGCCGCGCCATCCCAGAGGATCTGGGGGTATGAGACCTCGTGGGGCTCCTTCGCCCAGTTCACCAAGGTCCAGGCCCAGCAGCTGATCCCCAAGGCGCGCAACCAGACCTGGGAGGAAGCCGCCTCCTACGGCCTGACCTACTTCACGGCCTACCGGATGCTGATGGACCGCTGCGGCCTGCGGGCAGGGCACCGGGTCCTGATCTGGGGCGCGGCCGGCGGCCTAGGAGTTTTCGCCACCCAGCTGTGCAGGCTCGCCGGCGCCCAGTCGGTCGGCGTCGTCTCCTCCCGGGAGAAGGGCGACCTCGTGATGGCGCTCGGGGCGACCGGGTACATCGACCGCAACGAGTTCGCGGGGATGATGCGCAAAGGCGGCGAGACTCCCGAGGAGGAGAAGGAGCGCTTCAAGGAGGCGCGCCGGTTCGGGAAGGCTGTCCAGGAGGTCCTCGGCGACTCTCCCGACATCGTCTTCGAGCACGTCGGCCAGGCCACGTTCCCCACCTCGGTGTTCGTGGTCAAGCCATTCGGCAAGGTGGTCATCTGCGCGGGCACCACTGGCTATAACCTCGACTTCGACGTGCGCTACCTATGGATGCGCCAGAAGGAGATCGTGGGCTCGCACTTCGCCAACGCCTGGGAGTGCTTCAAGGCCAATGAGCTGATGGAGCAGGGGCTCGTCCGCCCGGTGCTCTGGAGGACGATGCCATTCGAGGGCGTGGCCGAGGCTCACCAGCTCATGCGCGAGAACAAGCACCTGGGCAAGATCGCGATCCTCGTCGGCGCGGAGGAGGAGGGCCTCGGCAAGTCAGAGGACGGGCCGGGCGCCATCCGCGCGGAGGTCGGGGCCTGATGGCCGGTGTGGGGCAGGGCATCGTCTTCATCGACTGGTACGCGACCGGCTTTCGCGCCGACCGCTTCGCCGAGGCGCTGGGCGAGATCGCGCCGATCGCCATGCGCTACGGCGCAAGCGAACACGTCGTGTACCGCTCGCGCACCGACCGCTACAAGTTCAAGATGTTCGTCACCTTCGAGAACAAGGTCGACTTCGAGCGCTACTGGTACGGCGCCGAGTTCGCCGACTGGCGCGAGCGCAACGCCGGCTTCTTTCAGATCCCGGTCGTCTACGAGTGGCACGACACGATCGCCCAAGGCGCCCTCGAGCCAGAGCCGGCCACCGATTAGCGACTCGGCCCTTCACCCTGCCCTGCGGCGCGGCCTGCGCGAGCTGTACGCGACCACGCGCCAGCTGGCCGCGCACTGGCCGGCGCTCCAGACCCGCCTGGGCCCGGGACTCGAGGCGGAGGCGCTGGACAGCGGAGTCGACTCCGCGCGGCGCCTGCTCGAAGAGCTCTCCGAGCTGACCCCGGACTACCAGCTTCACGGCGGGCCGGCCGCGGTGGGGCTCGGCGACCGCATGGCGGGGGCGCGCAACGGCCTGGGAGACCGCTTCCTCGAGCGCAACCAGGCGCTGCGGGTGGCCGTGCTCGACGTGCAGCACGTGATCGTGCTGCTCTCATACCTCGCCGCGGTCGCCGGAGCCACCGAGGACGAGCCGGTGGCCGTCCTCTGCCGCCGCTGGGAGCGCCGGCTCGTGCGCGTCCGCAAGGCAGTGGTCGACGCGGCGGTGGCCATTGGAGAGCGACCCGACCAGGCGATCGAGCCACTGGACTCTTCCCCGGCCGGACGAGCCGCGCAGCGCATGGCCTGGGCCGCCGGCACCGTCGGCGAGTGGTTGGACGAGCGCCTCCGCCGCCCCCCGGACTAGGTGCGGGAGCCCCGGTGCCGGCCGGGTACTTCGCCTACGGCAGCAACATGGCGGAGTCGATCATGGCGGACTGGTGCGGCGCCCACCGCTTCGTCGGCCCGGCGCGGCTCGACGGCTTCGCACTCGTGTTCCTGCGCGACTCCGTGCGGTGGAAGGCCGGAGCTGCCGACGTTGTCCCGCAGCCCGAGAGCGTCGTGTGGGGCGCGCTCTATGAGCTGCCCGAGGAGGATTTGGCCGCGCTCGACCGCAAGGAGTTCCACGGCTCGGGCTACCAGCGCCGTGAGGTCGAGGTCGTGGTGAACGGCGCGGGGAGGCGCCCGGCGGTGACCTACGAGGTGATCGAGAAGGCGCCACGTGAGCTTGTCCCGAAGCTCGAGTACCTGGACCTGCTCGTTGCCGGGGCGCGGGAGCGGGGACTTCCTGGCGACTACGTCGAGTGGCTGGAGGCGCTGCCCGAGCGCTTCTCGCTGAAGCGGCCGGAGCCGCCGGCGGGGTAGGGCTACTGTGAGAAACATCGTCCGCCGGTGGCAGCAGGCAGGAGAATTTCCCCCCGGCTACCAGGCGCTGATCGATGGCGCGCTCGAGCGCGAGCGCATGATCGTGATGGCGTTAGTCCACTCCCGGCTAGAGCGCGAGGGGGCCGGCCCGACCGACGACGGCTGGGAGAGGATGGCCTCGCGTGCGGTAGAAGCAGCGAGGGCGGCATGGCCTGAGCCCGTTGGCCAGCAGAAGGCGACCTGAACCAGCCCTCAACGCTCCAAGATCTACCCCTGCTCGAGCGGGGCCATGGTCAGCCCGGCGCGCGCCAGCTGCTCCCAGTACAGCTCAGCCGTCTCGCGCTCGCCGCCCCACACGATCGCCTGGCCTGTGCTGTGGATCCGGTTGGCCAGCGCGTATCCCTGGTCGAAGTTGACTCCCGGGATATAGCTCGCGAGCGTGCGCGCCACGTGCTCGAACGTGTTGAGGTCGTCGTTGCGGACGATCACCCGCCAGTTCCCGCCCACTCCGGTCTCCGGCCCGGCCGGCCGGGGCAGCTCGATGGTCTCGCTCATTCGGGCCAAGGATACCCGCGGGCGGCCCGATCGGCCCTACCCGGATCGGCCATTTCCTCGTTCCCGGATTCCGGATGACGCGCGGCGAAAAGCAATCATCTAGCGTGGCGCCGCCGTGAAACGCTTTGGCGGACGTATCTACTCGCTCTCGGAGCGCTACCGGGTGTTCGCGGCGGCCCGCGGGGGCCGCTTTCGACTATCGGTGGCCTTCGGGATCGTGCTGGTCTCGATCCTCGCCGCGGTGATGGCCTGGCGTGCCTCCGTGCTCGACGAGCGGTCGGCCAACACGGACGAGCTCTCGCGCCAGGACATCGTCCGCCTGCAGCAGATCCAGGCGTCCAACGCCGAGACCGTCATCGAGGACCTGCGGATCTTCGCGCGCTACGAGGAGCACGTCCTCCAGTCCCTCTCGTTCAAGCGCCAGGGAGACGACGCGCGCGCACAGGAGGAGCGCTCGCTGGCGAAGGCCCTGGTGCCGTTCTTCCGGGCCAGCCAGCCGATCGAGAACGACGACGGTACGCCCTACTTCGACCCGAAGTTCGCGCTGAAGGTCCTCAACGCCAACGACTCGGAGCTCGAGACCCTGCGGCCCTTCGAGCAGCGGGCCGCCGCGAAGGAGGCCCACATCCGCGGGGTGCAGCTCACCGGCCTGGCCGCGCTTTTCGTGGCCGCCCTGCTCTTCCTGACCCTGGGAGAGGTGACGCGTCCGGGGCTCTCGCGCTGGTTCGCGGGCACCGGCACCGCGGTGGCGGTCACCTCCTTCGTCCTCTTCCTCCTCGTCTAGAGGCCCTGACAACCCCATGCCCGAGTTCCCCGACCTCCCCGACGTAAAGGACATCGCGGCCCAGAGGGAGTCCCAGGACCGCTACGGACGAGCTATCGCCGTCGCCACCGTCCTGACCACGCTGGCGGCGGCTCTCGTCGCGTTCCTGCAGGCCACCGCGCTGCGGATCGACGACGAGGCCGCCGTCCGCGCCGAGCGCCTCGCGGCCCAGTCGCTCGGCCTGCGGGTGCGATCCCAGGAGGCCGCGCAGCTTCAACTCGAGCGCTTCTCCCTCGGCCAGCAGTGGCAGCGCCGGGCCGCACTCGCGCGCCAGGGACGTTTCTTCGGCGGGGGCGAAGAGGGCGAGCTTCGCCGCGAGGAGAAGGAGGCCAACCGGATCGCCAAGAAGATCCGCGAGACCTCCCGCGAGTTCGCCAAGGCCCAGGGGCTCGCCCCCATCACCGAGAAGGGCCGTGACGGCCCGGAGCGGGACAACATCTTCCCCGACCGCTACCTGGCCAGGACACGCAGCGAGGCCTACCGGCTGAGCGCCCTGCGCGACGGCGCCAACGAGGAGGGCGACCGCGCCGAGCAGCAGTTCACCGCGTACGCCGTCGCGCTCACGATGTTCGCGGTCGCGGTCTTCCTCTTCGGCTACTCGCTGACGCCACAGGGCAGCCGCCAGCGCAAGCTGTACTCCGGAGTGGCCACGGCCTTCGTGGTGGTGGCCGGCACGTGGGCGGCGATCACGGCGATCGACCAGCCCAACCGTCCGCCGGACGAGGCGGCGGCCGCGTTCGCCGACGGCCGGGTCGCACTCGAGACCAACGACTACGACGAAGCCATCCGGTCGTTCACGAAGGCCATCGAGCTTCGCCCGAACTTCACGCAGGCCTACATCTTCCGCAGCCAGGCGGTGAGCTCGAAGGGCTCGCCGCAGTTCGCCACCAACCCGAGCATCACCAGCGAGGACGCCCTGATCAAGACGATCGAGGACAACAAGAAGGCCCGCGAGCTTGGGTCCAAGGACCCGCAGATGCTCACGTCGCTGGGCTTCGACCTCTACCGGCTGGGCCTCGAGCGCGACGACGACGATCTGCTGGAAGAGAGCGTAAAGCTCACACGAGAGGCGCGCAGGGCCTACAGGTCAAACCCTATCCCCGACTACAACCTCGGCGTGGCCCTGCTGGCCCTCGGGCGGAAGAACGAGGCGCTGCAGGCATACGAGGGGGCGATCCGGCGGACGATCTACGTCGACGTGAGGAGGAGGAACAAGCGCGACGACATCATCGCAGAGGAGAGCTTCGTGGCCGGGGCACTCACCGATCTCGAGATCCTCAAGCGATACCGCGGAAAGAGGTACGCCCGGGTGATCGCAGAGGTCAAGCGACGGATCGTCGCGCCGATCTCGGCCCTCACCGCTCCCCCGGGCGACGAGGGGACCGCAGCCCCGCAGTCCAGGCGCGCCGCCCAGAACAAGGGCGCCTTCGGCAAGGTCGAGCTGGAGCTCACTCCCGCCCTGGCCGAGGTGCGCTGGCTCTCCCCCTTCGACCGGACGAGCTTCGATCCGGCCAAGGACCGGCTGAACATCCAGTGGTACAGGCTGGACCCCAAGGGCCTCGGCTGGTCGGTGCTCGAGCAGATCTCGGGCAACGTCCTCGAGGACGGGGTCCTCGCCAATACGGACCGGCAGTACTTCGTACGCCAGTACTTCACCCAGCTGACGCGGCCAACGATGTGCCTCCCCGACGGGACCTACCGGGCCGAGGTCTACATGAACGGGCGCCCGGTGGCGAGCGCCCAGAAGCGGGTCCGCTTCGGGAACCTCAAGGCCGCCGTGGCCCGGGACGTGAGCGTCGCCTTCTGCTACCCGCCGTCGTGGAAGCCCGCGCCGGAAAACCTCCCCGGGCTGATCTACGGCTACGCCCGCCCCGACGGCAAGCAGGGGGCCTATGTCCTGTCGATCAGCTCACGCGTCGTGGGCGGCAAGGCCGACGAGGCACGCTCGAAGGAGGTGCTGGACGCCGCGATGGAGGGCTTCGCGGAGCTGTTCCCGGCGCGTCCGCGCCCGGCGGGCGACAGCCCCGAGGCGACGTTCATGGGGCTGGAGGGCGAGTTCGTGAGGACCTACCGCTACAAGGGCGGGTACGTGCTCGCGGGCGCAGGCACCACCGAGGACGGGGAGATCGTCGTGGGCGCCGTCTTCGGGCCGCCCGACTTCTACCAGTCGGATGAAGTGGACCGGGTCTTCTTCTCTTTCTCGCAGCTGTAGGCGAGTGGTGTGCTCGCTTCGCTCGGCGCTGCGCCTCCGCTTCGCGATCCCTTCCGCAAGCGACGTCAAATCTCTTCCGAGGCGTTACGACAGGCACGTGTGGCCGATGTTGCTCGTAATTGGGGATATCAAAGGCCACACGTCACAGTGATCGCCCAATCAACGGAGTGTCGCCGAGCGCGTCCTGCCGCCCTGCCTCCAAGTCAAGCGGGACCCCCGCAGACGCAAGGAACCGGGGTCGATGTCGCTGCCCGAGGACAGCAGCCTCCGCCGCTTGGTGCCCGAGTCAACCTTGAAGACATGGTCGGGGTGCCCGGGCCGGAGGCAAGTAGGTCCTCGAGTGCCATCCACACGGGGCGCTTGGGGACACGAGATCCATGCGACCTCTCCGCCAGGGTTGGCAACGAGGCTCCCGATCTTGGGAGCGAGCTGGGTTTCGGACGTCTTTGCTGAAACGTCTAGGACTGTGTCGTCGAATCGCGGCCCCTGGCTGAGGTCCCTGACGATGATCGAGGTGTTGCTCGGGCCGTCAACGGAGTTGGAGTCGATCGCGTACGCGAACAGCCTCCCGGCAAGGTCCATCGCGGGTGGCCGGTAGGCGAAAGAGGCCTCGAAAGGATCGTCAACCTCAATGACCCTCCCAGTGTCAAAAGCACACTGGTAGGTCGTGTAGAGCTTGCGGTCCTCGCTCGGGGCGACCGGCTCGTCCGCGAATACCCGTCCCACACGGTTCTGAAGGATGGTGATCGAGCCCTTCGGCCGGCATCGCTCAGCGCGGTCCTTGCTCGCACTCACGCCTCCAGATGAAATCCACCCCAAGCCAAGGACCGCCACCGCGCTCAGTACGACCAACCCGCCTCTCCGACCTCCGAACTCACTCACCCCGCTTCGCCCAGTAGCGCTCGAGCCCCAGCCACAGCTGGTCAAACGGTGCGGCCTGCTCGTACGCCGCCGCCGTCTCGGGGTCTGACCCTCCGCCGACCTGCTCGCGCAGCGCGGCCACGAACGCCTCCCGGTCGCCGCCTCGGGCCAGCTCTGCGAAGGAGTGCAGGGCCTGCCGGGCGGCCGCGAGCTGCTCGCCGACGTCGGCCACGCCGCCGAAGTGCGTCAGGCCGAGACCGGCGGGCTCCCACGCGGCCACGGCGTCGAGGGAGGCGTCCCAGGCGTCGAGGTCGACGTCCGGCGGCGGCGTCGGGGCGAGCGTGACCGCCGAGGGCGGGATCCGCACCCCGGCGACGTCCCCCACGAACGCCCAGCCCGAGTCCTCGTGCAGGTAGGCCACGTGGTGCGAGGCGTGGCCCGGCGTGTATGCGACCCGGAAGCCCTCGACCGTCTCGCCTCCGGCGAGCGGGCGCAGGTTCTCCTCGGGCACGGGAAGCACCTCACCCCACAGGCGCTCCATGTCGTCCCCGTAGAGGCGTGCGGCGCTCTGCAGGAGCTTGCTGGGGTCCGCGAGGTGGGGCGCGCCGCGCTCGTGGACGTAGACCGGCACCTGCGGCCACATCGCCACGATCGAACCTGCCGCTCCCGCGTGGTCGAGGTGCACGTGCGTGAGCAGCAGCGCGCCCGGGGGGCGGTCGGCTATCTCGTCCACGAGGGTGGCCAGGGAGGCCTCGGGACCGGGATCCACGAGCACTTCGCCCACCTGCCAGCAGCAGATGGTCCGCTCGCGTCCCAGATGCCTGACGTCGATCTCGCGCACGGTGGTCCAGTCCTGCCGCCGGTCGGGGAGGAGGGCGAACCCTACAATTGCCCTGGCCATGGCCGAGCATCGCCTGCCAGAGCCGGACCTTCCCTGGATGATGCGTACCTATGCCGGGCACTCCACCGCGCGGCGCTCCAACGAGCTCTTCCGGCGCAACCTGGCGAAGGGCCAGACCGGGCTCTCGGTTGCCTTCGACCTCCCGACCCAGACCGGCTACGACGCCGACCACGAGCTCGCCCGTGGCGAGGTCGGCAAGGTCGGCGTGCCCGTCGCCCACCACGCCGACATGTCCGCGCTGATGGATGGCATCCCCCTCGACGCGATGAACACGTCGATGACCATCAACGCGACCGCTCCCTGGCTGCTCGCCCTCTACCTCGTCGCAGCCGAGGATCAGGGGTTCGAGCAATCAGTTCTCCAGGGGACCACCCAGAACGACATCGTCAAGGAGTACCTGTCGCGCGGAACGTACGCGTTCCCTCCGGCGCCCTCCATGCGGCTGATCGCCGACCTGATCGCCTACACGGTCGAGCACGTCCCCAGGTGGAACCCGATCAACATCTGCTCCTATCACCTCCAGGAGGCGGGGGCCACGCCGGTGCAGGAGATCGCGTACTCGATGGCCAACGCCGTCGCGGTGCTCGACGCGGTCCGGGCGCGCGTGCCCGATCAGCTCATGGGCAGCGTCTTCGGACGAATCTCCTTCTTCGTGAACGCCGGGGTGCGCTTCGTGGAGGAGCACGCCAAGCTCCGGGCGATGAGCGTGCTGTGGGACGAGCTCGGCCAGGAGCGCTACGGGGTGGAGGACGTCAAGGAGCGCCGGTTCCGCTACGGGGTCCAGGTGAACTCGCTCGGGCTCACGGAGGCCCAGCCCGAAAACAACGTGCAGCGGATCGTCCTCGAGGCGCTCGCGGTGACGCTCGGGCGCAGCGCGCGGGCAAGGGCGATCCAGCTTCCCGCCTGGAACGAGGCCCTGGGGCTCCCGCGCCCGCGCGACCAGCAGTGGTCGCTGCGGATCCAGCAGGTGCTCGCCTACGAGACCGACCTCCTCGAGTACCCGGACGTCTTCGAGGGGTCGAAGGTCATGGAGGGGCTGGTGGACGAGCTGCTTGCCGGCGCGCGCGCCGAGATGGCACTGGTCGAGGAGCAGGGGGGCGCTGTGGAGGCCGTCGACTACATGAAGGCCGCCCTGGTCGACTCCCACCGCGAGCGGGTGCTGCGAATCGAGTCCGGCGAGCAGGTGGTCGTGGGCCAGAACCGCTTCACCGAGACCGAGGAGTCGCCGCTCACGGGCGACGCAGAGGGCGGCATCCTCGTCGTCGACCCCGCCCTCGAGGCCGAGCAGGTGGCCGAGCTCGCGCGCTGGCGCTCCACGCGCGACCAGCCGGCGGTGGACGGGGCGCTGGCCGAGCTACGGCGGGTCGCCCGGACGGAGGACGAGAACGTCATGCCGGCGACCATCGCCGCCGCGCGCGCCGGCGCGACCACCGGAGAGTGGGCGCAGGCTCTCCGTGACGTCTTCGGGGCCTACCGCGCGCCGACGGGCGTCGGGGGAGCGGCCCCGACCCCGGCCGGGGACCTGTCCGAGCTCCGCCAGGAGGTTGGTCGGCTCTCCGAGGCGCTCGGCCGGAGGCTGAAGATACTCGTGGGCAAGCCGGGACTGGACGGGCACTCCAACGGCGCCGAGCAGATCGCCGTCCGCGCCCGTGACGCTGGCATGGAGGTCCTCTACCCGGGCATTCGCCTCACCCCCGAGGAGATCGCCGTCACCGCCGCCCAGGAGGACGTGCACGTGGTCGGCCTGTCGATCCTGTCCGGCTCGCACCGCGAGCTGATTCCCTCCGTGATAGCGGCGCTGCGGGAGGAGAGGATCGATGTGCCGGTGGTGGTCGGAGGGATCATTCCCCAGGCCGACATGGCGTCCCTGCGGGAGGCGGGCGTGGCGGCCGTCTACACCCCGAAGGACTTCGAGCTCAACCGGATCATCAGCGACATCGTGGCGCTCGTCGCCGAGCGGCACGGGGTCGCTACCGCCGCCGCGTGAACGAACGATGAGCGCGGCCGGCGACCTGGGGATCATGCTCGCGGCCTTCGTTCTGACGAGTGCGGTCGCGGGCCTGCTCGGGGCAGCCAACCTCGGCACGGCCCTGTCCTTCGGCCAGCTCGGCTTCGTCGCCGCGCTGATGTACGTGCTAGTCCGGCGGTAGCGCCGCGGCGATCTGGCGCTCGAGGCCGTCGCGGAGGGCGACGGCGGGCTGGTAGCGCAGCTCGCGGGCGGCTTTGTGCGGGCTCGCGGCGGTGGCGACGGCCTCGCCGGGCCAGGGTCCGCGGCGGTGGATAGCGGCGTCGCGGTCGAGGAGCCCCTCGATCTGATCGAGGACGTGTTGAAGCTCGAAGGACCCGGCACCGGGGATGTTGTAGGCCTGCCCCGCGCGACCATGCTCGAGCGCGGCGATGAGGCCGGCGACGGCATCGTCGATGTAGGTGAGTTCGCGGCGGGTGTGGGGGTGCGCGCACCAGACGACGGGCCGGCGAGCTGTAATGGCGCCGATCCAGCGTGCGAAGGCCATGTCGGGTCGCTGTCCGGGCCCGAAGACGGTGAAAGGCCTGACGATCACGACGTCGGCCCCTTGGCGGGCGGCCGTCATGCAGGCGCCTTCGGCGGCGAGCTTGGTGACGGCATAGGGGCTCAGCGGACACGGAGGCGAGTCCTCGGTGGCGGGCAGGTGCGGGACGTCGCCGTAGACGGAGGAGCTGGAGACGAACACGAGCCGCCGGCGAACGCGCGCCGTGGCCTCCACGAGCCTGGCCGTGGTCGCGGTGTTCTCATCCCACAGCTCAGCGAGGCCGTGGCGGGTGCGCACGCCCGGTAGGGCCGCGAGGTGCACGACCGCGTCCACGTTCTCGAGCAGCGCTTCGAGCGCCACCCCGGCAATGTCGGCCTGCACGACGGCAACCCCCCGGCGCGCCAGCTCGCCGGCCGCCGCCGGGCCGCGTCCGGGCGCGTAGCGGCCGGTGAGGCGATCGACGCAGACCACGCGGTAGCGCAGATCGGCCAGGGCCAGGCAGAGCGGCACGCCGATGAACCCAAGCCCCCCGGTCACGCACACCGTCCGCGGACCGGTCCCCATCGCCCTTGCCGGCAGCCAGCCGGCCGGGCGCGGGTCAGCTGCCTTCGGTCTCGATCCGCACATCTGAGAACTCCACGGTCGCCCCCTTCGCTGAGCCCGTCGCAATATCGACGCCAAGCCAGTCAACCCTCCCTCCCGTTCTTAGGCAACCCTAATTAGGGTACCCTACTCCAATGGCCGGCCCGAGGGTCTGCGCCCGCCGCGTGCGGCGGTAGCGCTACCGGACCTCGCGCGGCACAGGCGCTCGACGCCGGGCTGGAGCGGCGAGCGTGGAGACCCGCCAGTTCCCGTCCTCCTTGACCAGCCGCACCACGTCCTGCGAGAGCGACTGTCCTCGGGCCGCCGAGCGCACCAGCGCCTCGGCCGCCTCCCCCTTCACCGTCACCTTCTGGATCACGAGGGTGGGCTGACGCACACCGCGCAGACCGAGCTGGAGCGCCACCTCGCACGGCAGACCGACGGTCCGCAGCTTGGCCACCAGCCGGCGCGCGAATACGTCGTCGCAGAGCGTCTGGTAGTCGCGGGAGGCCGTCGCCCGCTGCATCTTCGTCAACGTGGCGCGCACCTGCTCCTCGTCGTCGGAGCCGCCGCCGCAGGCGCCCAGTCCCCAGGCGACTGCAACGGCCACGAGGAGGGTCGCTTCCCTGCGGAGCCGCATGACGGCAAGGCTACCCGCTCGGTGCCGCTGCGCGCGGGGCATAGAATCCGGGACATGGAGGGGTTTACGGAACAGGGGACCGTGCGCAGCTGGCTGCGCTGCTACCGCTGCTGGTCGCAGAACCTCGAGGTGCAGGTCCACTACGAGGGCGTCCACCGCATCGACCCTTCTACCGGCGAGCGCGCCGAGGTGGTCGAGGAGCTGCAGGAGGCCGTGGTGCAGTGTTTGGACTGCATGCACGACCAGCCTCACCTCGGATTTCACAACGGCCGGGTGGAGCCGATCGAGGACCGCTGGGAGCGCATGATCGCCGGAACGCCCTGGGTGGCCTCGGTGACCGTCGGCGTCGACGCCGAGGACGTCGAGACCTGCTCGGGCCCGGAGGCCGGCGACGCGCTCTCCTTCGCGGCCTTCGGCGACCACGGCACGCGCGAGTTCTTCACCCACGTGCGCTTCCACAAGCACGAGGAAGACGACCGGATCGTCGTCCACCTGCTCGTCGAGCTATACGCCCGCTCCCTGGGTGAGGCCACCGAGGTGTTGGAGGAGGCCGCTCGCGGGATGCTGACCATCACCTCGCTGGCCGAGGAGTCCCGCCCGCCCGCCGCCGCCAGCGAAGAGAGCCACTAGCCGGGCGCTGCCAGGGTGAGCGCGTCCACACTGCCGCGCCCCGCGGCGGTCAATGGGGCCGCTTCGCTCGGCGGGTGGAGGATCACGGCGCTGCTGTTCACCGCGGGGGCGGTCAGCCTGGCGGCCGAGATCGCTGCCGCGCGGCTGCTCGCTCCCTACTTCGGCGCCTCGACGTTCATCTGGGCGAACGTGATCGGCGTGGTGCTGATCTCGCTCAGCGTGGGGGCCTGGCTCGGAGGCAGGGCGTCGGCGCGCTGGCCGACCGAGCGCCGGCTGCGGCAGGCCACGCTCGTCGCG
>Ga0136622_10000504_pt1 | contig 16024 bp, 15 predicted proteins | sample AntDrymUQ4482106_2_FD_104803 | JGI IMG/M metagenome (GOLD analysis project Ga0136622, IMG submission 104803) | Polar desert sand microbial communities from Dry Valleys, Antarctica - metaG UQ448 (21.06) | ecosystem: Environmental > Terrestrial > Soil > Desert | place: Antarctica: Dry Valley...
GCGGGCACGCGCGCGAGGGTCACTTCGGCAGCGGGTCGATGGGTCCCAAGGTCGAGGCCGCCTGCCGGTTCGTCGAGGCCGGGGGCGCCCTCGCCGTGATCACCAACCTCGACAACATCGAGGCCGCCGTCGCCGGCGAGGCCGGCACCGTCGTCGTACCAGATCCCGACGGTGGTTGAGGAGGGCGAGGAACGAGCCCGTCTCGAAACCACCTCCAACGGAAGGAGCGTCATGCCTGAAGCGATCGAGGTCCGCAAGATCCCCCTGCTGCACGTCTCCGACGCCAGCGGCCTTGCCGACCTCGTCGACTCCGGCGCGCTCGAGGCCGACCGGGTCGTCGCGGTGATCGGGAAGACCGAGGGCAACGGAGGCGTCAATGACTACACGCGGATCATCGCCGACCGGGCGTTTCGCGAGGTGCTCGTCGAGAAGGGCAGCCGCAGCCTCGACGAGGTCAAGCAGGTGCCGATCGTCTGGTCCGGGGGAACCGACGGGGTGATCAGCCCCCATGCGACGGTCTTCGCCACCGTCCCGGCCGACCGCGCTGCACAGACCGACGAGCCAAGACTGACGGTCGGCTTCGCGATGAGTGAGGTGCTGGCTCCGGAGGACATCGGCCGGACCGCGATGGTGACCAAGGTCGCCGACGCCGTGAAGCTGGCGATGGAACGCGCGGGGATCACCGACCCCGCTGACGTCCACTACGTGCAGACCAAGACCCCGCTGCTCACGATCGCGACGATCCGCGACGCCAAGGGCCGTGGCGAGACGGTGTGGACCGAGCACACGCACGAGTCGATGGACCTCTCCAACGGGTGTACGGCGCTGGGCATCGCCGTGGGGCTCGGCGAGATCGAGATGCCGAGCGACGAGGACGTGATGCACGACCGGTCGCTCTACTCCTCGGTCGCCTCCTGCTCCAGCGGCGTCGAGCTCGACCAGGCGCAGGTCGTCGTGGTCGGCAACGCCCGAGGTGTCGGCGGCCGCTACCGGATCGGGCACTCGGTGATGGACGACGCCCTCGACGCAGACGGGATCTGGGCCGCGATCAGGGACGCCGGACTGGAGCTGCCCGAGCGTCCGCACTCCTCCGACCTCGAGGGGAGGCTGGTCAACGTGTTCCTCAAGTGCGAGGTCAGCCAGGACGGCACGGTCAACGGTCGGCGCAACGCGATGCTCGACGACTCCGACGTGCACTGGCACCGACAGATCAAGTCCTGCGTCGGCGGTGTGACCGCCGCGGTCACCGGCGACCCGGCGGTGTTCGTCTCCGTCTCCGCGGCACACCAGGGCCCCGACGGCGGGGGACCCGTTGCCGCCATCGTCGACCTAGGCGAGGACCCGACCGGCTACGTCCCACCTGCCTAGACGCCGGTCAGAGCGCGCGGATGCCCCAGGACGAGGAGTGCTTGTCGTCGGGGGAGCCATCGGGGCCGAGCACGACGAGGCCCTCGCCGCTGCGGAACGCGTTTGCCGGTGCGGTCATCGGCTCGACGGCCAGGGAGGCCCGCGCGCCGGCGGGCAGCCCATCGCCGGTGAAGACCTGCACGAAGTCGTGCGCGCGATCCATCCAGAGCTGCACGCTCGCACCCGTGGCAGGGTTCCGCAGGACCACCTCTGCGTCTCCTTCTGCACTCCGCGACAGATCGGTGAAGCCGTCGTCGAGAGTGAGGGCGCCGATCGGCTTCGGGCTGCGGAAGTCGTAGTCGCTGCCCTCGACCGGGGTCTGCCCCACCGGGATCATCCGGTCGTCGGTGAGCAGCCGAGTGGCCGCGGGCAAGGTGAGCTCCCAATCGTCGACCGAGCCGTCGACACCCTCGTCGCCGACGGTGAGATAGGGATGGGCGCCCTCTGAGTACGGCGCGGCCGACGGGCTCAGGTTCGTTGCGGTGAACGAGACCCGCAGCCCGTCGGCGGTCAGGTCGTAGCGCACCTGCAGGTCAAGAGTCCACGGGTAGCCGGGCTGAGCCAGCAGCCGGTAGCGAAGCGATACCGACGTCGCCGAGTGCTCCACGAGCTGCCAGGCGGACCACCGAACCAGGCCGTGAATCGCGTTGTTCCGCGCGACCTCGTTCACCGGCAGCTGCAGGTCACTGTCTGCGAAGGCGTAACGGCCGTCCTCGATGCGGTTGGGCCACGGCACCAAGAGCTGTCCCCGCCCGGCCGAGGCAGGCTCGTGCTCCGGGTAGCCCGCGACGAGCGGTCGGCCGTCGTAGTCCAGTACCCGCAGTCCGGCGCCGCACTCGGTGACTACGGCCTGGTATCCGGCTGCGCTGATCTCGTACTGGTCGCCGCTGGGATGTGACATGACTTCAGCGTGCAGTGGTCTCGACAAGCTCGACCACCCGGGGTCGGGCTCGACCACCACCCGGGGTGGGGCTCGACCACCCGGTGGCGTCGAAAGTCGAGTGCGGGCGATGTGGAGGCGGCCTACGCTCGCCGGATGGACATGGAGCTGCGCGCGCTGGGTCGCGACGACATCCCCGCGTGGGCGCGGCTGCTCGCGGCCGTCGAGGAGACCGACCAGAGCGGGGAGCACTACAACGAGGCCGACCTCGCCGAGGAGATGGACAACCCCGACATCACCGTCGGCGAGGACATCGTCGGCGCGTTCGAGGACCGCGACCTGGTCGGCTACTTCTCGGTCTTCCCGCGTTCGGCCAACGAGACGTTTCAGAAGGTGCACCTCGAGGGGGCGGTGCGTCCGGACCGGCGGGGCCGAGGCGTCGGCTCCCTGCTGGCAAGGACGATGCTCGAACGCGCCGACGTGCTGCACGCTGAGCGGCACCCCGACCTTCCCGCGAGGCTCACGGCGACCGGACCGTCCAGCAACGCGTCGCAGGCCGCCCTGCTCGCCGACTGCGGCTTCAGCGTCGAGCGCTGGAACTTCCTGATGCGGGTCAAGCTCGCGGACACCCCGGCACCACCAGCGATTCCGGAGGGGCTCGGGCTGCGCGGCTATCAGCCGTCGTACGCCTCCGCGATGCATTCCGCGCACAACGAGGCGTTCCTGGACCACCCGGACTTCACGCCGTGGAGCGACGTCATGTGGAAGCAGTGGGTGACCGGCAGCCGCAACTTCCGGCCGGAGCTGAGCTACGTCGTCGTCGAGCCATCCGAACCTGAGCGAGTTGTCGGCTACGTGCAGAGCAACGAGTACGACGCCCACTTCGAGACCACCGGTCGGCGGGAGGCCTTCGTCGCCAAGCTCGGCACCCGCCGTGAGTTCCGGCGGCGCGGCATCGCAGGCGCACTGCTGCAGCACGCCCTGTGGGCCTACCGGGAGGCCGGCTACGACGAGGCCTCGCTCGACGTCGACTCGGCCAACCCCACCGGCGCCCTCGGCCTCTACGAACGCGCCGGCTTCGAGGTCGAGAGCCGCTGGAGCAACTACGTGCTCGACCGGCCCGCCGTCAGCTGAGGGCGCCGTCCACGAGTACGTCGGCCCGGGCTCGGGTGTCCTCGCGCGCGAACTCCGCCTGCTCGTCGTCCATCCATGCCAGCCACTGGGGGAGGACTGCTTCCCCGTCCCGCTCGACGCCGCGGGCGAGCCGGACGTCCTGGGGAGCCTCGACCCAGACCAGGGTGGTGATGTGATCGGCGTAGCGGCTGGCGCCCGATCCCACCCCCTCGAGCACCAGCAGGTCGACCGGCTCGACGGTGCGCCACTCCGCGAGACGCTCGCGCTGCCAGTCGTATCGCCGGTAGCGGCCGGCTCCACCGAGCGCCAACGGCGCCACCAGGTCACGATCGACGCGCGCGGAGACGCCGGCAAGACCGGTCCACCCCTCGAGCAAGTCGTCGATCCGCACTAGCCGGACCGAACCGCGTTGACGAGCCGACCGGGCGAGCGCGCGTCCGAGAGTCGACTTGCCCGATGCCGCCGGTCCGTCGACGCAGACGAACCTGCCACCGCCCAGGGTCGGTGCGCGCTCGTAGACCGCGGCGGAGATCGAGGCAGCCGTAGCCGCGACCTGTTCCTCGAACGCGGGCCGGCTCACCACGTGTGTCCGTTGCCCCGGTAGGTAGGCACCTGGTCCACGATGGCTGGTCCGGTGAGCAGGTGCGCTGTGGACACATGCTCCGCGACCTCGCCGGCCTTGGCGTGACGAAACCAGACCAGGTCGCCGATGCTCAGCCCTCCGGCTCCTGGACCGACCAGCGGCGTCTGCACCTCCCCAGCACCTTCGACCGAGGTCACGTGCAGTCCCGGTGGTGCCCAGGGCAGCGGTGCGCGGTCGGTGCCCGCGGCACCTGAGGCGACGAGTCCGCCACCGGAGACAGTCACCGTGTCGCGCGCGGGCAGGCGGGCGACACGGAGCCCGAAGAACGCGGCCGGTTGCGGTTCGAAGCCGCGGTAGTGGTCGAAGAGATGCGGCACCAGCAGCCCTGACCCCGCGGCGACCTCCGTGACGACCGGGTCGGCCACCGTCGACTCGACACTCCCCGAGCCGCCGGCATTCCAGAACTCCAGGTCGACGATGCCGTCGAGCGCCTCGGCGACGGTGCGCCGGTGGTTCCTGACCTGTGCGACCGACGCGTCCTTCATGCGGCGTACGACGAGCGACTTCACCCGCTCGCCCGGCACGTCGTCCGGGACGCCCGCGACCTGTCCCTCGTAGGTCATCACCCCGACGAGCGTGAACCCGGGACGGGCGATGACCGCATGCGCCAGGGCAGCCACTTGCGCGGCGTCGTGCAACGGGGAGCGCTTGGGGCCGACATGGGCCCTGCCGAGCCGCAGCCCGGCGTCGACGTCGAGGGCGACACGCACCGGGACTCGCGAGTCCTCCCGGACCCGGTCCACGAGCTCGAGCTGCGCCACGTCGTCGACCATGAGCGTGATCGACCGCGCCGCCTGCTCGTCGCTGGCCAGCGCGGCCAGCGCCGTTGCGTCCACCGTGGGGTAGCCCATCACGATGTCGTCGCTGACCTCCTTCTGCTGCAGCCAGAGCGCCTCGCGCAGCGAGTAGGAGAGCACCCCGGCGAAGCCGGGACGAGCCAACGCCCGCGAGATCAGCGCAGGCACGCGCAGCGACTTCGACGCGAGCCGGATCGGCTTTCCGGCGGCACGCCGGACCAGGTCGGTCGCGTTGGCGTCGAACGCGTCCAGGTCGACGACATACGTCGGCGTGGGAGGCGGCTCGGGCAGTGCGGCAACGGCCGTGTCGAGCAGGACGGAGAGGCGGTGGCGCGCGACGTCGCTGTCGAGGTCGCGCCGACTCACGAGATGCCGCGCTTCTTCAGGATCGCCTCGATCTCGGCCATGTCGTCGTCGACGCTCTTGTTCTGCGCGGTCGCGGCCGGTTTGCTCCCAGCGGGCGGCAGGCTCGCGGCGCCCTGTCCGGACTCGAGCTTGCTGGTCCGCCGGGACCGACCCGACGTGGCGCCGTGCCCGCGCGTGCGCAGCCTGGCGGCCACGAAGAACAGTGCCGCCGACGTCCCGGCAACCGCGATCCCGAGCCAGACCACCGGACTGAACACGAAGCGGACCGCCCAGGACGAGACGGCGTCACCGATCTCCCAGACCAGTCGCCAGGTGCCGGTCAGCAAGAACGCCACCGGCAGCAGCGACCAGGCCACCCCACGCAGGCCCGAGGCCGGTCCCCGGGCGCGCCAGAGCAGCACGCTGCCCACCAGGCCCAGCAGGGTCAGCAGCACGGTGAGGACCTGCCAGGTCACCTCGTCGATCGATCCCACGCCACCCAGCCTACGGCGGGGCCGACTGCGGCTGTGGTCGTCCCAATGGTGGCTGAGGGTCGCTGAGGGTCGCTGAGGGCCGCCGAGGATCGCTCAGGATGTGCGTGGCGGCGCGTTGTGTTGGTATCGTGTGATCGACCGATCTCCCCGGCACCACGGGAGATCCGACAAGCGGAGCTCGTCTCCCACCCGCATCGACCGACCGGCGACCAAGAAAGCACTGCCGGGCACGCAGGTCGTCGGGTCCGGTCACGAGGAACACCTGCGTGGCGTCTCGTCGCACGAGCGCCGTCACGTCGGTGTCGAGACTGGCTCCCGCTGGCGGCACCGCGGGAGCCCTTTTTCTTGTGGGTCCCACGGTGGCACGGTCGACACAACCGAACCACAACTGGAGGACCTATCAGCACAGAGCTACGCATCAACGACCGGATTCGGGTTCCCGAAGTCCGTCTCGTCGGCCCCAACGGCGAGACCGTCGGCATCGTGCCGACCGACCAGGCGCTCAAGCTGGCCCAGGAGGCCGAGCTCGACCTGGTCGAAGTGGCGCCCACGGCACGACCACCGGTCTGCAAGCTCATGGACTACGGGAAGTTCAAGTACGAGAACGCCCAGAAGGCCCGTGAGGCTCGCCGGAACCAGACGAACACGGTCATCAAGGAGATGAAGCTCCGCCCCAAGATCGACCAGCACGACTACGAGACCAAGAAGGGCCATGTGGTCCGGTTCCTCCGGCAGGGAGACAAGGTCAAGATCACGATCATGTTCCGCGGACGCGAGCAGCACCGCCCCGAACTCGGGTTCCGGCTGCTGCAGAGGCTTGCGGAGGACGTCACGGAGCTCGGCTTCGTCGAGTCCACGCCGAAGCAGGACGGGCGCAACATGACCATGGTCATCGGTCCGCACAAGAAGAAGTCCGAAGCCAAGGCAGAGGTGAAGGCCGAGCGCGCAGAGCGTGCGGCCACCCGCCTCGCGGAGAAGGCCGCCGAGCGTGCAGAGCGCACCGCGACGCCGCCGACCCAGCCGGCCGACCGGAAGGTCCGGAGGCGCTCGGAGAGCCTCGACCCAGACATGTAGCAGCGACGACGAAGAAAGAGGATGCGAGAGAGATGCCGAAGATGAAGACGCACTCCGGTGCGAGCAAACGGTTCAAGGTGACCGGCTCGGGCAAGGTGCGGCGCCTCAAGACCAAGCGGAAGTCTGGCGCCGCGTTCGCCTCCTCGCCGACCACCGGGAGCCGCAGGAAGCACCGACGGCACGCCGGTTCGGTGGAGGTGGCCAAAGCCGACACCAAGCGGGTCAAGAAGATGCTTGGCCGGTAGCGCGAACTCCCGGACCGAACCGAACTCTCAAGGAGCAGATCAGTGGCACGCGTCAAGCGGGCGGTCAACGCCCACAAGAAGCGCCGGGTAACCCTCGAGCGCGCCTCCGGCTACCGCGGGCAGCGCTCGCGGCTCTACCGCAAGGCGAAGGAGCAGGTCACCCACTCGCTGTCCTACAGCTACCGTGACCGGCGCGCCAAGAAGGGCGAGTTCCGCAAGCTGTGGATTCAGCGGATCAACGCAGGGGCCCGCGCCAACGGGATGACCTACAACCGGTTCATCCAGGGCCTCAAGGCCGCCGGTGTCGAGGTCGACCGCAAGATCTTGGCCGACATGGCTGTCAACGACAACGCCACGTTCGTCGCCATGGTGGAGCTCGCCAAGGCGAACCTGCCCGACGACGTCAACGCACCTGCCAGCGAGCAGAAGACCCCGGCCTGATCCCCGAACCGCTCTCCTCGAGGAGCGCGCGGGTCAAGGCGGCGCGCACGCTGTCCCGGCGCAGGGTTCGTGCCGACCGTCGGCTCTTCCTCGCCGAGGGTCCGCAGGTGGTGCGCGAGGCGCTGGCCGACCACGGCCGGGTGGTCGAGGTCTTCGCGCTGCCGGAGGCCGCACAGCGTCACCCGGAGATTCGGGCCGCCGCCGATGACGCCGGGGTTACCTGGCATCTGGCCGAGGAGCGCGCCGTCTCCGCCCTGGCCGAGACGGTGCACTCGCAGGGACTCGTGGCGGTGTGCCGGTTCCTGGACCGCCCGGTCGACGACATGCTTTCCGCAGGGACGCGTCTCATCGCCGTCTGCGTGGACATCCGGGATCCGGGCAACGCAGGGACGGTGATCCGCACTGCCGATGCCGCAGGAGCCGACGGCGTCGTACTCGCCGGCTCCTCGGTGGATCCCTACAACGGCAAGGCGGTCCGCTCCAGCGCAGGCAGTCTCTTCCACCTGCCGCCCGCCCTCGAGCCCGACGCTGCCGGTGTGCTGGCGAGGTTGCGGGGACACGGCCTGCAGATACTCGCCGCGGACGGCACTGGTGAGCTGCTGCTCGACGACGCGGCGGACTCAGGCGTGCTCGCGCGGCCGACCGCGTGGCTGTTCGGGAACGAGGCACGAGGACTTCCGCCGGCGTTGGCCCAGCTCGCCGACGACCGAGTGGCCATCCCCATCCACGGGCGGGCGGAAAGCCTGAACTTGGCCACGGCCGCGGCGATCTGCCTCTACGCCTCGGCACGCGCCCAGAGACGACCGGTGTAACCAGACCGAATCAGGGGTACGGCGCTGCCATGACACGTTTCGGCTACACCCTGATGACCGAGCAGTCCGCACCGCGCAGTCTCGTGCGCTACGCAGCGCAGGCCGAGGCCGCGGGCTTCGACTTCGAGGTGATGAGTGACCACTACTTCCCCTGGCTCGACGAGATGGGGCACTCGGGCTACGCCTGGGCGATGCTCGGCGCGGTGAGCCAGGTCACCGAGCAGGTGGACCTGATGACCTACGTGACCTGCCCGCGCGAGGCGAGCGCCTAGTGGTGTGTCTCCTGATTGCCTAACCAGTGGCGACGCCCTGCATCCGGCCCGGCTGCGTTGTCGTCACTCACAGGAGCCCCAACTACAGCATCGTTCCTCCGCCTTGCCAGCCGGGCGCAGGACGCCGCCCCTCTCGGTCAATCAATCAGGAGGCACACCACTAGTTCGCCGCCCGGCGGTACTAGCCTGTGCGGGTGGAGCGCACCCTCGACGACCTTCCGGACGGGGTTGTCTTCGCCGACAAGGCTGGGACGGTCACCTCGGTCAACCGCGCTGCCGCCCGGATGCTGGGCGTGGGCGACTCCGTCGGACGTCACCTGCGAGACGTCGTGGCCCTGCAGGACCGGATGGGCAACGACTGGTTCTCCTGCACGGAGGTCTACGACGGCCGAGCAATGCGATCGGGGATCCCGGAGCAGTCGTGGTTCCTCTCCGACGGCACCGAGCTGCTCGTCACGGTGCGCATCCTCCGCGAGGACCGGCGCGACCCGGTGGAGGGCGTCGCGGTGGCCTTGCGCACGTCTCGGGCCCGCGCACGGCTCGACCGGGAGCGTTCCGACCTCGTGGCCACGGTCGCCCATGAGCTGCGTTCGCCGCTGACCGGCGTCAAGGGGTTCGTCGCGACGTTGCTGTCCAAGTGGGACAAGCTCAACGACGCGCAGAAGAAGCTCATGCTGACCACGGTCAACTCCGACGCCGACCGGCTCACCCGGCTGATCGCCGAGCTGCTGGACGTCGCCCGTATCGACACGGGGCGGCTCTCCCTGCAGCCGCGCCCGCTCGACTTCGTGGCGGCGGTCGAACGCGTCCTCGACTCGGTCCGGGCCGGGACGTCTCGCGAGATCGCCCTCGAACAGCCTGGGGACCTCCCGCGGATCACCGCCGACCCCGACAAGTTCGTGCAGGTGGTCACCAACCTGGTCGAGAACGCCGTGCGCCATGGCGAGGGCAAGGTCTCGCTCACCGCGGCTTCCGTGCCGGGCGGCGTACCGTTTCGCGGGGTCTTCTTCCACGTCGACGACGAGGGCGAGGGGATCAGCCCCGAAATCAGGTCGCGTGTGTTCACGAAGTTCTGGAAGCATGGCGTGCGAGGTGGCTCGGGACTCGGCATGTACATCGTGCACGGTCTCGTCGCGGCGCATGGCGGCATCGTGGAGATCGGGGACGCGCCCGGGGGCGGCGCCAGGATCACCGTCAGCTGGCCGGAGATCGACCCCCGCATCGACCACCAGCTCGACCCGGTGACGGGGTGAGGGCACACGTGAGCGAGAAAGGCAGCGATGTCGGGACCGAACTCCGACTATGACCCGGTCGAGGTGACCCCGCTGCGCGCCGACGAGGTCGAGGGCATGCGTGAGGCAGCGCTCACCGCGATCGAGGCGGCGGCCAGCCCGGAGGAGCTGAAGCGCGTGCGGATCGCGCATGCCGGTGACCGCTCGCCGCTGGCGCTGGCCAACCGCGAGATCGGTGCGTTGCCTCCACAGGCCCGCAAGGACGCAGGCATGCGGGTCGGCAAGGCGCGCGCCGACGTCGGTCGCGCGCTCGCCGACCGCCAGCTGCAGCTCGACCGTGAGCAGGAGGCCCGGATCCTGGTGGAGGAGGCGGTCGACGTCACCCTGCCGTGGGACCGTGAGCCCGCCGGCGCCCGCCATCCGCTGACCACGATCCAAGAGCGCGTCAACGACGTCTTCGTCGCGATGGGCTGGGAGGTGGCCGAGGGGCCCGAGCTGGAAGCCGAGTGGCTCAACTTCGACGCCCTCAACCTGGGGCCCGACCATCCCGCGCGCACCATGCAGGACACCTTCTGGCTGGAACCAGCGGACGGCGGCCTGGTGCTGCGCACACACACCTCACCCGTGCAAGCGCGCACGATGCTGACCCGGGAGCCGCCGATCTACGTGATCTGCCCCGGGCGGGTCTTCCGGACCGACGAGTACGACGCCACACACTCACCGGTCTTCTCCCAGGTCGAGGGCCTCGTGGTCGACGAGGGCATCTCGATGGCGCACCTGAAAGGCACCCTGGACCACTTCGCGCAGTCGATGTTCGGGGACGGGATCACGACCCGGTTCCGGCCGTCGTACTTCCCCTTCACTGAGCCGTCTGCCGAGGTGGACCTGGTCTGCTTCGTGTGCCGTGGCCGAGCCCCCGACGTGGAGACCTGTCGCACCTGCGGTGGCGAGGCCTGGATCGAGTGGGGTGGCTGTGGCGTCGTGAACCCGCGCGTGCTCGCCGCGTGCGGCATCGACAGCGACGTCTACAGCGGCTTCGCGTTCGGCATGGGACTCGAGCGCACGCTGATGTTCCGCCACGGCGTCGAGGACCTGCGGACGATCTTCGAGGGCGACGTACGCTTCGCCACGGCATTCGGCACGGAGCTGTGAAGCCAGTGGTGGTGATGCAGTGAAGGCGCCACTGTCCTGGCTTCGCCAGTACGTCGACCTTCCCGACGGCATCACGACGGCAGACCTCGCCCACCGGCTCACCGCGCTGGGGCTGAAGCTCGAGGCGATCGAGTCCGTCGGGGCGGAGGTCGAGGGACCCCTGGTCGTCGGGCGGGTGGTGTCCTACGTCGACGAGCCGCAGCAGAACGGAAAGCTGATCCGCTGGTGCCGGGTCGACGTCGGACGCGAGCACAACGCGGTATCGGATGACGTGGGCCCGCACGAGGGGGGCCCGGATGAAGGGGGCCAGGGGTTGCGGGGGATTGTCTGCGGTGCGCACAACTTCGCCGAGGGTGACCTCGTGGTGGTCTCCCTGCCGGGGACGGTGCTGCCGGGCGGGTTCGAGATCTCCGCGCGCAAGACCTACGGCCACGTCTCCGACGGGATGATCTGCTCCACGAAGGAGCTCGGCATCGGCGAGGACCACGACGGGATCCTCGTGCTCGACCCGCGCGTCGAGGCTCACGCCGCACCCGGTGACGACGCTTCCTCGCTGCTCGGCCTGCGTGAGGACGTGATCGAGTTCGAGATCAACCCGGATCGCGCATATGCCCTGTCGATGCGCGGCGTCGCGCGTGAGGCCGCGCTGGCCTACGACGTGCCGTTCGAGGACCCTGCTCGTCGCGAGGTCCCGCCGCCGAACGACGAGGGGTACCCGGTCCGCGTCGACGCGGAGGACGGCTGCCCGGTGTTCGTGACCCGCACCGTGACCGGCTTCGACGCGTCGTCCCCGACGCCGCGATGGATGGCGCGACGGGTGCAGCTGGCGGGGATGCGGTCGATCTCGCTCGCCGTCGACGTCACCAACTACGCGATGCTCGAGCTGGGGAACCCGATCCACGGGTACGACGCCGACAAGCTCGCTGGCCCGATCGTCGTACGCCGCGCCGCCGAGGGCGAGCACCTCACCACCCTGGACGACGTCGACCGCGCCCTGTCCCCGGAGGACCTGCTGATCACCGACGACCGAGGACCGATCGGTCTGGCCGGGGTGATGGGCGGGGCGAGCACGGAGCTGTCGGAGTCGACGTCGACGGTGGTGATCGAGGCCGCGCACTTCGCGGCCGTGTCGATCTTCCGCTCGGCCCGGCGGCATCGACTGCACACGGAGGGCGCCAAACGCTGGGAGCGCGGCGTCGACCCCCTGCTGCCGGCCTACGCCGCCGACCGGGTCGCGCACCTGCTGGTGGAGCACGGCGGCGGCACGATCGAGCCGGGTGTCACCTACGTCGGGGCGCCGCCTCCGACGCAGCCGATCACCACCCGCCTCGACCTGGCCGCCCGCGTCACGGGAATGGCGATCGACGACGCCACCGTCGTCGCTGATCTGCGGGCCATCGGCTGCGCGATCACCACGACCGACGACGAGCTGACCGCCGTGCCGCCCACCTGGCGGCCCGACCTCACCGACCCCTACGACCTCGTCGAGGAGGTCGCGCGGCTGGTCGGGTACACGTCGGTCCCCTCGGTGCTGCCGACGGCGCCCGCGGGCCGCGGACTCTCGCGCGAGCAGATGCTGCGGCGCCGCATCGGCTTCGCGCTCGCCGGCGCCGGGCTGGTGGAGGTGAAGTCGCTGCCCTTCGTGGGAGAGGCCGACTTCGACCGGCTGGGTCTGCGCACCGACGACCCGCGGCGGGACACGATTCGCATCGCCAACCCGCTCTCCGAACAGGCACCGTCGCTGACCACGACGCTGCTGCCGGCGCTGCTCGCGGCAGCCGCCCGCAACCTGGCCAGGGGTGCCGCCGGGGTGGGGCTCTTCGAGGCCGCTTCGGTGTTCGTGCCCACGCAGGGACGGTTGAAGGCGCCGATCCTCGGTGTGGACTGGCGACCCGACGACGCCGACCTCGAGAAGCTCTACGCCGCCGTCCCGCCGCAGCCGCTCACCCTCGCGGCCGTCCTGGCCGGTCAGTGGCGCGCGGCCGGCTGGTGGGGTGAGGGCCGTGGCGCCGCGTGGGCCGATGCCGTGCAGGTGGTCCGCAGCGTGGCGCGAGTGCTCGGTGTGGAACTCGATGTCGGGCAGGCGGTCCGGGAACCCTGGCACCCAGGACGTTGCGCGGAGCTGCGCGTCGACGGGGTCGGGTTCGGGTTCGCCGGCGAGCTGCATCCCGGGGTGTGCGCGACCTACGGCCTCCCACAGCGTTCCAGTGCGGTGGAGGTCGACCTCGACTTCCTCGTCGCGCAGGCTCCCGCTGTCGTGGCCGCACCGGTGTTCTCGACGTACCCCGTGGCGAAGGAGGACGTGGCGTTGGTCGTCGACTCCGACCTTCCGGCCGCCGCGCTCGCCGAGACGCTGTGGGAGGGCGCAGGCGACCTGCTGGAGTCGCTTCGGCTCTTCGACCTCTACACCGGGGCGCAGATCGGCGAGGGCAAGAAGTCCCTAGCCTTCGCGATGCGCTTCCGTGCCCCGGACCGCACCCTCACCGAGGCTGAGACTGCCACCGCCCGCCACGCCGCAGTCGCCCTCGCCGTCGAACGCCACGGCGCCGTCCACCGCCACTGACCGAGGCCGGGCTACGGCAGCGTGAACGACGTGCCGAAGATCTCCTGGTCGAGGCCGCCGGCGTTCCCGCAGGTGTCCCCGCCGAACGGCGCGTCCCGTCTCGCCAGGGGGATCTGACTGCTCAGGATGCCGGACGGGTCGTCGTCTGCTTGGTCGTCTCGGCACTGGACCACGTCGAAGTTGTCGTCGTAGTCCTCCTCACGCGGGTCATTCCCGGGTGACACGTTGCGGTTGTCGGTCCACGTCGTGTAGCCGAACAAGCCGTCATCGCCTTCGGCCAGGGCGATCCAGTTGTAGTCGCCCTGGAAGGGATCGTCGCGGTTGCCGAACATCTCGAACTGTGGCTGGTGGCCGACGCTCGAGACCGTGACCGCATCCCCGAAGCTCACCGTGGCGGTGCTAGCCGAAGCCACATAGGAGTTCACGATCGTCGCCTCGGCGTCGGCGACGTTCTCGTCGGAGGATACCGGCCGACCCATGCCGTCCAGCGCGTTGCCGATCGGCAGCTGCACGCTGTAGTCGTCGTCGACGCGGTTGTCCTGCCAGATCACTGCGAGCTCGCCGTTCAGCGCATCGATGTCGGGGAAGTACTGGTGCCCCGCAGGTTGCTCATCGACAGCCACCGGGTTGCTCCAGGTCCGACCGTTGTTCTTCGAGAAGACCACGTACGCCTGAGACTGGCCGACATTGGCGGTGTTCCCCACCGACGAGAAGCTGCTCTGGCTCGACTGGACCGTGGCTGGGTCGATGGCGTTGTAGACCAGGAAAACGCCGTTGCTGGCGCTGTTCTGGTCGGCGGTCGCGCGCGGCTCCAGGGGGACGCGGTGGAAGACGAACTCCGCGTCGCACAGGAACGGACCGTCGCCGCAGTCGCGGGTAGGGTCGGCCGGGTTGTACGGCGTGATCGTGCGGATGAGCTGAGCGTTCCCGAAGCTCGCCCCACCATTGGTCGAGCGTGCGTAGGCGAGCCCGTCGGCGCGCTTGGGGGAGTTGTCGTCGAAGGTGCGCAGAGTCACGTAGACGTCGCCGTCACCTTCAATGGCGATGTCACACCCCTGCACCGACGCCAGTCCCGGGTTGGTGATCGAGATCGGCTTGGAGAAGGTGCGGCCGGTGTCGGTCGAGCGGGCGAACTGGACCCGGTTCTGTCCGGAGGCCGTGAACCTCGACCAGCAGACGTAGACGTTCCCGTCGGTCGCCGGGTTCCCGGTTCGGTCGACCTCGAGCATCGGCTTGTCCTGGAAGATGCCTTGGAAGTTCCGCGAGGGTGTGCCGCGCCCCACGATTCGGGTACGCAGGTAGTCGACCGGGTAGGCGCCGTTCGGGTTGGTGCCGTACGTCGCGACCCAGACGTCGCCATTGATCGGTCCGGTCCGGTTGAACGCGATGCCTCCGACGAACAGGTTGCCGTCGTTGTCGAAGGCGGCGATCGGGTCACCGGCGTCGGTGTGGTCCCCGAACAGGGGAGAGGCCTGTCCCTCGGCCGAGGTGTCCTGCGGGTAACCCGGCACGATCGAGTCGGTCCAGGTCTCTCCACCGTCGAGGGAGTACGCGAAGCCCTGCCAGCCGGCACGGAGGTCGGAGAGGCAGTAGTCGTTCCACCCGGCGAACACGTGGTCGGTGTCGGTCGGGTCGACGACCGAGTAGGGCTCGTTGGCCTGCCGCCGGCTGCCGCCGTCGGTTGCGTCGGCGTCGGCGTCGGAGGACGGGTCCGACTCGCCATCGGGCGAGGAAGCCGGGTTGTTGCAGTGCCGGATGCCCGCGTCGCTGCCGCCGTCATGGCGCACGTAACGCTGACCGGTCACCTGGTCGTCACCATCGGGCGACGGGGTCTGGCCGGTTGCCGGGGCGGTCAGGCCTACCAGGAGTGCTAGACCCGCGCCGGTGGCGAGCCACCTGATGCGCTGCTGCCGTGACCCGACCAAGAAAGCTGTACGCGACATGTCGAAATTCCCCTCGTTCTGGCTCAGACCCCTATGGGAGCGCCAAGAGGGCCAACGTAGACCCTGGCGTGGTCCTGAACAGAGCCTGGTCCGCGTTGGAAACTCCTGAATAGTATGGACATACAGTACGCTGTATGTCCATGCACATGCTAGCGCTCAACGTCGCGGTCGCGGGCGCGAGTGGCTATGCGGGGGGTGAGCTGCTCCGCCTGCTGCTGGATCACCCCGCCGTCGAGATCGGCGCGCTCACCGCGGCCTCGCACGCCGGCGAACCGGTGGCTCGGCTGCAGCCGCACTTGCCCCCGCTGGCAGACCGCGTGCTCGAGGAGACCACGACCGAGGTCCTCGCCGGGCACGACGTCGTCTTCCTCGCCCTGCCGCACGGCCGGTCCGGCCCGATCGCGGCCGCCCTGCCTGAGGCCACGCTCGTGATCGACTGCGGTGCCGACTACCGGCTCAGAGACCCAGCGGACTGGGCGCGCTTCTACGGCGGCACCCATGCCGGCAGCTGGCCCTACGGGCTGCCGGAGCTGGGCGACACACGCACGGAGCTGCGTGCCGCCAAGCGGATCGCCGTGCCCGGCTGCTAC
>Ga0136622_10000505_pt1 | contig 16021 bp, 15 predicted proteins | sample AntDrymUQ4482106_2_FD_104803 | JGI IMG/M metagenome (GOLD analysis project Ga0136622, IMG submission 104803) | Polar desert sand microbial communities from Dry Valleys, Antarctica - metaG UQ448 (21.06) | ecosystem: Environmental > Terrestrial > Soil > Desert | place: Antarctica: Dry Valley...
CCACCTTCGGCGCCCGCGGGTAAGTCCTCCGAAGGACGCGTTCCGCGAACCCCCCGGAGGAGCGCAGGCCGATCGCCGAGCGGCCCAGCACCGCACCCCAGGGAGGAGCGCAGCCGGAACGTTGTTCCGGCGAGCACCGCACCCTTCCTTATCCTCTGGCCGGGATGCCCCGATCCACCGACGGCCTGACCAGCGCCCAGCTCGAGGCCGTCACCCACGCCTCCGGCCCGCTGCTGGTGATGGGCGCCGCGGGAACGGGCAAGACCTGCGTGCTCGAGCGGCGCTTCGCCTGGCTCGTGGAGCAGGGCGTGCCCCCCGACCGGGTGCTGGCCCTCGCGCTCACCGAGCCCGCCGCGGTGGAGATGCGCGAGCGGATCGAGGGGCTGATCGAGCCGCCCTACGAGGAACTGCACGTGGGCACCTTCCGCTCCTTCTGCTCGCGCCTGCTCCGCGACGAGGCGCTCGCGGCGGGCCTCGATCCCGACTTCGCCCCGGTGAGTCCCGCCGACCGGGTGGCGCTGCTGCTCGACCACGTCGGCGAGCTGCGGCTGCGCCACCACGACATACGCGGCAACCCGGCCCCCCTGCTGGCCGGCTTCGTGGCGCGCATCGACCGGCTCAAGGAGGAGATGATCGACACAGGCGGACTGATCGCCCACGCCACCGAGGCGCAGCGGGCCGCCACCGGCGGCGACGACGCCGAGCGCGCCCGAGCTGCGCGGGAGCTCGAGTTCGCGGAGATCTACGCGGGCCATGACCGGCTGCTGGCCGAGCGCGGCGCACTCGACTCGGGTGGCCTGGTGCTGCGCGCGTTCGAGCTTCTGCACGAGCGTCCCGAGGTACGCGAGCGCGTGGGCCGGCGCTTCACCCACGTGCTCGTGGACGAGTACCAGGACGTGAACTTCGCGCAGGCGATGCTGGTGGGGCTGGCGTGCGAGGCCGGGCGCGAGCTCGTCGTGGCGGGCGATGATGACCAGGCCGTGCACCGCTTTCGCGGCGCTGCGCAGAAGAACTTCAGCGACTTCCGGCGCGCCTTTCCCGACGCGCCGGTCATATCACTCGAGGAGAACCGGCGCTCCGGCAAAGCGATCGTGGCGGCCGCCACGGCCGTGGTCGCTCCCATCACCGGACGGACAGAGAAGCCAGGAGCGCAGCCCGATCACCTCGGGAGGAGCGCAGCCGGAACGTCCCGGGAGGAGCGCAGCCGGAACGTCCCGGGAGGAGCGCAGCCGGAACGTCGTTCCGGCGAGCACCGCGCCGCAGAATCTCCGGCGAGCACCGCGCCGCAGAATCTCCGGCGAGCACCGCACCGGGGGTTCTCGGCGGAGCACGGCACGGATGGCTCTCAGGAGGTGGACGCGCCGCCGGGCGGGCGGGTGTCGTTCTGGCACTGTGCATCCGAGCGAGCGGAGGCGCAGGCCGTGGCGGCCGAGGCCGAGCGCCTGATCGCCGCCGGCGCCCCGGCCGACCGCATCGGCGTGTTCGTGCGCTCGGTGGCCCGCGACGGCCCCGTGGTGGAGGCGGCGCTCGAAGAGCGCGCCGTGCCCTTTCGGCTCAGCGGGACGGCCGCCTACTTCCAGCGCGCGGAGGTGCGCGACGTGCTGGCCTGGCTGCGGGTGCTGGCTGATCCGGCGGACTCGGGAGCCGCCGTGCGCGCCCTGTCGCGCCCGCCGATCGCGCTGCACTCAGTGGACATCGCGCGGCTCACCCAGCTCGCGCGCCGGCGCAAGCTCGACATGCCCTCGGCAGTGGCCGCCGCGCTGGAGGGGCCCCAGCTGACACCTGAGGGACGTGACAGGGCCCAGGCCTTCCTGCGCCTGTACCGCGCGGCCTCGAACGCCTTCGAGGACCGCCGTCCAGACCGGTTCGTGCTCCGGCTGATCGAGCGCATCGGCGTGCGCCGCCAGCAGGTGTTCGCCACCCAGGCCGGCACCGTGGAGCGCCTGCGCAACATCGCGAGGCTGCCGGAGCTGGCGGGCGCCTACATGCGCCGTGAGCCGCAGGCCACCCCGCGCGACTTCACCCGCTACCTCAAGGCGGTGGCCGACTCGGGTGTGCGCTCGGAAGAGGCCGGGCCGCCCGCGTTCACCCCGGCGGTCCGGGTGGTCTCGATGCAGGCCGCCAAGGGGATGGAGCTCGACTACGCGTTCGTGGTCGGCCTGGGCGCCGGGCGGATCCCGGGCCGCGCGCCGGTCGCGGGAGCCGAGGGGGTGCCGGACGCGCTGCTCAAGGAGCAGCTGCCGCCGGCCGGTGGCCACGAGGACGCGATGCGCCGGCTACTTCATGTGGCCATGACCCGGGCGCGCAAGGGGCTCGTGCTCGCGTGGGCGGAGGACGCCGGATCGCCCACCAGGCCCTCACCGTTCTACGAGGAGGCGCGCGCTGTCATCGGCGCCGCCGAAGAGCGCTACGAGGAGGAGCTGTTCGGCCCCGCCGAGGGTCTGCACTCGACTTTTCGCATCATGCGCGACGAGCTGCTGGAGACGGTCTCACGGCTTGGTGGCCACCTCGGGGAGATGCGCCTGGACACATCGGTCGACGTGTCGAACGCGGTGGCGCGCTACCTGGAGCTGATCAAGGTTGCCGCGCTGATCGACCGCTCGAAGGCCGGCCAGCCGGTTGAGGAGGCGATCGGGGAGGTGAACGCCCTGCTGGCACAGGGCACGACCCTCGAGCAGCGCGAGCTGCTCGAGGCCTCGGCTCTCGACGACTGGCTGCGCGACGCCGGACGCGAGGCCGGGAGGCGCCCGGTGGCGGGTCACAACGGCACGGAGCCCTCGCTCGATCCCTTCATCCCGCGCCGGCGCGGCGCGGCCGAAGGCCTGATGCTCTCGGCCTCCGACATCGAGACCTACCGGATCTGCCCGCTCAAGTACAAGTTCGCGCGGGTCTTCCGGATTCCTCAGGAGCCCACCATCCACCAGCGCTTCGGCATCGCGCTGCACCAGGTGCTCGAGCGCTTCCACCAGCACACCAACGGCAGCCGTGAGGAGCTTGTGGAGCTGTTCGAGTCCTCGTGGCGGCGTGGCGGCTTCGGCGACTCCGACGACGAGCTGCAGTTTCGCGAGCGCGCGGTGGATGCCCTCGACCGCTACTGGGAGGACTCGCTGACCTCGGACGGCAGGCCGGTGTGGTTCGAGCGCAGCTTCTCGTTCAAGCTCGGACCTCACGTGCTGCGCGGCCGGGTGGACCGTGTAGACCGCCACTCCGACGGCAGCTACGAGCTGATCGACTACAAGACGGGCAAGGCGCGCACCGAGGAGCAGCTGCGCGAGGACGTGCAGCTGTCCGTGTACCAGATGGGCGCGCGCGAGGCGTGGGAGCTGGAGACCTCGGCGCAGAGCTACTTCTACGTGATGACCGGGGAGAAGGTCCCGGTGGAGCACTCCGAGGAGCAGCTGGAACGGGTGCGCGAGACAGTCGCGGGGATCGGGGAGGGAATCACCCGCCAGGACTTTCAGCCGACCCCCTCGGCGGAGATCTGTTCCTACTGCGACTACCGGATCATCTGCCCCGCGGCTGAGCGGTGAGAGCATCGGAGACGATCAGAGGGGCACGTGCCCCTTGAGCACCCGGCAGCAAGAGCATCCAGGGACAGAGCGCCGCTGCGCAACTCCCCGGTCCGCGGGTCAGCTACCGGGGCCGCGCTGGCGCAGGAAGCGCTGGAAGTCGTTGGCAATCGCGTCGGCGGACGGGAGCCTGACCGGAGGCGAGTCCTCGACCTCTTCGTCGGCGGCGGACTCCAGGCGCTCCACGAAGGCCTTGACCTCGGGATCACTGGCGACGGCGGCGCTCACCTGGCGCTCGTAGTCCTCGGCGGCCGACTCCAGCTCGCCGGCGTCGACCACGACCCCGGCGGCGCCCTCGAAGGCACGCACCAGGGCCAACGCCACCTTGGGATTGGGGGCGGCGGCGACGTAGTGGGGCACCGAGGCCCATAGGCTCACGGAAGTCAGGCCGGCCTCCGCGCACGCATGCTGGAGGACGCCGACGATGCCCGTCGGGCCCTCGTAGGTCGTGTGCTCGAAGCCCAGGCGATCGACCAGCGCCTTGTCCGAAGCCAGGCCCGTGATGGAGACCGGCCGGGTGTGGGGCACGTCGGCCAGCAGCGCACCCAGGGTAATCACCATCCGGGCATCGAGCTCGCGCGCCACCTCCACCACCGCCTGGCTGTAGCGGCGCCAGCGCAGCGAGGGCTCGGCACCCTGCAGGATCGCGAGGTCGCCATCCGCCCCCGCGACTGTGGCGGCGGAGATGGTGGTGGCGGGCCAGTCGATCTCGCGGGTCCGCCCCTCGGACAGCTTGACCATCGGCCGCACGCTGGTGAAGTCGAGGAACTCGTCGGGGTCGATGTGGGCGATCTCGCGCGGCTCGAAGCGCGCGCTGATGAACTCGACGGCGGCAGACGCGGCATCGCCCGCATCGTTCCAGCCGCCGAAGGCCGCCACCAGGACCGGCCGGCGCAGCGAGGGGCGTTCGCTCCAGATCACGTCGGACATCGGGGTTCACCGTAGCGGTGAACAGGAATCCAAGGAGGCAATGCCCCCATCTGCGGGCGGGCCTCGACGCCTCCAGGGCGGTCGGTCCGACCGATCTCGCACCATGGGGGCATGACCGTCGTGGCCACCGCCAGGACCTCCGTGGCCGAGCTGCGCGCGGGCGGCGAGGTGGACGGTCTGTTCGCATGCTCGCGCAAGGATCGGCTGACCGCACGCAGCGGCGCGCCCTACCTCGCGCTCGAGCTGCGCGACAGAACGGGCGCCATCGGCGCCCGGGCCTTTCGCGACGCCGACTTCCTGGCCGGGCAGTTCGACCGCGGCGACCTGGTTCGCGTCGCGGGCAGCGTGGAGCGTTTCCGTGACGAGCTCCAGGTCGAGGTGCGCTCCATCCACAGGGTTGAAGCCGACGGTCTCGACCCGGGCGACTTCCTCCCTGTGGCCTACCGGGACATGGAGGAGCTGGACGGCTTTCTCGAGCACCTGGGCCGGGAGGTCTATGACCCCGACCATCGCCGGCTACTGGACTCGGTGCTCTGCGACGACGACTTTCGCGAGGCGCTGCGCCGGGCTCCGTGCACCAGCGGCGGCCACCACGCATACCTGGGCGGGCTGATCGAGCACACCGTGGCGGTGGCGACCCTGGCGCTCGAGACCTGCGCGCTGCACCCACGACTGGACTCCGATCTGCTGGTCACCGCCGCGATCCTGCACGACATCGGCAAGATCCGGGAGTTCGACTTGGGTGCCGAGATCGCGCTGAGCAGCGAGGGTGCGCTGCTCGGGCACCTCGCCCTCGGGCAGCAGATGATCTCCGAGCAGGGGGCGGCCCTCGGATCCTTCCCGCCCGACAAGCTGCTCTCACTGCTGCACTGCGTGCTGGGCCATCACGGGCCGGAGGGGCTCCCCGCGAAGCGCTTCCGCTCACCCGAGGCGGTGGCTCTCTACCGCCTGAACGCCCTGGACGCAGCGGTAAAGGGCGTCCTGGAGCACGGCCCGTCGTAGCGCTCTTGCGCCTGGGTGCGCTCCGCTCGCGGCAGACGCCGGGTATCGTTGGCGGCGGGATGGACTCGCCCCCCGCCGAGCTGGAGACGCTCGTCGAGCGCTACGACAGCACCGTCTTCGACCCCGCTCGAGAATGTGCGCGGATTCGCCTGCAGGGATGCGGCCGCCAATCGTGGGACGTGGTCTTCGAGGAGGGCGGGCCCTACCTGGACCCCTCGGACCCCGACCGCCGAGCGGACGCCTCGATCACCGCGGACGAGGGGACCTGGAAGACCCTGGCCAACGATCTGGCCTCGGGCATGGCGGCCTATCGCACCGGGCGTCTGGCGGTCCGGCGCGATCTGCACCTCGGCGCGGGCTTCCTGGCGGCCACCGCCGCCGAGCAGGGGCCCGGGCGTCTGCGCTTTCACCACGTGAAGACGCCCGGTGCGGAGATCTCGGTGATGGAGGCCGGCGAGGGGCCACCGGTTCTCCTCCTGCACGGGCTGGGCGCCACCAAGGCGTCGTTTCTGCCGACCGTCGCCGCGCTGGCCAAGTCGCATCGCGCTATCGCGATCGACCTGCCCGGCTTCGGCGACTCCGACAAGCCCCTGCTGGCGGCCTACGACCCGGCGTTCTTCGCCCGCAGCGGCGTCGCGCTACTCGACGCGCTCGGGATCGAACAGGCCGACGTGGTGGGCAACAGCATGGGCGGGCGCGCCGCTCTGGAGATGGGCCTCTCCGCTCCGCAGCGCGTGGGCAGGCTCGTGCTCCTGACCGCGTCGCTGGCCTGGCTACGAGCACGGCCGTGGGCCGCGCCCCTTCGCCTAGTGGCTCCCCAACTCGGTCTGATCCAGCCGGCGCCCCGCCCGATCGTCGAGGCCCTGGTCCGCCGCCTCGTGCCCACCCAGGGGTCGGAGTGGACCGCGGCCGGCGTCGACGAGTTTCTGCGCTCCTACCTCTCCCCCAGGGGTCGCAGCGCGTTCTATGCGGCCGCGAGGAACATCTACCTGGAGTCTCCGTGGGGGGAGAACGGCTTCTGGACGCGGCTGCCCCAACTCGAGGCGCAGAGCCTCTTCGTGTGGGGAAGCCGCGACGCGATCGTCCCGATCGGCTTCGCCCGCCACGTGCACGACGCGCTGCCGGGAGCGCGCCATCTCGTGCTCGACTGCGGCCATGTGCCTCAGATGGAGCGGCCCGAGGAGACCCACAGGGCGATGCTCTCGTTCCTTGCCGGCCGCCGCGTGGGGCGCTCCGCTGTCCCCCTGGCCGCCTGAACCCGCGCAAGCTGGGCTGTCGGCCGTTTCCTAGCCGCCTGAACCCGCGTGGCTAGGCTCTCGGCCGTGCACGACGACGACTTCATCCACCCCTGGCTCGCGGAGATCAAGAGCCGGGTGCCGGGGCTGGAGCTCTTCGACGCCCACACCCACATCGGCCGGAACGACCCCGATGGCTTCTCTTGCACCCCCGGCGAGCTGACCGGCGTGCTCGAGGCCGCCGACGCCCGCGCAGCGGTGTTCCCGATGCATGAGCCCGACGGCTACCCAGGCGCCAACGACGCCGCCGTCGCGGTGGCCGCCGGCTCGGACGGACGGCTCGTGGCCTTCTGCCGGCTCGACCCCCACGCCGACCCCCTGGCCGAGGCCGAGCGCTCACTCGCGGCCGGCGCGGTCGGCATCAAGCTCCACCCCCGAGCCGAGAGCTTTGCCCTCGACACGTCCGAGCTCGAGGGCGTCTTCGCCCTAGCGGGCGAGAGGGAGCTGCCGGTGCTCGTTCACGCCGGTCGGGGAATACCCGCGCTCGGACGCCATGCGGTGGCGATCTGTGAGCGTCATCCGGGCATCCGCCTGATCCTGGGTCATGCCGGGATCAGCGATCTGGCCTGGATCTGGCGGGTGGTGGGCGAGCATCCCAACCTGTTCTTCGACACCTCCTGGTGGTCCCCGGCCGACCTGCTGGCCCTGTACGCGCTGGTGGCACCCCGCCACATCGTCTTTGCAAGCGACGCGCCGTACGCCAGCCCTTCGTTCGCAGCCACCATGAACCTGCGCTACGCGATGCAGGTGGGTCTTGACGCCGACCAGCTGCGGTCGGTGTTCGGAGGCCAGATGGCACGCATCGTCTCAGGCGAGGAGCCGCTGGACGTGGGCCCCGCCCCGGGGCACGCGCGGCTCGACCGCGACCCGCTCCTCGATCGCGTCTACACCTTCCTGGCCGCCTCGATCGGGCAGATGTTCCAGGGCATCGACCCGGCTGAGACCCTGGCGCTGGCGGCTCTCGCCTGCGAGGTGGGAGAGGATGCTCCGCAGGCCGAGACCTGCTCGACGGTGCTGAAGCTACTCGAGCTGCGCGGGCAGCTGATCTCCACCAACGGGGAGGCATCGCCTCCCCGTCTTGACCCCCCCTCGGGCAGCGCCGACGGGCATCCGCCGCGATTCGCGCCCGGCGTCTGGACGATCGTGGCCGCGGCCGGCGTGGCCCGCACGCCGGGGGTTGGAGTCCCGCCCGCCGGCGAGCCGGCGACGGGCGTGGGAGCGCGCGAGGCCTAGCGAGAGAGCGCGAGGCTAGTCGAACTCGAAGTGGCGGACCGGCACTTCGAACCGCTTCTTTGCGTCGTCAACCACGCCCTCTTCCAGCCAGTTGCGCTTGGCGCCGTGGTGGGTGCAGATCACGATCTCGTTGGCGTCGAAGGTGACCAGGGCATCCTCGATGGCCTGGAGGGGGTCGGACTCCCCGGTGTCGCCCGCGGCGTCGATGCCCGCATCGCCCAGGCGCTCGGCCGTCTCCTCGGCCACGCCCTCCGCCCGGCGGATGGCGGGATCGGGATCGGAGGCGAAGAAGCGAATCTTGCTGTTGAGCGCGGGCGCCACCACCAGCACCTCGGCATCCTCCGCGGACTCGGTGCCGATCGCGCTCTTGAGCACGTCGCCCGAAGCCGGCTCGGAGACCAGCATCAGGATCCTCATGCCTGACTCGCGCTGTCCACCATTTCGAGACGCTCGTCGAGCTTGGTGATCGTGAACACGCGCTGGACGGTCGCGGGCCCCCTGACCACAGCCAGCCGGCGGTCGGACTGGCGGGCGCGCTGATCGGCGCCGACGATCAGCCGGAGCCCTGTCGAGTCGAGAAAGGTGAGCGCGGACAGATCGAGCACCACGAGCTTGGTGCCGGTCTCCTCGACGCGCTGCAGCTCGCGTTCCACCTTCTCCGCCGTGGAGAGGTCCAGCTCTCCCTTCAGGGCCACGTGCGCTCGGTCGGCCTGCTCCCGTGTCTCGAACTCCAAGATGGTCACGCCGCGAGGCTACCCCTTCGCCGCTTCAGGCGGCGCGGTGGGCGCGATCGCGCGCCGCGCCAGGCGGTAGGCGAAGTAGACCTGGACGGTGGCGAACGAGAGCGCCAGCACCCGCTCGCTGAGCGCGTTGGCGAGGACGGTCCCCACCAGCACCCCGAGCGGCGAGAGCACGCCTATCACCACTGCGTCGCTCAAGCGCAGGTTTCCGTAGCCGTTCTGGCGCCACGCGCCCACAGCCGCCACGCTCACGATCGCTAGCAGCGAGGTGGCCTCGGCCTCGAGTTGCGACTCGCCCAGGAAGATCACCAGCCCGGGCACCATCAGCACGCCGCCGCCCACCCCCACCAGGCCGCCCGCCATTCCGGCGGCGAGCCCGATCGCGAGCGCCCCCACGAGGTCGGACAGCTCCATCAGAAGACCAAGGCGAGCGCCGAGACCACGAGCACCACCGCAAAGGCCCCGGCCACGACCCGCTCGGAGATCCGCTGTTGCAGCGCGGTCCCGGCCACCACGCCGCCCACGGCGGGCAGGCCGATCAGCAGCGCCTTCACCGGATCCACGTTGCCGTACAGCCCGTGGGCACCAGCGGCCAGCGCCGCGATGATGGCGATGGCGCCGAGCGAGGTTCCGGTGGCCTCGCGCTCGCCGTAGCCGAACCAGAGGATCAGAAGCGGCACGATGATGGTGCCGCCGCCCACTCCGAAAAGGCCGCTGAAGGAACCCGCCACGGTCGCGATCACGGCGAGCCGAGCGAGCCTCGATGACATCGCGAAGGCATACTACGGAGCGTGTCCGCTCCCTCGGTCCCCGAACTCGCCGAGAGCCTTCGCCCCCTGACTCAGAACCCGTCCCAGGCGGGCATCTTCTGCGACATCGACGGCACCCTCGCCCCGATCGTCGACCGGCCCGAGGACTCCCGCGTGCGCGAGGAGGTCGCGGTGCTCTTGGGACGCCTCGGTCGCCGCTACGCGATCGTGGCCTGCGTGTCCGGGCGCCCCGCGGCGGAGGCGCGCCGGCTGGTGGGCGTTGGCGCGATCGCCTACGTCGGCTCCCACGGCGCCGAGGTGCTCCGCCCCGGTGCCAAGCGGCCCGAGCTGGTGGACGCCTTCGCCAGCTGGGAGGGCCGGGTGCGCGACTTCGTGACCGGGCGCGAGAACGAGCACGACCTCAAGCTCCTGCGCATCCGCCTGGAGGACAAGGGGCCGATCAAGGCCTTCCACTGGCGCGGGTCTCCCGATGAGGCCGCGGCGGAGAGGATGCTCCAGGGCGTGGCCCAGGAGGCCGAGTCCGAGGGGCTGGCCATCCACTGGGGAAGGAAGGTGCTCGAGGTGAGGCCGCCCGTGCCCGTCGACAAGGGCCAGGGAGTACGCGCGCTCGTGGAGACCGAGCCCGTCCGAGCCGCCCTCTATGGCGGCGACGACGCCACCGACCTGGACGCCTTCGACGCCCTCGACGGGCTCACCGCCGAGGGCCGCCTGGACGCAGCCGTCCGAGTGGGGGTGCGCTCGCCGGAGGGACCGGAGGCAATCGTCGCGCGGGCCGACGTGGTCGTCGAGGGCGTGCGGGGGTTCACCGGCGTCCTCAGCGCCCTCGCCGAGGCCCGCTAGGCGCGGTGCGCTTCGCCGACTTCCTTCGTACCGCCGTACTGCTCTTCGGAGGGGCCAGCACCGCCCTGGCCGTCGTGGCTATCGCCGGCGCAACGGGCGACGACGACACGATGGCGCTGATCGTAGCCGTGTCCTGGTGGACGGTGGCCGCGGCGGCCGGGCTGTGGCTGGGGCGGCGGCTGGCGCCCACGCCCGGCATCGGACGGCTGCTCGGAGGCGCGCGGTCCACCAACCAGCTGCCCGACATCGAGCCCGGGAGCATCATCTTCAACCGCCTCTGGCCGCTCGGCGTGTTCACCCTGGCATCGGGCGCCGTGGCTTTCCTCATTCCCCAGGTGCCGGCCATTGCCGCCGGCTACGCCATCGCCGTGGCGCTCACCTGGCGACGTCAGTCGGCCGCGGTGCAGGCGATCGAGGACCGCGACGGGGTGCGCTTCTACTTCGACAAGAGCTCTCCATTCGGCGCCCCGAAGCTGCTGCGCACGCCGGGCATGCGCAAGGTCGAGCCGGTGCCGGCCGGCGTCGAGCGCGAGGGGGCCCGCCCCTAGCCGCGAGGGCGCAGTGCCCGCAGGTCGTCCCAGGACCTTGTGTTGGCCACGTCGGCCGCGCTCAGCCAGGCACGGCGGGCCGTGGCCACGCCATAGCGCATGTTGCTCATGGTCTCCGTGCCGTGGGCGTCGGAGTCGATCAGGATCGTGACCCCCGCCCGCGCGGCCACGCGCGCGTGCACGTCGTCGAGATCGCGGCGATTGGGGTTGGCGTTGATCTCGAGGAACGTGTGAGTGCGCGCCGCCGCCTCGATCACCCGCCCGAGGTCCACCGCGTACGGCTCGCGCCGGCCGATCAGGCGCCCGGTGGGGTGGGCGATCACGTCGACCAGCGGGTGCTCGATCGCCGCCACCATCCGGGCGGTCATCTCCTCCTCCTCCATCCCGAAGGACGTGTGCACGCTGGCCACGACCCAGTCGAGCTCGGCCAGCAGGTCGTCGCTGTAGTCCACCGAGCCGTCCGGGAGCACGTTGGTCTCGGTCCCGGCGAGCACCCGGAAGCCCTCCATCTCCCCGTCGACCTCCCTGATCCGCTCGATCTGGCGCTTGAGCTCGTCGGGGGTCACGTGGTTGCCGAAGCCGTGGGTGGCCGAGTGGTCGGTGATCGCGAGGTACTCGTAGCCGCGCTCCTGCGCGGCCCGGGCCATCTGCTCGATCGAGTTGCGGCCGTCTGAGGCCGTGGTGTGGCAGTGCAGGTCGCCCCGGATGTCGGCCAGGCTCAGAAGCTCGGGAAGCCCTCCCCTGCGCGCGGCCTCGAGCTCCCCGCGGTCCTCGCGCAGCTCGGGCTCGGGGTAGGCCATGCCCAGCAGCTCGTAGACCTCCTCCTCGGTGGCGCAATGGTGCACGTCCCCGGTCGCGTCCTCGGTCACCGCGTACTCGCTCACGTGCAGCCCCTGCTTGACCGCCTTCGTGCGCAGGGCCTCGTTGTGGCGCGCCGAGCCCGTGAAGTGCTGGAGCAGGTTGCCGAAGCTCTCCTGCGCGACGATCCTCAGGTCCACCGGCAGGCCCTGGTGGGTGAGCGCCTTGGCCCCGGCCACACCGGACGTCGTGACCTCGTCGACCGCCGGCAGGTGCGTGAAGGCCTCGATGAGGGCCGCGGGGTCCGCGGCGGCGGCCACGATGTCGAGGTCCTTGCAGGTCTCACCCCAGCGCCGGGCGCTGCCCGCCAGCTCGACGCGCAGGGAGGCTTCGTGCTCACGCAGCGCTTCCACGAGCTCCTCCCCGAGGATCAGCGCGGAGGAGAGCAGGGTGCGGGTGCGGGGCTGTCCGTCGGCGCCGCCCGCGAGGGCCGCCAGCACCTTCTCCTCGGCCTTGGCGCCGAAACCCTGCACCGTACGCAGCTGCTGGTCCTCGGCGGCCCGGCGCAGATCCTCGAGCGACTCGATCCCCAGCTGGTCGTGCAGCAGCCGCGTGCGCTTGGCCCCCAGGCCGGGGATGTTGGTGATCGCCGCCAGGCCCGCCGGAATCCTGGCTTTCAGCTTGTCGGCGGCGGGTATCGAGCCGGTCTCGACCATCGCGGCGATCTTCTCGGCGATCGTCTTGCCGATCCCGGCCAGCTCCTCCGCTCTGCCCTGGGCCGCCATGCCGGCGACCGAGACGCCGGACTCGCGGATCGACTTGGCCGCGTTGCGGTATGCCAGCACTCGATAGACCACGGCGCCGTCCAGCTCGTAGAGGGTCGCGAGCTCCTCGAAGGCGGCGGCGATCTCGGAGTTCTTGAAGGTCCGTTCCACGGGAGTTCTAGTAGGGGTTGAGCGCTGCCGGGACGTTGCCGGGAAGGAGCGCAGCCGGAACGTCCCGGGAGGAGCGCAGCCGGAACGTCGTTCCGGCGAGCACCGCGCCGCAGAATCTCCGGCGAGCACCGCACCTTTCCCTACTAGGGTACGCGCCCATGTCTGGAGCCTGGCTCGTCCTGCCCACCTACAACGAAGCCGAGAACATCGAGGCGATCGTGCGGGCGGCCCTGCCCCAGCTGGCGTCGACGGGCATGGCCCACCGCGTGCTGGTGGTCGACGACGGCTCCCCCGACGGCACGGGTCAGATCGCCGACCGCCTGGCGGCGGAGATCGACGAGGTGGAGGTCTTGCACCGCGGCGCCAAGGAGGGCATCGGGCCCGCCTACCTGGCGGGCTTTGACCGCGCCCTCGACGGGGCCGCCGAGCTGGTGCTCGAGATGGACTCCGACTTCTCGCACGACCCCGCCGACCTGCCGCGGCTGATGGCGGCGGCTCAGACCGCCGACCTGGTACTCGGCTCGCGCTACGTGCCCGGCGGCGGGGTGATCGACTGGGGTCTCCTGCGCCTGGCCGTCAGCCGCGGCGGCTCTCTCTACGCCAAGCTCCTGCTCGGCGTCTCGGTCAACGACCTGACAGGCGGCTTCAAGTGCTTCCGGCGCGAAGTGCTGGAGGCCCTCGACCTGACCGGGATCGGCACCGACGGCTACGGCTTCCAGATCGAGATGACCTACCGCGCGATCCAGGCGGGATTCCGGGTGACAGAGGTGCCGATCCTCTTCCGCGAGCGCCGTGTGGGAGCGTCCAAGATGTCGGCTCGCATCGCTCTGGAGGCCTTCTGGAAGGTGCCGGCGCTGCGCATCGACAAGGCTGCCCGCACAGCCTGGCGCCGACGCTACACTTTCTGAAGTATCACCCAGCGATCTCTACGAAGGAGAGTCCACGTGGCCGCAGTCAACGAAGTGACCGACACCAACTTCCAGGCCGAGGTGATCGAGTCCTCCGAGCCGGTCCTCGTCGACTTCTGGGCCCCCTGGTGCGGACCGTGCCGCGTGGTCGGCCCCCATCTCGAGGAGCTGGCCGGTGAGCGTGACGACTTCAAGGTCGTGAAGCTCAACGTGGACGACAACCCCAAGACCGCGGCGAGCTACAACGTGATGTCCATCCCCACCCTGCTGCTGTTCAAGAACGGCGAGGTGGCCCATCAGATCGTGGGAGCGCTGCCCAAGAACAGGCTGGTGCAGGAGATCGAGCCGGCGTTGGCCTAGTAGCGGCCCGAGGGGCGGCATGGCCTTCGTCACCATCGAGTGGTTCGAGGGCCGCTCGGACGAGCAGAAGCGCGCGATCGCCGAGCGGGTGACCAACGCGCTGGCCGAGGTCGGCGAGGTGCCCGCCGACCAGGTGTGGATCCGCTTCGTAGATGCGTCGAGAGCCGACTGGGCGATCGGGGGCGAGATCCAGGGCGAGCGCCCGAGCGACAGCGATCCGGCGCTCGGGCCGCCCGACTGACGCGGGTTCATCAGAGGTGCTGCTCCGTCGTGCTCTTGTATTCCGGCCGACTAGCAAACTGCGAGCCGTTCAAACGCGCCGCACAGCGATGAGCACCTCGCGGCCCTCGATCTCCGCGCGGGCGCCGTTCCCGGCCCCCGAGAGGTCGAGAGACGTGGCCAGCGTCTCGCCCGCCACGTAGCCCTCGTGCTGGCGCACGGAGTCCAGCAGCTCGTCGTCGCCGTCGAGTGAGAGCGCGATCCGGTCGGCCACATCGAGGCCGGCCTGCTTGCGCGCGTTCTGCACCGCGTGCACCACCTCGCGGGCCAGCCCCTCGCGGCGAAGAGCGTCGTCGATCGTCACGTCGAGGGCCACGGCGTGTGAACCCGAGCGCTCGACCTGATAGCCCTCCAGCGGTCGCAGCACCATCTGCACGTCGTCGGCCTCGAGGGCGTGCTCGTGGCCGCCGATCGCCACGTGCACCTCGCCGCCCGCGCGCAGGGTCCGGGCCGCATGCGCGGCGTCGAGCCCGCCGACCGCGGCGGCCACCTGGGGCATCTGCTTGCCAAACCGTGGGCCCAGAGAGCGATAGTTGGGCTTGAGCTCGAAGCGACCCAGCTCGTCGGCCTCGGACACGTAGCGCACGCTCTTCACGTTCAGCTCCTCGAGCAGCAGCCCCTCGAAGCGGGCGATGGCCTCGCGCTCGCGGCCGCCGGCCACGACCACGGCCTCGCGCAGCGGCTGGCGCACCTTGAGCTTGCCGTGGGCGCGGGCGGCGAGGCCGAGGCCGACCGCTTCGCGCGCCAGCTCCATCTGCCACTCCAGCTCCTCGTCTCGCAGGGCGGAATCGGGCTCGGGGTAGTCGCACAGGTGCACGGAGGGCTCGGCGCCGTCGAGGTTGGCGTAGATGGCGTCGGTCACGAAGGGCGTGAGCGGGGCGGCGAGCTTGGCCACACCGAGAAGGCACTCGCGCAGGGTCGCGAAGGCCCCTGGATCTCCGTCCCAGAAGCGCCGCCGCGAGCGGCGCACGTACCAGTTGGACAGGTCCTCGACGAGCGCGGCGATGGCGCGGCCGGCGGTTGTGGTGTCGTAGGCGTCGAGACGCTCGATCGCGATCTCGTTGGTGGCCTGCAGGCGCGACAATGCCCAGCGGTCGAGGTCGGTCAGCTCCACGTCGTCGAGCGACGCGGGCTCGACCTCGTTCACGTTGGCGTAGAGGACGAGGAAGCCGTAGGTGTTCCACAGCGTCTTGATGAACTGGCGCACCGACTCGCCCACGGTCTCGAGCGAGAAGCGGTAGCCGTCCCAGGGCTGCTTGGAGGTGAAGTAGTACCAGCGAAACGCGTCCGCGCCGTGAGTGTCGAGCACGTCCCAGGGCACCACCACGTTGCCCTTGGACTTCGACATCTTCTGGCCCTCCGCGTCGAGGATCAGCCCGAGGCAGAGAACGGTCTCGTACGACGCGCGGCCGTAGAGCAGCGTCGACACCGCCAGCAGCGAGTAGAACCACCCGCGTGTCTGGTCGAGGTTCTCGCAGATGTAGTCGGCCGGGAATCGCTGCTCGAAGCGCTCCCCGTTCTCGAACGGGGCGTGCCACTGGGCGAAGGGCATGCACCCTGAGTCCCACCAGACGTCGATCAGGTCGGGCACGCGGCGCATCGTCTTGCCGTTGCGCTCGAAGGTCACGTCGTCCACGAAGGGCCGGTGCAGGTCCTCCGGCAGGTCGGCGCCCAGCTTGGCCAGCTCCGCGCGCGAGCCCACGCAGATCACCTCCTCGCCGTCGTCGGAGCGCCAGATCGGCAGGGGCGTGCCCCAGTAGCGCTCGCGGGAGAGGGCCCAGTCCACGTTGTTCTCCAGCCAGTTGCCGAAGCGC
>Ga0136622_10000506_pt1 | contig 16018 bp, 13 predicted proteins | sample AntDrymUQ4482106_2_FD_104803 | JGI IMG/M metagenome (GOLD analysis project Ga0136622, IMG submission 104803) | Polar desert sand microbial communities from Dry Valleys, Antarctica - metaG UQ448 (21.06) | ecosystem: Environmental > Terrestrial > Soil > Desert | place: Antarctica: Dry Valley...
CTGGTCGGCGAGCGCCATGGCGCGCAGGCCCGCGTTGACGCCCAGCCAGCGCAACGGCTCCGGCTCCCACCGCGGTGACTGGTGCCCGACCCACGGCAGGTCGGTGAGCGAGGTCTCGTGGCCCAGGACCAGGTCGCGCAGAGTCCGACCGGCCAGGTTAGTCGTACTCAGTCCCTGCCCGACGTAGCCGCCGGCCCACGCAAAGCGGTTCGCGCGGTCCAGCCCGACCGACGCGCACCAGTCCCGCGGCACACCGAGCACGCCGCCCCACGCGTGGGTGATCTTGGTGCGCTCGAGCACAGGAAGCAGGTCGACCAGCGTCCGGCGGAGGTTCGCGAACACCCGCATGTCGGAGTCGTGGGAGGGGCGCACCGACGAGCCGAAGTGGTACGGCGCGCCCCGACCGCCGAACACGAGCCGGTCGTCGGCGGAGCGCTGTCCGTAGACGATCAGGTTGCGCAGGTCGGTAAAGGCCTCCCGCCCGGCGAGCCCGATCTGCTCCCATATCTCGCGCGGCAGCGGCTCGGTCGCGATGACCAAGGAGTAGACCGGCGCTAGTGCGCGACGCTGGCCCGGCAGCTGCGATGTGTAGCCCTCGGTCGCGCGGATGACCACATCGGCTCTGACGCTTCCGCCCGGCGTCCGCACGGCCCCCCGCTTGATCGCCGTCACTGGAGTCTGCTCGTAGATCCTGCCGCCGCGCGAGTCCTCGACGAGCCGGGCCAGCGACACCACCAGGCGAGCGGGGTGGAGCACTGCGCAGTCCGGTGTGTACGTCGCCCCGCGCACCCTGGTCGCGGCGAACCGAGCTCTCGCAGCCTGGGCGTCGAGGAGCCGGAGCTGGTCGGGGCCGCGGCCCCATGCACGAGCCTCGGCCACCTGCGCCTTGGCCCGTCTCCACTGCGCGCGGTTGCGTGCCAAGGCGATCGTCCCGCCCTTCAGGAACTCCACGTCGAGCCGTTCGACGCTTGCGACTCGGCCGACCTCGTCGATGGTCTCGCGCATGGCCTGGTGCTGACGCAGCGCAGCGGCATGGTCCGCACCGGTGAGCCGCGCCAGCGTGCCCAGGGACGCGGGGAAGCGAGCGGAGCACCAGCCGCCGTTGCGGCCCGACGCGCCGAAGCCGGCTGTCTCCCGCTCCAGCACGACTACGCGCAGGGTGGGATCGGCGCGCAAGAGGTAGTAGGCGGTCCACAGGCCGGTCAGGCCGGCGCCGACGACGGCGACGTCGGCGACCACGTCCCCCCGCAGGGGCTCGCGTGGCACCCAGTCGTGAGGGGTCGTCTCGTGCCACAGGGACAGGCCCCGGTAGGCCGCGAGGGAGGTCAGCGAACGCCCCACGAGTAGGTCTGCTTGCGCAGCTTGAGATACATGAACGTCTCCGTGGACTGCACGTTGTCGATCTGCCTGATCTGCCGGGAGACCACACGCATGAGGTGCTCGTCGCTCTCGCAGACCACCTCCACGAGCAGGTCGAAGGCACCAGCCGTGATCACGACGTAGTCGACCTCGTCCAAGGCGGCCAGCGCATCGGCGATCGGCTCGACATCGCCGTGAGCCTTGATCCCGATCATCGCCTGACGCGCGAAACCCAGCTCGAGCGGGTCGGTGACCGCGACGACCTGCATCACCCCGCCGTCGATGAGCCGTTGTACTCGCTGGCGTACGGCGGCCTCCGAGAGCCCCACGACCTTCCCGATGGCGGCGTACGAGCGTCGACCGTCTTGCTGCAGCTGCTCGATGATCGCCTTGGAGACTTCGTCGAGAAGCACCCCCGAACGGGTCGCCCTGCCCTCGTTGTCCACGCATGCATCATCGTCCGGATGACACATCCCGGTCAAAGTGCGACCGCAACGAATTGCGTCGCGAGAAACAAGATCTGCAAGCGGATCGCTTGTTGCGGCGGTACTTCTTTGGCAAGATTCGCACATCATCACGAGGAACTCTCGGGAAGGTCGAACCAGTGTCACACCCCCTGCCCCTCAGCCGACGAGACTTCCTCCGCGGCGCAACGCTGTCCGCGCTCGCCGTGTCCAGCCCGTCCCTGCTGGCCGCCTGCGGCACCGAAGGCGCCTCGGTCGACCAGGCCGACTGCCGCAGCACCGACCTCAGCTCGAGCGAGAAACTCATCAACTTCTCCAACTGGATCGGCTACGTCGACCCAGTCAACGCCGAGGACATCTCGACGCTGGAGAGGTTCAAGCAGGAGACCGGGATCACCGTCGAGTACAACAACGGCGACGTCAACGACAACGAGTCGTTCTTCGCGAAGGTCTCCCCGCAGCTGCAGGCGTGCAAGCCGACCGGGCGCGACGTCTTCGTGCTCACCGACTGGATGGCCGCGCGGATGATCGACCTCAACTGGCTGCAGAAGCTGGACCACTCCAACATGCCCAATGTAAAGGGCAACATCATAGACCCGCTCAAGGCACCGAGCTGGGACCCCAACCGGGACTACAGCGTGCCGTGGCAGAGCGGGATGACCGGCATCTGCTACAACGCCGAGCTGACCGACCCGGTGACAAGCTTCGAGCAGCTGCTGACCAGGCCGGACCTGAAGGGGAAGGTCGAGCTGCTCACCGAGATGCGCGACACGATGCTGTTCATGCTCCTGCTCGAGGGCAGCAAACCCGACGACTTCACCGACGACGAGTTCACCGCCGCGATCGATTCGCTGCAGGGGTACGTCGACAACGGCCACATCCGGCGGTTCACCGGGAACAACTACGTCGACGACATGAAGACCGGCGACATCGTGGCCTGTGAGGCCTGGAGCGGTGATGTGATCAACCTGTTGGGTGGCGGGAAGTACAAGTGGTTGCCGCCCGAAGAGGGTTTCGCCCTGTGGACCGACAACATGCTCGTCCCGAACAAGGCGGAGCACAAGACCAACGTCGAAGAGATGATGAACTTCTACTACGAGCCCATCAACGCGGCGAAGCTGTCGGCCTGGAACTACTACTTCTGTCCTGTCGACGGAGTGCAAGAGGTCATCGGGCGCTACGACGAGTCCGCCGCCGACAGTGACTTCATCTTCCTCGACGACGAGACCCTCGAGTCGGGCTACGGGTTCATGACCCTCGACGAAGAGCAGGCGCAGCGCTACCAAGAGCAGTTCAACCAGGTGCAGAGCGGTTGAGCCCGGCCGACCGAGACCTTCGCCTCGACGGGCTGACCAAGCGCTTCGGCGAGTTCGTGGCTGTCGACGACCTCACGATCACTGTCCCGCAGGGATCGTTCTTCGCATTGCTCGGCCCCTCGGGCTGCGGCAAGACCACTACGCTGCGGATGGTGGCCGGACTGGAGGAGCCGACCGGCGGGCAGGTTTTCATCGGCGACGACGAGATCACGGCCTTGCGTCCCTACAAACGGCCGGTGAACACGGTCTTCCAGTCCTATGCGCTCTTCCCCCACCTGACCATCGCCGACAACGTCGGGTTCGGGCCGCGTCGCCGCGGGGTCAAGGACCACCCGGCCAAGACGCGCGCCATGCTCGAGCTCGTCCAGCTCGAGCACTACGCCGACCGCAAGCCGGGCCAGCTGTCCGGCGGGCAGCAGCAACGGGTGGCGCTGGCCCGGGCACTCATCAACGAACCCGGTGTCCTCCTGCTCGACGAGCCGCTGGGTGCCCTCGACCTCAAGCTGCGCCGGCAGATGCAGATCGAGCTCAAGCGGATCCAGACCGAGATCGACGTCACTTTCGTGCACGTGACCCACGACCAGGAAGAGGCCATGACGATGGCCGACACCATCGCGGTCATGAACCACGGCCTGATCGAGCAGATGGGACCGCCGGCGGTGCTCTACGAGAACCCCGAGACCACCTTCGTCGCCAACTTCCTCGGGCAGTCGAACCTGATCCTGACCGACGTGATCAGCAGTTCGGCGGCCGCCGTCGTGGTGGACTGTCACGGCCAGAAGCTCGAGATCGACCCGTCGCGGTGCCACACCGATACCGGAAGGGGCTGGCTCGGGGTGCGGCCCGAGAAGATCTCCCTCCGGCCCACGGGCGAGCAGATTCGTGACGGCGCGAACCGGCTGACCGGGGGGCGGGTGAGCGACGTGAGCTTCGTCGGGGTGAGCACGCAGTACCTCGTCGCGATGCCCTGGGGCCAGGAGCTGATGGTCTTCGAGCAGAACACCGGCCAACAGGCACAGCTACGGAACGGACAAGAGGTGGACCTCATCTGGTCGCCGGAGCACGCGTTCCTGCTCGACGCCAGCCAGGACGCCAAAGCCGGTGTGACCACCCCTGAAGACGAGGCATGAGCACGCAACGACGCCGGGGGTGGTTGCTCCTGGTGCCGGGCATGCTCTGGCTGGCCCTCTTCTTTCTGTTCCCCACCGTCCAGCTGTTCTTCACCTCGCTCTACGACCCGGACGGCTCGTTCATAGCCGGCTACGAGATGGGCTGGGAGTTCGGGAACTACGTCAGCGCCATCGCCGACACCTGGAACCTCTTCGCCCGCTCGTTCCTGTACGCCGGCATCGCCACCGTCCTGTGCCTGGCCCTCGGCTACCCGCTCGCCTACGCGATCGCCTTCAAGTCCGGACGCTGGAAGAACGTCATGCTGGTGCTGGTCATCGCACCGTTCTTCACCAGCTTCTTGCTGCGCACCCTGTCGTGGGCGGCGATCCTCTCCGACAGGGGACCGGTCACCGGCTTCTTCCAGACCCTCGGACTGCTCCCTGACGACGGTCGGCTGCTGGCGACACCGCTGGCCGTCATCGCCGGTCTCACCTACAACTTCCTGCCGTTCATGACCTTGCCTCTCTACGCCTCGCTGGAGAAGGTCGACTTCCGGCTGATTGAGGCGGCCGGTGATCTGTACTCGAGCCCCTTCACCGGATTCCGGAAGGTGACGTTTCCGCTGTCGGTCCCAGGCGTGGTCGCCGGGACGCTGCTGACGTTCATCCCGGCCAGTGGGGACTACATCAACGCCGAGCTGCTGGGGACCCCTCAGCAGTACATGATCGGCAACCGAATCCAGGCCGCCTTCCTCACCGAGCAGAACTATCCGCTCGCCGCGAGCCTGTCGGTGATCTTGATGGCGATCGTGCTGGTGATGGTGATCGGCTATGTCCGCCGCGCCGGGACCGAGGAGCTGGTCTGATGCGCTGGCTGGCCGACCGGATCGTGCTGCTCGTCGGGATCCTGGTGCTGGTCTACACGTTCGTCCCGATCGGCTACATCATCGCGTTGTCGTTCAACCAGCCGTCCGGCCGCTCGGCGACTGCGGACTTCGAGAGCTTCACCTGGCGCAACTGGTCGACGATCTGTGAGCCTGACGGGCTTTGCGAGTCACTCAAGCTCAGCTTCGCGGTCAGCATCACCGCGACGGTTCTCGCGACCGTGCTCGGCACGCTGATGGCGTTCGCACTGGTCCGACACTCGTTCCGTGGGAGGTCGGCGTCCAACCTCGTCATCTTCTTGCCTATGGCCACGCCCGAGGTGGTCCTCGGCGCGTCGCTGCTGGCGATGTTCGTCGGGGTGGGCTTCGACAGCGCGCTGGGGTTCACCACGATCGTGATCGCCCACGTCCTGTTCTGCCTATCGTTCGTGGTGGTCACTGTCAAGGCCCGGCTGGTCGGGATGGATGCCCGCCTCGAGGAGGCGGCGATGGACCTCTACGCCAACGAGTGGCAGACCTTCCGCCGGGTCACCCTGCCCATGGCCATGCCCGGCATCGTCGCGGCCGCGTTGCTGGCGTTCTCGTTGTCGTTCGACGACTTCATCGTCACCAACTTCACCGCCGGCCAGTCGGTGACCTTCCCGCTGTTCGTCTACGGCAGCAAGCTCAAGGGGTTCCCACCGCAGCTGTTCGTGATCGGGTCGGTGATGTTCGTGGCCTCGCTGCTCATCGTGGTCGGCGGTGAGCTGTGGCGCCGCCGACGTACCCGGCCAGTCCTAGCCCGCTAGAGGAGGGTCGCGGCCTCCTCCAGCACCGAGCGCAGCGCCTGTTCGATCTCGTCGAAGTGGCTCTGGTCGCAGATCAACGGCGGTGAGAGCTGAACGACGGGGTCGCCCCGGTCGTCGGCCCGGCAGTAGAGCCCGGCGTCGAACAGGGCCTTGGACATGAAGCCACGCAGCATCCGCTCGGACTCGGCCTCGTCGAAGGTCGCCTTCGTGTCCTTGTCCTTGACCAGCTCGATGCCGTAGAAGTAGCCGTCGCCTCGGACGTCACCGACGATCGGCAGGTCGTGGAGCTTCTCCAGCGTCGCGCGGAAGGCCGGCTCGTTGGCCAGCACGTGGTCGTTGATGCCCTCGCTCTCGAACGCGTCGAGGTTGGCCATCGCCACGGCGGCCGAGACGGGGTGTCCGCCGAAGGTGTAGCCGTGCGCGAACATCGTCGTGCCCTCGAGGAACGGCTCCATCAGCCGCTCGGAGGCGATCATCGCGCCGAGCGGCGCATAGCCGGAGGTCAGCCCCTTGGCGCAGGTGATGATGTCGGGCTGGTAACCGTAGCGGTCGGCGCCGAACATGTGGCCGAGCCGTCCGAAGGCGCCGATTACCTCGTCGCTGACCAAGAGCACGTCGTACTCGTCGCAGATCTCGCGGACCCTCTGGAAGTAGCCGGGGGGAGGCGGGAAGCAGCCGCCGGCGTTCTGCACCGGCTCGAGGAACACCGCGGCGACCGTCTCGGGACCCTCGTTCTCGATCGCCACCGCGATCTGGTCCGCGGCCCACCGGCCGAAGGCCTCCAGGTCGTCCGGTGACGTGAAGGGCTCGGGCGCACGGTAGAAGTTGGTGTTCGGCACCCGGAAGGTCGAGGGCACCAGCGGCTCGAAGACCGCCTTCATCCCGGGGAGCCCGGTGATCGACAGCGCACCCTGCGTGGTGCCGTGGTAGGCGATCGCGCGGCTGACCACCTTGTGCTTCATCGGCCGGCCGGTGAGCTTGTAGTAGTTCTTCGCCAGCTTCCACGCGGTCTCGACGGCCTCGCCTCCACCGCTGGTGAAGAAGATCCGGTTCAGGTCGCCGGGAGCCATGTTCGCCAGCCGCTCGGCCAGCTCGATCGCGATCGGGTGGGCATAGGACCACAGCGGGAAGAACGCCAAGTCCGCCCCCTGCCGCGCGCCTGCCTCGACGAGGTCGGTGCGCCCGTGCCCGAGCTGGCAGGTGAACAGCCCCGCCAGCGCGTCGAGATAGCGCTTGCCCTTGGCGTCGTAGATGTAGGCGCCCTCGCCCTTGACGATGATGGGTACGTCGACCTGGTCGTAGCTCGACATCCGGGTGAAGTGCATCCACAGGTGGTCGCGCGCCGACTTCTGCAGCCGGGAGTAGACCTCCGGCTCGAGTGCCTCTGACATGGGATGTCCTTCCTGCCCCGAGAGTTGAGTACGCCGCCGCCCCATCTTGCGCCCGTGGTTCGGAATCAGGCAAGCGGATCGGTCGGTGGATGTCCCACGAGGATACCGAATCGGTTCCCCAGCGGCTCTCCCGCCACGGATTCCGTCGTAGCGGGCATGGGCCGCTTCGAGACTAGTGACTCACCTGGATGCGGGCGGTAGGGCAGCATATTGTTTCCTCGTCATCTCGGCCGTCGGGCCGGGTCAATCGTCGAAAGGCGCCGCGATGAGCTTCGGGGAGAACGGTTACCACCTAGGAGCCGACGACGGCGAGGGCTACGACTTCTTGAACTCACTCATGATCCTCAAGGCCGGCGGCGAGGACACCCGCGGGCAACTGGCGATCATGGAGGCCCGCACTCCCCCCGACTACGGACCCCCGCCGCACGTGCACGCCCAGGAGGAGGAGGTGTTCTACGTGCTGGAGGGCAACGTGGAGGTCATGAGCGGAGATCAGCAGTTCGTCGCCGGTCCCGGCTCGTTGGTGCTGACTCCCCGAGGAACCCTGCACACCTTCCACGTGACCGATGAGGGGCCGGGAAGACATCATCACAGCGCCCGCGCAGTTCGAGCGCTTCGTCGCCGAAGTGGGCTCTCCGGCTGCGGCCATGACCCTTCCCGCGCCCGAGGAACCTGACGTCGAGCGACTGATCGAGATCTCGGCGAAATACGGCATCACCTACCCGCCACCGCCAGGCAACTGACCCGCAGCCCGCGCCGCGAGCTCACCTTCGAGCGCATCCGACGCATAGGGTCGGCGGATGCAGGCGAAGGCGGAGCTGGTCACCGATCTGGTGCTCGAGGGCGGGGGAGTCAAGGGCATCGGGCTGGTCGGGGCGATGCTGCCAATGGCCGAGGCCGGCTACGCGTTCCCTCGGGTCGCCGGGACGTCAGCGGGCGCCATCGTAGGGTCGGTCCTCGCGGCGTTGCAGCAGTACGGCGACCCAGTCTCCCGCCTCGCCGACATCGTCCGGACCCTCGACTACACGAGGTTCCGCGACCGCGGCTTCCCCGGCAAGTACCTAGGGCCGCTCGCGTTCCTCGCCGACGGTGTCGCGGTGCTCTTCGAGGACGGCGCCTACGAGGGCGACTACCTGGAGGACTGGGTAAGCGGGGTGCTGGCCGACCTGGATGTCCGCACCTTCGGCGACCTGCGCACCGACGACCCGGGCGACGACGGCGGCATCCACCACCGGTACTCCCTTGCGGTCACCGTCAGCGACATCTCGCGCAAGCGCCTGGTGAAGCTGCCCTGGGACTACCGCGACTACGGTCTCGACCCCGACGAGCAGAAGGTCTCGGCGGCGGTGCGCGCGTCGGCATCGATCCCGTTCTTCTTCGAGCCGGTGACCCTGAAGGGCAGCCGCGGCACGTCGACACTGGTCGACGGCGGCCTGCTGTCGAACTTCCCGATCAGCATCTTCGACCGACTCGACGAGAACCCGCCGCGCTGGCCGACCCTGGGCATCCGGCTGGATGCGTTCGGGATCGAGAGCAAGGAACCCGTCGAGCCGGTGCGCGGGCCGGTCTCGATGGGCCTCGCGGTGGTGCAGACCTCCATCGAGGGCTCCCAGGCCGAGCACGTGCTCGACCCGTGCAACCTGGCGCGCAGCGTCAACGTCGAGACCGGGGAGATCGGTGCGATCGACTTCGACATCACTGAGGAGCAGCAGAACATGTTGCTCGCGGCCGGGCGGCGCGCCGGGGAGAGGTTCCTGACCACCTGGGACTACCAGCGCTGGCTCCGCGAGTGCCGCGACGTGCCCTGAGCGAGCGAGACACCTGATCTCGTCGCGCGTCCCCCGATTCAGCGTCGGATCCGCACCGATCCGGAGCCGGTGATGTCGGATCCGCAGCTTCTGGCTAGGCTCGGCTCGTCGCACGCGTAGGCGGCAGTCGTCGCAGGCAAGACCGGGAGGGTCCGCCATGGCCAGCACCTCGTCCACACGGTTCCAGAACGTCATCGGCGGAGAGAGCCTCGATGCGGCGTCGGGTGCGACGTACGATCTCGTCGACCCCACCACGGGCGAGGTCTACGCGCAGGCTCCGCACAGCCAGCCCGAGGACGTCGACCGCGCGATGAAGGCCGCTGGCGACGCCTTCGAGGAGTGGGGGCAGACCACCCCTGCCGAGCGCCAGCTGGCGCTGCTGAAGATCGCGGACGCGTTCGAGTCGCGCGCGGGAGAGCTCGTCAAGGCGGAGTCGCAGAACACCGGCAAGCCGATCGGGCTGACCGAGGAGGAGGAGATTCCTCCTGCGCTGGACCAGATTCGCTTCTTCGCGGGCGCGGCGCGGGTGCTCGACGGTCTGTCGGCCGGTGAGTACATGAAGGACCACACGTCGATGGTCCGGCGGGAGCCGATCGGCGTCGTCGCGCAGGTGACGCCGTGGAACTACCCGCTGATGATGATGGTCTGGAAGATCGCCCCCGCGCTCGCCGCCGGCAACACCGTCGTGCTCAAGCCGAGTGACACGACACCGGCCTCGACGACGCTCTTCGCGGAGATGGCTCAGGAGTTCCTGCCGCCGGGTGTCTTCAACGTGATCTGCGGCGACCGCGACACCGGCCGTGCTCTCGTCGAGCATCCGACACCGCAGATGGTCTCGATCACCGGGTCGGTGCGCGCGGGCATGGAGGTGGCAGGCTCTGCCGCCGCACAGCTGAAGCGCGCTCACCTCGAGCTCGGAGGCAAGGCCCCGGTGATCGTCTTCGACGACGCCGACGTCGAGGCCGCCGCGGAGGGCATCGCAGGGGCGGGATTTTTCAACGCCGGTCAGGACTGCACGGCGGCCACGCGCGTGCTCGCCGGACCGGGCGTGCACGCGGACTTCGTCGCGGCGCTGACCGAGCAGGCCAAGGGCACGCAGACCGGCGCACCCGACGACGAGGACACCGACTACGGCCCGCTGAACAACGCGAATCAGCTCGAGCGGGTGAGCGGGATGGTCGACCGGCTGCCCGACCACGCCAGCCTCGAGATCGGTGGCAGCCGGCAGGGCGAGCGCGGCTACTTCTACTCGCCCACGGTGGTGTCGGGACTCAAGCAGGACGACGAGGCGATCCAGGACGAGATCTTCGGGCCGGTGATCACCGTGCAGAAGTTCGGCGACGAGGACGAGGCGCTGCGGTGGGCCAACGGGGTGAGGTACGGACTGGCCTCGTCGGTCTGGACCAAGGACCACGGACGCGCGATGCGGATGGCCAAGCGTCTCGACTTCGGCTGCGTCTGGATCAACACGCACATTCCGATCGTCGCGGAGATGCCGCACGGTGGCTTCAAGAACTCCGGCTACGGCAAGGACCTGTCGATGTACGGGCTGGAGGACTACACCCGGATCAAGCACGTCATGTCCTACATCGGCGCATGAGGCTTGTCCTGAGGAGGCGAGTGACGAGCCGTCTCGAAGGGATGTCCTCCGACCCGCCGGAACCCGCGGAATCCCAGCACCACGTGACTCGCACGACCGACGAGCGCGGGTGAGACCCATGCGCATCCTGCTGGTAGGGGCCGGCGGGGTCGGCTCTGCGTTCGCGGCCATTGCCGCGCGCCGCGACTTCTTCGCACAGATCGTGATCGCCGACTTCGAGCTCGCCCGTGCGGAGAAGGCCGCGCTGGTCGACGAGCGGTACGTCGCCGCACAGGTGGATGCGTCGAGCGCCGAGCAGGTGACCGCGCTCGCGAGGCGGCACGACGTCACCCATGTGATGAACGCAGTCGACCCCCGGTTCGTGATGCCTATCTTTGACGGAGCACTGGAGGCCGGGGTCGACTACCTCGACATGGCGATGAGCCTGTCGCGACCGCATCCGGAGGCGCCGTACTCCCGCACCGGTGTGAAGCTGGGCGACGAGCAGTTCGCCAAGGCAGGGCAGTGGGAGGAGTCCGGCCGGCTGGCGCTGTGCGGCATCGGGGTGGAACCCGGACTCTCGGACGTGCTCGCCAGGTACGCCGCCGACCACCTCTTCAGCGAGATCGACGAGCTGAACGTGCGCGACGGGGCGAACCTGACCGTCGAGGGCGCCGCGGGGGCCGACGGTTTGGGGTTCGCCCCCACCTTCTCGATCTGGACCACGATCGAGGAGTGCCTGAACCCTCCCGTGGTGTGGGAGCGGGACCGCCCGGACGGCGGCTGGTTCACCACGACGCCGTTCTCCGAGCCGGAGACCTTCGACTTCCCCGAGGGGATCGGTCCGGTCGAGTGCGTGAACGTCGAGCACGAGGAGGTGCTCCTGATCCCGCGCTGGGTCGAGGCGCGTCGGGTGACGTTCAAGTACGGGCTGGGCCGGGAGTTCATCGACGTGCTCAAGACGCTGCACATGCTGGGTCTGGACAGCACCCAGCGGGTGCGGGTGCCCGGCGGCGAGGTGTCACCGCGTGACGTGGTGGCCGCCTGTCTGCCCGACCCGGCCTCGCTGGGCGAGCGCATGCGCGGGAAGACCTGCGCGGGAGTGCACGTGACCGGCATCGGCAAGGACGGCCGGCCGCGGTCGACGTACCTCTACCACGTCGTGGACAACGAGTGGTCGATGTCGGAGTACGGCCACCAGTGCGTGGTGTGGCAGACAGCGGTCAACCCGGTCGTCGCACTCGAGCTGATCTCGCGAGGGGAGTGGAGTGGCGTGGGGGTGCTGGGTCCGGAGGCGTTCGACGCCGTGCCGTTCTTGGAGCTACTGACCGAGTACGGGTCACCGTGGGGGCTGCGCGAGGAGACACACCACTGACTGACTAGCGGCGGACCTCCCACCAGCCCAGATCGACCGGCGGCTCGGTGGGGGTGCTGCGGTCGTAGCACTCCCAATGCGGAGTCACGCCCACGACCCAGTCCAGGCGGTAGCTGCGGTAGTTGCCTCCGGCGAGCTCGTTGCACTCAGCCGTGGCGGAGCTGTGCATCAGCGGGGTGACCGAGGGGCCGTAGAAGTAGAACCAGAGGGCGAACAGCACGAGGACGGCGGCCGCGATGTTCTTGACCGCCGCCATCGACAGTCGTGGCTCATCGGTGACCGACACGACCATAGAGATCCCTCCAGGTATGGCGGGGTTTCGGCTGAATCCTCCCTGCGAACTGTACGGGTGTTCGACCTGCCCCGCAGGCGTTTGCCCGCACTGGCGGGCTGTCGCGGGGGTGCGCGGAGTGTGCCCGGTCACTGGGGCGGCGCGTCGGCTTCCCGGGCGTCGTCCGCCGACATCCGCCAGGGGCCTGCCTGGCCCGAGAAGCCGCCGCAGGCCTTATCCCCTTGACGTTCCCTTGGCACACCCCGCGCACCCCCGCACCAGCAGTCGGCGCCAACCACGCCTACCCCGCCCATGCCCGGGTGGTCGAGCTTGTCGAGACCACGAGCCGAAGGCTCCAGGAACGTGCTTGAGAGGATGGCCGGGTGAGCCCCCGCCCCGAGGGCACGCGCGACGTCGTCATCCTGGGTTCGACCGGCTCCATCGGCACCCAGGCGCTCGATCTCGTGCGCGCCCACCCCGACCGCTTCTCGGTGGTCGGGTTGACCGCCGGCGGAGGGAACCCCGCTGCGTTCGCCGCGCAGCGTGAGGAGTTCGAGCCCGCTTTCACCGGCACGGGCGAGGCTGCGAGCGTGGAGGCTGCTGCCCTGGACTGCGACGTCGTCCTGAACGCCATCACCGGGGCGGTGGGCCTGCGCCCCACCTTGGCGGCCCTGGACGCGGGTAACACCCTGGCTCTGGCGAACAAGGAGTCTCTGATCGTCGGCGGTCCCGTGGTGACCACGCGCGCGAGACCTGGTCAGATCGTCCCGGTGGACTCCGAGCACAGCGCACTGGCGCAGTGCCTGCGCGGGGGTGCGCCGGACGAGGTCCGACGGCTGGTCCTCACCGCCAGCGGCGGTCCGTTCCGGGGGCGCAGCCGCGAGGAGCTGCACGACGTGACGCCCGCCCAGGCGCTTGCGCATCCCACCTGGTCGATGGGCCCGGTGGTGACGGTCAACTCCGCCACGCTGGTGAACAAGGGTCTGGAGGTGATCGAGGCGCATCTGCTCTTCGGCATCCCGTACGAACGGATCGAGGTCGTCGTACACCCCAGCTCGGTCGTGCACTCGATGGTGGAGTTCTACGACGGCTCGACGATGGCACAGGCGTCGCCGCCGTCGATGCTGATCCCGATCGCGCTGGGGATGTCCTGGCCGGACCGGGTGCCGGATGCCGCGCCGCCGGTCGACTGGGCCACCGAGCAGACCTGGGAGTTCCTGCCCTTGGACCGCGAGGCGTTCCCCGCCGTCGAGCTGGCGCGCGAGGCCGGCCGTCGCTCGGGGACCGCTCCCGCTGTCTACAACGCGGCGAACGAGACCTGCGTCGAGGCGTTCCTGGCGGGCCGGATGCGCTTCACCGACATCGTTTCCACGATCGAGCGCGTGCTGGGGCGCCACGACGTACCCTCGACTACGGACCAGCTGAGCGTCGAGGACGTCCTCGACGCCGACGCCTGGGCGCGTGAGGAGGCACGGCGATGACCGCGGTGATGTACGCCCTCGGCGTCGTCCTTTTCGTGGTCGGGCTCGCCGCCTCCATCGGCCTGCACGAGGTCGGGCACATGTACCCGGCGAAGAAGTTCGGGGTGAAGGTGACCCAGTACTTCGTCGGCTTCGGCAAGACGCTGTGGTCGACCAAGCGCGGCGAGACCGAATACGGCCTGAAGGCTGTTCCGCTCGGCGGCTACGTGAAGCTCGTCGGGATGCTGCCGCCCGGCGAGGGGGAGCCGCGCGACCGGATCCGCAAGAGCAACACCGGCATGTTCACCCAGCTCATCTCCGATGCCCGGGCGGCGGAGTACGAGCACGTCGAGCCCGGGGACGAGAAGAGGCTCTTCTACCGGTTGCCGTGGTGGAAGAAGGTCGTCGTGATGGCCGGCGGGCCGATGGTGAACCTCGTGCTTGCCTTTCTGCTCTTCGGCGGGGTCTTCATGCTCCACGGAGTTGCCGTCCCCACCACCACGGTCGACGAGGTCTCCGACTGCGTCATCGCCGCGACGCCGGAGACCGTCGACCAGGAGCAGCGCCGGTGCCGGCCCTCCGACCCGATCGCACCCGCGAGGGCGGCTGGACTCCAGGCAGGTGACCGGCTGGTGTCCTTCAACGGCACCCAGATCAGCTCCTGGGAGCAGCTGTCGGGGCTGATCCGTGCCAACCGGGACGGCGCGGCCACCGTCGTCGTCGAGCGCGACGGCCGCACGATCACCACCCAGACCAACACCACCGTGTCCGCTCGTCCCGAGTCGGCGGAGAACCCCCAGCGGATCGTCGAGGTCGGTTTCCTCGGGGTCGAGCCGAACACCGTGCTCGAGAAGCAAGGACCCCTCTTCGTGGTGACGACGATGGCCGACTACACCTGGGAGACCGCGAAGGCGGTCGGCCAGCTCCCGGTCAAGCTCTGGCACGTCGGACGCGCCGCGGTCGGGTTGGAGGAGCGGGCCGCAGACTCGCCGATGAGCGTGGTGGGTGCGAGCCGGTTCGCGGGCGAGATCTCCTCCGACGAACGCATTGCCGTCGGCGACCGCTTCGTGACGTTGCTGACCCTGTTGGGCGCAGTCAATCTGTTCGTGGGCATGCTGAACTTTTTGCCGCTGCTCCCGCTCGACGGTGGCCACATCGCCGGCGCCCTGTACGAAGCCATCCGGCGAGGCTTCGCCAAGGTGTTCCGACGCCCCGACCCCGGGTACTTCGATGTCGGCAAGCTGCTTCCGGTGGCCTATGTCATGGCCGGGGTGTTCCTGGTGATGACCGTGGTGCTGGTCTTCGCCGACATCGTGGCCCCCGTCAGCTACGGCTAGCCCTACTCTCGGGTGGTCGAGCTTGTCGAGACCACTGCCCGCTGGTCGCTGCCGCCCGTGGTAGGCGTCCGACGTACCCGGTCGCTGGGGCGGCGCGTCGGCCGGGCGCCGTGCGCTGTGGTCGGAGTTAGCTCCGGCCGCCGCGGCCAAGCCCCTTGACGCTTCCTTGGCACGCCGCTCGCCCACCCCGACAAAGGTGCGCCCGGTCTCGGGGTCGAGCCGCACCATCGGGTGGTCGAGTTTGTCGAGACCACTACCCTTGACAGGCGCATGGCCGCGAGAGAGAAGGAGGGTCCTTGACGTCGATCGACCTGGGTATGCCTGCCGCACCGCCGCCGGTGCTGGCTCCGCGGCGCAAGACGCGCCAGATCAAGGTGGGCAAGGTCCTCGTGGGCGGTGACGCACCGGTCTCGGTGCAGTCGATGACCACGACGCTGACCGCCGAGGTGGACACGACGCTGCAGCAGATCGCCGAGCTGACCGCCTCCGGCTGTGACATCGTCCGGGTGGCGTGCCCCTCCCAGGACGACGCCGGCGCGCTGCCCGAGATCGCGGCGCACTCCCAGATCCCGGTGATCGCCGATATCCACTTCCAGCCGAGGTACGTCTTCGCCGCGATCGACGCCGGGTGCGCCGCCGTACGGGTGAACCCCGGCAACATCCGCAAGTTCGACGACCAGGTGCGCGAGATCGCAGCTGCGGCCAAGGACCGCGGCACCTCGATCAGGATCGGTGTCAATGCGGGGTCGCTGGACAAGCGGTTGCTCGAGAAGCACGGCAAGGCGACCCCCGAGGCGCTGGTCGAGTCAGCGGTGTGGGAGGCGAGCCTCTTCGAGGAGCACGACTTCCACGACTTCAAGATCTCGGTGAAGCACAA
>Ga0136622_10000508_pt1 | contig 15957 bp, 13 predicted proteins | sample AntDrymUQ4482106_2_FD_104803 | JGI IMG/M metagenome (GOLD analysis project Ga0136622, IMG submission 104803) | Polar desert sand microbial communities from Dry Valleys, Antarctica - metaG UQ448 (21.06) | ecosystem: Environmental > Terrestrial > Soil > Desert | place: Antarctica: Dry Valley...
ATGGCTCGGAAGAGTTCTGGGACGACTGGTCTCTGGCCGCGTACACCGACAGGACCAAGACGACGAGCAGTGCCGCGACGAGGACGAAGGGAACTAGGCCGACCCAGGACTGGCCGTCGCTTTGTACTTTGAGCACCCCGATGCAGACGAGTGGGACAGTGGGAGAAGCGACCGCAAGCACGAGAAGCCCCTTGGGCACCTGGTCCCCATTTCTGTGGTCGCCACAGACCTACGTGAGCGTGTACCGGGGTTTCGAGACGCCCGCTGCGCGGGCTCCTCAACAACCGGGAGAGGAAGTGTCCGAGGGGGGACTTGAACCCCCACCCTCTAGTACGAGGACTAGCACCTCAAGCTAGCGCGTCTACCTATTCCGCCACCCGGACAAGGTGTCGTCTCGCGGCGGGTGAGATGCCGCGAGTGCGGCGGCAACTCTAGCAAAGCAGGGCGGTGCCCGCGGCAGAGGTTGCGGCACGAGTCGAGGCTGTCAGGATGGTTGCGTGAGCACTGCTGGAGCGCCGTCGTACGACCCCACGGCCGAGGTCGTCGACATCTGCCGGGACCTGATCCGCATCGACACCAGCAACTACGGAGACAGCTCGGGGCCGGGGGAGCGCAAGGCGGCGGAGCTGGTGGCCAGCCTGCTCTCCGACGTCGGCATCGAGCCCGAGCTGTACGAGTCCGAGCCGGGTCGGACCAGCGTGGTGGCGCGCTGGGGCGGGGAGACAGGCGAGCCGTTGCTGCTGCACGGGCACCTCGATGTCGTCCCCGCGGAGCCCGACGACTGGCAGATGCACCCGTTCTCCGGCGAGATCGAAGACGGCTACCTGTGGGGGCGTGGCGCGGTCGACATGAAGGACTTCGACGCGATGCTGCTCTCTGTCGTGCGCGCCAGGACCCGAGCGGGTGCGGTGCCGGAGCGGCCGATGGTGCTGTGCTTCACCGCCGACGAGGAGGCGGGTGGACACGGCGGAGCCGAGCACCTCGTGGTGGAGAAGCGTGACCTCCTCGCGGACTGCACAGAGGCGGTCGGGGAGGTCGGCGGCTTCAGCACCACCGTGCGGGGGAAGCGGCTCTATCTCATCGAGGCTGCCGAGAAGGGCATGGCGTGGATGCGGCTGACCGCTCGCGGCAACGCCGGACACGGCTCGATGCGCCATCCGGACAACGCCGTCACCGAGCTCGCGTCGGCCGTGGCGCGAGTCGGAGCACACGAGTGGCCGGTGCGGCTGACCCCCGCCATGCAGGTCCTGCTCGCTTCGGTCGGCGAGATCGCCGGCGTCGAGGCGACACCGGAGAACGCGGACGATCTCGTCGAGGAGTTCGGGTCCGCCGCGAGGATGCTCGGCGCGGTCATCCGGCACTCCACCAACCCAACCATGCTCGAGGCCGGCTACAAGGTCAACGTCGTGCCCGGGGAGGCGACCGCGCACGTCGACGGACGGTTCCTGCCGGGATACGAGGACGAGTTCTTCGAGACCCTGGCCGAGCTTCTCGGCGAGAACATCTCGGTTGACTACGTCAGCAAGCAGAGCGGGCTGGAGACCACGTTCGACGGCGACATCGTCGACGCGATGACCGCTTCGATCCTCGAAGCGGACCCGGAGGCGACTGTGGCGCCGTTCCTCATGTCCGGGGGCACCGACGCCAAGCACTGGGCCAAGCTCGGCATCCGCTGCTTCGGGTTCACGCCGCTGCGGCTGCCCGAGGACCTTGACTTCACCGCGCTGTTCCACGGAGTCGACGAGCGGGTGCCCCTGGATGCCCTCGAGTTCGGGGCCCGCGTGTTCGACCGCTTCCTCGACAAGGTGTAGGCAACCTGCCGCTAGGTTCTTCTTCCATGTCCGGTTCCGCTCCCCGCAGGCGCGTCTACCTGCACATCGGTCTCCACAAGACTGGTACGACGTACCTTCAGCACGTCCTGCGTCGCAACCGTGACGAGCTGTCCGCACAAGGTGTGTTCTTCCCCGGCGGCGAGAAGGTCGGGCAGATGCTCGCCGTGTGGGATCTCTTCGGCCGTCGCCCCCGTGGTGCTCACGACGGGCGCGTGAATGGGCAGTGGCAGGCGTTGACCGGGCTGGTCGAGGACGACCACCGGCCGGTCACCTTGATCTCCGAGGAGTACCTCAGTCTGGCCACGCCCGCCCAGGCCGTGCGAGCCGTGGCCGGTTTCCCCAGCGCCGAGGTACACGTCGTAGTGACCGCGCGCGACATCGGCCGGATCGTGGTCTCGCAGTGGCAGGAGGAGGTCAAGAACAACCAGACCTGGTCATGGCAGGAGTACGCCGCGGCCCTCCGGGACCCGCGGGCTCGCGCCAAGAACCCGGCTCGGCACTTCTGGCTCAGTCATGACCTGCCGGTGATTCTGGAGACGTGGCGTGCGGCGGTGCCGGCCGATCGGATCCACGTGGTCACGGTGCCCCCTCCGGGCAGCGACCCGGCGCAGCTGCTCGCCAGGTACGGCTCGGTCGTGGGCTTCGAGCCCGCTCTCCTGACCAACCCGCCCGGGTGGAGCAACGAGTCGCTCGGAGTCGCGGCGACAGAGGTGGTACGCCGCCTCAACCAAAGGCTCGACCGTGGACTGAGCCAGCGACAGTACAACCGCGTGATCAAGATTGCGCTGGTGCCGGAGATCGTGCGCAGGCAGGAGTCGTCGCGCTTCGGCCTGCCGCCCGAGCATCAGGAGTGGGCCCGAGGCTGGGCGCGCGATGCCACCACGCAGATCGAGCAGGCGGGCTATCGAGTCGTCGGTGAGCTGAGCGACCTGCTGCCCGTCGACCACGGGCTACGCCGCCCCGACGATGCAACCGACGACGAGGTGCTGGACGCCGCGATCACCGCGCTTGCCGGCCTCGCGGAGGTCTACGCGAAGGCATGGTGGAGTCGCAAGGTCCCCGACCGCGGCCCGGACCAGGTCGCGCTACGCACCAGGGTCGCCAGCACCGTGCGAGGTGCTGGGTTCCGGGCACGGCGCAGGGCTGCACAGGCCGCCGACCGCAACCGGGTCGCCGCCAAGGCGATGGCGGGCTACCTGCAGCTACGGGCGGTGCGGCGCCGTGCCGCGCGGCGTCGCGCCCTGCCCTGACCTCACAGCCAGCCGGGAACGACGATGACCGCCCACACCAGCAGCGGTCCGACGGCGACGACGATCGCGCTGTAGCCGAGGATCTGCCGGTAGAAGCGCTCCTCGCTGATGGTGTCCGGCCGGTTGGCCAGCATCAGTGCCCCGTTCGTCGAGAACGGACTCACGTCGACGATGGTCGAGGAGACCGCGAGCGCGGCGATCAGACCGACTGCGCCGATGTCGCCCTGCGCGACCAACGGAATTGCGATCGGAATGATGATCGGCAGCAACGCAGTCGAGGAGGCAAACGCGGAGACCACGCCGCCTACGTAGCACAGGATGAGCGCGCCGAGCACCGCGGACCCGAGCCCTGCCGCCAGGTCGCCGACGTACTCCGGGGTGCCCGCCGTCTCGAGGATCGAGGCGTAGGTGCTGACGCCGGCGACCAGCAGCACCGTCGCCCACGCGACCTGCGACACCGCGCCCTTCTGCCGCTTCGGGTACAGCGCGGTGAGTAGGACGGCCGCAGTGATCGCCGTGAAGCCGATGTTGCGGTCGAAGACCAGCGCGACCACCGCGACCGCGAGGAACGCCACCAGCGTGACGATCTGGTCCGTAGTGATCCCTGCGGGAGCCTGCGTCGTCGTCCGCGGAGCGGGCCCGGAAGCCGGCGCGTCACCTGAGACGGTCGTTGCCGGCGCCATCTCGCGTGGCGGATGGCTCGGGCCGTCCTGGCCCTGGTCGAGCTCGTCGGCATCCAGACGGCGCGACATTAGCTGTCGACCACCGAGCACGAAGAACAGGACGACCGCGATCGCGACGTTCACCAGGAGACTGACGAGGAAGATCGTGATCTCGCCGTTCGGCAGGTCGTTGTCGGCCATCACGGAGTTCGTGATCGTGCCGTAGATACTGATCGGTGAGAAGCCACCGCCCTGCGCGCCGTGCACGACGAACATCCCCATCAGCAGCGGGTTGATCCGGTAGCGGCCGGCGAAACCGAGGGCGATGGGACCGATGATCGCGCACGCCGCGGGGCTTGCCGCGCCGATAGCGGTGAGCAGTGCCGTGACCGCGAACATCACCCAGGGGATCAATGCGATCCTCCCGCCGACGCCGCGGACGGCTGCGCGGACGATCAGGTCGACCGTGCCGTTGTTCTTGGCGATCGCGAACAGGTAGGTGACCCCGACCAGGGTGAGGATCAGGTCGCCGCTGATCCCCGCGATGATCTCGTCCTCGGCGAGATCGAGGGAGTACATCCCGACCAGCCACGCCGCCACGAAGGCGAGCGCCCCCATGTTGATCGGAAGGACTGTGCCGACGACGAACAGCGCGACCAGCGCGATGATGGAAACCCATTCTGGTGACATGCCGAGCCCCTCGATGTGCCGGTGCCGGGTGTGAGTGGCGTCACACGCTACGCGGTCACATACGCTCTGCCCATGTCGGCTCAGGATCGACCGCGGCCGACTCCGGCGGCATGGATCTGACCGAGGCCCTGGTCGTCCTGGCGGCCGGACTCGGCGCGGGTTTGGTGATTACCGCGGTCGGTGCCGGGTCCCTGGTCAGCTTTCCCCTCTTGCTCACGGTCGGGCTGAGTCCGCTCGTCGCGAATGTCTCCAACACGGTCGGGCTCGTGCCCGGTGGCCTGAGCGGCAGCTGGGGCTACCGGCGGGAGCTCGCAGAGAAGTCCCGCCTCGTGCTCGCGGTCGCGGTGACGAGCGGAGCCGGCGCCCTGGCGGGCGCAGTCGTGCTTCTGGTCATGCCGTCTGCTGCGTTCGCGACAGCGGTCCCGTGGCTGGTGATCTTCGCGGCAACCTTGGTCGCCGTACAACCGCTGCTTTCGGTGCGCCTTGCCGCACGCACGGCGGCTCGCGGTGGCCCCCACACGCGACGCGAGGACATGTCGAGCTGGCTTCGTGGCGTCTCCGTGGTCATCGGCGGATACGGCGGCTACTTCGGGGCGGGTCAGGGGGTGATGCTGGTCGCCTTCCTCGCGCTCGGGCTCGACCACGACCTGCAGGTCGTCAACGGCCTGAAGAACGTCGCGGTGCTAGCGGCGAACCTCGCGGCGACCCTGGTCTTCGTGGTCGCGGCTCCGCTCGACTGGCCCGTTGTGGGTCTGGTGGCCCTGGGCTCGGTCGTCGGCGGTTGGCTTGGCGCGCACATCGGGCGTCGTCTTCCCCCGATGCTGTTCCGCGTCCTCGTGGTGGCGTTCGGCTACGCGGTCGGCGCGCGGCTCCTGGTGGGCTGAGACGCTGCTTGCAGCCTTACGCGCAGCTCAGGAGTACGTCGGGCGGCGTTGCCGGATGATCTTGCGGCGCAACGTCACCTTGCGCGTGCCGTCGGGGAAGAGAAGCAGTCGTTCCATCTCCCATCCGCCCCGCTCCGCGCGGTCGGTCAGCAGCCTGGTGACAAGGGTGCGGGACAGGTCGCGCCGCAGGGTCAGCTTCTGGAACTCGTACTCGACACCTGCGCCGAGCGCCCGACGGGTCGGGGTGGTGGCCAGGTGTCCTGCACGAGACATGCGCCCATCGTGCCACGCCTCGCCGGACGACAACCACGGGTCGAGGTCAGGCGGACACGTCGTCGAGTGCCGCGATGATCTCCGCGGGCAGCTCGAGCTCCTCCACGCTCAGCGCGCCGAGCAGCTGCGCGGCCGTGCGCGCCCCCACGATCGGTGCCGTCACACCCGGACGGTCCCGGACCCAGGCCAGCGCCACCTCCAGCGGCGACCAGCCCAGCCCGTCGGCGGCGCGAGCGACCGCCTCGACGATCTGCGTGCCCCGCTCGTCGAGGTAGGACCCGACGAAGTCGGCGAAGTGGGGGGACGCGGCCCGCGAGTCGGCCGGCGTGCCCGAGCGGTACTTCCCGGTCAGCACCCCTCGGCCCAGCGGAGACCAGGGCAGCACGCCCATGCCCATGGCAGCCGCCGCGGGAAGGACCTCGGCCTCGACCTCACGGCTCAGCAGCGAGTACTCCACCTGCGTCGAGGCTAGGCGTACCCGCCCCGGCACATTCGTCTGCCAGGTGGCGGCGTGGGCGGTCTGCCAGCCGCTGTAGTTGGAGATGCCGACGTACGACGCCCGCCCGCTCGTCACGGCGAGGTCGAGCGCGCTCAAGGTCTCCTCCACGGGCGTGTCGTCGACCCACGTGTGCACCTGCCACAGGTCGACGTGGTCGACGGCGAGACGTCTGAGGGAGGCGTCGAGGGTGGACAGGAGGTGCCCACGGGAGGCGTTGGTCTCGCGAACCCCCCGCGCCCGGCTGATCCCCGCCTTGGTCGCGATCACGACGTCGTCTCGCGAGACCACGTCGCCGACCAGCGCGCCGACCAGCTCCTCGGAAGCACCGTCGCCGTATTGAGCGGCGGTGTCGAGGAGAGTGCCGCCCGCCTCGGCGAACGCGACCAGCTGGTCACGCGCCTCGTGCTCGTCGGTGTCCCGCCCCCAGGTCATGGTGCCGAGCCCGATCCGCGAGACCCTCAGTCCGGTGCGGCCGACGAAGCGTTGCTGCATGGTCGGCACGGTATCGAGACGGGCGCAGCGAGCCTGCTCGCCTCGCCGTCTGCGCCTGCGTAGCCTTCGGGCGTGCTCGACTTCCTCAAGGCGGTGGTGCTGGGGCTGATCCAGGGCCTGACGGAGTTCCTGCCGATCTCGAGCAGTGCGCACCTGCGGATCTTTCCCGACCTCTTCGGCTGGGGCGATCCGGGTGCCGCCTTCACGGCGGTGATCCAGATCGGCACCGAGCTCGCGGTGCTCATCTACTTCCGCAAGGACATCTGGCGGATCGGGTCCACCTGGGTGCGGTCGACGTACGACCCCTCTCTGCGCGGGAACCTCGACGCGAGGATGGGCTGGTACATCATCGTCGGGTCGCTGCCGATCGTGCTGCTCGGCGTGCTGCTCAAGGACGTCATCGAGCAGGACTTTCGCAGCCTCGCGATCATCGGCACGACACTGATCGTCCTCGGGATCGTGCTCGGTGTCGCCGACCGGGTCGGCCGCTCGGATCGCAGTGTGCGGCAGATGACGCTTACCCACGCCGTCTACCTCGGGCTCGCGCAGGCGCTCGCGCTGGTGCCGGGAGTGTCGCGGTCAGGGGCGACGATCAGCATGGGGAGGTTCCTCGGCTACGACCGCGAGACGGCCACGCGGTTCGCGTTCCTGCTCGCGATCCCGGCGGTCGTGGGCGCGGGGCTCTTCGAGCTGCCGGAGATCCCGGGGGGTGACAACGCCTATGGCCCGTGGCCGACGGTCGTGGCGACCGTGGTCGCGTTCCTGGTCGGCTACGCCGCGATCGCGTGGCTGCTGCGCTACGTCGCCACGAAGTCCTACTTGCCGTTCGTGGTCTACCGGATCGCCCTCGGCGCCTTCACCCTGGCCCTGCTCTCGACCGGCGTGCTGGGTTGAGAGCGACCCGGGCTAGAGCCAGCCGGACTTCTTGAACAGGCGGTAGAGCACAACTGAGGCGACGACCATGACACCGAGCACCAGGAAGTAGCCGTAGCGCCACTCCAGCTCGGGCATGTAGTCGAAGTTCATCCCGTAGACACCGGCGATGAAGGTGCCGACGGCCGCGATCGCCACCCACGCGGAGATCTTCCGCACGTCGTCGTTCTGCTGCACGCTGATCCGGGCGAGGTGCGCGTCGAAGGCGGTCGACAGCAGCGAGTCGAGAGAGTCGATGACCTCGGAGACGCGTACGACGTGGTCGGCGACGTCGCGGAAGAACGGCGCCGCCTCCGCCGTGACTCCGTGCACCGACCCGGCCGCGAAGCGTTTCATGGGCTCCTTGAGCGGGTTCACCGCACGGCGAGCCTCGGCCATCTCGCGTTTGAGCACGTAGATGCGCGCCGCGTCGTCGCTGCGGCCGGGCGAGAACACCGAGTGCTCCACCTCGTCGACGTCGATCTCGAGCGCGGCTGCGACGGACTCGTAGCTGTCCACCACCCGGTCGCAGACCGTGTAGACGACAGCGGAGGGCCCGTGACCCAGGACTGCCGTCTGCTGCTCCAGGTCGAGCCGGGCCGAGTGCAGCTCGGTGCCCTGCCCGTGCCGCACGCTGACCACGAAGTTCTCTCCGACGAACAGCTGGATCTCCCCGGTCTCCACAGCGTCGCGTTCGTCGACGTACCAGAGGGTCTTGAGGACGAGGAAGAGCACCGTGTCGTAGCGCTCGAGCTTGGGCCGTTGGTGGGCGTGGAGGGCGTCCTCGACGGCCAGCGGATGCAGCTCGAAGAGCTTCGCGACCTCGTCGAGCTCCTCGGAGGTGGGCTCGTGCAGGCCGACCCAGATGAAGTCCCCCTCGTCGCTCGCCGCGTCGCGGACCGTCGACAGGTCCTCCTTCGCGCAGGCGACGGGGACCCGGACACCGTCCCGGTAGAGCGCGCTGTCGACGATCACTGGTCCAGGTTAGGCCCACTACGCTCTCGGACATGGCAACGGTGATCCTGGCCCGGCACGGTCGCACCAGCTCCAACGCCTCCGGCGTCCTGGCCGGGCGGAGCAAAGGCGTGCACCTCGACGAGACCGGGATCAAACAGGCCGAGGATGCCGCGGAGCGCCTAGCGGGGCTGCCCCTGGCGGCGCTGGTGAGCTCACCGCTGGAGCGGTGCAGGGAGACGGCGGCGGCGATCCGGCGCAGGCAGCCGGCGCCGATCTCGATCGCCTCGGAACGCCGGCTCCTGGAGTGTGACTACGGCAGCTGGACCGGCCGCGAGCTGAAGGAGCTGGCGAAGGAGCCGTTGTGGCGGACCGTCCAGGGGCATCCCTCGGCTGCGATCTTTCCCGAGGGTGAGTCGATGGCGCAGATGCTGTCGCGCAGCGTCGCGGCCGTCCGAGACTGGGACGCACGAGTGGAGACCGACCACGGTTCGGATGCCGTGTGGCTCGCGGTCAGCCACGGTGACGTGATCAAGGCGATCCTCGGCGACGCGCTCGGCATGCATCTCGACCTGTTCCAGCGCATCGTCGTCGACCCGGGTTCGCTGTCGGTGATCCGGTTCACGCCGATGCGACCGTTCGTCGTCTCGGTGAACTCCGTGGCGGGCGACCTCGGGGGTCTGCGACCTCCGAAGCGGAGGTCCCGCCGGAGGAAAGCCACGAAGGTCGACAGCGACGCGGCGGTCGGCGGAGGGCCGGGCGCACTCCCCGGCCGAAGGGGTGGGGCGCGAGGCTCGCGAGGCTAAGGTCTGGGCATGGCTCCCGTCGTACACAGCTTCGACCCGCCGGAGAGGTTCGTCGCCGGGACGGTCGGTCCTCCGGGGCAGCGCACCTTCTTCCTCCAGGCGCGCCTGGGCGAGCGCGTGACAAGCGTGGCACTGGAGAAGCAGCAGGTGTCGGTGCTCGCGGAGCGGATCGACGAGCTCCTCGACGACGTGATGCGTTCGGCGGAGGTGGAGACGACGATCCCTGCGGTTGCCCCGGTGGACCTCGAGGACAGCAACCCGCTCGAGCAGCCGATCGAGGAGGAGTTCCGGGCCGGGACCATGACCCTGTCCTGGGACACCAGCGACGAGCGGATCGTGGTCGAGGTGTTTCCCTTCGTCGAGGAGGAGTTGTCCGAAGAGGAGTTGACCGAGCAGGAGGAGCCCGAGGAGACGGCCGACGAGCCGGAGCCGGAAGAGGTGCTGCTCGTCCGGCTTCCTGCGGCAGCGGCTCGAGCCTTCAGCAAGCGTGCCCAGACGGTGGTGTCCGCGGGCCGCCCGCCGTGCCCGTTCTGTGGCGGGCCGGTCGACCTGACCGGACACCTGTGTCCCCGGTCGAACGGCTTCCAGCGCAGGACGGAATGACCTCGGCCGACCAGCCGGCGACACCTCCGGAACAGGCACCTGCCCTGCTGGACGGTGTCCTGTCCGGAGGCGACATCGAGATCAAGGGGAGGGTGCTCCCGGCCTCGAACATCACCTTCTTCGGCGAGGCCACGGTGGACGGGACCTCGGTGCGGTGTGTCTACAAGCCGATCGCGGGGGAGCGACCGCTGTGGGACTTCCCGGACGGCACCCTGGCGGCGCGGGAGGTGGCGGCGTACGTCGTCTCCGAGGCGCTGGGGTGGGGCATCGTCCCCCGCACCCTGATGCGGGAAGGCCCGGCCGGTGTGGGGATGGTCCAGGAGTGGCGCGACCCCGACGAGAGCCAGGACCCGGTCGACATCGTGAAGGTCGATGCGATCCCGCCGGGTTACCTGCACGTCCTCGACGCGATCGACGGTGACGGCACCCAGGTCTCGTTGGTCCACGAGGACACCGCGGCGTTGCGGCGCATGGCCGTCTTCGACGCGATCGTCAACAACGCCGACCGGAAGGGCGGGCATGTGCTCGCGATGAGCGACGGACACCGGTTCGGTGTCGACCACGGGGTGTGCTTCCACGTCGACGACAAGCTGCGCACGATCCTCTGGGGCTGGGCCGGTTCGTCGCTGCACCCCGACGACGCGGCCGCCGTCGCAGGGCTGGCCGAGGTGCTCGAGAGTCCCGGAGCGCAGATCCTCGAGCGGTTGGATGAGCTGCTCGCACCCCACGAGGTCGACGCCTTCCGCGCCCGCGCCGATCGTCTGCTGGGCGGGCAGCGGATGCCAGTCCCCTCGGGGGAATGGCCGGCGATCCCGTGGCCAGCCTTCTGACCCAGCTGGTCATCTACCCTTCCCTCATGCGCGCCTGGTCGAGCCCCACCGTGCCGCGGCTCGGCCACCTCGGTCCCGCTCCCTCCCCGGCAGTGTTCAACAGCGCCTCGAGGACGGTCGAGGCGATCACCCCGACGGGTAAGGCTCGGCTCTACGTCTGCGGGATCACGCCGTACGACGCCACTCATGTCGGTCACGCCGCCACCTATGTCGCCTTCGACCTGCTGAACCGCGCGTGGCGCGACGCCGGCCGCGATGTCTGCTACGTCCAGAACGTCACCGACGTGGACGACCCGCTGCTCGAGCGTGCTCATGCGACGGGTGAGGACTGGCAGGCGTTGGCGGAGCGCGAGACCGAGCTTTTCCGCGACGACATGACCGCGATGCGCGTGCTGGCTCCTGACCAGTACGTCGGCGCGGTCGAGGCGATCCCGATGATCGTGGAGATGATCGACCGGCTCCAGCGGCTGGGCCATGCCTACGACGTCGACGGGGACCTCTACTTCTCCGTCCATGCCGACCCGCGTTTCGGGAAGGTCTCCGGACTCGACGAGGCGTCGATGCTCGAGCTGTTTCCCGAGCGTGGAGGGGACCCGGACCGTCCGGGCAAGAAGCATCCCCTGGACTGTCTCTTGTGGCGCGCCGAGCGTCCCGGGGAGCCGGCCTGGGACTCCGACCTGGGTCGCGGGCGACCCGGATGGCACATCGAGTGCTCGGCGATCGCGGTGCACCACCTGGGGGAGAGCTTCGACATCCAAGGCGGTGGCAGCGACCTCGCCTTCCCTCATCACGAGATGAGCGCGTCCGAGGCCCAGGTCGCGCTCGAGGGGTCGCCGTACGCCCGCGCCTACATGCACGCCGGCATGGTCGGCTACCAAGGGGCGAAGATGTCGAAGTCGAAGGGGAACCTGGTCCTGGTCTCCAGCCTGCTCGCGTCGGGGACCGATCCGATGGCGCTACGTCTGGCGCTGCTGCGTCATCACTACCGCAGCGACTGGGAGTGGACCGAGGAGGAGCTGCGCGGTGGCGAGTCCTGGCTTGCCGAGTGGCGGGTCGCGGTCGAGACGTCGTCGGGATCGGGCATGGGCGCGGCGACCGGCCCTGCCGTAGTCGCGGTTCGTCAAGCGCTGGCAGAGGACCTGGATGCCCCCGCGGCGACCGAAGCGGTACGCCGCTGGGCGCGGGCGACCAACGAGGGAGCCGACCGCAGCGAGCGGGGAGCCGGCGAGGTGATCCGGGAGCTGGTCGACGCGCGCTTGGGTATCGCCCTCTGAGATGTGTCAGCCGTGGCCGGTGTCGCGGCGCTTGAGGTAGCGCTCGAACTCGCGCGCGATGGCATCGCCGGTGGCCTCGGGCAGCTCCGCGGTGTCGCGGGTCTCCTCGAGCGCGCGGACGTACTCCCCGATCTCCTCGTCCTCGTCGGCGAGCTCGTCCACGCCCCGCTCCCAGGCCTTGGCCTCCTCGGGCAGCTCACCCAGCGGGATCGAGATCTCCAGGAGGTCCTCGAGCTGCCCGATCAGCGCCAGAGTCGCCTTGGGGCACGGCGGTTGCGGGACGTAGTGGGGCACCGCGGCCCAGAACGACACCGCTGGGATGTCCAGATGCGTGCAAGCTTCCTGGAATACACCCACGATGCCGGTAGGTCCCTCGTAGGTGGAGGGCTCGAGCCCGAGGCGGTCGACCAGCTCGGGGTCGCCCGCCGTGCCGGTCACCGGCGTCGGCCGCGTGTGCGGAGTGTCGGCCAGCAGCGCGGCGAGCGTGACCACGAGCTCGGCGCCCAGGTCGTCAGCAGCCGCGAGCAGCTCGGCGCAGAACTGACGCCAGCGCATGTTCGGCTCGATCCCGCGCAGGAGGACGACGTCTCGCTGCGCACCGGGTGGCCGCGCCACGCAGAGCTGGGTCGAGGGCCAGGTGATGCTGCGCACGCCCGTGTCGTCACTGCCGACCACTGGGCGGTGCATCTGGAAGTCATAGAAGTCCTCGGGGTCGATCGCAGCCACCACCCGCGCGTCCCAAGCGTGGACCAGGTGGTGGATCACGGACGAGGCGGCGTCGGCAGCGTCGTTCCACCCTTCGAAGGCGGCGATGAGGACGGGGGACTCGAGCTCTGGCACCTCGTCGATCTCGATCACACGAGCCACCCTAGATGAGTTGCGGATCCTGGTACGGCGACCTTCGGCCGCGGCCTGCAGTGACCGGAATGTGAGAACGCGTGCCAGAATATGAGAAAGGCGGCGAACGCCGCAGAGCCGCACGCCTATCGTGATGAGGCTTCGCCCCCTGGAGCGGGGGCGCAGCACCACCTCCACCGAAGGGAACCCGTGCCCGGTCTCTCGCCGCTCGTCCGGCCCGACTCCACCGAGGCGCTCACCGAGGCTCTCCGGCGACGGATCCTGGTTCTCGACGGGGCCATGGGGACGATGATCCAGGGGCACGGGCTCAGCGAGGCGGACTACCGGGGCGAGCAGTTCGCGACGCACGACCACGACCTCGCCGGCGACTCCGACGTCCTGTCGCTCACCCAGCAGGAGATCATTCGCGAGATACACACGAGCTACCTCGACGCCGGCGCGGACATCGTCTGCACCAACACGTTCACCGCCTCGCGGATCTCGCAGCTCGACTACGGCCTGCACGAGCACTGCTACGAGATCAACCGGAGCGCGGCCGCGATCGCGCGCGAGGCGGCCGACGCTGCGAGTAGCCCGGACCGCCCACGCTTCGTCGCGGGCTCGCTCGGCCCCACCAACCGGACCGCGTCGATCTCGCCGGACGTCAACGACCCCGGCGCCCGCAATGTCTCCTTCGACGACCTCGCGGCCTCCTACCTCGAGCAGGCCAACGGCCTCGTCGACGGAGGTGCGGACCTCCTCCTAGTGGAGACCATCTTCGACACGCTCAACGCGAAGGCAGCCATCTTCGCCCTCGAGACGCTCTTCGAGGAGCGTGAGCGGCGGTGGCCGGTGGTGATCTCGGGCACGATCACCGACGCCTCCGGTCGCACCCTCTCCGGTCAGGTGACCGAGGCCTTCTGGAACTCCGTGCGCCACGCCCGCCCGCTCGCGGTCGGACTCAACTGCGCGCTCGGCGCCGAGGAGATGCGCCCCTATCTCGAAGAGCTGTCCCGCCTCGCCGACTGCTTCGTGTCCTGCCATCCGAACGCAGGTCTGCCGAACGAGTTCGGGGAGTACGACGAGACTCCGCGAGAGACCGCGGCGGTGCTCGGTGAGTTCGCGAGCAGCGGCCTGGTCAACATCGTGGGAGGCTGCTGCGGGACCAGCTCCGAACACGTGACGGCGATCGCCGAGGCGGCGCGAGGCAAGGCGCCGCGCCGTCGCGTCGACACCGTGCCGGCGTGTCGGCTCTCCGGCCTGGAGCCCGCCAACATCACCGAGGACTCCCTGTTCGTCAACGTCGGCGAGCGCACGAACATCACCGGGTCGGCGAGGTTCCGCACCCTGATCAAGGCAGGCGACTTCACCTCCGCGCTGTCGGTCGCGCGGCAACAGGTCGAGGCCGGAGCGCAGATCATCGACGTCAACATGGACGAGGGGATGGTCGACGGCGTCGCTGCCATGGACCGCTTCACCAAGCTGATCGCCACCGAGCCCGACATCTCGCGGCTCCCGCTGATGATCGACTCCTCGAAGTGGGAGGTGATCGAGGCCGGGCTCAAATGTGTGCAGGGAAAGCCGGTGGTCAACTCGATCTCGATGAAGGAGGGCGAGGAGGCCTTCGTCGAGCAGGCCCGCCTCTGCCGCAAGTACGGCGCGGCGGTCGTCGTGATGGCCTTCGACGAGAACGGCCAGGCAGACACATTGGAGAGACGCAAGACGATCTGCTCGAGGGCCTACGAGATCCTCACGCTGCGGGTCGGCTTTCCCGCCGAGGACATCATCTTCGACCCGAACGTCTTCGCCGTCGCGACGGGCATCGAGGAGCACGCCGCCTACGGCAACGACTACATCGAGGCGACGCGGTGGATCAAGCAGAACCTTCCCAGCGCCCTCGTCTCGGGTGGTGTCTCCAACGTGTCCTTCTCGTTCCGGGGCAACAACGCTGTCCGCGAGGCGATCCACGCGGTCTTCCTCTACCACGCGATCCGCGCGGGCATGGACATGGGAATCGTCAACGCGGGTGCGCTCGCCGTCTACGACCAGGTGGACCCGGAGCTGCGCGAGCGCATCGAGGACGTCGTCCTCAACCGCCGGTCGGACAGTGCCGAGCGGCTGCTGGAGATCGCGCAGAGGTTCGCCGGTGACGGTACGTCGATGGACCGCGTCGACGACGAGTGGCGCGCGCTGCCCGTGGCGCAGCGGATCACGCATGCGCTGGTGAAGGGAATCGACGACTTCGCCGTGCAGGACACCGAGGAGCTCCGGCTCGAGATCGACAAGCGCGGCGGCCGACCCATCGAGGTGATCGAGGGCCCGCTGATGGACGGCATGAACGTGGTCGGCGACCTGTTCGGGTCGGGCAAGATGTTCCTCCCGCAGGTGGTCAAGTCGGCGCGGGTCATGAAGAAGGCCGTGGCCCATCTCATCCCCTTCATCGAGGCGGACACCGCAGACAACGGTGGCGGCGCCGATGCACGGAACAACGGCAAAATCGTCATGGCCACGGTGAAAGGCGACGTGCATGACATCGGCAAGAACATCGTCGGCGTCGTGTTGCAGTGCAACAATTACGAGGTGATCGACCTCGGCGTCATGGTCCCGGCCCAGAAGATCCTCGACACAGCCAAGGCGGAGGGCGCCGACGTGATCGGGCTGTCCGGTCTGATCACCCCGTCACTCGACGAGATGGTCGGCTTCGCCACCGAGATGGAGCGTCGCGGCCTGGACATCCCGCTCCTGGTGGGTGGTGCGACCACGTCCCGCGCACACACGGCGGTCAAGGTGACGCCGAAGTACCACGGCCCGGTGGTCTGGGTGAAGGACGCCTCCCGGTCGGTGCCGGTCGTCGCGGCGCTGCTCTCGGACACACAGCGACCGCGGCTGCTCGAGCAGGTCAAGGCGGACTACGACGCGCTGCGCGAACGTCATGCGGCGAAGCAGAACGAGCGCCCGCTCGTCTCGCTCACGGCTGCCCGCGACCTCCGAACCCCGGTGGACTGGAGCGACTACAAGGCGCCGCGCCCCCGCCTGCTCGGCACCGAGGTGCTCAACGACTACCCACTCGGGAAGCTGCGTGAATACGTCGACTGGCAGCCGTTCTTCAGCGCCTGGGAGATGAAGGGCAAGTTTCCCGATATCTTGCATCACCCCGCA
>Ga0136622_10000510_pt1 | contig 15931 bp, 12 predicted proteins | sample AntDrymUQ4482106_2_FD_104803 | JGI IMG/M metagenome (GOLD analysis project Ga0136622, IMG submission 104803) | Polar desert sand microbial communities from Dry Valleys, Antarctica - metaG UQ448 (21.06) | ecosystem: Environmental > Terrestrial > Soil > Desert | place: Antarctica: Dry Valley...
ACTCCCTGGCCGACCTCACTGGCCTGTGGCGGCGGCGCACCACTGAGCAACTCGGTCAGGACGCCGTCGACTGGGCACGGGAGGTCACCACGGGCGCCGTGCGTTGTCGCGCCCGTGGTCTGTTGCGGGCTGACGACATCTTGATGGAGACCATCGAACAGGTCGCCCGTCGTGTGGTCGCCATTGTGGGTGAGAAGCGGTCGACCTGGCGTCGCGCCAACCTCTACGCCGAGGCCTCACGTCAGACCCTCGGGTGGCGGTTCGCCACCACTCGCGACCGTGAGGCGATCACGGGCATGGTGGTCGACGCCGCTGAGGGTGCCTCGCTGCGGCTCACCCCTCCCGACTTCGCCACGACGCCAGCGGTGTTCACCCGTGAGGACGGGTCGAGCAGGTTCCGGCCGAAGCACTCGGTCGTGTTCTCGTCCGAGCAGATCCTCGCGGCCGAGAACCGGCTCTTGAAGCGCGCCGAGAACCGCAACGCACCCACGGTTGACGTCGAACTCATCGACCGACACTCGGCCAGGCTCAGTCCGCAGCAGTCACAGGCACTGGCGATGATCGCCGTCAGTGCGCGCCAGGTCGACCTGCTCGTGGGACCGGCCGGGGCAGGCAAGACCACCGCACTGCGTGCCGTCCACCGGGCATGGACGCAAGCACATGGACGAGGCAGCGTCGTCGGGCTCGCCCCAAGTGCAGCCGCTGCCGCCGTACTCGCCGAGGACCTCGCCGTGGTGTGTGAGAACACCGCCAAGTGGCTCTACGACCACCAGCAGGGCCGTGCCCGGTTTCACCGGGGGCAGCTCGTCATCATCGACGAGGCCACTCTCGCTGGGACGCTCACGCTCGACCGGATCACCGCTCACGCCGCCGAAGCCGGCGCGAAGGTGCTGCTGGTCGGGGACTGGGCGCAACTCCAGGCAGTGGAGGCCGGTGGCGCCTTCGGGCTGCTGGCGTCGGCTCGCGATGACGCGCCGGAGCTGGTCGACATCCATCGGTTCGTCAACGAGTGGGAGAAGGCCGCCTCCCTCGATCTGCGGCACGGACGTCCCGAGGCGGTCGACGCCTACTTGGCTCACGACCGCGTGCAGTCCAGCGACGGCGAGGACATCACCGAGGCTGCTTACCAAGCGTGGCGCACCGACACCGACAACGGCCGCGCCACTGTGCTGATCGCCGACAACAACGCCGCCGTGCGCGACCTCAACGAACGCGCCCGCGCCGAGCACCTGCTGACTGGCGTGACCATGACGGGGCGTGAGGCACACCTCGTCGATGGCACCCGCGCCTCGGCCGGTGACCTGGTCATCACGCGTCGCAACGACCGCCGCCTGCGCACCTGGCGCAACGGCTGGGTTCGCAACGGCGACCGCTGGCAGGTCAGCGACGTCCGCGACGACGCAGCCCTCGTCGTCCGACGCCTGGGCACCCGTCGCGGCGGAGCCGTCGTCCTGCCCGCCGCCTACGTCGCCGAGCACGTCGACCTCGGGTACGCCGTCACCGCGCACCGAGCCCAGGGCATCACCGTCGATACCGCACACGTCCTCGTCACCGACAGCACGACGAGGGAGAACCTCTACGTCTCGATGACCCGCGGCCGCGAGTCAAACATCGCCTACGTCGCACTGGCTGCGACAGACAACAACCACGGTGTCGCCCACGACGGCGACGAGCCGACCGCCAAGACCGTGCTCCTCGCCGTCCTGGCGAACTCCGGTGCAGAGGTTTCGGCGCACCAGACGATCAAGACCGAGCAGAAGACCTGGAGCTCGCTGGCGCAGCTCATCGCTGAGTACGAGACCATAGCCACGGCTGCCCAACACGACCGCTGGGCCAGCCTTCTGCGTGCCAGCGGCCTCACGCCTGAGCAGCTCGACGAGGTGCTCGACTCCGATACGTTCGGTCCCCTCGCCGCCGAGCTCCGTCGCGCCGAGGCCAGCGGACACGATGTCGAGCGCATCCTCCCAGTTGCAGTTGGCCGCCGAGATTTCGATGATGTCGACGACATCGCCGCCGTTCTGCGGCACCGAGTCCAGCTCGCAACCAGCCAAGTCCCCGGAAGTCGGACAAGGCGCACGCGGCTCATCGTCGGCCTCATCCCCGAAGCCCTCGGACCGATGGCCCCCAACATGCGCCAAGCTCTCGACGAGCGCCGCGACCTCATCGAGCAGCGCGCCCGAACCCTCGCCGAGGAGGCGGTCCGCACCCAGGCGCCGTGGACCAAGGCACTCGGACCGATGCCCACCGACCGATCCGACCGTGCTCGATGGGCGCAGGCAGCGGTCACCGTCGCCGCCTACCGAGACCGCTACGCCATCACCGGCCCGAAGCCGCTCGGCAACGCGACGACAGACACCCGACGCCTCGACCGCGCCCGTGCAGAGGCGGCACTTCGGCGTGGACAGGAGGTGCTCATGGCCACCAGTCAGCCGTCCGCTCGCGCGGGGCGCGAGGGGCTCGGGCTGGGTTGACGCTGAACTCTTCCTGCGTTGCACAGCCTTGGCGGTGGTCACCGCACTGCGGGCCGGGTCGTCATGCTCCCAGAACCGCATGGAGAGCCACCCTGCTTCTCTCAGGAGCGTGTCGTCTCGCGGTCCCTATCCACGTTGCGAGCGTTCCCTCCCGACAGCGTCATGGTTCGCCATTACTTCACCCCGCTACCTGAGGTGGTGCCGCGACCTCAGGACGAGATCGCTGACTGTGGCGGGCTGAGGGAGACACATGTCGCGATGCAGCGAAGATTGACGGACCCCCCTGCGGGCCACTCTGCCGAATCGCCGCTCCACTAGGGAGTTGGTTAAAGTAGAGGAGCTCGTAGAGACGCGCACGCGCAGATTGGCAGGTGCTGCACCCGCAAGGCCAAAACGCTTTCAGGAGAGACCCGACAAACCAGGCTAACCGGCAGAAAAGGGGCGTTCTCCATAGCTTGTCGACGACCCAAGCATCGAGGCCGAAGACGCGACAAGATTCGATAGACCGTGTAGGCCGACGGCGCTGCATCGAGTGCGGCCCCGAACTGCTCGGCGGTGGTGGTGGGAACGGTGAACAGGTCGACGTCCTCGGTGGGACGATCCGTGAGGCCGTGTTGGCGGATGGCGCCGGCACCCGCCAGGACGAATCCGGCATCGCCGACGGCACCCAACAGCAGCGTGGTCACGCGCGACTGCAACTCGGCGCGAACACCCGCGTCCTCGCCGGTCATGGAGCGGCCGACCGGCTCGCCGGGAGCTGGGTTATGCGGCCAGCTCCGGAAAGCGCTCTTCCCACAGGCCTCGGCAGCGGGCGGGCAGGATCAGGCCATCCCATTCCTGACGCAGCAGCGTCTCGCTCAACAGCGCTTCTTGGACGTGCGAGGTGCCTTCTCGCACCAGCGCCTGGTAGACCATGCGCCTCTGCCCCGCCTCGCTCAGGTCGAAGATGCGGGTCGGGCCCCAATGCACGGTGATCGGCACCTCCAGCATCCCGTCCACCGGGCCCTGCAATGCCGACAGCGACGAGGGCAACTCGTAGGGGATCACGTCCCGGAACAGCACACGTTCCGTCGCCATGACCCTCACCGCCCTCCGGTCCCCTCAGCACTGATCAGACGCCGATGCTACAAGCCGCACCCCGGGTGCAGTCGGAATCGCCACCGCCTCAACCCTGATCGGGATCGAAGAGCCGCAGGAACTTCTCGCGCGGGATGACCACGCGGCGGCCGAGCTTGACTGCGGGGATCGTGCCGTTGTCGATCCCGACCGTCACCGTGCGCGGGTCAACGCCGAGCGCGTGCGCAGCCTCCGTGCGGGTGATGATAGAGGCTCCGAGACGGGCGAGCTGATCCATCGTGATGGTGCTGGTACGCATTCCCGACCTGCCGTTCTCTACCACGCGTGAAGTAAGGACAAAATGTAACTGCATGGTCTTGCTGTGTCAAGTATCGCGGTGTATGTTTCTAGCATGGAGACAAGGCGTCGAGGAAACCCGCCAGGGAGCACGAACGGGCACGTCGCGGTGAACCTCAGGCGGGCACGCCAGTCCACTGGCGTCGACCTGCGCACACTCTCGACCCGCTTGAAAGCGGCAGGGCGCAGCATCTCGCCGTCTGCCCTGAGCAAGATCGAGAACGGCGACCGCCGCATCGACGTCGACGACCTCGCGGCGCTGGCCTACGCGCTGGAGACGACGCCGGCCGACCTGCTCACTCCGATCGATGGAGCTACTGCACCGACGGGCGTGCCCGAAGAGCACGTGCCCGAGGAGGTTCAATCCTGGGTACAGGGCAAGGTCAAGCTCACTTCCGCCGACCTGATCCGGTACTGGACCGACCAGGCCCGGGACTGCCAGTCCTACATCAAGCGCTTCACCGACCTCCTCGCGCTCATGGGAGACGAAGAGAAGGGCATCACACCGCGCGCGGTGTACGAGGAGCGCTTGGCGGCCCAGCGGAAACGGCTCGCGTTCATCCGCGGCCGGCTCCTTCAGCTCGACCCGAACGGCGTGCCCATCCAGGAATGAGCTGCCTCAGCAGCAAGGACAGCAAGGACAGGTGAGACGACATGCCCCGTAGGAGCAAGCCACCCGCACCGGACGACGCGGCGCAGAAGCGCCAACGGCGCTCACGGTCCCGGCACGCCGGCTCCATCGCCGACTACCCCACCAAGCAGGGACAGCGGTGGAAGTTCCAGATCTACGTGCCAAGAGACCCAGAGAAGCCCGAGCTCGGCGAGTTCCGGATCACCCGCGGAGCGGCTACGCGTGTTGCGACGTTGGGACGGTGCCTGATCCGGGCGCTCACCAAGCCTCAGCAGGGTTCCCCCGATCTCCTCGTGCGGCGGCTGCGGATGCTCGAGCCGACAGTTATCTCTGCATGGCGTCGGCTTCAGGCGGCGGGAGGCGTTCCGTCTCCGTTCCTTACGTGGCAGTGGTGTACCGGCGTGCTGAGCGAACCCGACACTGCCTCGGGCACATCCGTGTGTGTCGTCGAGCGCCACGGTGCCATCATCGGACTCTTTCCCGTCGAGCAGACCGCGGTCGCCGGCCTCCAGACACTCGGGCCGGCGGGTTGGCAGTGGTTGGCGCCTGACCATCTCGACGTCGTCGCCTTGCCCCAGGACCGCAGCGAGGTAGCCCGCGCGACGGCAAGCGACATACTGAGTCGTGGCGGCGTCGACGTTGTGGACTTGGATGGGCTCGCCGATCGGAGTGCCTTGGCCCTGGCGCTGACCGGTTCCAACCCGCGCCTGACCCGCAGGCGAGTAGTCCACCGGCGCATCGAGCACACGGTCACGCCGTACCTGTCACTGGATCGCAGACCCGTGCTTCGCAGCGCGTCGCTACGGTCGCAGGTCGGACGCGGGCTCCGAGCAGTCGAGCGAGCCGGTGGCAGCTTCGCGGTTTCCACTGATCCGCAGGACGTGGTGGACCGGCTGGACGAATTGATGCGGCTCCACGTCGAACGCTTCGGCGAGGCGTCCGCTGTCTTCGCAACTGAGGATCGGCGACGCGCACACCGGATTGCGGCGAGACAGCTTGCGTTCGACGGCCTTGCCCGCATTTATCGTCTGCAAGGCCCGGAAGCCGATGTCGGACTGCTGTACGCATTGCGGCACGGAGCGACGCTGTCGTACTACTCGTCTGGGATGCGGCCGGGCGTGTTCAGCAGCCCTGGCCGCACGCTTCTAGGTCTCGTCGCGATGGCTGCTGCGGAGGACGGTTTGGACGAATTGGACCTGCTTCGAGGTGACCACGAGTACAAGGAGCGTTTTGCATCGGGTGTCCGCAGCGACCTACGCATCCGCCTGGTCAAGGCCACGCCCGCGGTCGGCGCGGCCGCGGCGCGTAGGCTCCCGGCGGGACTCACTCTGCTCGTGGAACGGCTGCGCCCCGGGCCCAGCGGGACGAGCTGACTCCCCTACCAACGTCCACGCGGCGGTAGAGCGCGCTTCAGCGTGTACGCACGAGTCCTCGACACGACTCTGCTCAAGCCCTGACCTGCAGGCCCGTCAACGTGAAGGTACTGTGTCCGCAAGAGCGAGGCGCTCCTGCCACAGTCTGGATCGGCAGCGCCGGGTCACCACTCAGCGTCGTGGTTGTCAAGGCGCCATGTGCCCACATGGCCGGACGTAAAGCCTGCGAAGGTGCAGCACTTCGGAGAGGCGCAGCTTGCGTTATCTGCTTGTCGAACTCAGCCCTTCAGGCGGTCTGTTTCAGTTCTCCCATCAGTTGGGATCCAACCTGGCCCGGCAGGGCCACCACGTGGAACTGATAACAGGCCGCAGGCCGGAGTTGGCGCCCGCGGTGCCGGGCTTCACGGTCAACGGCTGCCTGCCTACCTGGCATCCGGGGCCAGCCGACGTCGAGCCCATGCGCCTGCGCCGCGCCCGGCGGCCCATCCGCGCGGTTCGTCATATCGTCGCACTGGCCACATTGGTGCGTCATGTGCGCCGACAACGCCCCGACGTCGTGATGTGGCACAGCACGCGGTTCCCAATGGACGCCTGGGCGCTCTTGCTGGCCCATCGGGTCGGACCGGGTGTCGTGTACACCACGGTGATGCATGAGACCAGGCCCCTGGCCGAGCAGCGGCGAAGCGGTTCGCTGTACCGGTCCGACCCAATCTTGATGCGCTCGATCCGAAGCAGTATGAGGGTGCTGGACGTGATTTTCGTGCTGGGGGACGGTGCCCGACGCGACCTCATAGAGCGTTGGCAGCCCCAGGCGCATGTCGAGGTCATCCCACACGGGGACGAGGACGTCTTCCTTACCGGCCGTGAGGTGCCGGCGGTCGCCACCACCCAGCAGCATGTGCTCTTCTTCGGCACCTGGATTCGCCACAAAGGACTCGATGTACTGCTGGATGCCTTCGCGAAGGTTCGGTCCGCCGTCCCGGAAGCAACGCTCACGATTGCAGGGGCGGTGGGAGGAGACGTCGACTACGAGTCGATCCGGGCCAGGGCTGCGGAAGTCGGCCACGTCACCTTGCGGCCAGGTTACGTGCCCATCGCCGAGGTCGCCGGTCTCTTCGGCCGAGCGCGTGTCGTCGCTGTTCCCTACCGCCGGGCCAACCAGAGCGGCGTGGTGCATCTGGCGCAGACGTTCGGCCGCCCGGTCGTAGCTACGGCGGTCGGCGATATTCCCGCCGTTGTTCGCGATGGCATTACTGGTCGGGTTATCCCACCCGGCGACGTCTCTTCGCTGGCCGCCGGTCTTCAAGAGCTGCTGCTGGATCCGGAGACAGCCGACAGGCTCGGGCGCGAGGGCCGGCGGCGCCTGGAGTCCCAGGCATCCTGGGCGGACATCGCGAGCAGGGTCAACGCCGCGGTCATGCGCCGCGCGGAACCATCGGAGGCGTAAGTGTCAACGGCCTCGGTGTGCGCGGACGCGACCCCGAGGCCTCACCGAAGGCCACCCAGCGGGGAGGGTCAGAGCAGCTTGGCGTAGATCTCGCTGAGCCTTCTTGCCCATGCATGGGCGTCGAAACGCTCCTCCGCGATGACTCGTGCCTCCGTCTCCATCCGGGCCCGGCAAGCGGGGTCAAGCAGGAGCTCGACTACCGCGCCACCGAAGGCCGCTACGTCAGCCGGGGGGACCAAGAGGCCGGTCCGACCGTGCTCGACGACTTCGGGCACTCCCCCGACCCGGGTCGCTACGACCGCCTTCCCACAGGCGGCCGCCTCGATCAGCGCAGTGGGCAGCGCCTCGGTGAGGGATGGAAGCGCCACCAACGTGGAGGCTTGGAGCAGGGCAGGAACGTCTTGCCGGGCCCCCGCAAACACGACCCGGTCGGCTACGCCGGTTTCGACTGTGAGGCGGTACAGCGAATCGAACTCCACCCCCTCACCGACAATAAGCAGTCGCGCGTCCGGGACGGACGCGAGCACCTGCGGCCAGGCAAGGATCGCCGTCCGGTGCCCCTTCGGTGGGCGAAGCGCCGCGTTCACGGTCACGACCGGCACCGAGCTGGGCAGATGCAGGTCAGGTGGGAACGAGGCGTCTCTGAGGGGTGAGAATCTGGTGACATCGACCCCGTTGTGAAGCGTCTGCCATGACCTTGAGCGCTCCCTGTAGCGCGCTGCGAATCCCGAACGGGAGGCTTCGGAGACGAACAGGAGCAATCCCAAGCGGCCAGCGATTGTTACTGCTAACCGCTCTTTCAGCCGCTCGCGCTGCGACTCCTGCCCGGGAACGTGGTGCAAGGTGGCGACCACCGGTCGGCCGGTGAGCCGCGCTGCTATGGGCGCCAGAATCGCGGAGTAGCCGAGATGAGCGTGCACGACATCGGCCCTGGTCTGCCTGATCAGCCTGGCAATCCTCGAGATGGCGGGGAGGTACAGCAGGCGGGGAACATCGAGGAAGCTGATATCCAGACCAGCTTCCTCCAATACGTGGAGCAAGGCGTTTCTTCCCCGCGCCCGGGGCACCAGACTTGCCACGTGCAGTTCGATGCCATGGCTGCTGGACGCGTTGCCCAACACCGCTAGCAAGTTCTCAGCCCCCCCGAAGCTGAAGGAGTCGATGACTACCAGCACCCTTGTAGTCATCTAGCGACGTCCGTCTCCGAGGTCAACTCCACAGTGGTCCCAAGGATGCCCTGCGCACCGGTACCGCCAGCGGATCGTTGGGCAATCCTAGCGCACGCCGCGGTGGCGCTAAGCCACAGCCGTCGCCGTTCGCGTCGGGGGAAGCCGCCGCGGCCAACGCCGACCGCAGCCTCTTGCCGTCAAGGCTGGGCGACGAGGCTCCGCTGACGTACTCCGCGCCTCAAGCCGATCAAGGCGCAGGCTCCGCAGATGACGGCGAATGCTACGAAGGGCAGCGTCGCCTCCGCAGGTGAGGAATCGGGAAGAACTTCGACATCACCGCTCAGCTCGAGCCGGTACAGCGGGTCGGTGATGTCGAGCCAGTCGCCGACCTCTAAGACTATGGCGGGCGCGAGGCGTTGGGCAACGTCCGGATCGGTGCTCGTCACCGTGACATTCACGACCGACGCAGGAAAGAGGGCGGCAGCGGATACCTCAACTCCACTGAGCGAGGTCGTGTCAATGCCGGCGTCCTGGGCAGCAGTCCGTGCGAAGCCGAGATTGCGCAGTAGCGCCGCGTAGGTCGGTAACAATCGGTCCCGAGACTGCACGTCGTATGCGTACGCCTGGTCCGCTGCGCCCGGCTCCGTCGGGACGACCGTCGCGACCGCCGTGGCACTCCAGTGGGGGGCGGCACTACCGCGCGCCAGCGCTTCGACGCCCGCCAGCAACGCCAGTGCCGCAAACCCGACGACGAACAACTGCGGGGTGCGAGGAGGCCGCACGGACGACGGTGGCACCCCTGGGGGCTCGCCTAGGGCTTTGCGAGCCTCGAGGGCTAGGTTGGTCCTCACGTCGAGCGCTGCCCCTAGAGCGACCACGACCAGCAGTGCGGACAGATCAGCCAGGTGCAGTGGGACACTGGCGACAGACCAACCGGCGAGCGCGGCCAGGACGGCCGCACTGAGACGTACCCCTAGGTCAGCTTCAGGGCCAGGGCTGAGCCGGCGGGCAACAATGAGCGCGCGAGTGGTCACGAACGCCGTCGTGCCGATGAGGAACAGCCATGCTGCAAGCCCTGCGACTCCTGTCTCGGCGAGCAACTCGACGTAGAGATTGTGGGGAGCCAACAACCCCTCGCTGATGGACTCGCCGGTGGCCCGCTGATACTCGGGCTGACGCTGGAGAAAGTTGCCGAGACCGACCCCGAGGACCGGATGGTCTTCCGCCATGGCCAGGCCCACGACCCAGATGGCGGTGCGGTTGCTCAGCGAAGGGTCAACGATCGCAAGGTCGGTGGTCCCGCCCACCGCTGCCAACGTCGCCAGCCGTGTGAGCACGCCAGGTACGGCCAACACCACAGTCGCACCAGCGCCGAGCGCGAACAGTGTTCGGGGGCCCGGCTTGGTGAGGAAGAGCCAGACGCCGATGGTCACCAGCAGCGCGATGAGTGCTCCACGCGATCCAGTCAGGTAGATCCCGCCCGCCACCACCGCGGCGACGAGAAGCCAGAGACGAGCCCCCCGCTCCTTTCCTGTCCCAAGGGCAAGCGCAAGGGGAAGCGTGAGGATAAGGAGTCGTCCCCAGAAATTGGCGTCGGTCAGAGGTCCGGCGTGGCGCCCCGTTACTCCACCGATGTCCTCCGCAATCGGCACCTTCGCCAGGCCACCGAGGTTGGTGCTGTTGCCGAGGATGAACTCCTGCGCGATCGTCAGTCCAGCCAGTGCAGCCACGAGGAGCACAGCGGCCGCCACGACCGGACGCAGTCGCGGCACCGCGACGAGAAGTAGCAGAACGACGAGTAATACGACCATGTCGCGCCCGCGCTCAAACAGCAGCGCGGCGCCGGCACCGACGTCGGCCGCCTGGGTGAGCGACAGAGTCCACGTCGCGAACACTGCAGCCGCGGCCAGCCACAACGGCGAGCGCACCAGGCGAACATCGCCACGTCGAAATCCCACGGCCGTGGCGACCAGACCGAGCAACAGCGCGACGCTTGCTAGGCCTACAGGTGCGCTGGCGGACGCCGCGCTCACGCCGCTGAGGGTCACCGCGACCAAGACCGCCGTTGGCCAGGTGAGCGGGTCCGTACTGAAAAGAGGGCGCGCCATCAGGAGGAGCAACGAGGCAGCCCCGATTCCAAGCAGCCACAGAGGGACGCCCAGGAGCATGCCGGTCATGTCAGCGACGGTTGCGCGCGTGGTCGGGTGTGTCGCGGGCGCTGGCCACGACTTGACCGCTTTCGGGAGGCTCCGGCCCCGGCATCCTCTCTCCCACCAATGTCACCGGAACCGGCCGCTCCGCCGAGTCGACACCAACTCCGCGTGCGCGGCTCAACGCCATCACCGCTTGTTGAACGCCGAGGCCAGCGACGGCGACCACCACGCATACAACAGCGACCAGGGGTAGGGGCGAGAGCCCCTCCCGACGCGCGGTACCAGTGGCGTCACCGGCGGCTACAACCTTGTATGGAGTGTCGAGGGCGGAAAGGTACGCCTCGGCCTCCGCACGGGCACTCGTCGCGATCGTCTCCGCCACGGCGGCGCTTTGCGCGGTCACCTTTAGGTCGAGCACGCTCGTGTCGGGTACGACAAGCACTTCCAGCGAGACGTCCTCGACTTCGGCGGTCGTCAGCCCCTCCTGCTCCGCCGCCTCGACCTCGAGCGATCGATCGCGAAGCAGTTCGGCATAGGTGGCTGGCACCTGACCACGACTCAGGACGTCGTACAAGCCGGCTGTGAGATCCTGGTCGGCGTTGCTCGACTTGGGGAGCACGAGCAGCGACGAGGTCGCGCTCCAGTGCTGCGGTCGTGTGATAAGCAGGACAAGAGCCAGAGCCGCGACCAGCAGCGCAACGACCACTCCAGCGCGGACGGACGTTGCCCTACTGGGCGTTGCCGGACCGGTCACCACCGTGCACCACCACCTTCCTGCATCTGCCGTTCGACGCGCCACATCGGGAGCAGTCCTTAACTGTGCACAGTCTGCGGCTAGCGGAGGCCTGCTGCAGGTGAGACCGCAAGATTACCTGGCCGGAGCTTGAGGTTGCCTCACGAAAGGCTGCAGGCGAATAGGCTACCTCTTGTCGCTCCTGAGCGCTGCCTCCTCGCGTGACTCCAATGCTGACGTCCCGTCGGGCTAGATTGCGAGCAACGGACCGGCGTAAGTGTGCGTATCAACATCACTAGGAGAAAACGAGGCGTGATGGTCAACTCTCGGGGGTCCGATCGAGGATCGGCTACTGGAGTCCTGCTGCACGCGGGCTTGGTGTTTGGCGTGGTCGCCGGGCCCGTCCTCTATCCGGCTTGGCTTGCAGCGAGAACTCGACGCTGTGGCGACCCGACTGCTCCAGTGGCGGAGGAATGGCCCATGCTGTCCGTCGTGGTTCCCGCCTACCGGGAGCAGAGCGTGATCGCCGGCAAGATCACCGACGTCATGACCAACGGCTATCCCGGCCCCTTCGAAGTGATCGTCGTGGCCGACGACCAGGCGACTGCTGCTGTCGCGAGGTTGACCGAGGCTCGGGTAATCGAGGGGCACCGCCGGCAGGGCAAGTCGGCGGCACTGAGTCGCGGTGTGGCGGCCGCAACCGGGGAGGTGGTCGTCATGACCGACGCCAACACGGTTCTGTGGCCAGGTTCGCTCGCCGCCTTGGTGCGCTGGATGGCCGACCCAAGCATCGGAGCGGTGGCTGGCGAGAAGCAGGTCGAGGGTCAAGGGGAAGGCCTTTATTGGCGATACGAGTCTTGGCTCAAACGACGCGAGTTCCGGCTGGGAAGTACCGTCGCCCTAGTCGGCGAGTTAGCGGCGGTCCGGAGGTCGTGCTGGCGACCGGTGCCGGTCGACGTTGCCATCGACGACCTCTGGATCGCTCTTGATGCGCTTGAGGGGGGCTGGCGGGTGGCCTACGAGCCGGCCGCCGTAGCGGTCGAGGTCGGCGCTGAGAACGTCAGAGACACGTGGGAGCGTCGAACCAGGGTGGTGGCAGGCACATTCGACCTGTTGTGGCGCAGAAGGCGGCTGTTGGTGCGCCGGGACCTGGTGGCTGCTGAGTTGTGGGGGCACAAGTTGTTACGGCAGTCGGTCGGCCCGCTCGCGCACGCCTTGGGTCTTGCACTAGCGCTTCAGCGATCAAGCCGATCCGCCGTAGCGGCGGGTGTTGTGGGCGCTCACGGCGCGGGCTTGGTCGCTGTTGCTGGCCTGCTAATGGGCCGACCCATGCCGCGCGTCGTCGCCGTCGGCGGTGAGGTGCTCTTCCTGCACGCCGTCGCCGTCGCCGGGATGGTGCGCTATCTGAGGGGCGACCGTCCCGCAGTTTGGAGCAAGCCCGAGCGAACTGGGGGGCTGCCTGACATCTCGGCAGGTCGCTCGGCCGTCAATCATGCCGGCCACGCGTGAAGGTGGTTGACCTACGGGTTGCACACGTCATCCACTCGCTCGAGCGCGGCGGTGCGGAGGCGCTGCTGGTGACTCTTGCCCAGGTTGCCCCCGAGGTCGGCTTCGAGATGGCAGTCGTCGCCCTGATGGGCGTGCGTGACCCGCGCCTTGCGAACGAACTCGCCGACCTCGGTGTAGAGGTGACGGATCTCGGGCTCGCGTCCCGCTGGGACATTCGCGCCTTTCAGGCCGGTACGGCAGTGCTGCGCGCGTGGACACCCCACGTGATTCACACGCACCTCAAGCACGCCGACTTGGTCGGCTCGGTCGCCTCGCATCGGCTGAAGGTACCGATGGTGTCCACCTTGCACCTGATCGAGGACACCCCGACCCCCGTAGGTCGCCTTAAGGGCAATCTCAGCGCCGCTGCCCGCAGTCGCCGGGCGGCGAGAACGATCGCGGTATCGGAGGCGCAGCGCCGGTGGTATCTCGACACGTTCAGGGTACCTCCGCATAGCGTGGTCACTGTCCCGAACGGCGTGGTCAGACCGCCACCGCTCACGCCGGAAGACCGCTTCGCGCTCAGAGCTTCTCTGGGTGTGGGGCCCGACACTGTCCTTGCGCTGCACGCCGGCATCATGCGGCCGGGAAAGGGGCACGCCGAGCTGATCAAGGCGCTGAGCCGCGTGTCGGCGGCTCTTGACCTACGGGTCGTGATGGCTGGCGACGGTGAGTTGCGATCGCGGATCGAAGCCCAGGCGTCGCGCGCCGGCCTGCCTCCGTCGCGGCTCGCGTTCTTGGGTTTCCGTCATGACATCCCCGCCCTCCTCGCCGCGGCGGATTTCGTCGTGTCGTCCAGCCAGTTCGAGGCGTTGCCGACGGTTCTCGTACAATCACTTGCCGCCGGCCGGCCTTCTGTGGCCACTCAGGTCGGCGGGGTGCCCGAGGTAGTGACGCCGGCGGAAGCCCTGCTGGTGCCTCCGAAGGACTTGGCCGCGCTCGCCGTCGCCATCAGCCGGTTAGCCACGGACAGCGGTCTACGCGCTGAGCTGGGGACCGCCGCCCATCGGCGATTCACTGCGCGCTTCGATGCCTCCACCTGGGCACTTCGGCTACGCCGGCTCTATGACCAGGTGCTCGCCGAGGACCGAGCCGGCTCCCCAGCGCCCTGAGTGGCTCACCAGGCAAGCAGGGCCTGCACGGGTCCCCCGACTGACGCGGGCGCTTGCCGATAGGCTCTTGTCAACGAAGGCGCTGGAGCGTGTGCGCGAGCCGGTGATGGAGGAGACGTTATGAAACGGGGATCGATTTCTCGTCTAGCGCACGCCCTCGTCGAGGTGTTCGACATTCCAGTCCGCGTGCAACGCGTGGCGTTCGTCGGTGAACTCGCCATCTTGATGTATCACGGTGTGGTTCGTCATCCGTTACCGGTGCCGGACTGGTGCTTCGTCGAGGAAGACCAGTTCGCTGAGGAAATGCATTATCTGGCGCGGCGGACTCGCGTCCTCCCCCTCAACACTGCACTGCAGCAAATGCGAGATGGCACCCTCGATGAACCAACAGTCGCGATAACGTTCGACGACGGATTTCAGTCAGTCCACGACATCGCCTTTACGGTGTTGAAGGAGCTATCTCTTCCCTCCACAGTCTTCCTGGTCACGGGGTTCATAGACACCTCACGGACAATCTGGTTCTGTGAGCTCATCAAGATGCTCTCAATCACCGACGCGCAGGGGATGACATGGCGAGGCGAGCAGTTCGATCTTCGCGGAAGAGCCGCCAAAGCGGCCTCGTCTGCGCGCTTGCAGAGCCTGCTCAAGAACCTCCATCCTGACGCGCTTCAGAAAGAATTGACCCGGATACAACGCATCCTTGAAGTCGCCGATGAAACGATGGAAGCAGTTCATGCCCCGTTTCAAATGCTGGACCGGAAATCCGTCGCAACACTGGGGGAATCTGGCCTCGTCGAGTTCGGGGCACACACGGAGTCTCACACGATTCTTACGCGTGTTGACCATGGCCGCGCCGCCATGGAGATCGAGAACAGTGTGAGGAGCGTCTCGGAGTTGACCGGCGCACCGTGCCATCTCTTTGCTTACCCGAACGGACGCAGGGAGGACTACGATCGCGCGACCATCGCGGCCCTTAGCCGTACCGGGATATCGAGCGCGGTGACGACCGTTCTCGGTCCGAACACGCGCGGCACCCCTGAGCTCGAATTGCGTCGATACGGTGTTGGAGCCGGCATCACACTTACGCGGTTCAAGATAGAAATTCATCATATTCGAGCACATATAGCGCGGGCGGAATAATTGGGTTTCTGATCACCCATGGAGGGGTCGGTCGCGTCGGCGCCACCGGAACAGCCCGGGCTCCCGATTCCGGCACGAGACACCGTCGCCGACCGCACGACGTTCGGCCGCACATGCTTAATGTGTTTCCTTTACACCGACGGGTGACGTCCACAGTGTGGGACGTTCATGTCGCCGATAGTCTGCGTCCGGGCCAACCGGTGACGGTCGCGGGCACCTACGCCGGCAACGGCGTGGAGCAGCAGTGGGGGGTGGACCCGCGCCTGTCCGCACCCTCGGACATTTCGAGCAACGTGACCACCTAGGAAACAGACATGCGCCTGGCCCCTCGCCTCGTAGCCGTAGTATCCACCGCGCTCCTGACGCTGAGCCTGATTCCCACCTCAGCGGGTGGTCATGCCACTGAAGGCCCGTTCGCACAGCGGATCCCAGCCGATCCCGTGTTGCACTCCCAGTCGGCCTCCTTGGTGAGGTCCACGGTTCCGGATGCCCTTTGTCACCACCGAATTCGGGACCGCGATCTATCGGGCGAGCGAGACCGACCCCCAGTGCCGGATCATGTTCACGAGATCCTGGGGCCCAGCGTGGTCAGTCTCCATCCCGGTGCCGACGGACGCCGAGCCGACCGGCGCCAACTCGTCCGACCCATGGGGCGACCACTGGCTCAGCATCCGGTATAACGGTTACCAGTACGACCTGTGGATATTCGACCACTGGGACGGGACCCTGTGCACCAACGGC
>Ga0136622_10000511_pt1 | contig 15923 bp, 19 predicted proteins | sample AntDrymUQ4482106_2_FD_104803 | JGI IMG/M metagenome (GOLD analysis project Ga0136622, IMG submission 104803) | Polar desert sand microbial communities from Dry Valleys, Antarctica - metaG UQ448 (21.06) | ecosystem: Environmental > Terrestrial > Soil > Desert | place: Antarctica: Dry Valley...
CGTCAGCCAGCGCGGGGAGGTAGCGGCGGGAAAAGCGCCCGCAGTGCCCGCGGCAACGTGAACTGGCCGTCCGGGGTCACGATGAGGAGCCACAGCACGACGCCGGTCCCGATGGCGATCCAGACTGGCTCACCGATGAGCAACTCAGCCAGTGCCACGATCGGCGCGACCATTCCGCCGGTACTTATCGCCTCTGCGAACGCGCGCCAATCCAGCGGCTGGGCGGCGCAGACGTGCCGGGCGTAGGTCAGCGCCCAGGCCGCCACGAGCGCGCCGGAGAGCACCCAGCCGCCCAAAATGTCCACCTCACGGGCCATGGCAGGTTCAAGTCGACCAAGTATGGCCCGAAGCACGAAGCGCTGATCGATCCACTCTTCTTCGCCCAGCAACTCCTGCAGGTGCGCAACGCGCGACAGCGTGACGGTAGGCCCAATGCAGTCCTTCGTACGGTCGATGTCTACCGAGGCTCCCCAGCAGCGACCACGACCCCTATGCATACGCCCGAAACTCGCCCAGAAGGCCCGCTGGGAGCGCGACAAGAGGGTGTCCGTCACTCACCGTCCGCTTCGCTACCGGTATCTGAGAGACGCATCAGGCGCGCCCGTGCGCGACCCGATAACCGGAATCAAGGTTCCTGACGGCCCACCGACCGAGAAGGGTGTCGACGTCATGTGCGCCCTCGCCCTCGTGCGCCAGGCACGCCGAGACGACATCGACTTGGTGATCCTCGCTTCGCTCGACAGCGACCTGATCCCGGCACTGGACGAAGCAGTGCTGAGCGGAAAGCGCGTTGAGACGTTCTCATGGTGGTCTCCAGATGATTGGTCGTTCGAGATGCATCTCAGCGACCGCTCCAAGCGACTTTGGAACACTCGGCTGGGCGAGCAGGAGTTCCTGCGCTGCATCGACCGGACCAACTACACCTGAGACGCCAGGACTCGTCGGCCATTGCGATTCCTGGCCATGGGCACCTGGCTCCAGCGTTCGCGCACGGCAGACGGGATTCTTGCGGACTGTGTGCGGACTGGGGCGGCCCGCATCCCCTCCGACCTGCGAAAACGCGCCGAATCAGTAGTAGTGCGGGAATCTGGACCAGTCGGGGTCGCGCTTCTCGAGGAAGGCGTCTCGCCCCTCCATGGCCTCGTCGGTCATGTAGGCCAGGCGGGTCGCCTCACCAGCGAACATCTGCTGCCCCACGAGCCCGTCGTCGATCAGGTTGAACGCGTACTTCAACATCCGCTGCGCGGTGGGTGACTTCTCGTTGACCCTGCGCGCCCAGTCCAGCGCGACCCGCTCGAGGTCGGCATGCGCCACGACGGCGTTCACCATGCCCATGCGATGTGCGTCGTCGGCGGAGTAGTCGGACCCGAGGAAGAAGATCTCGCGGGCGAACTTCTGACCGACCTGACGGGCGAGGTACGCCGACCCGAACCCCCCGTCGAACGACCCGACATCGGCGTCGGTCTGCTTGAACCTCGCGTGCTCCCGTGACGCAAGGGTCAGGTCACAGACCACGTGCAGACTGTGTCCCCCTCCAGCGGCCCACCCGGGCACGACGCAGATGACCACCTTCGGCATGAGCCGGATCAGCCGCTGACACTCCAGGATGTGCAGCCGGCCGAGCCTCCCGGGGTCGACGGATTCCCCCGTCTCACCGCTCGCGTACTGATAGCCCGCCCGGCCCCGGATCCGCTGGTCGCCGCCGGAGCAGAACGCCCAGCCGCCGTCGCGCGGAGACGGCCCGTTCCCGGTCAGCAGGACACAGCCGACATCGCTCGTCGTACGCGCGTGCTCGAGGACCCGCAGCAGCTCGTCGACTGTGTGCGGGCGGAAGGCGTTGCGCACCTCCGGCCGGTCGAAGGCGATCCGCACGGTGCCGTGGTCGACCGCGCGGTGGTAGGTCAGGTCGGCGAGGTCCTCGAAGCCGTCGACGTGCTTCCAGGCGTTGTCGTCGAACAGCTCGGAGACCCGGGACATGGAGCGCAGGCTACCGGCACTCGGGAACAAGCGGCGTGCAAGCGGTGTTCCGCTGACATGCCCCTTCAAGGAACATACGAACCCAGTCCGAGCGGGCACGCCCGCAAGCAGGTCGAGCAGTACGAGAAGTCCGGCGGCAACCAGGGCAACACCATGGTCGGCAAGCCGGTGATCATCCTGACCTCCCTCGGCGCCAAGAGCGGCAAGATCCGCAAGACCCCGCTGATGCGCGTCGAGCACGAGGGGAAGTACGCCGTGGTCGCCTCGCTCGGTGGCGCTCCGACACACCCGGTCTGGTACTACAACCTGGTTGCGAACCCGCAGGTGGAGCTGCAGGACGGCGCCACACCGCAGGACATGGTCGCCCACGAGGCCACCGGGGACGAGAAGGCGCACTGGTGGGAGCGCGCGGTCGAGGCCTTCCCGAACTACGCGGACTACCAGAAGAAGACCCAGCGCGAGATCCCGGTGTTCGTGCTCGAACCGGTCTCCTAGTCCGGCAGCTGCCTCAGGGGTGAGCGCGTTCGCCGCGCGCAGCCTTATCGGCGGTCTGCTCGACCCGACCGGCCCGAGTCTTGGCCCATTTCGCCGTCGTGATCCAAGCGAGCATGACGCGTCGCGCCGAGGGCGGGAACGCGTCCCACTGCTCCCGTGACCCGGGGTGGGCGACGAAGGCCTCGGTGAGGTCGTCGGGGATGACAAGATTCTCGGCGTCGTCCAACAGGGACCAGGTGCCGGTCTCGTGCGCGAGGTCGACCATGCGCTGCCCCGCGGGGGTCATCCTCTTCTCCGCCTGGAGGCGAGCCACCCGTTCCTTGTTGGGCCGAGACCACCCGCTCTTTGGCCGGCGGGGCGTATACCGCTGCATGCTCCGGTCGTCGTCGAGCGTCGCTGCCTGGCTGTCGATCCAGCCAAAGGCGAGTGCCTCGAGCACCGAGTCCTCATAGGAGACCCTCGGCCGGCCGGTGTGCTTCTTCCACCCGACCAGCCAGACACCGGTGCTGGTGGCGGCGTGCTCGACAAGCCAGGAGTGCCACTCCTCGACCGTCTCAGGGTGGAGCTGTTCTCCTTCGCGCATCACAGCGGGACTCTAGTCAGTCACGGCTGCGCCGGTCAGGACGTCCCGCAGGGACCTGGGCGTGCGACCGGTCAAGCGCTCGACGTCGTCGGTGAGCGCGGCAAGCTCTCCCGACGCGATCGCGGTGTAGGTGCTCACCCATGCCTCGAGCTGCCAGTCCGGGGCGCCGTACTCGGCTCGCGAGGAGTAGGCCTCCTCAAGCGTCTCGTCGCGGAAGCTGAACGGCCGGTCGAGGCAGTCGGCCATCGTCTCGGCCACCTCAGACAACGTGAGCGCGGCCGGGCCGGTCAAGGAGTAGGTCTGCTGCGCGTGTGAGTCAGGGTCGAGGAGTACGGCGACGAGAGCAGCCGCGATGTCGTCGAGCGCGACTGCTGCGAGACGTCCGTCGCCCGCCGGCCCGCGGATCACTCCGTCCTCTCCGGCCATCAGCGGGAAGAAGTCCAGGTAGAGACTGTCGCGCACGAACGTCCACGTCATCCCCGAGGACCGGATGTGCTCCTCGGTCGCGAAGTGGTCGCGGCCCAGGGTGAACGTGGCGTCGGCAGCCGCGCCGTAGTAGGAGGTGTAGACCAGGTGCCGCACCCCGGCTGCCTTCGCCGCGTCGACGAACGAGCGGTGCTCGTCGACCCGGGTGGCCGACTCCGACGCGGAGACCATCAGAGCCACCGTGCAACCGTCCAGCGCGCGTCGTACCGCCTGCGCGTCGCCGTAGGAGGCTTGCGCGAGCGTCGTCCCCGGCAGCTCCGGTGCTCGGGAAGGATCCCTAACGACCAGCCGCTGCTCGACGTCTCGGTCGGCCAGCAGACGCGCGACCCGGCCGCCGAGCCGACCGGTCGAACCGGTGACTGCCAAACGTGTGGCCGTCACGGGCTCATTCCCGGCCGTGAGGCGTCATCCAGCCGGACTCGTCCGGGCCGAGCGGCACGATCCGGGTCGGATTGATCTGCTCGTGCGTGGCGTAGTAGTGCCGCTTGATGTGGTCGAAGTCGACCGTGTCGCCGAAGCCGGGGGTCTGGAAGAGGTCGCGTGCGTAGGCCCACAGCGCCGGCATCTCGACCAGCTTGTTGCGGTTGCACTTGAAGTGCCCGTGGTACACCGCGTCGAAGCGGACCAGCGTGGTGAAGAGCCGGATGTCGGCCTCGGTCAACGCGTCACCGACGAGGTAGCGCCGATCCGCGAGACGGCTCTCCAGCCAGTCGAGCCTCTCGAACAGCGCTGAGTACGCCGCCGCGTAGGCGTCCTGCGTGGAAGCGAAGCCACAGCGATAGACGCCGTTGTTCACGTCGCGGAAGACATGAGCATTGACCTCGTCGATCTCCTCGCGCAGCGCCTCCGGGTAGAGATCGGGCGCACCCTCGCGGTGGAACCGGGTCCACTCCGTCGAGAAGTCCAGGGTCATCTGGCCGTAGTCGTTGGTCGCCACCAGTCCCGACTCGACGTCGACGAGCGAGGGCACGGTGACCCTGCCGTCATACGACGAGTCGGTCGCGCGGTAGGCCTCGCTGAGGTACTCGATGCCCAGCACCGAGTCCCTGCCGTCGGGGTCCAAGGTGAAGCGCCAACCCGACTCGTCGCGGATGGGGTCCACCGTCGCGAGGGAGATGACACGGTCGAGCCCGAGGAGCCCTAGCACGATCCTGGCGCGGTGCGCCCAGGGGCAGGCGCGGCACCACACCAGCCGGTAGCGATCCGGCTGCACGGGCCAGGTGGCGCTCGGGTCGTCATGGATGCGTTCGGTGAAGCGGTTCGACTGTCGTCGGAAGGCACCCGAGCTCTCGGTCTCCTTGCCGAACTGTGCTGTGGTCGTGCTCATCAGCCCGCCTTTGCGATCGACACCGCGAGTGCGGCGAGGTGCCCGAGCCGAGCGAGCTCGGAGTCGAGGATCTCGGGGCCGCCGCGGCGGCCGAAGACGACGATCTCGTCCTTATCGTCTTCGCCGCCGCCGCCGCTGCCCGCGCGGTCCTCGCCGTGGCCGAGAGGCGCGCCGGCCACCAGCGTCGAGGTCCATCGGGACCAGTCCTCGGGTACGTCGAGCCGCGCACAGCGTTCGAGGGGAAACCAGTCCACATCGGCGTCGATCAGCTCGGGCGCAGCAGAGGTGCTGTGCAGGATCTCGACGCCAGCGTCCATACGACGACGTGCGCGCAGCGCCCAGTCGGCGCGGAACGTGATGGGCAGCAGGTCGACCAGTTCGTCGAGAGCGGAAGCTGGTGAGGTGGTCAGCTGTTCGACGGCCTCGAGGTCGAGGAAGAGGTTCCCGCCGGCGCCGTACCGCGAAATCCAGAGCACCCTGACCCCATCGAGCTCGCCGCAGACCGAGACCAGGGAGTCCGGCATGACTCCGGGCGCGGTCTCGAGGAAGAAGTCGTCGACAGCTGTGCCGTCGTCGCGGTGCTCGACGATCTCGATCGCCTCGATGTCTCCGCCGGCCTCACCGATGGCAGTCGCGACGCGGCCCAGCGACCCGGGTACGTCGGGGAGCTCGACGCGCAGTAGGTAGGGCACTCGTCGCTCGCCGCGCTCAGCGTTCGATCTTGAGGTTGAACTCGGCGGTGTCCAGGTGGCTCATCAGTCGGATCCAGAGCGGCAGCCACATCTCCATGCCCCGCGCGGCGGAGAGCTGCTCGAACTCGATGATGTCGGACCAGCCGAGACTCTCGAGCAGGTCGCGCACCACTCGCCGTGCATCGGCGTCGTCCCCCGCGAGGAACATCGTCGTCGTCCCGCCCGCGACCTTGCCCGGCTCGACCATCACCGAGGCATTGACGGTGTTCAGCGCCTTCACCACGCGGGTGTCGGGAAAGGTGCGCTGGATCTGCTCGGCCAGGGAGTCGGTGTCCTTGACCGCGAGAGTCGGCGGAAAACCCTCGGTCGTGTCGAGCGGGTTCGCGGCGTCGAGCAGCACCTTGTCCGCGAGATGGTCGGTGCCGACCATGCCAAGCGCGGAGAGTGAGCTCGTGCCGCTGGTGGCGTTGACGACCAGGTCCGCGGCCTGCGCCACGGCGCCGTACTCCACCAGCTCGAGGTCGAGGTCCCAGTCCTCCCGGCGTCGGGTGGCGTCGGGGTCGCGGGTCCCGACGGTGACGTCGTGGCCGAGCTTCCGGAAGGCCGGCGCGAGGGTCCGTCCGACCCTGCCCGTCCCGAGTACGGCGATGTGCATGGTGTGCAGCCTAGGCATGCTTCCTCAGCATGAACGAACCGACCGTCTCGTAGCGAGGGCGCTTGCGCGGACCCTCGCCGAGATGCGACTGGATAAGGCTGACCCGGTCCGCCGGCCAGGCCGGCCCGCGGTAGGAGTCGAGGACACGGATCCACCGGCTCACCTCCGTGGGACGGCCGATCCTGGCGAGAGTGAGGTGGGCATGAAACCTCCCGCCGTCGGTCTCCGCTCCGGCCTTGCTCGCGGCGGCGCGCGCCCCGGTCGCGAGCCTGGCCAGCTCCTCGCGGGTGTCGGCTGCGTGCACAGCGGCGTAGAGCACCTTCGCCCTCCCCGGGTTCGGGAACGCTCCTCCACCAGCGAGCGTGACCGGGAAAGGCGTACGACGCGCGGCGGCGCGTTCGAGCCGGGCGAGCAGGTCGTCGAGGTGGCGATCGGCCACCCGCGACATGAACGCCAGCGTGATGTGCCACTGCTCCCGGGCCGTCCACCGGAAGCCCGGCTCCGCCTCCTGTCGCGGGGCCAGGAACTCCGCGAGGTCCTCGAGGGCGGAGTCAGGCGGAGTGAGCGCGACGAACATCCGCATGATGCTCCACGCTATCCGGCCCTCGTCGAGGCGGCGCGGGTAGTAAGTACCCAGACGGCCCCTCGGAGACCGCTTCAGCGGCCATCTGCGTACTTACTATCGTCGATCGGGCGGTGCGGTGCTATGCGGGAAGGGTCAGCGGGAGGCGAGCTCGGGCTCTTGGGCGGCATGCGCACCGGCCGGAGCAGGTCCGCCTTCGCGCACGCCGTACCGCTCCCACCATCGACGCAGCGGTCCCGGCGCCCACCAGTTCGCGCCGCCGAGCAGCTTCATGGTGGCGGGCACGAGCAGAGCCCGCACCACCGTCGCGTCGATGAGCAGCGCGACCAGCATGCCGATGCCGATCAGCTTCATGAACACCAGGCCGGAGGTGGCGAAGGCCCCGATCACCACGGCCAGCAGCAGAGCTGCACTGGTGATGATCCGCCCGGTCTTCTGTACACCGGTGGCCACCGCAAGAGCGTTATCGCGGGTGAGGTCCCACTGCTCCCGCACCCGCGACAGCAGGAACACCTCGTAGTCCATCGAGAGCCCAAAGATGATCGCCAGCATCAAGATCGGCTGCGTCGCGTCGAGAAAACCCGGTGACTCGAAGCCGAGCAGGCCCTCGAGGTGGCCGTCGGCGAAGATCCAGGTGACGACGCCGAACGACGCGGTGATCGAGATGGCGTTCATCAGCACCGCCTTGATCGGGAGCACGATCGAGCCGAAGGCGAGGAAGAGCAGGAGCAGCATCACACCCACCACGGTCAGACCCATCCAGGGCAAATTCGCACCTACCGAGTCGAGCAGGTCGACGGTATCCGCAGTGAGGCCGCCGACCAACGCCTCCGAGCCGGACGGAGCGTCCACGGCGCGCAGGTCACGCACCAGGCCCTGGCTGAAGTCGGACTGACTGTTTCCCTGCCACCACACGCGCAGCAACGTGGTCCCGCCATCGGCCGCGGCCTCCCTTGCCACTGGCTCGACGCCGGAGACGCCGCCGACCACCTCGACCGAGCGTGTGTACGACGCCACGTCCTGCCGGCCGGCATCGGTCAGCAACAGGTTGGCCGAGGAGGTCTCGGGTCCGAACTCGGAGTTCAGCTTCTCGGCGGCGACGTAGGCCGGAGCGTCGTCGGGAAGCACCCGATAGTCCACGCTGCCCCACTTCATCCCGAGGAAGGGCGAAGCCAGCGCCAGCAGACCCACGACGATGACGACCATGTAGGCCATCGGCCGGCGCATCACGCTCTGCGCGAGCGCCGCCCATGCTCCGCTGCCGCTCTCGCGCGCCCGATGCCGGTGACGAGACAGCAGCCCTCGCGGCAGCCGACCCGCGTCGATCCGTCGGCCGAGCAGGACCAGTAGAGCGGGCAGGATCGTCAGCGCCGCGAGCATGGCCACCACGACGGCCGCGATCCCGCCGTACCCCATCGACCGCAGGAACCCCTGGGGGAAGATGAGCAGCGAGGCCATCGCCGCGGCGACGGTGAGCCCGGAGAAGAGCACGGTCCTGCCCGCGGTGGTCATTGTCGCCAGCATCGCCGTTCGCGCCGCGCCGGGGTCGTCGGGAGGCAACTTCGCGAGCTCCTCGCGGAAGCGGCTCACGACGAACAACGCGTAGTCGATCGCGAGCCCCATCCCGAGCAGCGTGATGATGTTGATGGAGAAGACCGAGACGTCGGTGAAGGACGTCAGCACGCGTACGACGGCCAGCGCCCCGACCACGGCGACGGCACCCACGATCACCGGCATGCTCGCGGCAACGAGGCTGCCGAAGATCAGCAGCGACAGGATCAGGACGATCGGCAGGGAGAAGGACTCGGCGCGCGCAAGGTCCTCTGCGGCGATCTCGTTCACGTCGCCGTAGACCGCCCATGGCCCGCCGAGGTTCGTCTCGAGCTCGCTGGACTCCAAGTCGTCCTTGACCACGTCGAAGTTCGCGCCCATCTCGTCCTGGGTTGCGCCGGCGAGGCTGATGATCACCTGGGTGGACTGCCTGTCTTCGCTGAGCAGGTCGGGCGAGCGGATGTCGTAGTAGGTGGTTGCCGACGAGACCGCGTCGTCGGGCAGGTCCGCGATGATCCCTTGCACCTCACGTCGGAAGGCCGGCGAGGTGGCCGACTCGTCGTCGCTGGAGAAGAGCGCGATCACGTCCACCGACTGGTTGCCGAACGTGTCTCGCTCCAGGGCGAGCTCGCGAGCGGACTCGGAGCCGGGGTCGTCGAAGCCCCCGTCGGACAGCGAGGAGAACACCCCGACGCCGTACACCCCGGCCCCCACGACCGCGACGACTCCGAACATCACGACGAACCCGGCCCGACGGACCAGGATCTGTGCCCAACCCTGGATCATGGCGCTTCCCCTTGACCGTGAAGTAGTATCACGTGTGTTTACGGCGTTTACAGTGAACACCGTAAACTATGCTCGCGTCAAGCCCACGACGAAAGGCATCCTTGACCACCCAGGCCGAGCCCACCCGGCGGGAACGTCAGCGCCAGGCGACCCTCGAGGAGATCGTCGCCGTCGCGCGCGGCCTGCTCACCGACCCGGCCGGCCTGTCCCTGAGGGCTGTGGCGCAGCAGATGGGGATCACCGCTCCGGCGTTGTACCGGTACGTCGCCAGCTACCAGGACCTGGTGCACCTCGTCGCGGCGGACATCGACGCGCAAACCGCTCAACGGCTGGTCGAGGCACGTGAGACCCAGCCCGATCACGACCCCGCCGCGCAGATCCTCTGCGTCGCCTTCGCCTTCCGCCGTTGGGCGCTGACCCATCGCGAGGAGTTCGGTCTCGTCTTCACCAACCCGATCACTGCGCACCATCACGACCCCGACGCGCTCCCCGACGTGCAGACCGGTCGTGTGTTCACCGAGCTGCTCGCCCGCGTCTGGGAGAAGTACCAGTTCCCGGTGCCCGCGGTCGAGGACCTCGACCCCGCCGTGGTGGCCGTCCTCGACGACCCGATGATCCCAGCGGACCTCGACGACATCCCCGACTCAGCCCGCGGCCTGATCTGGGTGTTCATCCGCTCCTGGGTGGCCTGCTACGGCACGGTGACCATGGAGGTCTTCGGGCACTGCGACCCGAGGATCATCGAGACCGGCGCACTGTTCCGCGACATGATCACCTCCCAGTCGGCGATGCTCGGCATCTTCGACGAGCTACCCCGCCTGCAGCCGCTCATCGACCGTGAGCTGACCCGCTGAGCGACCCCGGTCAGGATGCGGTCAGAGGACCCTGCTCAGGTTGATGCTTCTGCGCTCATGCACGCCACAGGCCAGCTCCAGCTCACGTTGCCAGGCGCGGAGCCGGCGGTGCCGCCGCGTCGCCACGGCGACAGCCACGGCGCAGGCCACCCCGAGCACGGTGCCCGCGACGCCAAGCACCAGCGTCAGCGTGAGGGTCAGCGCGGCGCCGGACACCAACACCAGCGCGACGAGGACGAGCGAGGACGTGTGTGGACTGGATTTCTCGGCCCTGGCCCGGTGCGCAGGCTGGGGGGCCATCGGCCGCGCCGCGGTCGGCGCGTGCTGGGTCAGGACGGACACCCCTCCATCGTCAACGAGATGGTCGGGACGCGTGGGCGGTTTGTCATGATTTTGCCTAGCGTCTCTGCTTGACGGGGCCGGACTGCCGGGGGAGGGTGGGGATGCCCCTCACCTCTCCGGAGACCTGATGCGCACGATGCTCCGCCGACACCCGTTCGCGCTCGCGGCTGGCCTGCTCACGGTCCCCGCACTCGTGCTGAGCATCCCCTCCACCGCCCAGTCGAGCGCACCGGTAGCCGCGCCCCCGGCCCTCGTCCCGGCTCAGGCTGACCGTCAGGACGCCTTCGCGGCCGCGGCGCAGAAGTACGGCGTGCCCGTCGAGGTCCTGCTCGGGGTCTCCTACCTGGAGTCGCGGTGGGACGACCACGCCGGCTCCCCCAGTACCTCTGGCGGCTACGGGCCCATGCACCTCACCGACGTCGAGGGTGACCTCGCCGACGGCCGAGGCGAGGGAGTCCCGGTGCCCGGCCCGGAGGCCCAGTCCTTGCACACGCTGCAGCTGGCCTCCGAGCTCACCGGGACTCCCACTCGCCGGCTGCGTCGCAACGATGCCGTGAACATCGCCGGCGGGGCCGCCGTACTCGCCCGCTACCAGAAGCGACTCGACGGACCGCGTGGCACCGCGTCTCCGGCAGGGGCGTGGTACGGCGCCGTGGCGAAGTACAGCGGCGCCGGCGACGAGGGCACCGCGCGACGGTTCGCCGACGACGTCTTCGCCGAGATCCGTGCGGGGCAGGCGCGCACCACGAACGACGGAGAGCGGATGCGACTCGCACCGCACCGCGGCGTGCAGCCTCGGCGCGCGCAGCTCGCCGCCCTCGACCTGACCGCAGCCGCCGAAGGCAACACGGAGTGCCCGCCGCACCTGGGCTGTGAGTGGATCCCGGCGCCGTACGAGCAGTACGGCAACACGGTCTACGACTACGGCAACCACGATTACGCCGATCGCCCCGCGCGGTGGGACATCGACTACATCATCATCCACGACACCGAGGCCACCTACGAGCGGACCTTGCAGCTGGTCCAGGACCCGACGTACGTCAGCTGGCACTACACGCTGCGCTCGTCCGACGGCCACATTGCGCAGAACGTGCGAAACCACGACGTCGCCTTCCACGCCGGCAACTGGTACATGAACATGCACTCGATCGGCCTCGAGCACGAGGGCTTCGCTGCCGAAGGTGCGAGCTGGTACACCGAGGCGATGTATCGCAGCTCCTCAGACCTGGTGCGCTTCCTGAGCCTGCGCTACGACATCCCGCTCGACCGCGGGCACATCATCGGTCACGACCAGATCCCCGGCATCACCCCCGAGTTCGTCGCGGGGATGCACTGGGACCCGGGTCCCTACTGGGACTGGGAGCACTACTTCAGCCTGCTCGGTGCCCCCATCGGCGTGCCCTCGGGCGACGGCAGTCTCGTCACGGTCGCCCCGGGCTTCGACGACAACCGGCAGCGCGTCACCAGCTGTGAGCGTCCGGGAGTGCCGTGCGACCAGCAGGGCACGAACTTCGTCTACCTCCGGCAAGGCCCGAGCCACAGCGCGCCGCTGGTGACCGACGAAGGACTCAAGCCCGACGGCAGCCCCAGCACGACTCATGTCTCCGACATCGGCGCGCGCGCCGCCGCTGGGCATGAGTTCGTCGTCGCCGAGCGCCTCGGCGAGTGGACGAAGGTGTGGTACCTCGGCCGTCCTGCGTGGTTCCACGACCCCGACACCGACCGCACCTCGGTGCCATCGGCCGGCAAGCTCGTGACACCGAAGCGGGGCCGCGAGCGGGTCCCGGTCTACGGACGGGCATACCCGGAGGAGTCGGCCTACCCGAAGGCGATCCCCTACCAGACGGTCACGCCCCTGCAGTACACGTTGAAGAAGGGGCAGTCCTACGTCATCGCGGACCGCAACATCGAGACGAACTACTACTACGCGCAGACCTACAACGACTCGATCAGGCGCGACCACACCGAGGTCGAGGGCAAGGACCGCTACTACGAGATCTGGTTCGGTCACCGGATGGCCTACGTCCGCGCGGCAGCAGTCGAGGTCAAGAGGCCTTAGCTCAGCCAGCGGCGAAGGCGCTTTCGCTTGAGCTGCGCCCAGGCTTGCTCGTACTCCGCCTCAACGCCCAGCGCGTCGTCCTGCTCCGCTGAGTGAAGTCGGCCGAGAACGAAGCCGGTGTCACCTTCGTCTCGCGCGGACAGCTCTTGAAGCCGCACCCGCGCCATGGCGCTGTCCTGCTGGTCGCCGAGGACCGACTGCAGTTTCTTGGCCGCGCGGGCGAGTCTGCTGGCGGGCTCGCCTGCCACCGGTGCTGCGACTTCGGCCGCGTAGCGCAGCCGCTTCCCGGCCTTGCGCACCTCGTGCAGCGCCTCGTCATGGGTGGCCTCGCTCGATGCTGCGGCCACGCGCTTGGCGCGGCGGCGTAGCCGTTTCCAGTCCGTGAGGACCAGAGACGGGAGTACGTCGCTGGCCGGCCGCGCGGCGAGCTCGACCAGTGGCGGCTCGTCGGCCAGCTGTTGGACGGACCTGGCCAGCTGGGCGAAGCGCCGTCCACGCATGGCCGTGCCGACAGCCTCGTGAGCTCGTGTGTGGGACTTGTCCAAGTCGGCGAGCAGGAGCGCGACCGCCTCGGGCCCCACCAGGTCTGTCGGCTCGCCCGCGATCCGGCCGGCGATACGTCCGCGCAGAACCTCGGCGTCACGCGCCTCACCGAGCGGGGCGGCGTACCACCTGGATTCCACGCGCAACGGTTCGGTCACCGCGCTGTCGAACAGCGGCTGGTACGTCGCCAGCAGGCTGCGCGCCCGACGACAGACAACCCGCATCTGATGGATGGCGTCAGGCGCATCGCTGCGCACTAGAGGATCGAGCCGCGCCCACCTCTCGGCGAGTCGGCGCAGCTCAGTCTCCATGACGCTGCCAGCTGTTCCTGCCTCCACGCCGGCTGAGCCTAGGGTCGCCCGGTGAACAGCAGGTTGCGCGCGCTCAGACCTGCCAGACCGGCGCGATCTCCCGGTGGTAGGAGCGACCGAGCAACCGACCAAGCAGGAAGCTGACCGGTCGCGGAACCGCCGCGTCCAACCCGGCGCGTGTCTCGGGGGTCATCCCGTCCTGAACCCAGGCAAAGAACCTACCGGCGACTCGCGGAGGCTGTCTGCTCAGCTTCTTCTCGACCGCCTTCCACTCCTTGGTCTCCAGGCGGGAGACGACGAGCGGCTCGACATCCTTCTCCTCGTGCTGCAGGTGCTGGTCGACGACGGCCTGGGTGCGGGTCACGCTCTCCCTCGCCGCGGCGGCGTCGTTCGCCGAGCCGCTCGCCGCGAAGGCGTCGAGGGCGGTCCCCGTGTCCGCCAACGCTGCCGCCATTGCCTGGTGCTCTGACTCCATGGTGGCGAGCAGTTCGGTGTCGGCACCGAACTTCTCGAGCATCGGCCAGATCAGCTCGTCCTCGCCCTCATGGTGATGGGTCAGCTCACGGCGCAGGTTGGCGAAGGCTCGCTGCAGGTCGCCGGCGCGGTCCCGGTCTTTGTCCGCGACCTCGGTCAAGGCACTCTCGAGCCGTTGGAGGTCGCGGCGCACGGCAGCATGCACGATGCCGTTGATGGTCATCTCGGTCTGCATGGCGAGGAGCCTATTGCGCTCCGTCACCGTTCGTAGCCGCTGACCCCCTCGAGGCGGAAGCCCACACCCCTTGACACCTCCTCATGGCCTACGCACCAAGCCGGTCCACCCGGTTCCTGACAGGCCTGTCCACCTTGCTGCTCGTCGCCTCGATCGCCTTCGGGATGTTCTTGCTCGCCGGCGCAGTCGGCGGCTTCGGCCCGAACGGAGACGAGGTTGCCGTCCACACGCAGGTCGCCACAGAGGATGTCGCTGAACTACCCCGCGACACCCTTGCACCCGACGATGTCGAGGTCACCGCGCGCGTCCGCGACGCAACTCGGACACAGCACCGGCTGGCGGCCGCCCGCGATCTCGCACCCACCCTCGTCGTCCTCGCGGTGATCTGGCTCCTGCGAGCGCTCCTTCGGTCGGTGCGCGATGGGAACCCCTTTGTCGAGGCGAACGTCAAGCGGCTGCGCGCCCTCGCCCTTGTGCTCTTAATCGGCGTTCCCGTCGCCGGCATCACCGGATCGGCGTTCGCGAGCGAACTCGCCGCCACCGCTGGACTCGACAGCGCGGGCATACAGCTGGCGATGCCGGGCAACGCGCTGCTTGGCGGGCTTGCCCTCTTTGTGCTCGCCGAAGTGTTCGCCGCTGGCGTCCGCCTTCGCGACGACCTCGAAGGCACGGTCTGAGATGGCGTCGCCGTCCGAGCACGGCGTGGGCGTTCACCTCGATGAGCTGCTCGAAGCCAAGGGCCTCACCCTGACGCAGCTCGCGGAACTCGTCGACGTGACGGTTGTGAACCTGTCGGTGTTGAAGAACGGACGGGCCAAGGCGGTGCGGTTCTCGACCCTGGCTGCGCTCTGTCGTGCCCTCGAATGCCAGCCCGGCGATCTGCTCTCCTGGACCGAACCGCGTTGATTGTCGGCGATCCTGTGCCGTCCTCGGCCGCAGCGCCGTGACCTGGACTTGCTCAGCGCGCTCGGAGGGATTCGAACCCCCAACCTTCTGATCCGTAGTCGGCAGCTGGAGAAACCTGGGCATCGAGGAGGCATGCCGCGACCAGCAGAGCGGTGGACTTTCGCCGTGCAGGGTTGCAGATTCGTAACGTTCGGTAGTAGCGCGTAGTAGCGCATCGCAGCACCACGTCGCGCGATCTTGCTTACTACTTTGCCAAGCTAGGGAGGCTTGCTCGTTCGGTCTAGTGGCCGTGCTGCGTTGTCACAAATGGAGAGTCGAGGAACCACTCACGTTCGGCGATCATCACCCTGCGTTACCCTGCGTCGTCAATTTCCGCTGCCAGTTGCTCACTGAGGCCCTCAGCCGATGGGAACGTGTCACTCTTGAGTGCAGGCTCCGTCGATCAGCGGCAAGTTGACCTGGCCCTCGTTCTCGACCTCGAAGACGGAGATCTGACCCGTCGTGCCGACGTTTTGGGGGTTCGGCTCGTCGTCGAGGTCTCGGATATCGGTGACGTTTCCGCCGGCATAGGCATCTCCTCTTGAGACGGCAAACACCCACGGCTGAGATCCGAAGTCGATAGAGGCGAGTCGGTCGGCCGTTATGTCGCCCAGCATGGGTACCTCAACATAGACACTGTCCCCTTTCGAGACGCCAGGCACCGACGAATCCTGCACCTCGACGCTCATATAGGCCGAGGGAAAGGATCCCCCGCTGCCCTCGGAGAACGTGTATTCCTCGCCCCGCCGGACCAACCCGGCGAGCACCCGGACTGAACCGTCGGTGCCGCGACGCGGAGCTCATCACCACCTGGGTTTGGCGTCCACTCACGGGGGTACCTGGCGCTTATGACTTCCAACACGCCAGGTATGGCGGCGAGCATCGGTCGTGGCGTTGTGGCGGGTCTTGCGGGGACCGGGGTGATGACTGCTTTCCAGAAGTTCGTCGAAATGCCCGTGACCGGCCGAGACGACAGTTACGCGCCGGCGGCGTTCGCCGAGAGGGTCTTTGCGGTCCACCCGACG
>Ga0136622_10000519_pt1 | contig 15768 bp, 12 predicted proteins | sample AntDrymUQ4482106_2_FD_104803 | JGI IMG/M metagenome (GOLD analysis project Ga0136622, IMG submission 104803) | Polar desert sand microbial communities from Dry Valleys, Antarctica - metaG UQ448 (21.06) | ecosystem: Environmental > Terrestrial > Soil > Desert | place: Antarctica: Dry Valley...
CGTACGACGCCATGGTGCTCGACATCATGCTGCCGGGCGTCGACGGCTACGAGCTCTGCGCACGACTGCGCGAGGCCGGCAACTGGACCCCGATCCTGATGCTCACCGCGAGGACCGGCGAGCGGGACGAGGCACACGCACTCGACACCGGCGCGGATGACTTCTTGTCCAAGCCGTTCTCCTACGTGGTGCTCGTGGCCAGGCTGCGAGCTCTGCTGCGGCGCGGCAGCAAGCGTCGTCCGGCCGTGCTGGTTGCCGGCGACCTCCGTCTGGACCCGGCGGCCCACAAGGTGTGGCGCGGAGACGAGCCGGTCGCGCTGACGCCGCGGCAGTTCTCGCTGCTCGAGTTCATGATCCGGCGAGTCGGCGAGGTGCTCTCCAAGCAGGTGATCCTCGAGCACGTCTGGGACTTCGCCTTCGAGGGCGACCCGAACATCGTGGAGGTCTACATCCGGCAGCTCCGGCAGCGGATCGACGAGCCTTTCGGCCGCCACAGCCTGCGGACGATCCGGCTGGCCGGCTACCGACTCGACCCGGAGAGCTGAGGTGGCGCGTCGACGGCTCCGGGCCGGGTCGGTGCGGACGCGGGTCACCGCGGTAGCCACGCTCGCCGTTGCTACCGCGCTCGCCCTTGGCGCGGTCGCGCTGATCCTCACCCTCGAACGCTCGCTGACCCGCAGCGGCGACGACCTGTCCAGGTCCCGGGTCGAGGACCTCTCGGCCCTGGTTCAGGCCGGGGCCTTGCCGCGCACGCTGACCGATGTCGGAGACGAGTCCGTGGCGCAGGTGGTCACCGCCGACGGGCGGGTCCTGGCAGCCTCGCCCAACCTCGACGGCCTTCCCCCGATCGACGTCACCGGGCCGCTCGGTCCCGTCCCGGCGGCTCCGACGACCAGCGACGTGCCCGACGACGACGGGACTGAGGCCTACCGGATCTGGGCAGCCGAGACACAGGCCCCGACCGGTCCGGTGCGGATCTACGTGGGAAGGAGCCTCGAGTCCGTGAGCGACGTACTCACGGTGCTCACGAGGAACCTCCTGATCGGGGCGCCGCTGCTCGTGGTCATGCTCGGGCTGGTGATCTGGCTGATGGTGGGGAGGACGCTGCGACCGGTGGAGCGGATCCGTACCGAGGTGGCCTCGATCTCGCACGAGGATCTCGGCCGCCGGGTCCCGGTCCCGCCGTACGACGATGAGGTCGGCCGGCTCGCGACGACGATGAACCAGATGCTCGCGCGGCTCGAGCGATCCAGCCGGAGCCAGCGCGAGTTCGTCGCCAACGCCTCGCACGAGCTGCAGAGCCCGCTGGCTGCGCTGCGTACCGAGCTCGAGGTGTCCCTGGCTCACCCAGAGGACACGGACTGGCCGGCGACCGCGCGGACCCTGCAGGCCGACGGTGACGAGATGGAGCGTCTGGTCCGCGACCTGCTGTTCCTCGCGGGCGAGGACGAACGCCTTGCCGTTGTGACCACGGATCTCGTCGACCTCGACGACGTGGTGCTCGAGGAGGCGGCACGGCTGCGCGACAGGGCCCCGGCGGTGTTCGAGATGGCCGGGGTGACCGCCGCTCCGGTGCGCGGCAGCCGCGACGACCTCGCCAGACTGGTGCGCAACCTGCTGGAGAACGCCACGCATCACGCGCGAAGCCAGATCGTCGTTGAGCTGGCGGTCGACGAGGAGCGCGCAGCCTGCGCGGTGCTCTCCGTCTGGGACGACGGCGACGGGATCGACGTGGGCGACCGCGAGCGGATCTTCGAGCGCTTCTACCGCGGGGACTCCTCGCGCTCCCCCCGCGCGAGCGGGACCGGGCTGGGGCTGGCGATCGTCCGCTCCATCGCGGAGCGCTACTCCGGCTCCGTCGAGCTCGCGGATTGCGAGACCGGCACCCGCTTCGTCGTACGACTGCCGGCTGCCTGACCCCGTGCCGCACGAGGCTCGCGTTGCGCTGTAGTTTCGAGACGCATCCCTGCTCCTACTCATCCTGTGGAGTCGTGACTTGAACTCGTCGCAGCCCGTCAAGGTCGCTGTCACCGGTGCCGCCGGCCAGATTGGCTACAGCCTGCTGTTCCGGATCGCCAGTGGCGCACTGTTCGGTCCCGGCACCCCCGTCGAGCTGAGGCTGCTCGAAGTCACCCCGGCGCTCGAGGCGCTCGAAGGCGTGGTGATGGAGCTCGACGACTGCGCGTTCCCCCTGTTGTCGGCGGTGCAGACCGGTGACGACGCGAACACCGTCTTCGACGGCGTGAGCCTCGCGCTGCTCGTCGGGGCGCGCCCGCGTTCGAAGGGGATGGAGCGCGGCGACCTGCTCGAGGCGAACGGCGCGATCTTCACCGAGCAGGGCAAGACGCTCAACGAGGTCGCTGCCGACGACGTGCGCGTCGGCGTCACCGGTAACCCGGCCAACACCAATGCGCTGATTGCGATGACCAACGCACCTGACATCCCGCGGGAACGGTTCACCGCGCTCACCCGGCTCGACCACAACCGCGCCATCGCCCAGCTGGCCGCCAAGACCGGGGCTCCCGTCAGCGAGATCACGAAGATGACCATCTGGGGCAACCACAGCGCGACGCAGTACCCCGACATCTTCCACGCCGAGATCGGCGGACGGAACGCCGCCGAGGTCGTGGACGACCAGTCGTGGATCGAGGACGACTTCATCCCCACCGTTGCCAAACGCGGAGCCGCGATCATCGAGGCGCGGGGGTCGTCGTCGGCGGCCAGCGCGGCCTCGGCCACGATCGACGCCGCCCGCGACTGGCTGCACGGCAGCGCCGAGGGCGACTGGGTCTCCATGGCGGTCGTCTCCGACGGTTCCTACGAGGTGCAGAAGGGGTTGATCTCGTCGTTCCCGGTCACCACGAGCGACGGGCAGTGGGAGATCGTGCAGGGGCTCGACATCGACGACTTCTCCCGCGGCCGCATCGACGCGAGCACCGCTGAGCTCGCCGAGGAGCGCGACGCCGTCAAGGACCTCGGCCTGATCTAGTGCCTAGCCAGGTTGGTCGGGTACGACGACCGAGAGCACGAGCAGCGCGAGCCCGGCTGCTCCGAGCACGAACACGTCCTCGGCCTTGCGCCGGACTCGCAGCATGCCGGCGCGGCGCTCGGGAAGCATCATCCGCGACACCGCCCCGACGATGAGCCCGGTGCCCATCCAGCTCACCCCGGTGCGCCAGGTGCCGGCGACGACGAAGACGAGACCGGTGATCGCCATGGCGACGACCACGAGGTAGACCAGGCCGCCGAAGGTCTGCGGTCGACGCTGTGGGTTGCCCTCGAGGATCACCGGGCTCCCCCGCCGTGGCGGTGCACGTCTGACTCGAGCGCGGCCTCGGCGGCCTGCACGATGTTGGACAGCAGCATCGCCCGCGTCATCGGCCCGACCCCGCCGGGGTTCGGAGAGACCCAGCCCGCGACGTCGGACACCTCAGCGGCGACGTCGCCGACGAGCTTGCCCGCCTCGTCCCGCGAGACCCCCACGTCGAGGACAGCGGCACCAGGCTTGACCATGTCGCCGTTGATGATCCCGCCCACACCGGCCGCGGCGATCACGATGTCGGAGCGCCGGACGTGCCCAGCCAGGTCGGCAGTTCTGGTGTGACAGAGCGTGACCGTCGCGTTCTCGCTGCGCCGCGTAAGCAGCAGACCCAGCGGGCGGCCGACGGTCACGCCACGGCCCACCACGCACACGTCGGCTCCGGTGATCGCCACGTCGTGGCGCCGCAGCAGTTCCACGATGCCGTTCGGGGTGCATGGCAGCGGAGCCGGTTTCCCGAGCACCAGCCAACCGAGGTTGGTCGGGTGCAGCCCGTCGGCGTCCTTGCCCGGGTCGACCATGCCCAGCACGTCGTGCTCGCTCATGTGCGAGGGGAGCGGCAGCTGGACGATGTAGCCGGTGCAGTCGGGATCGTCGTTCAGCCCGAAAACCGCCTTCTCGACCTCGGACTGCGCCGCGGTCTCCGGCAGGTCGACACGGATCGAGGTGATGCCCACCTCGGCGCAGTCACGGTGTTTGCCGGCGACGTACCACCGGCTTCCCGGGTCGTCGCCGACGAGGACCGTCGCGAGTCCGGGGACGACTCCGCGCTCGCGCAGCCGGGCCACCCGGCCGGTCAGGTCGGCCTTGATCTCCGCCGCGGCGCGCAGGCCGTCGAGGATCTTCGCGGTCACGGGGTCATCCTGTCAGTGGAAGAAGTGCCGGGTCCCGGTCAGGTAGAGCGTCGCCCCCGCGGACGTGGCGGCGGCGATCACCTCCTCGTCACGCTTCGAACCGCCGGGCTGCACCACGGCACGCACGCCGGCGTCGAGCAGGACCTCGAGGCCGTCGGCGAAGGGGAAGTAGGCATCGGAGGCGGCGACCGCACCGCGGGCCCGTTCGCCGGCCCGGCCGACTGCCAGCCGGGCGGAGTCGACCCGGTTGACCTGACCCATGCCCACCCCGACCGACGCACCGCCGGAGGCGAGGAGGATCGCGTTGGACTTCACCGAGCGACACGCGCGCCAGGCGAACTCCAGGTCCGCGAGCACGTCGTCCGCGGCCGGGTCGCCTGCGGCGAGGGTCCACGAGGCCGGGTCGTCGCCACCGCTCTGGCTCACGGCGTCGACGCCGTCTCGGGACTGCAGCAGCAACCCGCCGGAGACCGACCGCATCTCGACACCACCGCCAGCCGGTGGCGCACACTCGAGCAGGCGGATGCTCTTCTTCGCGGTCAGGATGTCGAGCGCCGCGGCGTCGTACCCAGGGGCGACGACGACCTCGGCGAAGACCTCGGCCACCTGCTCGGCCATCTGCGCGGAGACCGAGACGTTGGTCGCGATGACACCGCCGAAGGCCGAGACCGGGTCGCAGGCGTGAGCCTTGCGATGAGCATCGGCGATGTCGGCCCCCACCGCGATGCCGCAGGGGTTCTGGTGCTTGACGATCGCGACGGCGGGCCGCTCGAAGTCGAAGGCGGCGCGCCGCGCAGCATCGGCATCGATGTAGTTGTTGTAGGACATCTCCTTGCCGTGCAGCTGCACGGCCTGCGCGAGCCCGGCTGCCGGCGCGAACCCGTCGGCGTAGAGGGCAGCGCGCTGGTGCGGGTTCTCGCCGTACCTCAGCACCGCGGACTTGTCCCACGTCGCGCCGACCCACGCCGGGAAGCCGGTCCCGTCCGAGGTGTCGGTGAGCACGTTGCCCATCCACGACGCGACGTGCACGTCGTAGGTCGCCGTGTGCACGAACGCATCCGCGGCCAGTCGTTGGCGTTGCTGGAGCGTGAAGCCGCCCCCCTGGGCCGCCTCCAGGACCTCGGCGTAGCGGTCCGGCGAGGTCACCACAGCGACACTCGGGTGGTTCTTCGCTGCCGCACGCACCATCGAGGGACCACCGATGTCGATCTGCTCCACGCAGTCATCGACCCCCGCGCCCGACATGACCGTGTCGGTGAACGGGTAGAGGTTGCACACGACGAGGTCGAAGGGCTCGATGCCGAGCTTCTCGAGCTCCTCGCGGTGGGAGTCCAGACGCAGGTCGGCCAGGATCCCGGCGTGGACCGAGGGGTGCAGCGTCTTCACCCGGCCGTCGAGGCACTCAGGGAAGCCGGTCAGCTCCTCGACCCTGGTGACCGGCGCACCGGCGTCCGCGATCCTCGTCGCGGTGGACCCCGTCGAGACGATCACCACCCCGGCCTCGTGCAGCCCGCCGGCCAGCTTCTCGAGCCCCGTCTTGTCGTAGACCGAGACCAGGGCACGCCTGATCGGCCGCCTGGTCGCCACCGTCGCTGTTGCGTCGTCGCTCACCTGCCGAACCGCACCTTCCTGTCGGAGATCGTGAAACCTTCCCTCGCCATCCGCCCGACACAGTGCACCAGCATGGCGCGCTCGGCGACCTTGATCCGCTCGTGCAGGGTCTCGATGTCGTCCTCGTCCTCCACGCGTACGGCGACCTGGTCGACGACCGGGCCAGTGTCGGTGCCCTCGTCCACTACGAAGAGGGTGGCGCCGGTGACTCGCACGCCATAGGCCAGCGCGTCGGCGGGTCCGGTCATCCCGGGGAACGACGGCGACAGGGCGGGATGGGTGTTGAGCGTGCGCCCACCGAGCTCGGCGAGGAACGCGGTGCCGGTCAGCTTCATGAACCCGGCGAGCACCACGAGGTCGGGCTCGTGCTTCGCGCACGACGCGGCGAGCTCGCGATCCCAGGCCTCACGGCTGGCGAAGTCGGCGATCCGGTGCACGAAGGTGGTGATGCCCGCCCGCTCCGCCCTAGCCAGTCCCTCGATGCCGTCACGGTCGGCGCCCACGGCGACCACCTCGGCGCCGTACGCCGGGTCGTGGGCCGCATCCATCAGCGCCTGGAGGTTGGTGCCGGCTCCGGAGACGAGCACGACCACCCGCGCGGGGTGGGACGGGTGGGCGTGGGACACGCGGGTCAGGCTACCGAGCGAGAATCCGGCGGCGTACCCACCAGGTCATCGCGAGACCACCCAGCAGCCCGCCGACCCCCATGGCGGAGACACTGGCTACCAGTGTCTGCGTGAGCAGCACCCCGACCTCGCTCATCCGGCCGGGACCGACCGAGCCGCCGGCCAAGAACGCCGCGGCGGTGAACATCACACCGCCGACGACGCCGGCCGTCAGTCCGCGCAGCGCGCCGACCTCGAGGCTCGGCACCGGGTGGCGGCGCAGCATGAGCGCCGCTCCGAGCGCGGCGAGCACCACCGGCACCGTGGCCAGGCCGACCGTCCACGCGGGGGTGACCCCCTCGTCGGGAAGTGCCGCGAGCAGCGGGAACGCCGGCACCGGACCGAGCCCGACCGCGGCCGGCGAGACCAGGGTCCCCGTGCCCACGGTGAAACCAGGTCCGACGAGGTAGGCCCCGGCCAGCAGAGCGGCGTTGGGAGACACGGCAGCGACGAGCAGCGAGAAGAGCAGCCCGCCGGTGAGGTCCACGCGCAGCCGTGAGAGCACCGTGGCCGCGTCACCGTAGTCGAGCAGCAACATCACCGAAGCCAGCACTGACCCGGCCACCAGCATCAGGAGTACGACGCTCGCGCCCCCGACGACGACGGACCGCAGGAACTCCGGCACCCGGACGCGCCACACGGGCCATAGGCCCGAGCCGAGCACGATGCCCGCGCCCCCGGCGCAGCCACCCACACTCAGCCCACCGAGAAAGGCGAGCCCCGGATGCGGGCTGGCCACCTCGTGCGAGGCGAGCACCGCGGTCAGCGTCGCGACCCCCGCGTAGCTGCCGGCCAGCGCGAGCGCACCGAACGCCGCCGTGCGCACGTCGTCGACCGCCGAGGTCGCGCCCGCCCACCGACCGAGCCGGAAGGCGACGTACGCGCAGAGCGCAGTCAGCCCGAGTGGCACCGCGGTGATGCTCGCCGTGCCCAGGTCGAGCCACGACCCGTGTGCGAGCAACCAGGCGTCGGCGCCGACGCGGAGAGCGTCGCGGGTGTCCCCGTGGCTGCCGCCGTCGGAGGCGAACCAGCCGGCCAGACCGACCGCCATGCAGGCCACCAGCACGGTCCCGGCAGCCGCCGCACCCGCGAGCGCGGCACCGACCGCCAGCGGCCGCTGCACCGCTCCCGTGCTCTCAGACCCGGCCGAGGCTCCCGCGCCGGCCGGTCGCGCGGCGGTCCGCAGGTCGCTGATCTGGGTCACCGCTGCCTCACCACCCAGATCACAGGGTCATCTTCGCCGCGGCGAGGAGGGCACGCACTCTCCCACGCCGGTCAGCCAGTGAGCACCGCGCTGCACAGCCTGGATCGCACTCTGGATCGCGCTGGCCGCCTGGCGTAGCGTCGATGGCTGCACCAGGTCGGGGAGAGACAGGGACGGTGGTGACGCATGCCCGTGGCGAGGCCGCGGGGCGCGGCCCGGGGGCGGGCGCGGGAGGAGCGCTTCGACTCCTTCTACCACGCGACCCGTCATCGCCTGGTGCTCACGACGCTGGCTCTCACCGGTGACCTTCCTGCGGCCTACCTGGGCGTGCGGGACGCCTACACCGCCGCCTGGAGCCACTGGCACAAGGTCTCCACTCTTACCGACCCCCTCGACTGGGTCCGGCCGCGCGCCTGGCGGCTGGCCCGGCGCAGGCACAACACCAGGCTCTGGCACCGCAGGACGACGCTTCCCGCGTCGGAGTCCGCAGTGCTCGCCGCTCTCGCACGGTTGCCGCTGGGGCAGCGACGGGTGCTGCTGCTCACCCGGCTGGCCGGCCTGTCGCTTCCCCACGCCGCCCTCGAGCTGGGCATCGACCAGGGGTCGGCCGAGGAGCTGCGGGAGAGGGCGACGAGCGCGTTCGCGGACCATCTTGAGATCGAGGCCGGCGACGTGCGTCGGCGTCTGCTCTCGCTGGAGAGTGCCGCAGCGGCGGCTCGACTCCCACGGGCATCGATGATCCGGCGCGCCGGGACCAAGCGCCGGTCCACGCACACCGTGGCTGCTGCGGTGACCGTCGTCGCGGTCGCAGTCGCGTCCGGGGCGTTCGCCTACCAGATGCCTGAACGGCCACGGGCCGTCGTGGTCGATATCGCGCAGTCTGGTGACGCGGCGGTGTCACAGCCGGTCGAGACCGACGCGGAGCCCACCGCCGCCGACCTGCTCGACGAGGACCAGGTCGCGCGGCTCGGCGGTCGCCGCCCCTGGCGGGTCACCCGCACGCACGACAACACCTCGGGCGACGGCATCCACAGCACGTGTCAGGAGGACCGGTTCGCCGACCCGGACGGGATCTCGGCCATCGTGCGGGAGTTCACCACGCGCGGAGCCCCGGCCAGGTCGGCGGTCCAGAGCGTCGAGGTCTCGGAGTCGGCGGGGCAGGCACGCCGGGCCTTCGCGACGACACTCGGCTGGTACGCCGGCTGCCGGGTCGCCCGGTTCCAGCTGCTCAACGCCTACCGGGTCGACGACATCGGCGACCAGGCCCAGGTGCTCACCGCGCGGGTCTGGAAACGGCCGCGGACCAGTTACTCCGTCGCCGTCGCGCGGACCGGTCGACTGGTCACCTCGACGATCTCCCGGACCGTGGGGGCCGGGGTCGCGGCTGCCCCGCAGCTCGCCCAGTCGCTCGACGACGCGGTGTCGATGCTGTGTGAGGCGGGAGGCGCTGACGACTGCGCACACCGGCCGACCTTCACCGCCGTACCTCCGCCCCCCTCCGGTGAGGGCCGCGGCATCCTCGCCGTCGCCGACCTCCCCCCGGTGGGGCGGATCAGCCGTCCGTGGGTCGGCACCGAGTCGACGCCGGCGCGAGTGAACCCCGCGATGACGATCTGCGACCAGGCTGACTTCTCGGGCGCGAGGCGCACGCGCACCCGTAGCTTCCTCATCCCGCGTGCGGAGGTTGCCAGCCGATTCGGGCTCACCGAGACCTACGGCGCGTTCGCGAACGCCGCCGCCGCACGCCGGTTCCTGACCCGGGTCCGCAGGAGGGTGGAGCGCTGCGAGGACCGCAACGAGGTCGCGCGAGTCAGCGACGCGCGGACCGTCCACATTGCCCAACTGAACGTCGAGTCGTCGCTGTGGGACCTGGAGACCGAGATCTCGAAGAACGAGTCGGTGCCCTTCCGGCTCGGTTTCGTGCGGGTCACGGACACGGTGGCACAGGTGACCTTCTCGCCGACCGAGAACGACGACATCACGAGGCGCCAGTTCGGAGCCCTCGTCGTGCGCGCGGGGGACCGGCTGCTCGAGCTGCGCTAGTGCAGCGTTCCGTCAGCGCTTACGTAGGGTCGGAGGCATGACCACGGAGACGACAGGTGCCCGGGAGGAGGCACGAGCACGCGACGAAGCGAGCCCGCTGGGCGAGTGCCGTGACCGGTTCCTGCTCCCCGAGGGCATGGTCTACCTCGACGGCAACTCGCTGGGCGCGCTTCCGCGTGGGGTGCCGGACCGGGTGTCCCGGGCGGTGACCGAGGAGTGGGGACGGGGCCTCATCGCCTCCTGGAACGACGCGGACTGGCTCAACCTCTCCCGGCGGGTCGCGGACAAGATCGGCCCGCTGATCGGTGCGGCCGGCGACGACGTGCACGTGGGCGACTCGACCAGCGTGACGCTTTTCAAGACGCTCGCCGCAGCCTGTCGGTTGCGCCCCGGGCGCACGGCGATCGTGATCGAGCCGTCGACATTCCCCACCGACGGTTACGTCGCGGCCGGCGTCGCCCGTCTTCTCGGCCTGGAGCTGCGTTGGTGCGACCCCGAAGACCCCGCCCGAGCCGTCGACGAGGACGTCGCCGTGGTCTGCCTGACGCATGTCGACTTCAGGACCGGCGCCATGTACGACATTGGCGCGGTGACGCGCGCCGCGCACGACGCCGGTGCCCTGATGCTGTGGGACCTGTGCCACTCCGCGGGTGCCGTCCCGGTCGAGCTCGCCGAGCACGAGGTCGACTTCGCCGTCGGGTGCACCTACAAGTACCTCAACGGCGGACCGGGCTCTCCAGCGTTCGTCTACGTGGCACCCGAGCACCACGGCGCGCTCGACCAGCCGATCACCGGGTGGATGGGCCACGCGCACCCCTTCGACATGGACCGCGACTACCTGCCCGCTCCCGGTGTCACCCGGATGGCCTCCGGCACTCCCCCGATCCTCGCCCTCACCGCCCTCGACGCCGCGCTCGATGCCTTCGACGGCGTCGACCAGGCCGACATCCGGGCGACGTCGCTGTCTCTGACCGGCTACTTCATCGAGCTCGTCGACGCACGACTAGACGCTGCGCTCGAGGTGATCACGCCGCGCGGGCCGGCGTTGCGCGGCAGCCAGGTCTCCCTGCGCCACGACCACGCCTACGGCGTGGTGCAAGCGCTGATCGACCGGGGCGTGGTCGGCGACTTCCGCACCCCCGACGTGGCCCGCTTCGGGTTCGCACCGATGTACGTGCGCCATGTCGACGTGTACGACGCCGTGGAGCAGCTGGTCGCGGTAGTAGAGCGCGAGGAGTTCGCGAGCCCGTCGTACGACGTCCGCAACGCCGTCACCTAGCCCGCTTGCAGGATCTCCCGCATCAGCTGGGCGGTCTCCGAGGGGGTCTTGCCGACCTTGACGCCGACCGCCTCGAGCGCTTCCTTCTTGGCCTGCGCGGTGCCGGAGGAGCCGGAGACGATCGCCCCCGCGTGACCCATCGTCTTGCCCTCCGGTGCGGTGAATCCGGCGACGTACCCGACGACCGGCTTGCTCACGTGGTCCTTGATGTAGTCGGCGGCTCGCTCCTCGGCGTCGCCGCCGATCTCGCCGATCATCACGACGGCGTCGGTGTCCGGGTCCTCCTCGAAGGCGCGCAGGCAGTCGATGTGGGTGGTGCCGATGATCGGGTCGCCCCCGATCCCCACCGCGGTGGAGAAGCCGAAGTCACGCAGCTCGTACATCATCTGGTAGGTCAGCGTCCCGGACTTCGACACCAGACCGACCCGGCCGCCATCGGTGATGTTGGCCGGGATGATGCCGGCGTTCGACTTGCCCGGACTGATCAGTCCCGGGCAGTTCGGGCCGATCACCCGGGTCGTGCCCTTGGACTGCGCGTAGGCGAACAGCTGCGCCGAGTCGTGCACCGGCACCCCTTCGGTGATCACGACCACCAGCGAGATGGCGGCGTCGACGGCCTCGACGACAGCGGCCTTCGTGAAGGCGGGTGGCACGAAGAGAACAGAGACGTCCGCGTCGGTCTCGTCCACGGCGTCCTTGACGCCGCCGAACACCGGGACCGCGGTGCCCTCGAAGTCCACGCTCTGGCCGGCCTTCTTCGGGTTCACACCGCCGACGATGGCGGTGCCCGAGTCGATCATCCGCCGGGTGTGCTTCTGCCCCTCGGACCCGGTCATGCCCTGGACGACGACGCGGCTGTTCTCGGTGAGGAAGATTGCCATCGCGCTTGCTAGCTCCGTTCGCTCGCGGCCAGCTCGGCTGCCCGGTCGGCCCCACCGTCCATCGTGTCGGCCAGGCTGACCAGCGGATGGTCGGCTTCTTCGAGGATCCGTCGACCCTCCTCCACGTTGTTGCCGTCCAGACGTACGACGAGCGGCTTGTTCGCCTCCTCGCCCAGAAGCTCGAGCGCGTGCACGATCCCGTTGGCGACGGCGTCGCAGGCGGTGATCCCGCCGAAGACGTTGACGAACACCGAACGGACCTGACCGTCGCCGAGGATGATGTGCAGGCCGTTCGCCATGACCTCTGCGGAGGCTCCGCCCCCGATGTCGAGGAAGTTCGCCGGCTTCACTCCGGAATGCGCCTCCCCCGCATAGGCGACGACGTCGAGCGTGGACATCACCAGACCGGCGCCGTTGCCGATGATGCCGACCTCGCCGTCGAGCTTGACGTAGTTGAGGCCCTTCTCCTTCGCCTCCTGCTCGAGGGGGTCGACCTGGTCCTTGATCTCGAAGCCCGCGTGGTCGTCGTGCCGGAACTCCGCGTTCTCGTCGAGGGTGATCTTGCCGTCGAGAGCCTCGAGGCGCCCGTCACCGAGCCGGACGAGCGGGTTCACCTCGACCAGGGAGGCATCCTCTTCGACGAAGACGGCCCAGAGCCGCTTCACGAGGGCTTCGGCCTCCTCGACCACCTCCTCGGGAAACCGCGTCGCCGCGACGATCTCGGCCGCCTTCGCGTCGTCGACGCCGGTCTGAGGGTCGATCGAGACCTTCGCGACGGCGTCGGGGTTGGTCCGCGCGACCTCCTCGATCTCGACGCCGCCCTCGATGCTGGCGATGCACAGGAAGCCCCGGTTGGCGCGGTCGACCAGAAAGGAGAAGTAGTACTCCTCAGCGATGTCAGCGGTGGGTGCCACCAGCACGCGGTGCACGGTGTGGCCCTTGATGTCCATGCCGAGGATCGCCTCGGCACGCTCCACTGCCTCCTGCGGGTTCTCGGCCAGCTTCACCCCACCGGCCTTGCCCCGGCCGCCGATCTTCACCTGCGCCTTGACCACCACGCGGCCACCGAGCGCCTCCGCAGCGGCTTCCGCATCCCCCGCCTCCTGGACGACTGTGCCCAGGGTGACCGGTACGTCGTGTTTGGCGAAAAGCTCCTTCGCCTGGTACTCCATGAGATCCACGGCTGCGCCATCCTGGTCGAGTCGTCGGGTCCGAGATACCGCAGCCTAGACCACACCCTCGATGGGTAGAGGAGAGCCATGAGCCACGACCTCGGCACCCGACGCGTCCTCTCCTCGGGACTCGGGCTCGCCGTGCGCGAACGCAGCGGATGGGCGCCCGACAAGCAGAGCGTCGTACTCGTCCACGGCTATCCCGACCAGCAGGACATGTGGGACCGCCTGGTCGCCCACCTCGACCTGGACCGGCTGCACGTGGTGACCTACGACGTGCGCGGCGCGGGTGCCTCCGACGCGCCCTCGGGCCGCGAGGGTTACCGCACCGAGGCGCTCGTCGAGGACCTGATCGCCGTCGTCGGGGCGACGATCCCGGACGGAGCGCCCTTCCACCTCGTCGGTCATGACTGGGGCTCGGTGCAGCTCTGGGACGTCATCGCGCGAGAGGGGTACGACGCCCGCCTCACCGGCCGGATCGCGTCGTACACCTCGATCAGCGGGCCCTCGCTCGACCATTTCGCCCATCTGTCCAGAAACCTCCCCGGGCGGCGACTGGGTATGCTGAACCAGGCAGCTCACTCGTGGTACGTCTACGCGTTCCATGTTCCTTTCCTCCCCGAGCTGCTGTGGAGCGCCGCCGGAGCGGCAGCGTCCCATCCCAAGCTGGGCAGGAGGACCCATTGGGGGCCAGAGGTCATCCGCAACGCCAGGAACGGGCTCAACCTGTACCGCGCAAACGTGTGGCGCCGGTTGCGAGCCCCGAGCACCCTGCGCACCTCGGTGCCGGTCCAGGTGGTGCACCCGACCCGGGACAGGTTCCTGACCGCCACGCTGCTCGAGGACCTGGACACCGTGGGCGAGAACGTCACCACCCTGAAGCTCGAGGCAGGTCACTGGGCGCCGCGCACGCACCCGGCCGAAGTTGCGCGACTCGTCACCTCGCACCTGTGGTCCCATGCGCCACGTCAGACGTAGCGATCCAGGTCACCGATCGTTAGACACGACAACACACGAAGAGATGAGAGCCATGCCGGCACGACGCACTACCGCCCTCACCGCAGCCCTGACGGTTGCGGCACCCGCGCTCGTAGCGGTCTCGCTCACCACGCAGCCGGCGACAGCGGACGACACCCCTGGCTTCTCGGTGCGCGCTATCCACGTCGACACCGTGGTCGGACCGAACAACGAGGAGCAGTGCGAGATCGCGGCCGACCTGTACACCCCGGACGGCGCCACGGCGGGCTCACCGGCGCCGGCCATCCTCACCACGCACGGATTCGGCGGGACCAAGGACGACGACAAGCAGACCGCGGTCAGCACCGGCTTCGCGAAGGAGGGGTACGTCGTGCTCTCCTACACCGGCCTCGGGTTCGGCGACTCCGACTGCGAGATCAACCTGGACCGTCCGCGGTGGGACGGGAAAGCGGGCAAGCAGCTGGTCGACGTACTGGCGGGCGAGAAGTCCTACACCGACGACAACACCGATGAGAGCCGGCGGGTCCGCAACGTGGCGACCGAACGACCCGGTGACCCGCGGGTTGGCATGATCGGCGGATCGTACGGCGGACAGATCCAGTACGCGATCGCGAAACAGGACAAGCGGCTCGATGCGCTGATCCCATTGATCACCTGGAACGACCTGTCCTACTCGCTGGCACCGAACAACACCTCGTTCACCCGCGGGGTCAGCTACCGGACGCCTGGGGTCGCCAAGGAGCAGTGGATCGACCTGTTCTTCGGGGCGGGCATCGTCGACGGCGTAGACAACTCGGGTGTCGACCTCGACTACATGCCCGGCACCTGCCCGAACTTCACCGACGAAGCCTGTGTGGCGGCCGCTGAGCTGAACACGCTCGGCTACCCCGACCAGGACACCCGGGCTCTGGCCGACGAGGCGTCGGTGGCAACGTACATCGACCAGGTCAAGGCACCCACTCTCGTCGTCCAGGGCCAGGCCGACACGCTGTTCAACCTCCAGGAGTCGGTCGCGACCTACCGCGGCCTGCGTGCCAACGGGGTTCCCGCCGCCCTCATCTGGCAGTCCTGGGGACACTCCGACGGATCTCCGGCCCCGGGCGAGCTCGAGTTCACCACGGAGGGATCGATCCGCGACACCTACCTGGGCCGGCGGTTCCTGAGCTGGATGGACCACTACGTGCGGGGGCGGCAGTCCGCTCCGGTCGGGCCGCAGTTCGAGTACTTCCGCGACTGGGTCGAGTACGACACGTCGCCGGCCAAGGCCGGACGTGCGGTGGCCAAGGCCTACGCGCAGCACTCCTCGTTCTCCCAGGCGTGGAACGACCGGTTGTTCTTCTCCGGCCCCGTGGGGCCCGACAACATCGGGAGGCTCGTCGACCGGCCCAAGAGGGTTGATGCCGGTTCCGCGTCGTACACGAACACGCCTGGCCAGGCGACGTCATACTCGGAGACCTCCGGCCTCGAGGGCAACCCGCCCGTCAGTGACCCGGAAGGCACCTTCGCGGCCTTCACCAGCCCGCCGCTGACCCGCACCACGGCCATCGTGGGGTCACCCTCGTTGCGGCTGCACCTCGAAGCACCGAGCGCCGAGAGCACTCAGGACAACGGTCCCATCGGAAAGCTGATCCTGTTCGCGAAGATCTACGACGTGGCCCCGAACGGCACCCCGAAGCTGCAGCACCGGTTGATCTCTCCCGTCCGGGTGACCGACGTGACCAAGCCGGTGGAGATCCAGCTGCCGGGTGTGGTGCAGCGGATC
>Ga0136622_10000520_pt1 | contig 15764 bp, 13 predicted proteins | sample AntDrymUQ4482106_2_FD_104803 | JGI IMG/M metagenome (GOLD analysis project Ga0136622, IMG submission 104803) | Polar desert sand microbial communities from Dry Valleys, Antarctica - metaG UQ448 (21.06) | ecosystem: Environmental > Terrestrial > Soil > Desert | place: Antarctica: Dry Valley...
AGCGGAGGCTTCGGGACCGGCTCGTTCGACGTCGTCCAGGAAGTTCTCGGCGAACTGGGGGACATGGACTTCGCTCGGGTCGCGATGAGTCCGGCCGCCGCACAGGGCTTCGGCAGGCTGGGCGCCCGAGCGGTGCCGACGCTGTGCGTGCCGGGCGATCCGGTCAGCGCGTTGGTCAGCTTCGAGGTGTTCGTCCGGCCGGCGATCCGCCTGATGCTGGGCAAGCGGCAACTGTTCCGGCGTTCCGTCCAGGCGGTGTCGGGAGCCGCTCTGAACTCCCCGGCGGGCAGGCGGCAGTACCGGCAGGGCCGGATCTACCGGCACCCCGACGGGGGTTACGTCGCCGAACCGGTCGGCGATCCCGGTAGGCACCTGCTGCACGGCATGTCCCAAGCGAACTGCCTGATCGTCATCGGTGAAGACGTCACCGAGGTGGCACAGGGCGAATCGGTGACGGCGATGCCGCTGCTCATCAGCCTCTGATGGTCGCAGGCTGGCCGGCGCGGCTGCAGCACGGGCGGGTTGCGTTGCGGCCGCTCCGGCTGCGAGACGCCGGTCGGTGGAGTTCGCTGCGGCTGCGCGACGAGGCCTGGCTGGCGCCGTGGGAACCGACCTCGCCGTACCCGTGGGCGCAGCGGCACAGCCGAACGGCGTACATCTCGATGGTGAACGCCTTGCGTGGCCAGGCGCGGCGTGGGATGACGCTGCCGTTCGGGATCCTGTACGACGACGTACTGGTCGGGCAGCTGACGGTGTCGAACGTGGTTCGCGGCGTGCTGCGGTCGGCGCACGTGGGGTACTGGATCGACGAGGAACATGCCGGGCTCGGGGTGACGCCGACGGCGCTGGCGCTGGTCGTCGATCACTGCTTCGGGCCAGTCGGGCTGCACCGCATCCAGGCCGACATTCGGCCCGAGAACACAGCCAGCCGCCGGGTGGTGGAGAAGCTCGGCTTCCGGCAGGAGGCGTTCTATCCGCGGTACCTCGACATCAACGGCGCCTACCGGGACCACCTGGGCTTTGCGCTGACCGTCGAGGACGTGCCGGGAGGACTGTTGCGCCGGCTCCCGCGATCCTGAGCGTTGGGTTGCGCGACACACCGGGCGGCGTCCCCTGCCGACCTGCTGGTCCTGTCTACCGTGAGCGCGGAAAGTTACGGATGTGACAGGAGAGGTGAATGGGCTCGGGGATCCTGCTGGCCGTTCTGGTCCTGCTGTGGTTCGTCGTGCTCGTTCCCATGGTCTTGCACCGCGGTAGCGCCAATGAGGCAGTGACGAGCGAAGGGACGGGCTCGACGATGCGGGTACTCCGTCGCCGGGGGACTGGATCAACAGATGCGGCCGGCCTGGCCGAAGGGGCGATGGCGGTGCTCAAGCGGCCGTTGCGCGACCCTCTGGTGGAAGCGGACGTGGTAGCGCGCCGCCGGCGGACGCTCGTCGGGCTGATCGCGCTGGCAGTGGTGTGGGCGCTGTTGGCGTTGTTCTACCGGTCGTACTTCTGGACTGCTCAGATCGTGCTCGACCTGATGGTGTTTGCGTACATCGTCTACCTGCGGCTGGAGGCTCAGCGCGAGGCGGAGCGGCGGGAGCGGCGGGCGGTCCGGTTCGCTGACCGCCCGACGCCCGCACGACCGCCGGCGCGCCGACGGCAGACCTTCTCCGACGCCGACGTCACCGCGCCGATTCCAAAGGTGGCGCCCAAGCCGGCGCCGTCCGGCTGGACCCCCAACCCAGTACCGGTGCCGACGTACGTGAACAAGGCGACAGCACCGCGCCAACAGCACCGGCTAGACGAGCAGCTGGTCGGCATCGATGACGACGACCCAAACTTCGCCGATGTCGCGGAGTGGCACGGGAAGCGGGCGGTCGGCGACTGAGGTCGTCGGTCCGGTATCGTCTGCTGCGTTCTCGGGGTTCCCGGGGCTGTGGCGCAGTCCGGTAGCGCACCTCGTTCGCATCGAGGGGGTCAGGGGTTCGAATCCCCTCAGCTCCACCAAACATGCGACCCGTGAACCCCCGACAAGGGCCGCTACGCTTCTTTTGGTTGACCGTGGCGGTACAAGCCCAGTGGGGGCAGTAACATTGACTGTTGCTGGTCATAGAAGTCTCGTCTCGGTTGTTGCGGTCTCTGCTGTGATGGTCGCGTGCGCTCGGCCAGACGCCGAGTCCCTCGTGGGCGCCTGTGGACAGGGACAGCGACCCGTCTTCTCACCTGAGATCGCCGGCGATGCGGTACGCGGTGAGATCTTTGCGGTGTTCGAGGTGGTCGCCCTCCCGGATGGCGGAGCGGTCGTTTCGTATGACCCGAATACGCCTGACGCAGGCGATGACGTAAACCCCGACCACCAGCGGCTCGTTCAGGTCGATGCTGACGGCCGAGTGGCAGACTTAGAACTGCCGCGTCTGGAAGGCCTTCAGGTGGAGGTCAACGCTGTTCCTCTGGTCGCCGATTCCACTGGCAGTCTCTACTTATATGATCGAGCTTCCTCGCGTATCATTTCCCGGGATCCTGCTGGCGAGTGGCGGACAGCTGCGTTGCTCGATTCCGCTTTGGTCTTCAAGAGCCCACATCCGTCGCTGGGGCCGGACGGCGCGCTCTATCTTGCGACGGCTAGTCAGGTGATTCGTATCGACGGCTCGGGCGAAGATTCGATCGTTGCCGGCAGAGTGGCTACTGCGGCGGCGGAGATTGCCTTTCCGCAGTCCGAGTTGACTGGACTGCCACTACTAGCTACTGAGGTGGGCATACCATCTCCCACAGCGCTTGTCGTAGCCGACGACGGAGTGCTTCACTTCGCCACACGGGACAGTCTATTTCGCATCGCTCGGGATGGCGTGTTGTTCCCGGCCGTAGGTCTGTCAGGACGGATTGAACTTCCCTCAGGGTCGGGTCCACCGAACTTTACTGGGTTGGCTATCGACGAGGAAGGGCGACTGCTCGTGTCGGATTCGGGGAATCAGCAGCTCCTGCGTATCAATGGAGCGCAAGTTGAGTTAGTCGAGAGCGATATCCGTTTCATCGCGGACGGGGCGGTACTCACTCGTCCGGATGGGACTCCGCTCTTAACGGTCGATGCTGATCAACAGCTGGTGTGTGAGCTATGAGAAGGCACAAAACCAGACCGGCGTCCTCTCGGTCAGCAGGGGGAGGGGCGAAACATGCTTGACTTCTCCAGGTACGAGGAGAGCAGCACTTAGGGGTTCGGGCTCGTGGCCCTCGGCTTGGTCGGGTTCGGCGTCCTCTGTTGGAGAGTGAGAAAGCGCGAATCTACACGGATCGCTTGGTGCGTTGCCCTCGCCTGGGGATGGGGCTGCGTGGTGGCTATTCTTACCCTCGTGCCAGTGGATCTGGGCGGGACAAGTGTAAATTTGATTCCGTTTGATCGCCTTTCCAACGACTCGTTTTCCATCTTGAATCTCGTACTAAATGTACTGCTCTTTGTGCCGGCAGGCGTTCTTATCGTGTGCGCACGGGTTGAGCATCCCGCGCTGTGGGCTGCCGCGGTTGTGGTGGGGTCAGTCTGCATCGAGTTCACTCAGCACTACGCGAATCTGCATCGATCAGCCGACGTGAACGACGTGATAGCAAGCACCGTGGGCCTCGGAGTCGGCCTTTGGCTGGCACGACGTCTCAGGTTAGGTCGCCTCGTCCGGGAACGGGATTGCTCGTTCAGGGTTTCGATGCCGCGCCGCAGCAGCAGCCGGACCTGACACAGCGGGTCGTCGAGGTGGCGCATCCGCGGAAGGGATCGAGCGCCGCCAGCGTGATCCGGTCCCGCCAGCCCTGCTCCCGCTTCATGATCCAGTCGGCGTAGGCCGATCCGGTCCGCCCGCAAGCAGCAGCATCCGGGCGAAGTCGACGAACGCTCTCCCGTCGCCGCTGAAAGCCGGATCCAGATCCCCATCCGCTGCCAGCGCAGTCCGGAGGTCCGGTTGAGACCGAATCCGATGTCTCGAATGCCGTCCGCTCACTCGAACCGTAGGTCGCGCCCAACTGGATGACCACCCTTTGGAAATGAGAATTCACCCAGGTCCGCGTCACGTGCGGTTAATGCGACGTGGAACCACCCCTCCCTCGCGGTCAGCGCCGGCTTCTTGATGTCCCCAGTCGTTTGAGCAGTTCGGGCATGTCAATGAACGCGAAGCGGATGGCGGAATCGCTGCATCCGTAGGGCATTATCAGCGTTTCGTGATGCACCAGCGCGCCGCAGGAGTAGACGACGTTGGGGACGTAGCCCTCGCGTTCCTCGTCGGTGGGAGCGAGGATCGGCTCGCTGAGTACGGCGATCGTCTTGGTCGGTTCGTCGAGGTCGAGCAGGATAGCGCCGATCCCGTACTCGCGCATCGGGCCCACGCCGTGGGTGAGGACGAGCCAGCCCTCGGCTGTCTCGATGGGCGCTCCGCAATTACCGAGCTGAATGAGTTCCCAGGGTTGCCGAGGAGCGTGCACCGTGACGGTGCCCTCCCATTTGTGGACATCGGCTGCGCTCGCGACGTCGATACTCTCGCGGTCCCATCGCGACAACGCCAGGAACTCACCGCCGACCTTGCGCGGAAACAGGGCCATGCCCTTGTTCTTCGCGGCCGGACCGTTGAGTTGGGTCATCTCAAAGGTCTCGAAGTCGGTTGTCTCGACGAGGTGCGGCGCGACATGTGACCCGTCGAACGCGGTGTAGGTCCCGTAGTAGGTGACGCTTCCGTCGTCGTCGATGAACCGGGTGAAGCGCGCGTCTTCGATGCCGTGGCTTTCGGCCGGGCTGGTCGGATAAATGACGCGCTCGGAGAGCGTGCGGTCGGGCGGAAAGTGAAGCCGATAGTTGCACGAGGCGATCCAGCGAATCCGGTCCACGATCGCGTCGGCGTGTAGTTGGGTCAGTGAGTCTCGTCCGAAGGAGGCGAGGGCGGCGTCAAGTTGGGCGGGATCAAAGTGGTCGGGGAGCAGGCTGAGAATGTCGTCGGCCGCGGCTGCGTCCGCGCGGTCGACCAGGGCTTCGCGTAAGAACTCGCGTGCCATCGTCGCAGGCGCGGCCCGCCCGGTGACCAGATGCCGTCCGGGTGGGTCGATCTGGACGTGGTCGGAGGCGTCGACTACGCCGGTGCGGAACTCGACGCTGGAAATGTGTCCCTCACCAACGCCGCGGACGCTCATGACGAAGCGCAGCTCGTCCGCCGCCAGACTGGTCTGGTCGGGATGGGCGACGATGGAGGGGTTGAACAGGGCCGCCGCTTCGACCGAGTACTCCTGCGTGCAGTAGGCGCCGATCAGCGCGCGTCGTTCCGCCGACGGCTCGACCGTCTCCGGAAGGCGGTGCTCGACAAGCCCGAAGTGGTCGGCGAACGTCGTGCGCAGGTCGTGATGTCGGTCGGCGAACCGTCGTTGGGTCGCGGCGAGGGTCAATGAAACCTGCTCATCCGTCATCGCGAGGACCCGGTTGATGACCGCGTCGGCCCGTGAAATTCCGTGCGTCAGCATTTCCTGGCCTGGCAGAAACAGCTTGGTGATCACCCGTCGGGGGTCGGCGCGCAGCACCAGACCCGCCCGCCGTATCAGTTTGGGATCGTCACCTACACAGTCATCGGGCACAGCACCAGCATGCTATGGGCCCGCTGAAACGTGGCGATCATCGCGAGTGTCGACTCGGCCCCTTGGTTCTCATTGCACCTATTCCAGTGCAAACCGTCTCTGCCCCCGCCACTGAGCGGATCGTGCAAGACCTTCTGGGCGTCGTTGTCGCCGAGGAACCAGGCGGCAGCACGGAGTACGCCGTCCTTCCACCGCTGATCACCCGTGAGGTGATACGCGCGGGCGCAGGCGTCGGCCACGGCGGCGACTTCGATGGGTTGCTGGTCGAACCCGGGCCTCGGCTCGCCGAGGGCCCAGCCGTCCACCGGTGTCACCGACAAGTGGTTGCCGGAGGTCTCGATGTCGAGGAGCCAGCCGAGCATGGTCAGGCCGTCGGCGAGCGTACGAGCATCGCCTAGCACTGCGCCAGCGGCCAGCAGCGCTTCAGGTAGGACCGCGTTGGCGTAGCGCAACCGGGGCTCCGGCCAAACCCAATCGGGCTCGGTGCGACGCGAGCCGATGAAGTCCGCGGCATCGGCCAGCAAGGCCCGGGCGCCGAGGTGATCGGGCGTGGCTATCAGCACCTCAGCGGCCCCGAGCGCCGCGAAGGCCATCGCCCGCAGATGCGGTGAGCGGCAGGTGACGCCGAGGTCGAAGTGCGCCCTCGCCCGCTCAGCCAGTGCGGGTGCCCGCGCGACGGCGGTGCCCAGTGCCCACATCGCGCGGCCCCAGCAATCCTCCAGGTTCGCCTCGTCCGTCCACCTCAGATCCAGGGCGCGCCGGTTGTGGAACCGGCCGTCGCGGGCCTGGGCAGCGGTGACGAAACGCAGGTACACCTGCGCCAGGCTGATGAGCTGGTCGGACGGTTCCGGTTCCCGAACGGCCACCAGCAGGCCACGGGCAACGTCGTCGACGCAGTAGCCGTGCTCCGTGCGCGGCTCGGTCAGCTCGGCGTGCTCGAAAAGGCCGGTCTCGTCGCTCAGGCGGAGGAGATGCTCGAACGAGACGATCGGCAAAATCATGCGCTGACAAGGATGCTCTCTGGACTGAGCGCATCCGCGGCAAGCTGGCGGTACTGCTCGGCGACGGCCGGCCAGAGCAGTTCCGGCGCGATCCGACCTGCCTCGGCGGCCATGCCAGCGGCCAGCCCCGGTTCGGTGAGGACACGCCGCAACGCTCCCGCCATTGCGGCCGGGTCCTGTCGTTCGACAACGAGGCCCGCGCCGCTGGCCAGCAACTCACGTGCATGCGGAAATCCGGTGGAGACAACGGGTTTCCCGGCGGTCACTGCTTCGATCAGGACGCCGGAGGTCACCTGCTCCGGGGAGTCATAGGGCAACAGCACCACATCCGCCTGCTGCACGATCTGGGACAGTTCGGCTCTGCCCAGGTAGCGAGCGTCGAAGTCCACCAGATGATGCACGTCCAGCTGGCGGGCCCGCAGCAGCAGGCTCTCCCGGTAACTCTCGCCGTGCCGCTCGATGACCCGCGGGTGGGTCTGGCCGACCACCCGATACCTCGGGGTCGGCCGCAAGTCGTGGAGGCCCGCCATCGCCTCGATCGCCCACTCGATGCCCTTGCCGACGCCGAGCAGTCCCCACGTGAGGATGACCGGATCGGCTCCCCGAGATTGATGCGGAATCTCGGATCGTCGGGGTCGGTTGTCGACGGCGCCGTGCGGAATCACCCGGATGCTGTCCGGGTCGACCGAGTAATGATCGATCAACCGCTGCCGGGCCGTCTGCGTCATCGTCACGACTGTGACGCAAGCACGCGCGAGTTCCTCCAGAATGGCGCGCTGGCGGGCACTCGGGGTGAGCAGCACCGTGTGCAGGACGACGATCGTCGGTACCCGCAGGGCGCGCGACACCGCCAAGACGTCGGCGCCGTCTCGACCGCCGAAAATTCCGTACTCGTGCTGGATGATCGCCACGTCGCAGTTGTTCAGCGCCGCCGCGGCGACCGCCGACCCACCGGCCTCGCCGCGTACCCACTGGTGACGCACCTCACGCTGGGGCGAGCCGTCGGGCCTGTCGACGACACTGACCACACCCACCCTGTCGTCGGGGGAGCTGAGAGCATCCACGAGGGCGTGACTGAAGCTTGCGAGTCCGCACTGGGTTGGGGGATAGGTACTGAGAACTCCGTACGACAGAGACACGGCCAGCCTTCCTGCTCGGAAGCAGCGCCAACTACTCGCCGCTCACGACGAATCGTCGGCCGCGGACGCGGCCGACAAAGCGGCTGGAAACCGGCTCCGGCTACGTCACGGGCGGGTCAAGCACGACCCCCGAATACCCGACGGTGCGTGAGTCTGGAAGCAACCGTTGACCCGACCATAGCACCGATCCACGTGCGGCCAGAACCGGCCGTCGCCGGTGATACGGGTATGGTTGGCCGCACCGACGCCCGCGCTCGTCTCGTGACGATGCTTCCGCGGCAGCCGTCGAATCGCACATCGAGGACAACATGAAGATTGGCGTCATCGCGTCGATCGCGCATCGCCTGCCACCTGCCAACTACGGGCCGTGGGAGCAGATCGCCTCGACCCTGACCGAAGGATTCGTCGCCCGCGGCCACGACGTCACCCTGTTCGCGACCGCGAACTCGGCCACCTCGGCCCGGCTGCACGGCACCGCGCCGTTCGGCTACGAGGAGGAGGAGGAGGGGGCCGACGCCAAGGTGTTCGAGGCCCTGCACAACGCGGCCGCGTTCGAGCGGGCCGCCGAGTTCGACGTACTGGCCAATCACTTCGACTTCATGCCGCTGACGTACAGCAGGTTGGTCCCCACACCGATGGTCACGACCATCCACGGGTTCTCGTCCCCGCAGATCGTGCCCGTCTACCGGGCCTACCAGGACATCGCCCGCTACGTCGCGATCAGCGACGCGGATCGGCATCCGGATCTTCGCTACGAGGCGACGATCCATCACGGCGTCGACACCACCCAGTTCACTTTCGTGCCCGCCCCTGGCGAATATCTGTTGTTTCTCGGGCGGATCCATCCGGACAAGGGAACGCACCTGGCGATCGAGGTGGCGAAGCAGGCCGGGCTGCCGTTGATCATCGCCGGCGTCATCCAGGACGAGGCGTACTTCCGGGACGCCGTACAACCGCATGTCGACGGCGTTGACGTCTCCTACCTCGGACCCGTGGGACCGGCAGAACGGGACGCGTTGCTCGGGGGGGCTAGAGGGCTGCTGCACCTGATCGCCTTCGCAGAGCCGTTCGGGCTGTCTGTCGTCGAGGCCCTGGCCACCGGGACACCCGTCATCGCCACACCGTTGGGCTCGATGCCCGAAGTCCTCCGACACGCATCGACCGGCTTCCTCGTCCCCGATGTCGCGGCGGCCGTGTCCGCCGTGGCGCAGCTCGGCAAGCTCGACCGCCGGGTTTGCCGGCGCGAGGCCACCAGCCGATTCAGCGCCGACCGGATGATCGACGAGTACCTCGCCTTGTTCGGCCGAATCCTCGCCACCAGCACGTCGCCGCATCCCAGTCCGAACAAGCGCATCGGATCGCCCGGCCTGTTCTCCCATTCCCTACCCTGAGCCGTCGTGGAGAGGCTGGCGCAGCGCCGCTGGATACTTGCGTGCACGGCGTTGCTTGCGCTCATCGCCGTTCTCACCGCGCTCATCGTAAGCCGGCAGCCGTTCGCACTCCAAGCCGATGTCGCCGTTGGGGAGCTGCTCGCCTTCCACGGTGACGGCACCGCGATCGGCGTTCTGCAGGTGCTGACGGCGCCGGGCGCGGAAAACGTCCGCTACCCGATCCTGGTCCCGATCGCCGGCTTCCTCCTGTGGTTGCGGCGGTGGCAGCTGGCCGCATTCGTCGCCGTCCCCGCGCTCACGATCAGCCCGCTGACGAGGCTGCTCAAGGACCTCGTCGGCCGGGAGCGCCCGTCGTACGCCGGAACGACGGTCACCGCAGCCGATCAGTCCTTCCCCAGTGGCCACGCCTCAGGTGCCGCCGTTCTCGCCGGTGTCCTGCTGATCCTCCTGTGGCCGCGTACTCCGCAGCGGTGGCGGATGCCGCTGGCCTTCGCGGCAGTGCTCAGCGCCGGCCTGATCGGGTGGACCAGGCTGGCGCTGGGCGTGCACTACCTCGCCGACGTGGTCGCCGGCCTCGCCCTGGGAGCGGCCGTCGTACTCCTGTCGGCGATCATTCTCCGGATTCCAGCACGTTCTTCAGCAGGGTCAGCTGATCGCGCCACTCGGGTCCTCAGCGGCCGCACTGGCCGCAGGCTTGCCTAGAACCAGGAGGAGAACCACATTCGAGCCAGCCAGTCGTCGTAGCTCAGCGGCAACCCGGTGAGGATCGGATAGAAGTAGGCGAAGTTCAGCACGACCAGAGCGACGTACAGACTGATCGCCCCGAGCCCGAGCTGACGTCGTACGACGGTGTCCCGGGCCCGACCGAGGACGTCGCCGAGGGTCAGCGTGACCGCCATCACGAAGAACGGCAGGACCGGCGCCATGTAGAAGATGAACATCGTGCGCTCGAGGTTGACGAACCAGCTCAGCCACCCTGCCGAGATGCCGACGAGTACGGCGGCCGCCCGCCAGTCCCGATGCGCGAGCATGCGCCACACCATCCACAGCATCGCCGGAGCAAAGGCGAACCACAGCGCCGGCGTACCGACCATCAGGATGTAGCGGACGATCTGTCCCCCGCTGTCGTCGGTGAGGCCCTGCGGGTTCCACAGCAGGACCGGGCGGCCGTCGACCAGCCAGCTCCACGGCTTGGACTCCCACGGATGCGACGAGGCCAGGCCGCTGTGGAAGGTGAGCATCTCCCCGTGCATGTGCCACAGCGAACGCAGGGCGTCCGGGACGAACGGCCACGACGTCTCGGGGTTCAACTCGGCCCAGTGCCGTCCCTGGGACGTCTCGCCGCGAAACCAGCCGATCCAGGTGGCCAGATACGCGAGCACCGGTACGACGCCCAGCGCCCACGCGGCCCCGGGCAGATCGCGGAGCGCGGCCCCCCGGGTGGGACGGCTCACACCGGCGGACTTTCGGGCGGCCCGGTCCCACACCAGCGACAGGATCGCGAAGCCGGCCAGGAAGTAGACACCGCTCCACTTGACGCTGCAGGCGAGTCCGAACAGTAGGCCGGCACTCAATCGCCAACCCCGCGGTCCGGCTCGCGGGCCGACTGTCCCCAGTGGACTGTCCCCAGTGGACACGATCTCGGCCAGCCGGGCGCGGTACCGGTCCCGGTCGATCAGGAGACAGCCGAACCCGGCGAGAACGAACGGCTGCAGGAAGATGTCGAGCAGGCCCGTTCGGCTCAGCACGAAACTCAGTCCGTCGAAGGTCAGCAATGCGCCGGCGATCAATCCGAGGAACGTCGATCGGGTCATCCGACGGACGATCCGCGCCACCAGGACGACCGAGATGGCGCCCGCGAGCGCCGAGGGGAACCGCCAGCCCAGCGAGTTGTACCCGAAGAGGTACTCGCCGAGCGCGATGCACCACTTGCCCAGCGGCGGATGGACGATGAACGTGTAGCCGCGGTTGTACTCGTAGCCCAGGCGCAGGATCTCCGCGCCCTCGGGGGGGTAGTACGCCTCGTCGAAGATGAGGTCACCGGGATAGCGGATGCGCACCAGCCGCAGCACAAGGGCCACGACGCCGAGACCGCCGATCAGCAGCCAGGACGTCAGCCGGTCCTCGGGCATCGCCCCCCGGAGCCGGTCCAACCGGGACGGTGGGCGCGGCTCGACCTGGGCCGTCGGTGCGATCGTGGCCGAGGGATGCTCGGCTGCCGTCACCGCCATCAGCCGATCGTAAGCTCATGGGGTGACAGCTGGCGGCGAATCCCGTCTGCCCGGCCGGCTCACCCTCGCCGCGACGCCGCTCGGTGATCCGGGCGACGCGTCGGCCCGGTTGCGCTCCGCTCTCGCCGAGGCTCCCGTCGTCGCTGCCGAAGACACCCGCCGGATCCGCCGGCTGGCGGCCGAGCTCGAGGTCGCGATCAGCGGCCGGGTGCTGTCGTACTTCGAGGGCAACGAACTTTCCCGTACGCCGGAACTGCTCGTTCTGCTCGCCGAGGGGTTGGACGTCCTGCTGGTTACCGACGCAGGGATGCCCAGCGTTTCCGATCCCGGCTACCGGCTCGTCCGGGCGGCCGTCGGCGCCGGGATCCGGGTCAGCTGCCTGCCCGGCCCGAGCGCCGTGACGACCGCCCTGGCGTTGTCGGGCCTGCCGGCCGACCGGTTCTGCTTCGAGGGCTTCCTCTCCCGCAAGCCAGGACCCCGCCGCCGCGCCCTCGCGGGGCTCGTGGCCGAGCGCCGCACGATGGTCTTCTTCGAGGCGCCGCACCGGATCGCCGCCATGCTCGCCGCGGCGGCTGAGGTCTTCGGTCCAGACCGCCCGGCGGCGGTCTGCCGCGAACTGACCAAGACCTACGAGGAGGTACGCCGGGGCCCGCTCGGGGAACTGCGGTTGTGGGCCGAGGCCGGGGTCCGCGGCGAGATCACCGTCGTGGTCCAAGGAGCCGGCCCGCCGGCCGCGGCCGCCCCCGCCGAACTCGCCGCAGCAGTGGCCAGCAGGGAAACGGCCGGCCAGCCGCGCAAAGCAGCGATCGCTGAGGTCGCGGTGACGCACGGCGTACCGAAACGCGAGGTATTCGACGCAGTGGTCTCGCGGCGACCCTGAAGCTTGCCCGCATTGCCCCCCGGCGGCGCGGACACGCCGCGCCTGGCTCGGCGTGTCGACGCAGCCACGGGGCAACGCGGCAGGGCATCGCACCTTGACGTGACACTGTGGAACGTTGCAGGATGACCTGACACAGTGGAGGGTGTCATCGATGGATCTGCACACGGCCTTGCTGCTCCTGCACGCGACTGCCGGAACGCTCGGTTTGCTGCTCGGTCCGGTGGCAGCGCTCACTGCGGCGGAGCGCCGGGACGCAACGTGGTTGATCAGCGCCTATCAGGTGGCCGTCACCGTCGTCTGCGCCTCCGCGCTGGGGTTGGTCGCGTTGGCTCCCGCGGCCTTCTGGTGGCTGATCCCGTTCGCCTTCGGCACTCAGGCGGCAATCGTCGTGGCCCGCCGTACCACCGACCCCTCTCGCCGGGTCAGACTCCTCGGCGGGTCCTACGTCGCCCTCGTCACCGCGCTCCTCGTGGTGAGTTGGAGCAACCCGCTGGCCTGGATCCTGCCCACGCTGCTGGGGGTCGGCCTGGTCGAGAGCGCGGCAGCCCGGGCACCAAGGAGGCATCACCATGTCCACTGACGTCCTGCAACGCGCCTCCGACGCGGATCGGGAGACGGCGGCCGGCCTGCTGGCCGAGCACCTGGCGGCGGGGAGGTTGACCCTCGCCGAGTACGACGACCGAGTGACCGCCGCATATGCGGCGACGACTGTCGACGAATTGACGCCGCTGCTCCAGGACCTGCCCGCGAAGCCCAGACCCGTTCATCAGCCGAGCACCCCGAGCCTCCGGCCGGTCTGGCGGAGCTGGGTGGTCACGACGGTCATCTGCCTGACGATCTGGGCGGTCACCTCGATCGCCGCCCGGGACGTCGAGGGTTTCTGGCCGTTCTGGGTATTCGGCCCGTGGGGCGTCGTCCTGCTGCTCCGGACGGTGCGGCCGCTCAGAGCCAGCCGCTGCGTTTGAAACCGCGATACAGCGCGATGCAGGCGGTCAGGATGACGGCGAGGATCAGCGGGTAGCCGAACATCCAGCGCAGTTCGGGCATGTAGTCGAAGTTCATGCCGTAGATGCCGGCTACCGCCGTCGGTACCGCGGCGATCGCCACCCACGCCGAGATCTTGCGAATGTCCTCGTTCTCGGCTAGCGCTACCCGGGCGAGGCTGGCCTGCAGGATCGAGCTGAGCAGCTCGTCGAAGCCGGTGATCTGATCGCTCACCCGGCTCACGTGGTCGTCGACATCGCGGAAGTACTCGCGCATCGATTCGGGCACGAGCTTCAGGTTCCGCTCGGTGAGCGTGTTCAGCGGTACCGCCAGCGGTGAGACCGCGCGGCGCAGTTCCAACAGCTCCCGTTTGAGTTGGTATATCCGTCCGATGTCGTCGGTCCGGCGCGGGCTGAAGACCGACTCCTCAAGTTCTTCGATGTCCACCTCTACCTGAGCAGCCACGTCGACGTACTCGTCGACGACGAGGTCGGTGATGGCGTACAGAATGGCGGCCGGTCCGTGCCGCAGCAGTTCGGGGTTCTCGGTCAGCCGTTCACGCAGGCCGTGCAACGGTGTGTGCTCCCCGTGCCGGACGGTGACCACATAGTCGGCGCCGCTGAAGATCATCACCTCCCCGGTGGCGATGACGTCGCTGGTCGCTGTCAGCTGCTCGTGCTCGACGTAGCGGCAGGTCTTGAGGACGAAGAAGAGCATGTCGTCATAGCGCTCGAGTTTCGGCCGCTGGTGCGCCTTGACCGCGTCCTCGACGGCCAGCGGATGCAGCCCGAACTCCGCGGCGATCCCGCCGACCTCCTCCGCCGTCGGTTCGTGCAGGCCGAGCCAGACATACCCGCCGCGTTCGCGCGCGAGCCGAGCTGCCTCGGTGTAGTCGCCTTCGTGCGGGATCCGCTGGCCGTCGACATAGACGCCGCAGCCGACCACATGGTCACGCTTCGGAGGTTCCCCGACAGGTTCCACGGCCAGGCGGCGGCTGGTCTCGGGTCTGCGGCTCACCCGCTAAGGATGGACCACGCCGAGGCGGTAAAGGTCTGGCCTGCGCTCACTACGCTGGTTGCATGAGTTCCCGGCACATCCTGACCGCCGTCGCCTGGCCGTATGCCAGCGGTCCGCGGCACATCGGCCACGTCGCCGGCTTCGGCGTGCCCTCCGATGTGTTCAGCCGCTACCAGCGGATGGCGGGCAACGAGGTGCTGATGGTGTCGGGCACCGACGAGCACGGGACGCCGATCCTGGTCGCCGCAGAGGCCGAGGGTGTGCCGCCCAAGGAACTCGCCGACCGCTACAACCGGATGATCGAGGAAGACCTGGTCGCGCTCGGGCTGTCCTACGACCTGTTCACCCGGACGACGACCCGCAATCACCACAAGATCGCGCAGGACATCTTCAGCACTCTGCACGACAACGGTTACGTCTTCCCGAAGACGACGATGGGGGCGATCAGCCCGACCACCGGCCGTACGCTGCCCGATCGCTACATCGAGGGAACCTGCCCGATCTGCGCGTACCCGCACGCCCGCGGCGACCAGTGCGACAACTGCGGCAACCAGCTCGACCCCATCGACCTGATCGACCCGAAGAGCCGGATCAACGGCGAGACGCCGGTGTTCGTCGAGACCGAGCACTACTTCCTCGACCTGCCCGCATTCGTGGACACCCTGTCGACCTGGCTCAAGACACGGACGTCATGGCGGCCGAACGTGCTCCGGTTCGCGCTCAACCTGCTCGATGACGTGAAGCCCCGCTCGTACACCCGCGACCTCGACTGGGGTGTGCCAGTCCCGCTCGACGGCTGGCGGGAACGGCCGGACAAGCGGATCTACGTGTGGTTCGACGCGGTGGTCGGCTACCTGTCGGCGTCCATCGAGTGGGCCCGGCGTACCGGCGACCCGGACGCGTGGCGGCCGTTCTGGCAGGCCGAGGATGCCCGCGGCTACTACTTCATGGGCAAGGACAACATCGTCTTCCACGCCGAGATATGGCCGGCCCAGCTGTCCGGCTACAACGGCAACGGCGCGCACGGCGGTACGCCGGGGCCGCTGGGCACACTGCACCTGCCGCACGAGGTCGTCTCCAGCGAATTCCTGACGATGGAGGCGAAGAAGTTCTCCGCGTCGCGCGGCGTCGGCATCCTGGTCCGCGACTTCCTGTCCCGGTACGACGCCGACGCGCTGCGGTACTACCTCGCCGTCGCCGGCCCGGAGACCTCCGACACCGACTTCACCTGGGCGGAGTTCCTGCGCCGCAACAACGACGAGCTGGTGGCCGGCTGGGGGAACCTGGTCAACCGGTCGATCTCGATGGCGGCCAAGAACGTTGGCATGATTCCGGCAGCCGGTGAACTGACCGACGCCGACCGCGCGCTGCTCACCCGCTCCGCCGGGGCGTTCGGTCCCATCGGCGAGCTGCTGGGCCGGTCACGCCAAAAGGAGGCCATCCGGGAGGCGATGAAGGTCGTCGCGGACGCGAACCGCTACCTGTCCGACCAGGCACCCTGGAAGCTCCAGGACGACCCAGCCCGTCGGGACACCGTC
>Ga0136622_10000521_pt1 | contig 15754 bp, 13 predicted proteins | sample AntDrymUQ4482106_2_FD_104803 | JGI IMG/M metagenome (GOLD analysis project Ga0136622, IMG submission 104803) | Polar desert sand microbial communities from Dry Valleys, Antarctica - metaG UQ448 (21.06) | ecosystem: Environmental > Terrestrial > Soil > Desert | place: Antarctica: Dry Valley...
CACTCCTCCGCCTTGCCAGATCGGGCGCGGCTAAGTCGCTCGCTTGACCGGCAAACCTTGGAATCATTCATCTAGCCCGCCGCTACGGCAACGGGGCGAAGGCAAGTCCGTGGTGTGCCTCCCCACCGAAGCGCATGCTGTCGCTGCCCACCCACAGCCCGGTCGCGCTGGCGTAGAAGGCTCGGCCACCGCGTTCGGCCGGCTTGTCCGGGTCCCAGGCGAGCGCTCGCCCTGACTCCGGGTGGATCGCCCCGATCCCGAGACGGTCAACCGCCCCGGTCCCGGCGCTGTCCTCGCCGTAGGGGTTGTTCAGCCAGCGGTTGTGTCCTTGCACATAGACGGCCGCTGTCGTTGCTGCGACCGATGTCAGGGTGTCTCCGCCGGTGTAGTTGATCCAGGTCGGTCGCCGGGGGTCAAACTCACCGGTCTCGAAGCGTGCCGCCGCGTCACACACCGTCCTCCCGATGTCGCGGGGCACAGCGGGGACGTAGCCGGTGGACACTAGGACGAAGTAGGACCCGTCCGGCGCGAAGTCGACGTCGGTCAGGTAGGCCTGCCGGTCTGGGTTCACGGTCCGGCAGCGGCTCCGCAACGGGGGGTAGTACCAGGCGGACAGAGCAGCCCTGCCCTTTCGCAGGGAAGCCATGAACGCACGCTGCCGGCCGGCTCCCGACACGGTGGTGAAGTTGCCGATCGCGACGAGCCGCCGGCCGGTCGGGCTGACCGCGACGTCGACGACGGAGGTCACGCCACTCGAGTCTGGAACCGTCCCGGTAATCCCCAGCCGCACGTAGCGGTCGTCCGCGCCGGTGGTCAGGTCGAGGGCGGTCAGCCGCTTGTCGAACGTCCCACCGACGAACAGCCGACCCTTGGCGACCTGCAGAGCGTTGACGCGTCCGTCGAGGACGGGCGTGAACTGGGGCACCACCAGCCCGGTCTCGGTGTTGATCTTGACCAACGACGGACGTTGCACGCCGTTGACAGTGGCGAAGTCACCACCGACGTAGAGGTCGGAGCCACGCGTCGCCAGCGCGTAGACCTGGCCGTCGAGGGTGACGCTGAACGGCGTGACCTGCCCGGTCGCCTCGTCGACGGCGGCGAGGTTGTCGCGCAGGTAGCTCCCGCGGGGGTCCTGGAGCCTCTCGAAGAGCCCGCCGAGGTACAGGGTGCCGTTGCCGGCCGCGAGCGCGTCGACCCGGGGCTCAGGGATGGCACTGGTGGCCACCAGCTCGGCCGTCTCGTTCTGCGGGTCCTCGGAGACGACGGCCGGGTGCGGGTGCGCGGAGTGCGCCGGAAGGGTGCCGGCCAGCATCAGGAGGGCAGCTGCGGTCGCTGCGCCCATGCTGGTCAGTCTTGACATCTGTAGTCCCTCCCAGGGTGACGGAGCGCTCGGCTGCTAGAGCAGCGGCACGAACGCGAGTCCTCGGTGCGGCTTGCCGGCGAACTTGATGCTGTCACTGCCCACCCACAGCCCATTCGGTGTCGCCAGGAAGCCCTCTCCGCCGTTGCGGGCGGGCTTGGGCGGGTCCCAGGGCAGGGCCTTGCCGGTGGTCGGGTCGATCGCGCCAATGCCGAGCCGGTTGACCGCGCCGGGTCCTGCGCTGTCTCGACCCTGCGGGTTGTCCAGCCAGCGGTTGTGCCCCTGGACGTAGACCGCTGCACCGGTGGCGGCGACCGAGGTGAGGGTGTCCCCGCCGGTGTAGTTGATCCACGTCGGTCGGTGCGGGTTGGCTATGCCGGTCTCGAACCTGGCGGTGGCGTCGCAGATCGTCTCGTAGAGGTCACCGCTGCGCGGAACGAAGCCCGTGGAGACGAGCACGAAGTAGGAGCCGTCGGGGGCGAAGTCGACGTCGGTGAGGTAGGCGATCATGTGTGGCGTGACGATGGCGCATGCCTTCGCCAGCGGAGCGTAGTACCACGGGTCGACTGTTGCGCTGCCGGCGTTCAAGTCGAGCATGAAGGCGCGCTGACGGCTCTGGCCGCCAACCGTGGTGAAGTTCCCGACCCCTACCAGGCGACTCCCGGCTGGGTCTATCGCGAACTGGTAGACCGCGGTCGTGCCCCATGCGTTGGGCTGCTCGCCGGAGATGTCGAGGTTCACGTAACCGGTGTTCGCCCCGGTGTTCAGGTCGAGGGCCAGCAGGTTGGCCCCGAACGCCCCGCTGGCGAAGAGCATGCCGCGGGAGATCGCGAGATCGTGGACCCGGCCTGGAAGCCGTGCGTTGAACGCCTGGTCGACCGCCCCGGTCACGGCGTTCACCTTGACCAGGTAGCGACGCGACACCCCGTTGACCGAGGTGAACCGGCCGCCCACGTACAGGGAGTCCCCCTGGGCGACAAGGGCGTCGACCGCCCCGTTCAGCTCCGGCGCAAAGGGGAGGACCTGGCCCGTCGACTCGTTGACCGAGGCGACGTTGGCCCGGTTGTGGACGCCGGAGTCGTCCTCGATGGCCTCGAAGACTCCGCCGAGGTACACCCTGTCGTTGCTCGTGGCCAAGGCGTCGGGACGGGGCCGGGGGACGCCCGAGGTGGAGACCAGCTCGGCGGTGTCCGCGTCGGGTTGCTCGCTCACCACGCGCGGGTGCGGGTGCGCTGCAATCGCCGTCCCCGGAGCGAGCACGAGGCCGCTCAGGGCGGTGATGACGGCAAGGCACAGCAGCCGCGGCCACCCACGGCGCAGAGAAATGCGAGTCCGCATCAATGATCCCCCCGGATCGATAGTCGCTCGAAGCAACCTTTCCACTATATCCGCAATCCGAAACATCGGCCGGACAGCGGCACTGTCACGGAACCGGTGCTCAGCCCCGCCTGCGTGGACCCCGACGATCGGCCAGCACCCCGCGGTAGGCCGCTTCCAACAGCTCCAGGCCCCGGTCGGGGGCATAGCGCTTCTCGTACGACGCCCGTGCGCGGAGCCGCGCGTCGTGCGCGCGAGCGGGGTCTTCGGCGAGGGAGCGCAGCAGTCGGGCCAACGCACTGGAGTCGCCCATGGGAAAGGTGAAACCGGCATCGTCGGCAACCACGTCCCCGCAGATGTTCTCGAGGTCGGAGACGACGACGGGCGTGCCCACCGACAGGCTGCGCAGGACGACCAATGGGGCGCCGCCTTCGTACCACTGCGAGGGGACCATGACCGCATCCGCTCCACCCATGAGCTCCAGCACCCGCTCGGGTGAGTCGAGCCACCCGAGGTACCTGATGCTCGGGTCGGTGCGCGCGCGGTCTTCGACGAGACTGCGAAGCGGGCCGTCCCCGGCGATGTGCAGGCTGAGCCCCGGCGGAACCTGACGCCATGCGTCGAGGAGGGTGCGGACGCCCTTGGTCTCCAACAACCGGCCGAGAAACGCGACATAGCGATCTCCCGACGGCGTCGGCCACACCCCGGGGTCGCGCACGCTGTTTGGCTTCACGGCGATTTTCTCTGCTGGGTAACCGTCCCGGATCAGGAGCCGGCGGGCGAAGTCGGTCAGCACGAGGTAGCGGCTCACCTGGTGGTGAAACGTGCGCATCCTCCGGTGCAGGTCCAGCGACACCGTCATGGCGGTGCTGGCCGCGATGCTGTCGTGGTAGCACCGGTGACGGATCCCGGGCAGCTTGAGCACCGTCCCCACGCAGTCCTCGCACACGAGACCGTCCCGCGAATGGTCTGCCGAGATGCACGTGTACCGGTAGTTGTGCATCGTCACCACGGTCGGCACCTCGCGGCGGCTGCTGGCCCAGAAGACCGAGGGGGACATGATCGGGTAGGGATCGTGCACGTGGACGACGTCGGGACCGAAGGTGTCGATCCGTCGTCCCACCTGGCGGTATGCCTCCTGGTTCCACACTGCCTTCGCCCCGGCGCGGATCGGTGGCAACGCCAGCTTCACCGCGGCCGGGAGCGCGTACTCAGAGACCTCGTGCCCCGCGCTCTCGAGCAGCTGGCGTTCGTGCGCGATCACCTCCTCGTCCCCGCCCTTGCTCTCGTGGTAGTTGTGCAGCTGCAGCACACGCATGCCTCAGGTCCCTACGTTTGAGAGCCAGAGTGGTACGTCGCCGGGGAGAAGCGATCGCAACCGCGTCAGGTCATCGGCGAACACCGGGTCGAGAGCGGCGCGGACGGCCTCCGGTACGTCGCCGCGAGTGATGATCTTCGCCCGAACCGCCTCACGGAAACGGAAGCTGGTCAGGCCGCGGACTGCGTGACGCAGCGCCGGCTGCCGGGTCGCCCACCAGATCGACTTGTGCACTGCCGGGTAGCGGAGCGCCCCGGAGGCGTTCACCCGCGGGACATGCTCGCCTTCACCGGCCACCGCGGGAAGCTGGAGGAACTGGAGCACCCGGCGCAGGGTGTCGGCGTAGTCGCGCTGCAGGTCGTCGTAGAACCAGACACCCACCTGGCCCGGCGGGAACTGTGCCAGGAACGCCGATACCGCGTCGGCGTACCTGCTCATGGCGGTGTAGTGCCACAGGTGGTGCCAGTTCTCGGCGATACGCTGCGGCTCCAGAGCGACTGCGGCCAGGAAGTCTTCCTGGTCCTCCACACCGAGCGTCCTCAGGTACTGGAAGCTGGAGAAGGCTCGAGACACCGGTTCTCGCAGCAGGATCACGATCTTCACGTCCGGGTTGAGGCGTTGGATCTCTGGGATCGCTCGCTGGTGGAGGTAGAGCGTGGAGACGGACCCTTCGCCGAGCGCCATCGCTGCCGCGTCGGCCGGAAACAGAGCACGGTAGGCCGCTTCGCTGGTCACCGCGACCGAGTTGACCAGGCGATCGTCGCCGGGCCCGCGGAAGTCCGGCCGGGTGTCGTGCAACGCGAGATAGTGCGGCTCCTTGGGGTCGGTGACGAACACCCGTGGATGCCCTCGCAGACCCTCCACCAGTCCGGTGGTTCCGGCACGAGCAGCCCCCACGACGAGGAACGTCGGGACGCGAGGCTGCGTTGCGTCGGTCATCGGTTGCTCGCATGCGAATTGGCGGCGCTGCCGATCGCCTCGGTGTACGCGCGATGCAGCCTCGCGGCGACGGTGGCCGGGCGGAACATGGCTTCGGCACGCTCGCGAGCGCGTGCCCCTTCGGCCTGGCGCAGCTGCGGGTCGTCGAGCCGTCGAGCCACCTCGTCCAGCAGCTCGTCCATCCGTCCCAGGGGGACGACGGCACCCGCGGGTGGCAGGGGAGGGCCGATGAGCGTCTCGTGGACCCCGTTGACCCGGGTTGTGACCACCGGCCGGCCGCACGCCATCGCCTCGGCCACGACCAGGCCAACCGTCTCGTAGCGGCTCGGCATCACGAGCAGGTCGCTGGCCCAGATCCACGGTCGCACGTCTGCATGCTCTCCGACCGCGATCACGCTCTTGCCCCATTGCGTCGCAGCGATGATCTCCAGATGCTCGGTGCTGCCAGGCCCGACCAGGATCAGCACCGTGTCGGGGAGTGGGTTCCGTTCCCATGCGGCGAGGAGCAGATCTTGACCCTTCTGCGGTGCCAACCGACCGATGCACACGACCAGGCGCGGAGCGGTCGTGCCGAGGGCTTGTCGATGGTCTTGTTGGCCGTCCTGGCTCACCGGCTGGTATGCCTCCAGGTCGACCGCGACGCCGAGCACCACCGATGCTTGGTCGACTCCCGCGCAACGGCCTTCGTCGACCTCGTCCTGACAGTTCGCGACGATGCGATGCGTGCGGGCGGCTGCGTACCTCTCCCACGTGCGAATGACGAGTCTGACGAGGAAGCGACCGGACAGGTCGAACGCCCACGCATGTGGCTGGTACACGACCGGCCACGGATGCGCTCGTCCCGGCATCGCTCCCGGCAGCCGACCGAAGAAGCCACCGAGGAAGGAGTGCAGGTGCACCACGTCCGGGCGCACCTGCTGCACCGTCCGCCGCAGCTCGGAACGGGCGGACAGATAGCTGGACGGTCGGGCTCGGTCGAGGGTCCACGCGTGCCGCTCGACCCCTGGCAGGTGAGGAAAGGCGTCGGGGGCGAGCAGGTGTACGTCGTCGCCGTTGCGCATCTGCTCTGCCGTGAAGTGCCGGAGCAGGGTCACGACACCGCCCCAGTGGACCTCGCTGACATGCAGGATGCGCACGATCGGCTCTCCCAGTGCTCCGTGCCTACGAATGCGCGTCGAGGCGGTCCACGTGCGCCCTCAGCAAGTCCAATCCCCAGCCTACTCGCGGTTCGACTCGTGCAACGGTGCTTTGTCGGTCAAGGACGTAGCGAAGGTTGATCTCGACGAGATAGGCCAGGACCACCTGCTCCCTGCTGGCCACGTCAGAGGTCTGCCCGAGCAGAGCCGGCAACTCGAGCAGCCACTGTCGCTCCGCACGGGGTGTCGTCCCCCGCGACGTGCGGAGCTGCTGCGCGCGGAAGTGCAACGGGTCGAACCCGGCAGGGACGTCCTCTGCGAAGTGCTCCCAGTCCCACAGCAGGACACGCTGGCCGTCATGGCTCATGTTCCAGGGGGTCCAGTCGCCATGCCAACAGCCCAGGCAGACGTCTTTGTCGGATCGGACCAGCCGGTCCGCGGCCGAGGCGAGCTGGGCGCGCACGCCGGTGTCCTCAACCCGGGACATGCGGTCTCGCACGGTTGCCCACCAGCCGCTCTCGCGCCAGGAGTCGTGCCGCAGGCCATCCGTCGCGGCGAGCTGACGCATGACCGAGAGCGGGACCTGACGCCGGGTGCTTGAGCGCCTCTCGCCGATCAGCGGAGTGTTGAGCAGCACCTCCAACCCGCGCCACGACTCGTGATGGATGATGCGCGGGTGCGCGACCGACTGGACAGCGAGCGACTGCAAGCGGGTCAAGGCAGCCCTCTCGGCGAGGACGGCAGCCCGGCCGTAGCCGTCTAGTCCCACCTTGCCGAACGCGCGGGTGCGGCCGTCCGGACCGAAGACGTGGGCGATCGCCACACGGGCGTTGTCCCAGCTGCCTAACCTGACCGCCACGGTGACCTCTTCGCCCAACGCGTCGCCGACGACCGTCGTGATGGAACTATTGGCTGCACTGGCATCGCTTTCGAGGACCCGCAGTCGCGCCAAGGGGAGGCGTCGTGACAGGCCCACCCGATGCGCCCTGATGACCACCCTGGTCAGCAGGTCTGGCCAGAGGCCCCGGTGCGGACGGCGTAGGGCCTCGCCCGCCGCCGGAGACTCGGCGGGCAACAGCCAACGAGGGGCCGAGGGCCGAGGGAGGACCAGGTAGTCGACTCCGCCCGCCGGCGGACGACGGGGGTCGCGCGTGAGGGTACGGAAGGCGTCCGGCCACAGCGCATCCGCGCTGTCCAGCAGCACCTGAGCGGCCTCGCGTCTCATGACCGGCGGGCGCGTGGCTCCTCCCCGCCGGGGTCGCCGGGCCTCGGGTCGGACGCGATGGAGCCCTCCCACGCCCTGGCCCAGTCGAGACCGAGCCGGGCGTCCTGTGCGCGGAGCGCCGTCGAGACTGCGCGGTTGCTGGCCTTCACGAGGCGGTGAATGTCCGCCTTCTGCTGATCATCGCAGGAGTCCAAGGCGACGTCGGTGGGCAGCGGGTCGGCGCGTCGAGTCAGCACGGTTCGCAGCCGGCGCATGCCGTGCTGCCCGAGCCGACGCCGTAGCCACGGATAGGCGCCGCTGCGCTTGAGCAGCCGACGGGCTCGCAGGACCGCATCATGGCGGAACTCGACCACTTCGTTCTGGTGCCGGTGGACCTCGCGCGAATGTGACGGCAGGGGGTCGAGGCCGAGCAGACCGTAGAGCACGGTGGTGAGCTCGTCTCCTCGGGTGGTGACCGCGAACGGTGCGACCAACACCCGGTCGGCGGAGAAGGCCGCGTGGAGATCGGTCAGCCAACGGTCGTAGTCGCTGGCTCCGAGGTAGACCGGGTTGGCCCTGATCGCGTCGCCGAACGTGTCCTGTCGCTCGTAGGTGAAGTACTGGCTCAGCAGACGGTAGTGCGAGACGGCGCGGTGCAGCGGGTCGCGGACCGCGTAGACCGCGAAGGCGTCGGGTGACATGTCCGCCAACCGCCCGAGCGCCTCGGGGTAGCGGGGAGAGGTGTAGGACATGCTGGCGTCCAGCCGCAGCAGACCCTCTCGTCTGGGCTGGAACAGCGACTCGTACCACTCGGGCCCCCGGTGGAACTGCCTGCTGAAGTACTCCGGCTCCTTGACTGCGCCGCCGTCGATGGCCGGGTGCTCACTTAGCTGAGCCGCCAGGAACGAGGTCCCGCAGCGGGCGGCTCCGGCGATCACGACGTCAGGGGTTGCGTGGGCGCTCATCGGGAGAACAGTCCGCCTCGCGTCGGCCGCCTCAACCGCGCTCATCCTCCCAGTGCAGGTCGCGGCCCAGCCGCTCGTAGAGCGCTTCGTTGTACGGGCGGTAGTACTCCGCCAGCTCCCGACGGGTGTTCGTCGCAAGGGGGGGTTTGGACCGCTGGTTGTACGTCTTGAGGTCGATGCTCTGGTCGTCCCGAATGCCGAGGAAGTCTTCGACCTGCCCGAACGTCCGAGCGGGGTCGGCGTACATCTCCTCCGCCGGCAAGATGAGCACCTGGCTCGAGGGGAACTCGCTCAGCCACCGGTCGAGCTGCTCGAGGTAGCGGCCACGGGCCCGGTAGGTGTGGTGGTCGTGCGCGAAGGCGTAGTAGCCGGGATCGGTGACGAGTCGCCGACCGTCCACGGCAGCCAGCCGGTCCTCCTCCGCCGCCAGAGCCGACTCGAAGGTGGGCAGACTCTCGGCGCCGGCCGCGACTCGGTCCCAGTAGTTGGAGTATGCGCGGGTCACCGGGTTCCTCAGGACGGCGATGACCTTCGCTTCCGGAACGGTGGCCCTGGCTCGGGCGGCCGCGGCCGGGTGGAACAGGTAGTAGGGACTCGCCTCTCCTACCACTGCCCCAGACTCGCGACGAAAGGCTCGGCGAGCGGGGAAGTGCCCGCGGTACCAGTCCACTCCACGGTGGAAGTTGATATCGAAGAAGTGCGCGCTCTTGAGTCTCTGGAAGGGTGGGAACATCCGGAGGACCTCGGGATGCTGCAGGAGCCAGTTGGCCAGCGACGATGTGCCGCCCTTCTTGGCCCCGATGATGAGGTAGTCCGGCAGGGATCGGGCGCCCGCCGTACGTCGACCGTAGGAGCGGACCGCGGAGCCGACGGCGACCTTGGCGAAACGTGGAGCGGCCCGCTGCAGGACCTCGGCGGACCTGCTCAGCTCGACGCCGCGGACCGGCTGAGTGCTTCCAGACATGCGCGAGGGCGCTCTCTCCTGCGAGGGGATGAGCAGATCCTAGTGTCGATCGGCTGGTTTGCGCAGGAGATTGCGCTCGGTCACAGTAGGTCTGCATGGATGACTTCTGGGGGGCCACATGACAGACTCGACCGCCGCACCCGGCGTCGCCGGAGGTGCCGGGCCGGTGGACATCCTGGTCGTGTGCACGGCCAATCGGGCGAGGAGCCCCGCCGCGGCACACCTGCTCGCCGAGGAGGCCCGGCGCCGCAAGGCCGACGGTGCGGTGCGGCTGCGGAGCGCGGGCCTCAATGTCGGCGAATGGCAAGGGATGCTCACGTCGATGGCCAAAGCCATGCGAGCCCGCGGTCACCAGGTCGAGGGCCACCTGTCTCGCCGCGTGGATCAGGCCCAGCTGGAGGCAAGTCGACTGGTCGTGACGATGACCGAGGACCAGCGACGAGACGTGTGCCGACTCCACCCGTCGGCGGTTCCGCGGTGCTTCACTCTGCGCGAGCTCGCTCGCCTGTCGTCGTCCCCCGAGTGGCGGCCGGAGTGGGCGGCCGCCTGGGGCGGCGACGTGGATGTGGTCACCCGGCTCCACGGGATCCGTCCCCTCGTGCCGCCTGCCGACGAGCAGGAGGACATTGCCGACCCACGAGAAGGTGGCCGGCGTCTCGCGCGGTCGGTGCTGGCCGACATCGCCTCTGCGGTGGAGGAGATCGCCACGCCCTTGTTCGGCCCCGTCGCGTCCTAGGCTCGAGTGTCCGGTCGTCGGGCCGGGGTTTCCGGTGGCGGGCCGTACCCGTAGCCGTAGCCGTAGCCCTTCTCCACCGTACCCAGGTCGTTCAGCACGGCACCGGACGGCCGGCCGCCGACTCGGCGGATGCGCTCGACCGCAGCCTGGACCAGGTGGGCGCGGCTCTGGTCCTGTCGGGCCACGAAGATGATGTCGTCGACCTCACCGACCAGTTCCAGCGGATCGGCCACCCGCAGGATCGGCGGCGTGTCGATCACGATGAGGTCGGCGTCCTCGCGAAGCTCTCGCCACACCATCTCCGCGCGAGGAGATGCGAGCAGCTCGGCCGGGTTGGGAGGAGTGCTCCCGGCCGAGAGCACGCGAAGGTTGGCCACCCCGACGTCGTGGAGGTGATCTGTCACCGGCTCGGTGCCGCTCAGCACGTCGGAGAGTCCATGGGGGATGTCGAGACCGAACCGCGCCGACACCGCGGGGCTTCGCAGATCGGCATCCACCAGCACGACCCACATGCCGACTCGGGCGGCGGCGACCGCGAGGTTGGTCGCGACCGACGTCTTTCCCTCTCCCGGTGAGGCAGAGGTGATCATCACCATGCCCCCATGGTCGGCGCCCTGCGACGCGCCGTTCTCCGAACGGTGGGCCGCGAGCAGGAAACGGACGTTCGTGTTGAGCGCCCTGTAGGCCTCGCTGACGGGCGAGCGCCGGTCGAGCAGGCTGGTGACTCGTCCTGCGTGCTCAGCCGCCTCGGTCGGTATGTGACCGAGAACCGGAGCATGTCCCAGGGCGCTGGAGAGCCGGTCCCCGTCTCGGATGCCGTCGTCCGCGCGGTCACGGAGGTAGGCCACGGGAAGCCCGAGGACCAGCCCGGACACCAGCCCCAGGAGGGCGGCGCGGATGGGTCGCGGTGACGAGGGGTCCTCGGACGGCTCCGCTCGCTGCAGCACCTCGCCGCCCGTGGTCTGCACGGTTGCGGGGTCCTCGGAGGCGAGGAGTGCTGCCTGCAGCTCGGCTTGGCGGGCCTGGAGGCTCTGCACCTCGGTCTCCAGCCGCACGACACGGCCGCCCTGCGCACCGGCGAGCCGGTCGTTGAGATCGGCGATCTCGAGCTTGAGATCGGTGAGCCGGGTCAGGTAGGCGTCACGTACATCGTTCCTCGCTTCGGCCGCCCGGTCCTCCTGGAAGGCGACATACTCCTGGGCGAACGCGTTGGCGACGTCGGCCGCCTCCTGCGCGTCCGGGCGCGTGGCGCTGACCGCCAAGATCCGCTGGTCCTCGACACCTTCGACAGTCACGGTCTCGATCAGGTCATCGGTCGGCTCGCTGAGACTCAGGGCACTCCGCACCCGGTTCGCGACCGCGTCGGAGACCACCACCACGGCCTGGGTCGCCACCTCTTCGGGATCGATCGAGGTGGCAGGGTCATCAGGAGAGGCCGCGGCGTTCTGCAGGAGGAGTCGCGTCTCCGAGGTGTAGAGCGGGGTCTGCAGGAACGAGAGCGCGATGGGGGTGGCCAGGCCAAGCAGGACGAAGACGAGGAGGATCACCCACCGACGCCTGAGCACCGCGGCGTGATCGTGCAGGTTGGTGAGATCCTGCTGCTCCATGGGTTCCCTTTCCGGCAATGTCGCTGGTTCGGTACTGCTGACATCGTCGGCGGCGACACGTTGCGTGCAGGATACTTGAGTGATCGAGCCGGGGTAGCCGGAATCAGGTCCGCGACGCGAGGCTAGCGCCCCGCACGAGCCTAGGTGGGAGGTACGCACATGAAGTGGGCACTGCTCCTGCTCTTCGCGGTCCTGCCGCTCCAGTGGTTCCTGGTCCCCGGCCTCCCGCTGGGCCCGCAGCGACTCCACCTGCTGGCCCTTCTCCTCTTCGCCGGCGTCTTCTTCCTGCGCCACCGGGCCCGCGTGTGTCTTCCCGTGCTGTCGGTCGCCCTGCCCTTCGTCGCGGCGAACGCGGCGCTCGTCGCGGTGTGGGCCGCGAGCGGCATCTACCACGGCTCCGGAGTGCGTGGCCCGTTCCAGGAAGCCATCCAGCTCGTCGTGTTCGTGGCGGTGGGGACCGTCGTGTTCCGGGGCGCTCGCGGCCTCGACCCTGGCGTCATCGAGCTTGCTCGATGGGCCGCACTGGCTGCCGCCGCCTCTCTGCTCCTGGCGTTGTCGGTGTCCATGGTGAGCAACGGGATCAACCCTGCAGCGACCTTCGCCCGCACGCTCGCTCAGGGCGACCCGGCGATCCTTCAACGCGAGCTGTTCCGATCCGCGTTCGGTGGCTTCGGTTTCGACGCGGACACGGTGCAGGGCAACGTCCGGCACGAGGTCTTCGGGGCGGTTCTTTCCGCGATGTGCCTGTCAGCCGTGGCTGTGCGGCTTCGCCCGTTCGCGTCCTCGCCGGCGCTCTGGGTCTACCGCGGGTCCCTGACGCTGGGCGCAGTGCTGATCGTCGTGTCGCTGAGCCGTTCGGTCCTCCTAGCCGCCGCGATGTGGCCTCTTCTCGCGATGCTGCGAGCACTGTTGCAGCTCCGCATCTCGGGCCGACATGTCGCGGCGGTGTTCGTGGGCGCGGTAGCCGCGGTCGTGGGCGTGGTGAGTGGTTTCGCCGCCGTGCTGTGGGTGCGCTTCACCGAGGACACGGTCTCCTATGAAGGACGTGACGCTCTCCTCGAGCAGGCGTTGCGCGACATCCCCGACCATCTGTTGACCGGCGTTGAGGATGTCTCGGGTGTGAGCTCGCACGTCTTTCTCGTCGACTCGTTCCTCAGAGCGGGGGTGCTGGGCGGGCTGCTCGCCATCCTCATCACTGGCCTGGTCGTCGGGCTGTGGGTCCTCCTGATCGTGCGCCTGCGCGTCGAGCCTTCCTGGATGGTGCCGGTGACCGCCGCACTCGCCCTTCCCGTCGTACGCCTGTTCACCTCCGGTGGTGGGGTGATCCCGCCGGTGCAGTGGGTGGGGCTGGGAGTCGTGGCCGGTTTCATGGCCTACCGCGCCGCCGGCATCGACCGGCGCGAGCATGACACCGAGGAGTCGGCCGTCGACGGCCGGCTGGCGGCCAAGAGAAAATAGCAAATCGCCTCAAAAAGGATATTCGTTACTTATCCTTGTGGACATGAGTGACCTCCTCCTCGCCGATCTCGACCGTCGCACGGTGCTCCAGGGCGCCGCCGCCCTCGGCGTCCCTGTCGCGCTGTCCCGGCGTCGTCGCCGCCGTCGGCGCCTCGACCAGCAAGAGGGAGACGGCTCTGGCCTGCCCCGCATCGCTTCCGAGCAGGCCGAGCACCTCGCCGCCGCGGTGGGTGTGGTCATCCACCTGCACTTCGGGGGGACCGTCTACGCCCACACCGGCCGGGTCGTCGATGCGGTCAGTGACCTCGGGGTGCGGCATGTGCGCAACCGGATCACCCGGACGACCGGCGGCCGGCAGGGGTTCACCGAGCTCGCCCGCCGTGGTGTCCGGATCAACGGCGTCTGCGGTGCCGCCGGCGACCCGCAGACGATGTTCGAGGTCTTCAGCGAGATCATGCGGACCTACCCCGACCCCACCGCTGTGTTCTCCTCGTTCGAAGGGATCAACGAACCCAACCTGATGGGCCGACCCTGGGTCGAGGAGACCCGGCTCAAGACCCGCGGCATGTGGCTCCAGCGTCAGGCGCAGGGGCTCCAGGAGATCCCGATCGTGGCTCCTGCACTCGCGCGGCTCGAGTACGGCGGGGTCGAGGGCGCCGACACCCAGGCGCAGTCGGCGAACCTCGGCAGCCTTGCGCAGTACGTCGACTACGGCAACATCCACGTCTACCCGCGCGGGATGAACCCGGGAACCGACATCGACGAGTTCATGGGATACCAGCGCGCCGTGGTGGGCAACAAGCCCATGTACTGCACCGAAGGCGGCTACTTCACCGGGATGAACTACGTCGGCGGGTCGAACCCCACCCCCGCGGACACTGCGGCGAAGTACACCCCCCGGCAGATCATGGAGCACTGGAGTCGCGGCAACAAGCGGTTCTTCAACTACGAGCTGCTCGACGACCATGACCCGAGCGGGGCCGACCGCGAGTCCAACTTCGGGCTCCTGGCGGTCGAGGGCAACGGCCCGGACGACCGCTGGACGCCGAAACCCGCTTACACGGCGATCAAGAACTTCGTCGCGATCCTGGGCGACCCGGGCGGCTCGCACGCGCCGTGCGGCTTGCGCTTGCAGGTGAGCGGGGTGCCGGACCTGAGGACGGCGCTGGTGGCCAAGCGTGACCGTTCGCGCTACCTGGTCATGTGGCGCGACGTGCTGAGCTACGACCCGCGAGCGCGCCAGGCAGTCGAGACCTCCACCAGGACGGCGAGCGTCGCGATCGGCCGTCCGCGAGACGTGCAGGTCTTCCTCCCCAACCGGTCCGCAAGCCCGGTTCAGCGGCTCGGCACCGTCGACCGCTTCGAGGTCCCCGTCGGCGACGAGCTGGTGATCTGCCGCATCCTCTAACGGGTTGGCCACGGGCCGACTCTCCGCAGCGCGCACGACCCGACCGACCGACTGCGCTTAGACTCGGCTCATGGACGCCGTCTTTGTCGCGCTCATGGCAGGGTCGCTGCTGCTGACCGGCGTAGGAGCATGCGTTCTTCTCCTGCGGTTGTGGCGCCCCGAGGCAGACCCCCGCCCGGGCCGCTCCTGACACCGGTGCCTTTCGAGCTCCCCCGGGACCTGCACCCCGACTGTGCACCCATCGCCTGGCTGTTGGGGACCTGGCGAGGCAACGGCCACGGCGACTACCCCACGATCGAGGCGTTCCAGTTCGGCCAGGAGGTCATCTTCACCCACGACGGGCGCCCCTTCTTCCACTACATGAGCCGCGCCTGGGTCGTCGACGAGAAAGGCAAGAAGCTCCGCGACGGCGCCATCGAGACCGGGTTCTTCCGCCCACGACCCGACGGCACCCTCGAGGTGCTGCTCAGCCACCATTTCGGGGTCACCGAGCTCTGGTACGGAGAAGCGCAGGGCGCCAAGGTCGAGATCGCCACCGACGCCGTCGCGCGCACCGAGAGTGCGAAGGAGTACGCCGCCGGCCATCGGCTCTACGGGCTCGTCGAGGGTGACCTGATGTGGACCTTTGACATGGCGGCGGTCGGTGAGGCGCTGCAGCCCCACCTGTGGGGACGGCTGGTCAGGCAGTGACTCCGGGCTCCTCGGTGACCTCCGCCGCCGACAGCGGATCGGTCAAGCGAAGGTCCACCACGTGTCCCGTGCCCCGACCCAGCAGCGTGTCGATCGAGGCACGTGCGACGGCCTCCGACTCGAGCAGGGAGCCCGCTGGCTCCTCTCCGAACGCCTTGGTTCGCATGGGCGTCGCGGTCCGTTCCGGGTTGATGCAGTTCACCCGGATGCGGTCGCCCGCCCACTCGTCGGCCAGGGCCTGGGTCAGGTTCACGATGGCAGCCTTCGCCGACGAGTAGAGGCTGTAGCTCGCCCTCCCTCGGGTGTATGAGCTCGACGTGAACAGGAGCAGGCTGCCGCGCGACTCGCGGAGTGGTGCGTGGAACGCCTGGGCGATGAAGACCGGAGCCAGGTAGTTCACCTCGGTCGCGGAGTAGACCTCCTCCTCCGTGGCGTCCAGAAGTGGGCCGCGCGGCAACACTCCCGCCGCGTTGACCACGAAGTCGATGCGCCCATGCTCCGCCAGCGCCTCCGTGGCCGCGGCGACCACGTCCGCCCTCCGCTCGACATGGGTGTCGGTAGCTGAGCGGCTGAACACCGAAACGTTCGCGCCGAAGTCCATGGCGAGGCGTGCGATGTCGCTGCCGATTCCGTAGCTGCCTCCGAAGACCAC
>Ga0136622_10000522_pt1 | contig 15751 bp, 17 predicted proteins | sample AntDrymUQ4482106_2_FD_104803 | JGI IMG/M metagenome (GOLD analysis project Ga0136622, IMG submission 104803) | Polar desert sand microbial communities from Dry Valleys, Antarctica - metaG UQ448 (21.06) | ecosystem: Environmental > Terrestrial > Soil > Desert | place: Antarctica: Dry Valley...
CTCGTTCTCACGCACCAGGCCGAGCAGGATGTGCTCCGTCCCGATGTAGTTGTGCCCCAGCGAGAGCGCCTCGCGCAGGGCCAGCTCGAGCACCTTCTTGGCGCGCGGCGTGAACGGGATCTGACCGGAGGTGACCTCTTCGCCGGAGCCGACGATGCGCACGACCTGGGCGCGCACACGCTCAACGGTGATGTCGAGGCTTTCGAGGACGCGGGCCGCAAGGCCCTCCTCCTCGCGCAGCAGGCCGAGCAGGATGTGCTCGGTCCCGATGTAGTTGTGCTTCAGCGTCCGCGCTTCCTCCTGGGCGAGGACGACCACCTGACGGGCTCGTTCTGTGAATCGCTCGAACATGGTGGCGCTGTACTTCCTTCCTGCTAAGTGTCTGCCCTAGCGCTCGGTCGTGTCGGTTTCTCTACGGTCGGAGGGACAGATTCGACTTCAAGCCGGGAGACGAAATACCCCGCCCCTCAACACCTGTTCGGCACGGAGGCCGATCCGGATGAGTGAGGTCGGGGTCGTCTGACGGCCATGGGGCAGTCTACCAAGGGTCCGGCGTCAGAAACCGGCTCATCGCATCGCCGGAAACAGCACGACCTCGCGGATCGTCCGCTGCCCGGCCAAGAGCATCACGAGTCGGTCGATGCCGATCCCGATGCCGCCCGTGGGCGGCATCCCATGCTCGAGCGCGAAGAGGAACGCCTCGTCGAACGGCTGCGCCTCCTCGTCGCCCGCGGCGGCATAGCGGCGCTGCTGCTCGAAGCGCGCGCGCTGGTCGTCGGGATCGTTGAGCTCGGTGAACGCGTTGGCGATCTCCATGCCCGCGGCGAACGCCTCCCAGCGCTCGGTCAGCCCGTCCTCGGCGCGATGGCGCTTGGCGAGCGGGGAGATCTCCACCGGGTAGTCCATCAGGAACGTGGGCTGGACAAGCGCCGGCTCGACGTACTTCGTCAGCAGGTGGTCGACGAGCTGGCCCCAGTTGTCCTCGTCCGGAAGCTCAAGATCCTGCTCGCGCATTGCGGCGCGCAGCGACTCGAGCTCGCGGTTCGCGAGGATGTCGACCTTGCTGCGGGCGCCGATCGCGGCAGCCAGCGTCTCCCGCCGCCAGGGCGCGGAGAACTCGATCTCACCCTCATATCCGACGACCTCCGCGACGTGGGCGACGAGCGCCTCGCAGCGGCGCGCGACGTCCTCGTAGTCGGCATAGGCCTCGTACCACTCGAGCACCGTGAACTCCGGGTTGTGCTTATAGGAGACGCCCTCGTTGCGGAAGTTCTTGCCGATCTCGTAGACCCGCTCGAGCCCGCCGACGATCAGCCGCTTGAGATAGAGCTCGGTCGCGATGCGCAGGTACAGGTCACGCTCGAGCTGGATGTGGTGCGTCACGAACGGACGCGCCGCAGCCCCGCCGTAGATCGGCTGCAGCACGGGCGTCTCGACCTCGACGAAGCCGGCGTCGTCGAGAAAGCGGCGGACCGCGCTGATCACCCTGGCGCGCGTGATGAAGACGGCGCGCGTCTCCTCGCTGGCCATCAGGTCGAGCTCCCGATGGCGGTGGCGCGTCTCGACGTCCGCCAGCCCGTGGTGCTTGTCGGGCGGCGGTCGCAGCGACTTGGCCAGCAGCGCGAAGTCCTCGAGCGCCAGCGACAGCTCCCCGCGGCGGGTGCGGAAGATCGTGCCGTCGACGCCGAGCAGGTCGCCGAGGTCGAGCGCGAGCAGCTGCTCTATGCGCTGCGCGCCGAGCACATCGGCGCGCGCGTGCAGCTGCATCCGTCCGGAGCGGTCGACGAGGTCGAGGAACGCCGCCTTGCCCTGACCGCGCCGCGCCGCCAGCCGGCCGGCGATCCGTGCCCGCGCGCCGGTCTCCTCGCCTGAGGGCAGCTCGTCGTGCGGCGCCTTGACGGACGCGATCGGCTCGACGCCCGCGAACGCGTGCGGGAACGGCTCGATCCCGGCTGCGCGCAGCTCCTCGAGCTTGCGCCGCCGGTCGATCAGGACCTGAGGGACCGCGCCGCTGTCATCGGCGTCGTCTTGCACCGGCTCGGCGCTAGGCGACGCTGATCTTGGAGATCGTGAGCTTGCGCTCGCCCTTGGGCGTCGGGACGGACACGGCGTCGCCCTTCTTGCGGCCGATCAGCGCCTTGCCGACGGGCGACTCGTTCGAGAGCCGGTTGGCGCTCGGATCGGCCTCGGTCGAGCCCACGATCGTGTACTGGAACGCCTTGCCCTTCTCGTCCTTGACGGCCACGAGCGATCCGACGCGCACCTGCGCGTTGTCGAGCTCGGACGCGTCGATCACCTGGGCCGAGCGGAGCTTGTCCTCGAGCTGCGCGATCCGCGACTCGAGCATCGCCTGCTCGTTCTTGGCGTCGTCGTACTCGGAGTTCTCGGAGATGTCGCCGAACTCGCGCGCCTCCTTGATGCGCTCCGCGACCTCGCGGCGGCGCGCCACGGAGAGATGCTCGATCTCCTGCTTGAGCTTCTCGAGGCCCTCGGGGGTGAGGATGACGTCCTTCTGCATGCCTCGTCCTTGGAAAGTCGGTCCTGGAATACGACAGCCCGCGCCAGGGCGGGCCGAACGGCGGCGATGGTAGCAGCGTCCTCAGGCTGCGATGAGCGGCTGCAGCCCTGCAATCACGGCGCGTTGCGCGGCGATCGTATCGGCCTGCTGCAGGGCTGCGGCGATGGGCTTCCGCTCGCCCAGGCGCTCGATGTACCAGGGATGGAACTTGCGCAGGTAGCGCGCAGCGCGGTCCGGGCCTAGGTGCTCCGCGGCGCGGTCGAGCACCCAGTGCCACTCGTCGAGCACCTCCTCGCGGCTCGGCTCGGCGGTGCGGGTGCCCAGCACCTGGGCGAACAGCCACGGATTGCCGAGCGCGCCCCGCGCGAGCATCACGGCGGCGCAGCCCGTCGACTCGAAGACGGCGCGCACGTGCTCAGCGCCCTCCATCCCGCCCGAGACGATCACCGGCACCGGCAGCTCGGCGACGAGCTGCGTTGCCAGCTCGTAGTCCGGCGTCCCCTTGTGGCGCACGGCGGCGGAGCGAGGATGGAACGTCAGCCCCGCGACGCCGGCATCGGCGACAAGCCGCCGCGCGAGCTCGAAGCCCTCGACACCGCCGGGCTTGACCGACGCGCGCAGCTTGACGGTGACCGGCAGGCCCGAGCCCTCGCGCGCCGCGACCGCGACCGCGACCGCCGTGTCGGGATCGGAGATCAGCGCGGCTCCCGCGCCGGTCTTCATGACCTTGGGGACGGGGCAGCCCATGTTGAGGTCGATCAGGTCGGCGCCGCATACGGCGGCGACCGCCGCGGCGGAGCGCATCACCTCGGGGTCGTGCCCGAAGAGTTGGATCGCGACCGGCCCGCCCGCGTGCTCGTCGGGATGCACGACGAGCAGCTCGTCGAGCGTCTTGCGGTTGCCGTAGTGGATCGCGTGGCTCGAGACCATCTCCGAGACCGCAAGCCCGGCGCCAAAGCGCTTTGCCTGCAGGCGCACGAACCAGTTGCCGATCCCGGCGAGCGGCGCCAGCACGACCCGGTTGGGGACCGTGATGCCACCGAGCTGCCACGGGTCCTGGAGCGAGCGCACCTGGTCAGGCTAGCGGCGGGTCTCGGATCAGGTTTCGCCTGCCAGGCGAGCGGCTCGTTCCTCGCGCTCGCCTTCGGCGACGTTACAGGTCGCGCTCGCCTTCGGCGACGTTACAAGTTGCGCTCGTGGATCAGCCGCAGGCCCGTGAGCGTCAGCAGCGGGTCGACCTCGTCGATCAGCTCGCAGAACGGCACGATCGCGCCGGCCAGGCCGCCTGTGGCAATCGCCGCGGTCTCCTCCCCCAGTTGATCGCGCAGCCGGGCGAGCATCCCGTCGACCTGGGCCGCGAAGCCGTAGATCACGCCGGAACGGATCGCCTCGACCGTCGACTTGCCGATCAGCGCACGCGGCGGCGTGAGGTCGACCTTGGGGATCGCCGCGGCGCGGCTCGTGAGCGCCTCCATCGAGATCTCGACGCCCGGCGCGATGATGCCGCCGACATACTCTCCCGCCGCGCCGACGATGTCGTACGTGATCGCGGTGCCGAAGTCGACGATCACGCACGGGCCGCCAAGGCGCTCGAAGCCGGCGACCGCGTTGACGAGCCGGTCGGCGCCGACCTCGCGTGGGTTGTCCATGCGGATCGGCATGCCGGTGCGCAGGCCAGGCCCGACGACCGGCATCTCGTGCCCGAGGTAGCGCTCCGCCATCGCGGTCCACTCCGGGCGCAGTTGCGGCACGGTCGAGGAGAGGATCGAGGCGTCGAGGTCGCCGAAGTCGAGCTCGCGCAGCGCGAGCAGGCTGCGCAGCCGCGCGCCCAGCTCGTCGGCGGTCGACTCGCGCACCGTCGCGAAGCGCCAGTCGTGGACCAGCTCATCGCCGCGGAACACGCCGAGGTGCGTCTGGGTGTTGCCGATGTCGACGACGAGGAGCACGGGCCGTGATTATGCTCGGCGCGCAATGACCGCCGTGCTCTACGCCGTTCCCGGCTCCCATCCCTGCGCCGCCGTCGAGAAGGCGCTGCAGCTGAAGGGCATCGCCTACCGGCGGGTCGAGCTGATCCCGATCGCGCACAGGCTGCCGACGCGGCTGCGCTTCGGCGTCGGCTCCGTGCCCGCGCTGACCCTGGAGGACGGCACGCGGGTGAGCGGCTCGCGCACGATCCTGCGCGCGCTCGAGGAGCGCGTGCCGCAGCCCGCGCTGCTGCCTGCCGACAAGGAAGCCCGCGCGCTCGTCGAGCGCGCTGAGGAGTGGGGCGACCAGGTGCTGCAGCCGCTCGTCCGGCGCGTGGTCTGGGCTGCGCTGCGACGTGCACCCGGGGCGATCGAGAGCTTCGCCGCTCAGACGAAGCTCCCGCTTCCGCCGCCACTTGCCCGGGCCGGCCGTCCGGTGGTGGCGAGGATGGCGCAGCGGCTCGTCGGGGCCTCCGACGCCACCGTGCGGGCCGACCTGATCTCCCTGCCAGGGCACCTGGACCGGATCGACCGCTGGATCGCGGACGGCACGCTCGGTGGCGTGAGCGCGAACGTGGCGGACCTGCAGATCGGCTCGAGCCTGCGCCTGCTGGCGACGGTCCGGGACCTGGGGCCGTTGCTGGACGCGCGGTCGGCGGGCGCGCTGGCGAGGCGCTGGTTCCCGGTGTTCGCGGGGGAGGTGCCGGCCGGGACGCTGCCGCGGGCGTGGGTGGCGAGCGCGGAGGAACGTCAACTGCGGCAGTAAGGGGAGGCAGGTCAGAGCGCGGTGGGGAGCGCTGTGGGGGAGCGCGCGAGCGGCTGCCGCCGCGCCGTTGCGCGCCGAACGTCGGTCAGTCGGGGCTATACCCGGTAAGGATCGACGTTCGGCGCTCCGGACGAGCGCCACGGCAGCTCGAACCCTCTCCCCCTCACTGCCGCCGTTGACGTTCACCAACGGCCAGCGGCGCGCCCACCCGGCGCACGGCCGCCTCATCCGCCAGAGCCGCCAAAGCCTGCGCCGCCGAGCCCACGCCCGGCACGTTCAGGTCCGGCGACAGCTCGACAAGCGGCGTCAGCACGAAGCGGCGGCTCGCGACCTGCTCGTGCGGCAGCGACAACCGCGCCGATCGGTACGTCTCCTGCCCCAGCAGCAACAGGTCGACGTCGATCGGGCGCGGTCCGTGACGCACGCCGCCCGCGATTCTGCCGAGCTCGCGCTCCACCGCCTTGCATGCGTCGAGCAGCGCCTCCGGCTCCAGCGCCGTCCGCACGCGCAGGCATGCGTTGTAGAAGTCGGGCTGGTCGAGCAGGTCCCCGACCGGCTCGGTCTCGTAGACCGAGGATGAGGCGAGCACGTCGACGCTGTGGCCGGGCAGCGCGTCGGTGGCCGCCTGCAGGTTCGCGCGCCGGTCGCCGACGTTGGACCCGAGCCCGAGGTGTCCCTCACGCACCGTGCGACTGCTCCGCGCGCTTGCGCGTCGCCCGCAGCACGTCGCGCCGGATGAGTGCGCTGCCGAAGCCGACGATCCGCCAGTAGACGGCGAAGCGGCGCCGGGCGCCCGCGTCGGTCGCCTGGATCCGCGTCTCGGTCTCGAGGCGGCTACCGCCCGCCGCATCGCTCACGCGGAAGTCGGTCGCCACGCGAACCCAACCCGGGCGGGCGAAGCCGGTGAAGTCCTCGGCGCCGGCGATCGGCACGGTCGCGGGGCGCAACTGCCAGGGGCGCCCGACCATCCCGGACACGCGCTCGCGCTCGGTCTGGGCAAGCGGAACGAGGAAGCCGACCCTGTCGAGGAAGGGCCGGTCGAGCCCAGAGGAGCTGCGGCCGAGCCCGCGCAGCCGCATCAGCAACCGCGCCAGCGGCAGCTCTCCGACGGTGAGCTGCTCCAGCGCCGCCCAGGTCCGGTCCGGCGACGCGGCGACGTCGATCCCATGCACCTCGTGCACGTCCCAGCTCGGCAGCAGCGTGTCGATCAGCACGCGGGCGAATTCGCGATCAGCTCGCCCGGCTCGCACCAGGCCTTCGCCCAATCCGCCTGGCCCGCGATCGCCTGCAGGTCGAGCGACGCGACTACGTTCAACAGCATCCCGTGTGAGAAGAACTGGAAGACCTCGGCCGGCGGCGCTCCGGAGAGCCGTGTCACCTCGTCCACGAGCGCGCCGAAGCTCGCCCGGACGTGCGCTTGGATCACGGGGTCCGAGCAGGCCGCGTAGCCCTGCATCTGGAACAGCAGCCCGGTCTTGTCCGCGAGCAGCTCGACGTAGGCCCGTCCCATCGCCGCGAGCACCTCGCCCTTGGGCGCTGCGGCCGCGGCCGCGCGGAACGTCTCGAGGATGCGCGCCTCCGAGACGTCGTGGCACGCGAGGAAGAGCTCGCGCTTGGTGTTGAAGAGCCGGAACAGGTAGGGCTGGGAGATCCCCGCCTCACGCGCGATCACGTCCGTCGATGTCCCCTTATAGCCGCTCAGCGCGAACCGCTCGATCGCCAGCGCGACGATCTCGACGCGGCGCTCGTCCGCGGACCTGCGGGTGCGGACGGGGTCGGAGACACTCATCGCGCGGGAGAGATTAGTGATGACTCACTTTGCCGTCAAGCAAGCCTCACGGGTGCTCTTCGCGCCAGACCTCCACCGAGACCTCCTCGACCGGCAGCGGAATCGGGGGCTCGGGCTTGGACGCCTTGACGGTCACGCTGTCGGCGTTGAACTGCGACGCCAGCCGGTCGGCGATCACGGCGCACAGCCGCTCGAGCGTCTTGTAGGAGCGCTGCTGCGCGATCAGCGCGATCACCTGGCAGACCTCGCCGTAGTCGACCGTGTCCTCGACCCGGTCGGTGACGAGCGCGTCCGGCTCACCGACGTCGAAGTGCACGTCGAGCACCAGGCGCTGGCCGACCTCGCGCTCGGCGGCGCTGACGCCGTGATGGGTGTAGAGCGAGAGCCCGAGGATCCCGATCCGGACCCCGATCTCGGGTCCGTCGGACTCCTCCTCGTTCAGCTCGTCGTCGTCATATTCCTCGGCGTCGTCAGGGGCCATCGGCGCGCCAACGTAGCAGCCGCCACGGCGAGGGCGTCACGCGCGGGCGCGACATCGTGGACGCGGAACACCTCGGCGCCGCGCTCGAGGCCCATCACCACCGTCGCGAGCGTCGCGGGCATCCGCTCGGCGGTCTCGCGACCCGTGATCGTGCCCAGGAACGACTTGCGCGACGTGCCCAGCACGAGCGGCCGTCCGAGGCCGGTGAGCTCGCGCAGGCGCTCCAAGAGCTCGAGGTTGTGTGCGATCGTCTTCGCGAAGCCGATGCCGGGGTCGACATGGATGCGCTCGCGCGCGATGCCCGCTGTCACCGCGGCCTCGATGCGCTCGCCGAGGAATCGCTTGACGTCGTCCACGACGTCGTCGTAGCGGGCCTCGGCCTGCATCGTGCGTGGGCTGCCGAGCATGTGCATCATGCAGACGTCGACGCCGCGCTCGGCCACCAGCGCCGCCATCTCGGGATCTCCGCGCAGCGCCGTGACGTCGTTGACGAAGTCGGCGCCGGCATCGAGCGCGGCGGCCGCGACTGCGGCCTTGGACGTGTCGATCGAGATGCGCACGACGGCGTTGCGCGCGCGAATGCCCTCGATCACCCCGATCACCCGGTCGAGCTCCACGCGCTCGGACACCGGATCGGCTCCGGGTCGCGTCGACTCCCCGCCTATGTCGAGCAGGTCGGCGCCCTCGAACGCGAGCCTCAGCCCGTGGTCGACGGCAGCATCGCGATCGAGGAAGGCGCCGCCGTCGGAGAACGAGTCCGGCGTGACGTTGACCACGCCCATGATGCGGAACGCGCCGTCCACGGCGGCGCCCGCGCTACGCCAGCTCGGGCTTCTCGGGCAGCTCGAGCCCGCGCGCCTCGGCGGCACCGCCGGCGAGGCCGGGACGCGGCAGGCCGAGCTTGCCCGCCGCGCGATCCGCGGCGCTGGGCAGCTCCGGCCGCTCGGAGATACCTGTGTCGGCGGGCACCTCGTCAGGGCCGAAGACGTCCTCCTCGGACTTGCCCTCGAGCAGCGCCGCGAACTCCTGGCTCTCGATCGTCTCGCGCTTGAGGAGCAGCTCGGAGATCCTCGTCAGCGCGTCGCGATGCACGGCCAGGACGTCCTTGGCCACCTGGTGCGCCGCCTCGACGATGCGCCGGATCTCGTCGTCGATCTCGCGCGCGATCTCGTCGGAGTAGTCGGGCTCGGAGGAGAACTCACGGCCGAGGAACGGCTGGCCGTGGTCGTGGCCGAAGACGCGCGGCCCGAGCTTCTCGGACATGCCGAAGCGCATGACCATCTGCTTCGCCGTCGCGGTGACCTTCTCGAGGTCGTTCGACGCGCCGGTCGTGATCTCGTCGAAGACGATCTCCTCCGCGGCTCGACCGCCGAGCGTCATCGCCATCGTGTCGTTGAGCTCCGCGCGGGTGGTGAGGAACTTGTCCTCCTGAGGCATCGAGATCGTGTAGCCCAGCGCCTGGCCGCGCGAGATGATCGAGATCTTGTGGACCGGGTCGGAGTGCTCGAGGTAGTGGCCGACGATCGCATGGCCCATCTCGTGGTAGGCCGTGATCAGCCGCTCCTTCTCGCCCATCACGCGGGTCTTCTTCTCCGGGCCGGCGACGACCCGCATGATGCCCTCCTCCAGCTCCGTCTGGGTGATCTCCTTCTTGCCCGTGCGCGCGGCGAGCAGCGCGGCCTCGTTGACGAGGTTGGAGAGATCGGCGCCGGTGAAACCGGGAGTCTGGCCGGCGAGCGCGTCGACCTCGATGTCCTTCGCCAGCGGCTTGCCGCGTGTGTGCACCTCGAGGATCCGGGCGCGGCCCTTGCGGTCGGGCCGGTCGACGGCGATCTGACGGTCGAAGCGGCCGGGGCGCAGCAGCGCGGGATCGAGGATGTCGGGCCGGTTGGTGGCCGCGATCATGATGATGTTGTCCTTGGCCTCGAAGCCGTCCATCTCGACGAGCAGCTGGTTCAGCGTCTGCTCGCGCTCGTCATGGCCGCCGCCCATGCCGGCGCCGCGGTGGCGGCCGACGGCGTCGATCTCGTCCATGAAGATGATGCAGGGCGAGTTCTGCTTCGCCTGCTCGAAGAGGTCGCGCACGCGGGAGGCGCCGACGCCGACGAACATCTCGACGAAGTCCGAGCCGGAGATCGAGAAGAAGGGCACGCCGGCCTCGCCAGCGACGGCGCGCGCGAGCAGCGTCTTGCCCGTGCCAGGCGGCCCGTAGAGCAGCACGCCCTTGGGGATGCGGGCGCCGAGCGCCTGGAACTTCTTCGGGTTCTCCAGAAACTCCTTGATCTCGTGCAGCTCCTCGACCGCCTCGTCGACGCCCGCGACGTCGCGGAAGGAGATCTTCGGCGAGTCCACGGACATTCGCTTGGCGCGCGACTTGCCGAACGACATCACCTTCGAGCCGCCGCCCTGGACTTGGTTCATCAGGAACAGCCAGAACCCGATGAAGATGATCACGGGCAATATCCACCCGAGCATGCTCAACAGCACGTTCGTGCGCGCCGGTTTGACGTCGAAGTCGCTGATGTTGCCGGTCGCCTGCTCCTGGCGCAGCTTGTTGACCAGCACCTCGGCGTAGTCGACGGGGTAGCCGACCGTGTACTTGTTCTTCTCCGCCTTGTTGAGGCGGACCTCGATCGAGTTGTCCTTCGTCCGCATCGTGACGGCCTTGACGTCGCCGCTCTCGAGCTGCGTGAGGAAGCGGGAGAACGACGTTGCCGGCGCCTCGTCGGAGCGTGAGATCAGCTTGGAGGCGAAGAACGCCAGCACGATCACGATCAGGATCGGAAATGCGGCGCTCTTGAAGAAGCGGCTCATGTGAGGTCCAAAGGTATCAGCGAGTCTGCTCCGCGCCCGCAACTTGCGAGACAGGGCGGTCCAGTCTGGGCGTCGGAGTTATGCGACTGATAACGCCGCGACGTACGGGAGGTTGCGATACCGCTCGGCATGATCGAGCCCGTAGCCGATCGCGAACTTGTCCGGGATCTCGAAGCCGATGTAGCGCGTCGGCAGGTCGACGGTGCGGCGGTCGGGCTTGGTCAGCAGCGCGCAGACCTCCAGCGAGGCCGGGCCGCGCGCCTCGAGCGTGCGCAGCAGGTACTGGAGGGTCAGGCCGGAGTCGACGATGTCCTCCACGATCAGCACGTCGCGGCCCTCGATCGGCGTGTCGAGGTCCTTGAGGATCCGCACGACGCCCGAGGACTCGGTCGCCGAGCCGTAGGACGCGACCGCCATGAAGTCGACCTCGCAGGGCGCGTCGATCGCGCGCATCAGGTCGGCGAGGAAGAAGACGGCCCCCTTGAGCACGCCGATCAGGAGCAGGTCCTTGTCGGCGTAGTCGCGCGAGATCTCCTCGCCGAGCTGGCGCACGCGGTGCCGCAGGTCGTCCGCCTGGACGAGAATCTCTCCGATACTGGGATCGCGCAGCACTTGTGAGCGCGCATCCTAGGGACGGGCGGGGTCGGGATGCGGCGCCGCCGGACCGCGACTCGCGCCGAAGCGCAGCGCGCCGCCGTGGACCTCGGCGCGCAGCCCGCCGCCGACGTCCAGCGCACCACCCTCGGCCAGCGCGAACACCTCGGGGGCGCGGTGCCCGATCGCCGGCGCCCGACCACCCGCCGCGCGGTCTGCGAGTCGCTGCAGCGCGAGCCGCCGCAACGCCGGCCGCATGTCGCGCAGCACCGCGAGCGGGGGCGGGTCGCCGGCGAGCGCGAGCTGCTCATCCACGAGGGAGTCGAGCACGGCCGCCTCGTCGCGCAGCAGGTCCAGCGTGCTGAGGACGTTCTGCTCCGCCGCCGGGTGGAGCGAACGCAGCGCGGGCAGCAGGTCGTGGCGCACGCGGTTGCGGGCGAACGCGGGCGTGTCATTGCCGGCGTCCTCGCACCAGGCCAGCCCGCGCGCTGTGCAATGGGCGCCCGTCTCCTCGCGCGACACGCCGAGCAGCGGGCGCACGAGCCGCCCGTCGCGCGCGGCCATCCCGAGCAGCGCGCGGCGCCCGGGCGAGGCGGCGAGCCTGTAGAGCACGGTCTCGACCTGGTCGGAGGCGGTGTGCCCGGCCGCGATGTCGCCGCCGCGGGCCAGCGCGATCTCGATCGCCGCGGCGTAGCGCGCGTCGCGCGCCCACGCCTGCAGGTTGTTGCTGCCTCTACCTCTGCCTCGGCCCGTCGGCGAAGCCGGTTGGGAGCCCGCCCGCGAAGTCGGCTGGGTGCCAGCCGGCTCGCCGCCCGCGCGGACCGGGCGCAGCGGGCGCCGGACGTGCAGCTCGACGCCGAGCCGCTCGCACAGCGCCGCGCAGTGGCGCTCGTCCGCGTCGGCCGCGTCGCGCAGGCCGTAGTTGCAGTGCAGCGCGGCGACGTGCCCCGAACCGGCGATCCGCACGGCGAGGTCGAGCAGGCATACCGAGTCGCGGCCGCCCGAAAGCAGCACGAGCACGCGCCGTCCCGTCCCCAGCAGGCCGGTAGGGGTGACGCGATCGATCAGGTCCATGGGACCGGCGGCCCGCGGTCGTCAAAAAGAAAGCGGCGGAGCTTCGGATGAAGTCCCCGCCGCCGGCGGGCAATGCGGCCCGCTGCCTCGGCCGGCGGCGTTCGTGATGTTCGCGACGCCTTGCAGGGAGCTCCCGCCCCCCACTTCCCGGCCTGTTGCCTTGGTTGAGCCACAAGGTCTACTCCCGCACGCCCGGCCTGTCAACCACTCAGGCGAGAATCAGACGACGAGGTGCGGATACTCCGCTTCGATCATCGCGCGGTACTGAGCGAAGACCGGTTTGGTGACCGGCATCAGTGCAAGCGCCGCCTTGACGTCGCCGCCCGATTTGATCCGCCTGCGGGCGATCGCCAGCGCGACGTTCTCCTTGCCCTGGAAGTACTTGTTGGCGGTCTCGGAGGACATCGCCATCTTCACCCGCGGCTCCCAGTCGACGTCCTCGGACCACTCCCAGTGCAGGTTCCCGTCCTCGTCGTCGCGCGTGGCGCGGATGTTGGCGACGAGGTCGAGGTCCTCGAACTCGTAGCGCATCGGCACGTCGGCGTCGCGCAGGCTCGGGCCCATCTCCGGATCCTCGTCCATCATCGCGAAGACCCTGTCGATCACCGCCTTGAACTCCGCGGGAGAGTCGAAGGGGGCGGCCACCGGCTAGCTGCCCGAGGTCGTTCCGCCGGCTCCGCTGGACGGCGATCCGCCGGCCGACGTCGTGCCACCCGAGCCCGACGCCGGCTTGGCGGACGCCGAGTTGGCGGTGGTCGAGGAGCGGCGGGAGGATGCCGGCTTGGCGGACGCCGACTTGGCCGTCGCCGAGGAGGAGGCCTTGCGCACGGACGCCGGCTTGGCGGACGCCGACTTGGCCGTGGTCGAGGAAGACTTGCGCGAGGACGCCGGCTTGGCGGATGACCTGGCCGTCGCCGGGGAGGACCGGCTCGAAGACGCCGCCGACGACGACTTGGCCGTCGTCGAGGACGCCGGCTTCGCCGCCGACGACTTGGCCGATGTCGAGGACCGGCGCGAGGACGCCGGCTTCGCCGCCGACGACTTGGCCGTCGTCGAGGACCGGCGCGAAGACGCCGGCTTCGCCGCCGACGACTTGGCCGACGTCGAGGACCGGCGCGAAGACGCCGGCTTCGCCGACGACTTCGAGGTCGAGGAAGACGTCCCCCGCGACGACGGCTTGGAGGCCGACGACGAGGCGGAGCCCCCCCGTCGGGCGAACGGCTTGCTCGCAGCCGAACGGCGGGTCGCTGCCGGCGAGCCGCTGTGCGGACCCTCGAGCAGCGTAATGCGCCGCGTGAGGCCCTCTACGTCGCTGCGCAGCCCCTTGAGCTCGGCGAGAACCCGATCCTCGAGCACCTCGCGGATGCGATTGGCAGCGGCGGTGACGTCCTTCGCGCGTCCGCGCGTGGACTTGGCACCTTCGGCGGAGGCCGTGAAGGTGCGCTCGACGGCGGCGCGAACGGCTTCGACGGCTTCAGCTGCGCCGGCGGTGGCCTTGTCCTTCTTGCTCTTCTTCGAGTCTTTCTTTGGCATGACCGGGCGATCGTAGCTTGAATGCGCCACGAAGGTGCCGCACTCGCCACAGATCCTCAAGCCGCACGCGGCCGTCGCAGAGCGTGTTCTGCTCCCCGGCGACCCCGGCCGCGCGCTGCGGCTCGCGACGCAGCTCATCGACGGGCCGCGGATGCTCAACCACCATCGCGGGCTCTGGGGCTACAGCGGGCCCGCGGCCGACGGCGAGCCGCTGACGATCCAGAGCACCGGCCTGGGCGGGCCGAGCGCGGCGGCCGTCATATCCGATCTGGTCGCGCTCGGCGCCTGCCGGGTCATCCGTGTCGGCACCGCGGCCGGCGTCGGTGAGACGCCGCTCGGCGCGCTGATCGTCGCCGACGCGGCGCTGGCCGGCGACGGCGCGAGCCGCGCGCTCGGCGCCACCGAGCGGGCCACGGCGGACGTCGAGCTGTCGGACGCAATGGCCCGCAGCCGGGCCGTGCGCGGGCTGGTCGCATCGGCCGACATCCATAGTCCGATCCTCCCTGCCGCCTGGGCACAAGCGGGCGTGCTCGCCTGTGACCTCACCACCGCGGCGGTGCTCGCGGCGGCCCGGCACCACGGCGTGCGGGCGGCCGCCGTCCTGGGCATCACGCGCGCGCGTGGGCAGCGGCTCGCCGACGACGCGCTCGAGCCGCTCGAAGCCGCGCTCGGCGCCGCCGGGCTCTCCGCGCTGCCCGCCCGCTAGCCCTTCGCCGCGCGCGGGGTCCGCTTGCGCGCCGGGGCGGCCGCTGCGGGCTTGCGCGCGCTGCGCGCCGGAGGGATCGTGCTGAGCGCGGGCCTGTCGTCCTCCAGCCGCCCCTGCTCGCGCGGAAGCGGCGCCGGCCCCGCATCCAGGCTGCTCGCGAGGTGCGCGACCTCGCCGGCAAGCTTCGACAGCTGTGCCTCGATCGCGGCGAGCCGGTCGTCCGGCGCCAGCACGACGCGGGACGCCTCCTGGAGGTTGCGATCGAGCCGGTCGACGCCGTCCTCGATGCCCTCGAGCCGCTGTGACACCGAGCGCAGTCGCCGCGTCAGCCGCTCGAGGTCGGCCGCGGACGGCAGGTTGAGCGCGCTCATGGCCGTCTCCTGAGCCGATACCGCCTTCTCGCGAGCGTCGAACGCGCGCGAGATCGCTCCAGTCACGAGCGGATTCTCGAGCAGATCCTGAGCCAGCTTGCCGAGCGCGTCCTCGCCCTGGCGGGTGAGCCTATCCCGGAGGGTCTCCGCGCCCGCGTCGTCGTCTGCCATCGCTGCCTCCCTGTCAAGCTGGTTCTCGAGCCGGATACGCTCGGAACGTACCGCAGTGCCGTCCTCGCCGAGTGCGAACGTGGGACACCGCCAGACGACGTTTAACCGCCCCTGAATTGCAACACCGAATATTCGAGCAGTACGTTGCGGCGGCGCGCCGCGGTCGCGGACGAGGGGATCTGCATCATCCAATGAGACGACGGAAGCTGGTCATCGGCCTCGCCGCCGCCGCCATGTTCGGCGCGATCGTGGTGCCCGCGTCGGCCGAGATGCATCGCGTCTCGGTGACGCTGGTCACAGGCCAGACGCTCACGCTGACCGTCGACGTGCCGCCCGGATCCGCCGTCGACTCGATCGCACTGCCCGACCTACCGGCGGCGGTGGAGTCCGTCGTCGACCTGGGGCCGGTTGCGCCCCCGACCCCGACCGCGTCGCCGACCGAGACCCCGACCCAGGCTCCCGAGCCGAGCGCCGCCCCGACCGCGCCGCCAAGTGAGGCGACCCCCACTCCCACCGCGCAGGCGCAGACGCCCGCCCCGGACAGGCCGAGGCGCCCGGACAGCGTCGGCGACGATCGGGCGTTGCGCCCGAACTCCGAGGCTCTGAGCGGCCGGCTGGAGGAGAAGCGCGACGCCGGACCGGACCCGACCCCACCCGCCGGCTCGCCGGAACCGACCGTCTCGATCGCCACACCCGGCCCGGCCCGCATCGGCGTGCCGAACTTCTTCATCGACAAGTTCCGCATCCCCCCGTTCCTGCTCCCGATCTATCAGGCGGCAGGGATCGAGTACGGCGTGCGCTGGGAGGTGCTCGCGGCGATCAACGAGATCGAGACGGACTATGGGCGCAACCTCAACGTCTCGTCCGCCGGCGCGCTGGGCTGGATGCAGTTCATGCCGGCGACGTGGGAGATGTACGGCGTCGACGGAAACCAGGACGGGCTCAAGGATCCGTACAGCCCGGTGGATGC
>Ga0136622_10000524_pt1 | contig 15716 bp, 13 predicted proteins | sample AntDrymUQ4482106_2_FD_104803 | JGI IMG/M metagenome (GOLD analysis project Ga0136622, IMG submission 104803) | Polar desert sand microbial communities from Dry Valleys, Antarctica - metaG UQ448 (21.06) | ecosystem: Environmental > Terrestrial > Soil > Desert | place: Antarctica: Dry Valley...
CCGAGCAGCTGCTCGACCTGTGCCGCGAGGCCGGGTTCAGCGAGGGCTTTGCCTTTCACCCCGGCGGCCTCGGGAACGTGGAGACCGACCGCCACCGCGAGGAGCGCTATGCGGTCTTCGCGCTCGCCCCGGACGCGCCGCCGCAGCAGGACCCGGGAACGCGGTAGCGTGCCCGCCCGTGACTGACACACGACGCGCACTGATCACCGGCATCACCGGCCAGGACGGGAGCTACCTCGCCGAGCTCCTGCTCGAGAAGGGCTACGAGGTGCACGGGATGGTCCGGCGCTCCTCGACGGAGACCTTCCAGCGCCTGCAGGGATGTCGGGACAGCGTGACTCTCCACACCGGCGACCTCCTGGATCAGCGATCGCTCGGCGACGTGATGCGCGAGTGCCAACCCCACGAGATCTACAACCTGGCGGCGATGTCCTTTGTGGCCGCCTCCTGGAACCAGCCCGTGCTGACGGCGGAGTTCAGCGGCGTGGGCGCCACGCGGATGCTCGAGGCGATGCGCGACACCGCGCCCGAGGCGCGCTTCTACCAGGCGTCCTCGTCGGAGATGTTCGGCCAGGTGCTCGAGGTGCCGCAGAAGGAGACAACCCCCTTCTACCCGCGCAGCCCGTACGGGGTGGCGAAGGCCTACGGCCACTTCATCACCGTGAATTATCGCGAGAGCTATGACCTTTTTGCCTGCTCAGGGATACTTTTCAACCACGAGAGTGAACGCCGGGGGTTGGAGTTCGTGACGCGCAAGGTCACCCACGGAGTGGCGGCGATCAAGCTCGGCCTGACCGACGGGCTGGCGCTCGGCAACCTCGACGCCGAGCGCGACTGGGGCTATGCCAAGGACTACGTGGAGGCGATGTGGCTGATGCTCCAGCAGGAGGAGCCTGACGACTACGTGATCGCCACGGGCGAGGCGCACAGCGTGCAGGAGCTCGTGGACGTGTCCTTCGCGCACGTCGGGCTCGATCCGGACGACCACGTGAGGATCGACCCCAGGTTCATGCGCCCGGCGGAGGTGGAGCACTTGATCGGCGACGCCTCCAAGGCGAAGGAGAAGCTGGGGTGGGTGCCGCAGACGACCTTCGATGAGCTGGTGAAGCTGATGGTGGACGCGGACCTGGAGCTGCTCGCCAGCGGGGTGCCGCGCAAGCAGGCCGGCTGAGCTGCGAGGCGCCGGGCGCATGACCGCGCAGCAGTCGGTCGGCGGCTCCGATCCGCCCTCCGAGTGCGATCTCGCGATCGTCGGCGCCGGCATCATCGGGCTGGCGGTGGCTCGCGAGATCAGCTCACGCACGCCGGGCCTCTCGATCACCGTGCTTGAGCGCGAGCGGGACGTCGGGTTCCACCAGACAGGGCACAACAGCGGGGTCATCCACGCCGGGATCTACTACGCGCCCGGCTCGCTGAAGGCCCGCCTGTGCGTGGAGGGCGCTCGCGAGCTGTACGAGCTCTGCGAGCGCCACGGCGTGGACCACGAGCGCTGCGGCAAGGTGATCGTGGCGCGCAACGAGTCGGAGCTGCCCGGGCTGGAGGAGCTCGAGCGCCGCGGTCACGCCAATGGCGTGGGCGGGCTGCGGCGCCTGAGCGCGGCGGAGCTCTCCGAGGTGGAGCCCCACTCGCGCGGCGTGGCCGCCCTGCTCTCGCCGGACACCGGCATCGCCGACTTCCCCGGTGTCGCGCGAGCGCTCGCGGCTCAGGTCCGCGATCGCGGGGTGACAGTTGCCACCGGTGCCGGAGTCGAAGCTGTCTCGGTGAGCGGCGCGCGGATCGCCCTGCGCCACGCCCGCGGCGAGACCCGCGCGCGCTTTGGCGCCTTCTGCGCCGGGGGATGGTCGGACAGGCTGGCCGTGATGGCGGGCGCCCCGGCCGAGCCGCGGATCGTGCCGTTTCGCGGCGCCTACCTGAAGCTGCGCCCCGACCGCCGCGAGCTGGTGCGCTCGCTGATCTACCCGGTGCCCGACCCCCGGCTGCCCTTCCTCGGCGTGCACCTCACGCGGCACACGAGCGGCGAGGTGCTCGTTGGGCCAACCGCCCTGCTGGCCGGCGCGCGCGATGCCTACGCGCTCGGGCGAGTGCGCGCCGACGACCTCTACTCGACGCTCTCCTGGCCGGGCAGCTGGCGGATGTTCCGGCGCTTCTGGCGTACCGGGCTGACGGAGATGGGACACGCCGCGAGCCGCAGCTCGTTCGTGCGCGCGGCCGCCGACTACGTGCCCTCGCTGCGCCCGGAGGACGTGGAGCCCGCCTTCGCGGGGGTCCGCGCGCAGGCGCTCGCACGCGACGGGCGGCTGGTTGACGATTTCGTGGTGCACGACACCGAGCGGGCGCTGCACGTGCGCAACGCACCGTCTCCCGCGGCCACCTCGGCGCTGGCGCTGGCGCGCCTGATCGCCGATCGAGTGCAGGGGGGGATGCGCTGAGCGCCCCCGGCTCAGTGGGCCACGAAGCTCCACATCGGCTGGGTGAAGACCGCCTCGAAGTCCGCCTCCGAGTATGGACCCTCGCCGTCGGCGTCGAAGATCCGCAGCCCGATCTCGCCTGTCAGCAGGCGGTGGACGTCGGCCGGCCTCGTGCCGTAGTGATCGGCGCCGCCGGCGCCGTGCTCGAACCACACGATCGGGCGGTGGCGGCTGAGCGTCTCGCGTGCGCCGGCGAGCACCTGCAGCTCGGCGCCCTCGACGTCGATCTTCACGAAGTGCGGCACGTAGCCCTCGGGCAGCGCGGTGTCCAGGCGCTGCGTGCTCACCGTCACGCGCTCCGTGCGCATGGCCTTGGGGTAGGTGCGCTCGCGCAGCCCGCTGAAGCTCGGCTCGTCGGGCACCACCACGAACTCGGCCTCGCCGTCGGCATCGGAGGCAGCGGCGTGGCGAACGTCGGCGCCCGGGAACGCCGAGGCGAGGGTGGCGTACGAGGCGGGCACCGGCTCGAAGGCGATGTGGCGCCCGCGCGGCGCCAGGCGGATCATCTCCGCGAGCACCTCGCCCCGGTGGCAGCCGACGTCGATGCAGTTGGAGTCCTCGCGCAGGCTGAAGGCAAGGAGCTGGCGCAGGCGGTCGTTGTCCGTGCGGTCGCGACGTGCTCCCGGGTTGCGCCATTCGTAGGCGGCGCGCAGGGCGCCCTCGAGGCCCACCCGCTCCGCGCCGTCCTTGACCGCGCGGCGCCAATCTCCCGCCACCTTCACCGCGGGGAGTGTAGGCGCGCCCCGCCCGGGCGGCGGTCGATCGGCGGTTGCTATCGGGAAGCGGTGAGCCCCGCCGTGGCGATGCCCGCCTTCGCTGCCGCCCTGTCCTCGCAGAGCAGGGCGTCCTTGAGGGAGTCGAATTCGACTACGGCGCGCTCGTAGTCCTCGTGGTGGCCGATGTCGAGCCAGAAGCCGTCGAACTCGTACGAGCCGACCGGCTGCCCGGCGTCGAGCAGCGCATGCACGAGCTCGGGCACGTCGAAGTGGCGGTGGCGCGGGATGAAGTCGAGCACCTCTGGCTCCGCCACGTACACGCCCATGCTCACGGTGAAGAGCACCTCGGGCTTCTCCTCGTATCCGGTCAGCAGGCGGGTCTGCCCGGCCTCGGAGTCGACGTGCATCACCCCGTAGTCGGAGGACACGACGCGCCGGTGAGAGGCGATCGTGAGCATGTTTGAAGACTCGCGGTGAGCGTCGAGCAGGGCCTGATAGTCGAGCGTGGTGAGGACGTCTCCGTTCATGAACAGGAACGTGTCGTCGGGCCGCTCCATCATCGCCAGCGGGGCGGCCGTCCCTAGCGGCTCCGGCTCCTTCTGGTAGGTGATCGACACGTCGTGCTTCGATCCGTCGCCGAACACCGCCTGGATCAGATGCGCGAGATAGCCGACCGCCAGCGTCAGGTCCGTGAACCCGTGGAACCTCAGCTGGCGCACCACCACGTCGAGGATCGCGCGATCGCCGATCGGCAGCAGCGGCTTGGGCAGCACCGTGGTGTGGAGTCCCATCCGGGAGCCCTTGCCCCCGGCAAGGATCACCGCTCGCCTCGAGGGGCGGGATCGGGCTCCAGGGAACCGCCGCATGGGCGCCCCTCGATCCGAGGTCTCGAACTCGTGACTCTCTCCCGTAGGAGGCTCGGGGATCATGATGCGCCTTCCTGGTCTGTCCTTGCCCTTGGAATGCCTTCCAAGGCTCGGTTTCACGCCGCTTCCATGCGGTGGGGTCCAGGGTAACATCGCCGCGTAGGGTGGCAGCCGTGCCATCGGCCCCTTCGCCATGCGTGTCCTGCATCTGACCGCCGAGCTGCCCCACTGGCCAGGAGGCATGGGCGGCGCGACGCGGCAGTTTCACCTTCTCCGCCGGCTGGTGGAGCTCGGGCACGAGGTGAAGGTGGTGGCGCCGGTGCCGGCGGGGCGGGATGACCTGCGCGAGACGCTGGCGAGCGCCGGCATCGGGCTGGAGGGCCCGACGCGGCCTTCCTCCCGGGTGCGCGAGACGCTGGGCGTGATCGCCGCGGCGCCCTCGCTCCTGGCGCGAGCGGTCTCCCTGCCGGTGCTCGCGTGGCAGGTGTCGGTCTTCTGGGAGCTGCTGCGCCCGATCGCTCAGCGCACGGTCGCCGGCTGGCGCCCCGACGTGATCCTGATCGAGCACGACAACTCCGCGGCCTGGGTGGCCGACCTGCCCGCCGGCATCCCGACCGTGCTCGTCTTCCAGAACGTCGGGCCGGCCTACTACGGGAGCCGGGCGGCTGCCTCGGGTGGCCCCGCCCGCGCCGCGTTCCGGTTCGAGGCGGAGCGCTTTCGGCGCCTTCACCGACGCTGGCTCGGGCGCTATGCGCGCCTGGTGGCCGTGTCGGAGCCTGACCGCCGCGAGCTCGAGCGCCTGCCAGGCGCGCCGCCGGTCGAGGTGGTGCCAAACGGAGTGGCGAGCGACGAGCTGCGAGCCCTGCCGCCCTCCGTGGAGCCCGCCACGCTGCTCTTCACCGGGACGCTCAGCCACCCGCCGAACTCGGCGGGCATCAGGTGGCTTGCCGACGAGGTGTGGCCTCGCATCCTGTCCGCGCTGCCCGAGGCGAAGCTGCTGGTGGTGGGCCGTGACCCGCCGGAGGGAGTGCTGGGGCTCGGCGCGCGGCAGGGCATCGAGGTGGTCGGGCCCGTGCCCGAGATGGCGCCGTACTTCGCCCGAGCGAGCGCGGTGGTGGTGCCGCTGCTCTCAGGGGGAGGCACGCGGCTGAAGATCCTCGAGGCGCTCGCGTGCGAGCGGGCGGTCGTGTCCACGCGCGTGGGCTGCGAGGGGCTCGACCTGGAGGACGGGACGGAGCTGCTGATGGCCGACGGCGCCGAGCGGTTTGCGGCGGCTGTCCTGCGGGTGCTCGAGGACGCGCCGCTGCGGGAGCGCCTGGCGACTGCGGGGCGCGAGCAGGCACAGCGCCGCTATGACTGGCGCGTGCTCGGGGACCGGCTGGAAGCGGTGCTTGGGGACGTGACTTGCCGCTGCCGGCCCGGCGCCACCGGCGGAGCCACGCGATGACCCCCAGGGGAGGAGAGGTGGCCGTCGTGGTGCCGACCTTGAACCGGATCGACGATCTGCGGCGCTGCCTCGCGGCCGCGCGAGGCCAGACGCGGATGGCCGAGCTGCTGGTGGTGGTGGACAACGGCTCGAGCGACGGGACCCGGGAGGAGCTGAGCGCGGCGAGCGACGTCACGGCGGTGCTTCCCTCCGAGAACCTGGGTGCACCCGGCGGCTTCCAGGCGGGAATGCGCGCCGCTTTCGACGGCGGGGCGAGCTGGGTCTGGCTCCTCGACGACGACGCCGTGCCGGCGGCGGATGCCCTGGAGCTGCTGCTCCAACGAGTGGCCCGCGAGGAGCCGGCCGCGCGCGTGGGAGGAGCGGCTCCCACGGTGGAGTTCGATGACGGCAGGCGCGAGACCGGCTGGCTCTGGGGGCGCCGGGCCGAGCGCGGCTACGGGCAGTCCCCCAACCGGCCCGACGGGCCCCGGGGACCCGCGCCGGACGTCGACTGGGCACCCTTCGCAGGGCTGCTTCTCGCGCGCGATGCATGCGAGCAGGTGGGTCCGGTGCGGGCCGACTTCGTACTCTGGCACGCGGACGTGGAGTACTGCCTTCGCCTGCGCGCCGCCGGCTGGCGCCTGCCGGCGGCGCCGGACGCCGTGGTCCGGCATCCGGCCATGCCGCTGGTGGCCCGGCGGGTTCTCGGCAGGACGGTCGCGGTGGGCCGGATCTCTCCCTGGCGCGAGTACTACGACACGCGCAACGGCGTGATCCTCGAACGTGGGCTCAGGCGCGGCCCCCTTGACGCCGTAACCCCGTTGCCGCGCCGGGTGATGGACGAGGCCACGCGCGATCTCGCGGTTCTGCTGGCCGATCCCCACGGACCGCGACGGCTCATCTGGCGCGCGGTCGGCCTGCTGGACGGTCTGCGGGGGAAGCTGGGGCGCAGACCCGAGTTGGAAGACTGACTGCATGTCGAGGCTCCCCACCCCGGCCGCCGCGGATCCGCAGGGCTGGCGCGAAGCGGACCTCGAGTCCGTCGGCGCCTGCCCGGCCTGCCGATCGTCCGGGCGCGCGCTGCTGTACGACGGGCTGCAGGACCGCATCGTGGCCACGCCGGGCGCGTGGTCGCTGTGGCGCTGCACCTCCTGTCGCTCCGTCTACCTCGACCCCCGGCCAACGGCCGGCTCGATCGGACGGGCATACGGCGGGGAGTACGTGACCCACGAGCCGCCGGTCGACCGGACCCGCGCCAACCCCCTCGTGCGCGCTCGGCGCCGGCTCTTGAACGGCTACCTGAACCGCCGCTACGGCTACGGGCTCTCACCCGCGGTGGACGCGGGCGCCTGGATCTTGCCGCGCCTGCCCTACAAGGCCGTGCGCGTCGACCGCTGGATCCGCCACCTGCACCCCGCCCCCGGGCGGACACGACTGCTCGACTTCGGCTGCGGCAACGGCGAGTTCCTGATCCAGATGCGTGAGCTCGGGTGGAGCGTGCAGGGCCTGGACTTCGATCCCGAGGCGGTGAGCGAAGCCACGGCCACCGGGCTCTCCGTGCGGCTCGGGAGCCTCGACGCGCTCGACCCCGAGGTCGACCGCTTCGACGCGATCACGCTCGGGCACGTGGTCGAGCACCTCCACGATCCGCTCGCGACCCTCCGGCGAGCGCGCAAGCTCCTGGAGCCCGGCGGGATGATCTGGATGGCAACCCCCAACATCCAGGCGCTCGGTCACCGCCTCTTCAGGCAGAGCTGGTTCGCGCTCGACCCGCCGCGCCACCTGGTCCTCTTCAACTCCGAGTCGCTCCCGCAGCTGGTCCGGGAGGCGGGCTTTGACCGAGTCGAGGTCCTTCCCCCCGTGCCGGCCGCGCGCTGGCTCTTTCCCCCCAGCTTGGCCATCGCCCGGGGACGCCACCCGCTGAAGGAGGATGAACCGCTTTCGCCGGGGCTCAGGGTGCGCGCGACCGTGGCCGAGCTGGCGGCCGCGCGGCGGCCGCAGCTGGCCGAGGAGCTGATAGTGGCGGGCTGGGCGCCGGGCAGATGAGGGGCGCCGGTGAGTCGGGCTCGCTGCAGATCGGGTTCCTCGGACGGATCCCGCCCGCTCTCGGGGGCGCAGGTCTCGAGCTGCAGATGGAGCGCACCCGCGCCGCGCTCGAGCGCCGCGGTCACGAGGTCTTCCACGTCGAGGCGGGGGGAAAGGACGATCGCTTCGACCTGCTCCACGCATTCGGAAGCGAGCCCGCCGTATGGCATCACCTCCGCCATTGGTCGCGCAACCCCGCTCCGCTGATCGTCACCTCCGTGCTTGTCGTGAGCCCGGGACGCCGCGAGCGCATGCTGCGTCTCTCGACGCGGGTGCCGGGCGTGATGGGCGGGGGGCGAATGCGCGCCGAGGTCCTGCGCCGGGCGAACGCCGTGGTCGCCGGCACGGAGTACGAACGCAACCTCGCGACGGGCTCGTTCGGCGCCGACCCGCAGCGAACCGTGGTGATCGGCAACGGCGCCGAGCGAGTCGAGCCAGGCGCCTTGCCGGAGGGGGTGCCCGACTCCGGCTATGCGCTCCTACTGGGGTCGGTGTCGAGACGCAAGCGCCAGGCCTCGACGATGGAGGCGCTGGCCGCCGCCGCGCCTGTCGTGATCGCCGGCGCATTCGACGGCGACGCCGCGCAGGAGCGCGCGTGGGAGGCCGCGGTCCGCAAGGCCGGGGCGACCTGGCTGGGTCATGTAGGCGATGCCGCCGCGCTGGCGGCCCTGCAGCACCGCGCGGGCGCGCTCGTGCACCTGAGCGAAGCCGAGGTGGAGAGCCTCGCGGTGCTCGAGTGCCTGGCCCAGGGCACTCCCGCGGTGCTGAGCGACATCCCGAGCCACCGGGCGCTCGCACGACGCTATCCCGGGTTCATCGAGCTGGCCGGCGACACAGGGTCAGTACCCGCGGCGTTCGAGCGCATGCGCGCGAAACGGCTTTCCGAGCCGGCACAGGTGCCGAGCTGGGAGGACGTGGCGGCCGAGCTCGAGGCGCTCTACCGGCGAGTGCTGAGACACCCGAGGGGGCGCTAGAGTCAGCCGCCATGCCAGAGACCGGAACCGCCTCGGGCGTTCTCGCCACGCGCGAGCTCTACCTCGACCTCCTGAAGCGGGCGGTGAGCCACACGCTCTACAGCCGCACGGACGTCGGGCCAATGGTCGGACGCAACCAGATCACGCGCGCGCTGCTCCGCGAGGCCGATCGGCGGGGGCTGCTGCTGCTTCGCGCGGTCGAGGATCCCGAAGGCCAGCGCGAGGAGGGGCGCGACTGGCCCCTCTTCGGGCAGACCATGGTCGGCCTGAAGCGGCTCGACAACGTGCGGCTCTGCGTAGAGGACGTGATCGAGCGGGGCGTGCCGGGTGACCTGATCGAGACCGGCGTCTGGCGCGGGGGTGCGACGATCTTCATGCGCGGCATCCTCGAAGCGCACGGCGTCCGTGATCGCACCGTCTGGGTGGCCGACTCCTTCGAGGGGCTCCCCCGTGCGGACGTCGAGCGCTACCCGGCCGACGTCGGCGGAGCGCACTGGCATCTCGGGGACCCGCTCGCGATCTCGCTCGAGGAGGTGCAGGGCAACTTCGAGCGCTATGGGCTGCTGGACGACCAGGTGCGTTTCCTCAAGGGCTGGTTCAAGGACACGCTCCACACGGTGCACGAGCCGCAGTGGGCGGTGATGCGCCTCGACGGGGACATGTACGGGTCGACCATGGAAGCCCTCACGGCCCTGTATCCGAACCTCGCCCACGGCGGGTACGTAATCGTGGACGACTACTCGTCGGTCGAGGTCTGCCGCCGCGCCGTCGACGACTACCGCGAGGCCAACGGCATCGAGGACCCGATCCAGCAGATCGACTGGACCGGGGTGTACTGGCGGCGCTCCGCCTGAGCGAGCTCGGGCATGGGAGACGGCCAGCGAACCGTACGACTCCTGGGCGCGCTCCCCGTGAGCGGCGCCGAGCTGGAGCCCGGCCGTGACCTGCTGCTGCCAGACGACCCGGCAGCCGCGGACGCCCCGGCAGGCACGCTGCTGCACGACTGGTTGGATGCCGGGGCGCGTCGGCGGGCGCAGGAGGATGCCGATCGCGCCATGGCGGCTTGGCGCGCCCGCAGCGACAGCGCGCTCTCGCCCGAGGGCATCTGCCTGCCGGCCGTGTTTGCGGGTCACCTCCAGGTGGACGCCTTCCTGACGGTAACCCGCATTGCGGCCGCGATCCCGGCGTTCGTGGAAGCCGAGCGGCCGAGCCGGGTCGAGCTGCGCGGCCTCGACCCGGATCTGTCCGAGGGACTCGCTGCGGCGCTGGAGGGACTCGGCGTGAGCGCCCGCGTGAGCGCCTTCGGACCACCAGCGCGCTACCCGCTCGGCCTGGCGCGCTCAGCCCGGCGCAGCCGGCTGACACCGCTGCGCGAAACGCTCGGCGTGCCGGGTCGCCCGCGCGGCAAGGCGCTGATCCAGCCCTTCCGGAACCTGTCCGGCCTCTGGACGGCGCTGCCGGCGCGGGGCATCAATCCGGTCCTCGACCCCCTCCTGCCTCCCCCGCTGCCGCCGCGCGAGCTTGCCGTCCGGATCCGGCGCGGTGGGTTCATCGGCCATCCGGGCGCCGTCGCGCGCAGGCGGTCCCGAGCGGAGCTCCGGCGCACGCTGGCTGCCGTGGCCGAGCCGTCGGGGCAGTCCGACGATCCGCTGGCTGCGCTGGCGGAGCGGCGCGCGCTCGAGTTGCTGGGGCAGCTGGCGGGAGACACGATGGCGCTCGCCGGCGTCTTCCGCGCGGCCGTCGGGCGCGGCCTGCGTGCGGCGGTGGTGCCATCGGATACCGCGCCCTACGCCCGCACCTTCGCGGCCGCCACGCGCGAGCTCGGGGGCACCCTCGTGCGTGTGCAGCACGGCTTCTACGGCGATCTCTGGCGGGTCGACGGCGAACTCGTCCCATACGTGGACGGCCTCGAGGCGGAACGGGTGGCGGTGTGGACTCCTCGCGACGCCGTACGCCTGCAGGGCGTTGCCCGCGGCGAGATCTCCGTGACCGGCAATCCCGGGGCGGCCGAGTTGGTGACCACCGGGGGCGACGGGACCGCTGCCGTCGTCCTGCTGCAGAGCCCGTCCCTCACCACCCTGAGCTTCGACGTCCGGGCCTCGCGCCGCTACGTCACCGAGGCGCTCGCGGGGCTGGCCGCGGCGGGCTTCTCGGGCCCGGTTGTCTTGCGCCCTCACCCGCTTGACCCGACCGATTACGGACGGGTGGCCGCGCGCGCACCGGGAGCCTCGGTCACCTCGCGGGGCACCCTCGCGGCCACTCTCCAACGAGCCCGGCTCTGCATCGGGACGGTGTCCACCGGCACACTCGAAGCGGTGGCGTCCGGTGTGCCGACGGTCTTCCTCGACGTGACCGGCGCCGGGCTACCGTGGCCCTTTGACGGCTCCGGCGCACTGCCCCGGGCGACCGACAGGGCGTCGCTGGCCGAGACGCTTGCGAACATCGATGCCACGGTCGAGCGCTCGCGCGTTGCCGCGCGCGAGGCGCTCGGGGCGCGACCCGATGCCCTCGACCGAGTGGTCGACCTCGTGGCGGACGCGGTGCGCTAGCCATCCGGCCTCGCGGGAGCCGTGGGTCAAGCGGCGCGGGGGGCAGGCTCACTCAGCGGCCGGCGGGCGCCGGAACGGTCCCCGGGCCACATCGCGGACCAGCCGGCGCTCGTCGGGGTGCATCCACAGGACGAAGTAGGCCGCCCAGTACCCCGCCAGGCCGGCGAGGGCGACGGCCGCAAGGGGCAGCAGGTGCCCTAGGTCGAGTGTGAGCTCCGCCACTCCGAGCAGGACCGCCAGCACGATCCCCAGCGAGTACGCGGGTAGCCAGGATTCCCGTGCGAGCTCGCCCACACGAAGCGGCACGATCGAGAGCGCCAGCCGCAGCACGAGCGGATAGACGATGAGGTATGGGATCGTCGTGCCCAGCGTGACGCCGACGAGCCCCAGCCAAGGCGTGAGCGCGAGCGAGAGCACCAGGTTCATGAGCGCGACCGCCCACGCGTACTGGGCCACCTTGCGTGCCCGCCCGGCAGCCACCAGCAGCGGGCCGATCACACCGAGCGAGGCGCTCGCGAGCCAGTAGCTGACGAGGATGGCGAGCGCCGCGCCCCCCTCCCGGAACTCGTCACCGAGCCACACGGCCAGGATGTCCCCGCCAAGGACCATGGCGGTGACGGTCAGCGGCACGATCAGCGCGAGCGTGTAACGGGAGCCGCGCACGACCAGCTCCCGCAGGCGCCGATCGTCTCCCCCCGCCACGTAGCTCGAGGCGGTGGGCAGCACGGTCACGCTGAGCGCGCCGTTGACCGCGCGGATCAGGTTGTGCACGCGCACGGGCCCTTCGTACAGGCCGACGGTGGCGGCCGAGCGAAACAGGCCGAGGATCACGCGGTCGAGCGCGTAGATCACGACGGCGGCCAGCTCGGTTACGCCCAGATAGCCACCGAGCCGGAGCATCTCGTGCGCCTGCGCGCGGTCGATCCTTGCGGGGCTGAACGCGTAGGGAAGCCGGGTGATCTTCACCGCCATCAGACAGAGCGACCCGGCGAGCAACGGGATCGTGCCACTGGCGGCGATGACGACAGAGAGGGGGGCACCGGCAAGCACGAGGGCGAGAACCAGGCAGGCGTAGACGATCAGCCCGACGATCTCGAGCGCAGCCGTGCGTGTGAACAGCTGGCTGGCGCGCATGGCGTCGCGATATGCGGTGGCCGGGAAGCCGACAGCTGTCACCACCCCGATCAGGGCCGCTCCGATCAGGCCCTGCCGCTCGAGGCCGTGCCCGAGGTCGAGTCCCAGGGTGACCCCGCAGCCGATCAGCGCCACCAGCACCCCTGTGGCTGCGCCGGCGGCCAGGTAGAGCGCCACAGCGGTCGAGAACGCGCCAGCGCGATCCGCATCGCTCAGGGCGCCCGACATCGCCTTCAGCGCGGCGCCGGCGATGGCGTTCTGGATCACGAGCAGATACCCCGCCAGGGAGCTCAAGATCCCGTAGACGCCCAGCTCGGTCAGGGACAGCCGGCGCGCGAGGAGGGTGAGGATCAGAAGCATCGCGAGCAGGCCTGTGACCTGCGACATCTGCTGGACCAGCGACCCGGTCGCCAGCCGGCGCGCGTGGCCTTCAGGCAATGGCGCGCCGGGTGTCGGACCGGGGGTCACTGGGAAGGTACCTTCCACGATCTTGCCGACGCGCCCCTAAGATCGCGTGCGACGCCACCTCAACGGGCGAGAACGGCGAGCGGCTCTGGGCGGCAGCTCGACCCGCTCGTCACCTCGACCAACTCCGATACCGCGGCGAGCGCGGTGCCCTCTTCCGCCGCGATTACGGCGCTATCTATCTACTAGGAGCAGCTCCTCGGCGGCACCTTGCGGGAGAGGCTCGTGACCAGGATGTTCAAACTCGGCTCCGCTAGGCAGCGCGCTCGAAGCGGTAGGCCGCGTAGTACGCGAGGGCGTCGTCGGCGACCAGCGGGTGATGGGACAGGCTCGTCAAGGACACCAGCTCCATGCCCCGGCGTCCCAGCTCACTCCGCAGGTCGTGGGGAAACTGTCGGGAGCCGGTGGGCGAGCGTTCAGGGCGCGGCTCGATCGCCAGCACCGTGCCCCCCAGGCGGGCGATGTCATCGAAGACCTCCACGCTGTCCGGATGGATGTGCTCGAGCACGGCCATCGTGAACACCACGTCGTAGCTCTCGCTCAGCCGCGGCATAACCTCCTCCACGGCCCCGAGATGAACCTTCGAGTCCGCAAGCTGGGGGTAGGAGGCCCGCAGCAGGTCGACCGCGTGCGGACTTATTTCGATGCCCTCGAGCCGGGAGTAGCCCTGGTCGGCCAGGTGGGCCAGGTTCCTTCCGACATTGCAGCCGATCTCCAGGATCCGGGCATGCTTCGGGATGTCGGCCAGGAGCTCGGCGAGCAGCTCGCTCCGCCATGTGGGGCCCAGGTAGCCCTCCGGCACGTTGCCGTCGGGCTCGCGCTGTTGCCAGAACTCGAGCAGCTGATCCCGCTCCATGATGTTGGAGTGCGCGATTCGCCGCCGGCGCGACTCGAGGAGAGCGCGGGTCGGTGGGAACGCGAAGCCAACCCGGCTGACCAGCTCCTTGAACCCAGTCACGCGGGCAGGCCTACGGGCTTGCGCCAGTAGTGGTCGGTGTGGTCCACCCGCTGAATGGTAGGCGTGGCCGCGCGGCCACCAGCGTCGACCTGATCGTGCACGACGTCGCCCTGAAGCAGGTTCCCGCCGCCGAGTCCAACCCGTTCGAGGCGGTGAAGACCAAACGCTGCCGTGCGCGGGCCCGCGTCGGCGCGGCCGCGTGGCGATCAGCCCGCCGAAGGGCGCTCGAAGAGCCAGTAGGTGGCGTCGTCGAAGGCGGTCCGGCGGCCACCCTCGGGAGCCGGCAGGAAGCCCTGCTCGAGCAGTCGCAGCTCGGGATGCAGCTCGGTGTAGAGCCCGCCGTAGTCGCGCCGGTAGAGGGCTCCGCGCTCGCCGCGGTAGGGCACCTCCTCCTCGCCATCGGCGTGGTACTCCACGCACAGGACGAACCGGTCCGCGCAGCGCACCACCTCGGCCATCACGGCCGGGAGGTCCTCCGGTGACTGGTGGATCAGCACGCCCATCGTGAACGTCAGGCCGAAGGCACGGTCCGGGAATGGCAGCTCGAGCGCGCGCGCGTGCACGGCTCTAACGCCCGGGATACGGCGGCGCAGCTTTGCCAACGCCTTCTCGTTGATGTCGATGCCAACGACCGCCTCCGGGCCCAGGATCGGCGCAACCCACTGGAGGTTGGCGCCGATGTTGCAGCCTACCTCGAGCGCGCTCGCAGGCTCCAGGCGCCGCAGCAGGTCGCTCCACCAACCCTCACGGAGCGCGCCGGCGGCGGCGTTGCGGTCCACGTACTCGTCGCCGAACTCGCCCGCCCAGAGGCGCTCGAGCCGCTTCCCATGCTCGCCCGTCCGAGGTGCCATGGCCGGCAATCTTAGAGCGCGGCGGCAGTGACCCGCCCCCCTTCGCCTGACAGGGGATGCGACGTGACCGCGGACGCGTGGGGCTGGACGAGCTGCTCGCCGCCACGAGCCGCCTCGCTTGACCGGGTGCCAGCAGGCGAGGGCCTTGCTGAGTGGGCGCGCGCTTTCCCGAGCACATGCGGCTCGTGGGCGAGGCGGCGGAGATCGCCACCCAGCTCGATCTGCTGAGCGCGCGGCCGGCCCCCCGCCCGCCGATGTGCCTACCTGGGACGACGTGGCGCGGGAGCTCGAGGCGGTCTACGCGGGGGTGCTCGGGTGACCGGCGCGGCTGCAGACGCGGTCTGACGAGTCACGACGGGGCGTGCTCAAAGGGCCTGGAGTCCTTCTCACTTTCGAAGCCAGCAACGTGACCCTCGCCGTCGAGTCGCTCGAAAGTGAAGCGCACGACGTAGCGGCCCGGGTCGATCGGATTGGGAACCCACGCGGGCACCCTGGCTTCCTGATCGAGGGAGGAGGTGGTGAAGTCCGACACGATTTGGTCGTAGTCGGCGCCGGGCACCGGGTCGCCGTCTTCGACTCGCAGCCTGAAGCGCAGGCGCAGTCTCCTGCCGACGGGACCCTCGGCGCGGACGTCGAGCAGGAACGAGTAACCCCGCCGGCGCAGCTCGGCCGGCTTGTAGGAGCGCTTCTTCTTGCGGCTCTGGTTCTTGCGCAGGTAGTCGCCGAGTGGCTCGGCGCTGTGGGCTTGGCGCTCGCGCGGCGAGGGCTACCCCTCGGCGAGCCCGAGACGGCCGCGCACCTCGGCGAGCACCTCTTGAAACCTGCGCTCCTGTTGTTCACGGGCCTCCTGGGCGAGCCGGCGTTGCTCGTCGCGAGCCTCCTCGACGGCGCGCTGAACGGCGTCGCGGTCGACTTCGAGCCGGTCCAGAACGCGCGCGAGGAGGCCATCCTCGATGCAGGCGAGCGCGAGGAGCAGGTCGCCCGCATCGGGGGCACGTTCCAGCTGTTCCTCGATCTCGCGCGCGAGGGTCTCGATCAACGGGGCGGCTCCCGCGATTAAGCTCTCCGGGAAGCCGTCCTCCGGCTTGCGCCCGAATTCCGCCGACGCGGACGCGGCTGCTTGCGGTGCCCAACGATGTCCCTCCGGGCCGGACAGCAAACGGACGACCTCCTTCCGGATCGTCTCCCCGTCGGCGTCGAAGGCGAGCAGGATCTGCACGGCGG
>Ga0136622_10000525_pt1 | contig 15716 bp, 9 predicted proteins | sample AntDrymUQ4482106_2_FD_104803 | JGI IMG/M metagenome (GOLD analysis project Ga0136622, IMG submission 104803) | Polar desert sand microbial communities from Dry Valleys, Antarctica - metaG UQ448 (21.06) | ecosystem: Environmental > Terrestrial > Soil > Desert | place: Antarctica: Dry Valley...
AACCTCACCGGCCAGGTGAGGAACATCGCCGAGGTGACCACCGCGGTGGCCAACGGCGACCTCAGCAAGAAGATCTCCGCCGATGTCAAGGGCGAGTTCATCGAGCTCAAGAACACCGTCAACGCGATGGTCGACCAGCTCAACCGCTTCGCCTCCGAGGTCACCCGCGTGGCGCGGGAGGTCGGCGTCGAGGGCAAGCTCGGCGGCCAGGCGCAGTCGGCGGAGGTCGCCGGCGTCTGGAAGGACCTGACCGACAACGTCAACCAGCTCGCGGCGAACCTCACCAACCAGGTGCGGGCGATCGCGGACGTGGCGACGGCGGTGACCGAGGGCGACCTCACGCGGCAGGTCGGCGTCGAGGCCAGCGGCGAGGTCGCGGTGCTCAAGGACAAGCTCAACGAGATGATCCGCAACCTGCGCGAGACGACGCGCCAGAACACCGAGCAGGACTGGCTCAAGACGAACCTCGAGCGCTTCACGCGCATGCTCCAGGGCCAGCGCGACCTCGCCACGGTGTCGAACCTGATCCTGTCGGAGCTGGCGCCGCTGGTGTCGGCGCAGCACGGCGTCTTCTACACGCTCGCGAGCCTCGACGAGGGCGGCGAGCAGGTGCTGCGCTACCAGGCCGGATACGGCTACAAGGAGCGCAAGCACCTCGCGAACCACTTCCGGCTCGGCGAGGGGCTCGTGGGCCAGTGCGCGCTGGAGAAGGAGCGCATCCTCCTGACCGACGTCCCGAGCGACTACGTGCGGATCAACTCCGGGCTGGGGGAGTCCACGCCGCTCAACATCATCGTGCTGCCGATCCTCTTCGAGGGCCACGTTCGCGCCGTCGTCGAGCTGGCCTCCTTCAGCCACTTCAGCGTCACCCACCAGGCGTTCCTGGACCAGCTGACCGAGAGCATCGGCCTCGTGCTGAACACGATCGAGACGAACACGCTGACCGAGAACCTGCTCAAGCAGGCCCAGTCCCAAGCGCAAGAGTTGCAGTCGCGCCAGGAAGAGCTACGCAGCTCCAACGAGGACCTCGGCAAGCAGGCGGCACGGCTCGCGGAGCAGAACAGCGAGGTCGAGCGCAAGAACCAGGAGGTGGAGAGCGCCAAGCGCCTGGTCGAGGAGAAGGCGGAGCAGCTGGCCGTCTCGTCGAAGTTCAAGTCCGAGTTCTTCTCGAACATGTCCCACGAGCTGCGCACGCCGCTCAACAGCCTGCTGATCCTGGCGGGCGAGCTGAAGGACAACCCGGAGAAGAACCTGACCGACACGCAGGTCCAGTACGCCACCGTCATCCAGTCCTCGGGCACCGACCTGCTGCGGTTGCTCAACGACATCCTCGACCTCGCCAAGGTCGAGTCGGGTACCGTGTCGCTCGATATCACGCAGCTACCGCTTGCGGACCTCAAGGACTCGCTCGAGGCCGATTTCGCCCCCGTCGCGGCCAAGGCGGGGGTGCTCTTCTCCATCGAGCTGGAGCCCGGGCTCGCGCCCGAGTTCGCCACCGACGCCGGGCGGCTGCGCCAGGTGCTCAAGAACCTGCTCTCGAACGCGTTCAAGTTCACCGAGCAGGGCGAGGTCTACGTGCGCATCGGCCGCGCCGAGGGCGGCTGGAGCCCGACGAACAGCAGCCTCGCCGGAGCGGAGGCGGTCACCGCATTCGCCGTCAGCGACACCGGGATCGGCATCGGGGCCGACACGCAGGAGCTGATCTTCGAGGCGTTCGCGCAGGCCGACGGCACGACCGCTCGCCAGTACGGAGGCACGGGGCTGGGACTGTCGATCAGCCGCGAGCTGGTGCGACTGCTCGGCGGCGAGATCACCCTGACCAGCGCACTCGGCGAGGGCAGCACCTTCACCGTCTACCTGCCCACCGCCCCGGATTACGACGTCGGCACGGCGACCGTCCTGGAGGCGCCACCCGCGAGGGCGGCGAGGACGGAGTTGGCGGCTCCCCCGCTGGGCGACGCAGCGCAGCTGGAGGGGATGACCGCGCTGGTGATCGACGACGACTTCCGCAACATCTTCGCGATGACCACGCTGCTCGAGCGCGGCAAGCTCGCGGTGCTGTCGGCCGAAAGCGGCGAGGAGGGCATCGAGATCCTCAAGCGGACGCCCGACGTCGACTTCGTGGTCGTGGACATCATGATGCCGGTCATGGACGGCTACGCCACGATGCGCGCGATGCGCAAGATCCGCCGGCGCGAGAGCCTGCCGATCATCGCCGTCACGGCCAAGATCGGGTCCGGGGAGCGCCAGCGCTGCATCGAGGCGGGCGCCACCGGCTACGTCCCCAAGCCCGTCGAGAACGGCCCGAACTTCCTCGGCGTGCTGGCGGGGTGCCTGCCGGAGCCCGCACCTGCCGGCGGATCGCCCGCCGCGCTGCGCTGATGACCGACAAGCGCTCCTCCGAAGCCGCAGGCGCGCGTCCACCGGGCGCGCCAGTCCTCGTGGTGGACGACAACGCGTCCAAGCGCCTCGCGGTGCTGGCGATGCTCGGCCCGGTGGGCCATGAACTGGTCGAGGCGGACTCGGGACGCGCCGCGCTGCGCGCGGTGATGGAGCGCAACTTCGCCGTGATCCTGATGGACGTGCGGATGCCGACGATGGACGGGTACGAGACGGCCAAGCTGATCCGCCAGCGCGCTCAGTCCGAGCACACGCCGATCATCTTCTTCACGGCCTACGGGCAGGACGAGACCGAGACGCTGACGGCGTATGCCAGCGGCGCCGTCGACTTCATCTTCACCCCCGTCCGTCCCGACGTCCTGCGCGCCAAGGTCGGGGCGTTCGTGAAGCTCTACGAGCAGGCGGGGGAGCTGCAGCACTCGCTCGAGTCGATCACGAGCCTGAACGCCGCGCTGCGCGAGAGCGAGGTGCGGGCGCGGGCCGTCGTGCAGAACGTGGCCGACGGCATCGTGACAGCTGGCACAGGCGGCCGAATCGAGTCGTTCAACCGATCCGCGCGACGCCTGTTCGGCTTCACGGAAGAGGAGGTGATCGGGCAGCCGCTGCGGCTGATCATCGCGCAGACGCATCACGCCGACCTGCCCGATCCCGCATGGGTCGGCTGGAGCCTGCTCGCCGGAGAGGACATCCCGCCTGAGCCGACCGAGACGGTGGGCAGCCGCAAGGACGGCTCGAGCTTCCCGATCGAGATGAGCATGAGCCGGGTGGAGATCGGCGGGCGGACGATCACGATCGCCTGCATCCGCGATATCTCTGGCCGCAAGGCCTACACCGAGGCACTCGAGCACCGGACGCTCCACGACGAGCTCACAGGATTGCCGAACCGCACACTGTTCGTGGATCGCGTGGACCAGGCGATCGCCTTCGCGGACCGCGCCGACGAGCCGCGTGGCGTGCTCGTGGTCGACCTGGACGAGTTCCGCGAGCTCAACGAGACGCGCGGCCGCGAACACGGCGACATGCTCTTGCAGGCCGTCGCCGCGCGGCTTTGCGGCGCGCTGCGCGACTCGGACACGGTGGCCCGACTGGGCGGCGGCGAGTTCGCGATCCTCCCGTCGGGCGAGACCGACGTCGAGGCCGCCGCCGCGATCGCCTGGAAGGTCCGCGAATCGTTCGACGAGCCGTTCATGATCGGCGACGAGGTCGTGCAGGCGCAGGTGAACGTCGGCATCGCGTTCTTCCCCCAGCACGGGCGCGAAAGCGCCGACCTGCTGCGCCGGGCAGACCACGCGATGCACGAGGCCAAGCGGTCCGGCAGCGGGCTCGCCGTCTTCGTCGCCGAGCCGGAGGATCGCACGGCCCGCCGGCTGACGCTCCTGAGCGAGTTGCGCGACGGCATCCCGCGCGGAGAGCTAGTCCTGCACTTCCAGCCCAAGGTCGACCTTGCGACACGCCAGACCACCGGGGTCGAGGCGCTGGTCCGCTGGCAGCACCCCACTGCCGGGCTGCTGATGCCCGCACAGTTCATGCCCGAGGCGGAGCGCAGCGAGCTGATCGAGCCGTTGACGCGCTGGGTGCTCGACGCGGCGCTCCAGCAGCAGCACCTCTGGCGCGACGCCGGCCGCGACCTGACCATGGCGGTCAACATCTCGGCCCGCAGCCTCACGCGCGGAAGCGATCTACCGGAGGTCGTGGCCGAGCTGACCGACAATTGGGACGTCGCTCCCGGGATGCTGATCCTGGAGCTCACCGAGAGCGCGCTGATCGACGACGATGCGCCGGTCGTGCTGGATCGGCTGCACGCGATGGGCGAGCGGCTGGCGATCGACGATTTCGGCACCGGGCACTCTTCGCTCGTGTACCTACAGCGGCTCCCGATCGATCAGATCAAGGTCGACCGCTCGTTCGTCATGAACCTCGCCAGCAGCCCGAGCGATGCGGTGATCGTGCGCTCGACGATCGACCTCGCCCACAACCTCGGCGTGACGGTCGTGGCCGAGGGCGTCGAGGACTACCTCGCCCTGGACCTGCTGATCGAGTACGGGTGCGAGAGCGCGCAGGGCTACTTCTTCACCCGCCCCCGCTCTGCCGACGACCTCACCGCATGGCTGACGGAGTCGCCGTTCGGCGCGCCCGCCGTGGTGCGACCCTAGCCCCGCCGGCCCCAGCCTGCGGTCAACGGCTTGGCCAACCGCGCGCCCGCGATCCCGTCGGGCGCCGCGAGCGCCTCCAGCGCAGACCCCGTGTCGGGCAGCGCGTAGACGACGCCGTCGTGGGCCAGCATCAGGAAGCGGTCCAGCCGGCGCAGGAACGCGCGATCGTGCGAGACCGCGACGACGGTGCCGACGAACGAGTCCAGCGCGGCCTCCAGCGCTTCAGAGGAGTCGATGTCGAGGTTGTCGGTCGGCTCGTCGAGCAGCAGCAGATTGTGCCCCTCGAGTTCGAGGCAGAGGATCTCCAGGCGCGCCTTCTGGCCGCCGGAGAGCGTGTCGGTCGAGCGGTTCGAGGCTTCCTGCAAGCGGTAGCGGGCGAGCGCGCGCATCGAAGGCTCGAGCGCGCCGAGCCGCTCCTGCACGACGTCGAGCACGACGCGGCCCGTGAGGTCCGCGCGCGAGTTGAGCTGCGTGAACAGGCCCGCCGAGACGCGGTTGCCGATCCGCAGCTCACCTTCGTGCGGGATCTCCTCGCCGGCGAGCAGGCGGATCAGGTGGGTCTTGCCAGAGCCGTTTGGGCCGATCAGCCCGACCCGCTCGCCGAAGTGGATCTCGTCCTCGAACGGGCGCACGAGCCCCTCGATCGCCACGTCGCGCAGCCGTACGACGATGCGCGCCGAGTCGCCGCCGGGGATCCGCACCTGGATCTGCTGGTCTACGACCGGCGCCGGCGGCGGGCCTGCGTCCACGAACCGCTTCCAGCGCGTCTCCGCGGCATCTGCGCGCTTGGCGTTCGCGTCGCTGATCGCCGCGCGCTGCTTCATGATCTTGTAGTAGTGGAAGAGGCGTCGCTCCTCGCGCTTCCACCGCTCCAGCCGGTCGCCGAGCAGCTGCTGACGACGCTCGCGCGCCTCCGGATAGGTGCGATAGGAGCCGCCGTGGGTCCAGGTGCCGCTCGCCTCGAGCGTCAGGATCGAGTCGGTCGCCGCGCCGAGCAGGTCGCGGTCGTGGCTGATCATCACGATCGTCTTCTTCGAGGCCGTGATGCGCCGCTCGAGCGCCAGCTTCGCGGGCACGTCGAGGAAGTTGTCGGGCTCGTCGAGCAACAGCACCGGCGCCCCTCCCGAGAACAGCACCTCGAGCACGAGCTGCTTGCGCTCGCCACCGGACAGCTCCGTGGTCAGGCGCGGCCCGACCTCGTCGAGCCCTGCGCGCACGATCCGGCGGCAGGCAGCGTCCCAGTGCCCCTCGAGCTCGTAGCCGCCGAGCTCGGACCACTCGCCGATCGCCTCACCCAGGCGCATGCCGGCGCCGGCCGGGTCGGCGCCGCCCGCCAGCTCGCGATCGGCCGCGATCATCTGCTCGCCCGCCTTGCGCAGGCGCGGCGGAGCGGGCTCCAGCAGCAGCTCGCGCACGGTGCGGCCGCTCTCGATCCCGACGCCGACGTCCTGGGCCATGTACGCGAACGGGCCGATGTCGACGTCGCCGTCATCCGCGGGCAGCAGGCCGGCGAGCACGCGGAACAGGGTCGACTTGCCGACTCCGTTGGCGCCCACAAGCCCGACATGCTGGCCGGGCGAGATGCGGAACGAGACCTCCGAGAACAGCAGGTCGCCGCCGGGGTGTGCGTAGGCCAGGTTCGACACCACGACGTGCGACATCGGCCTAGGCTATGCGATCCTCAGCGGTGTGACGTCGAACACCGCCCAGCCGTCGCGTACCGACTCGCCCGTCGTCCGCGGCCTGATCCTCGTCGCCGCGATGGCCTTGCTGATGTGGGTCGTGGAGGGCGCCGACCAGGTCGCCGACGGCCGCCTGGACCGCAACGGCATCGAGCCGCGCGCGCTCGACGGTCTCGACGGCGTCGTCTGGGCGCCGTTCCTGCACGGCGGGTTCGACCACCTGATCGGCAACACGATCCCGTTCCTGCTGCTCGGCTTCACGATCGCGCTCGGCGGGCTGGCGCGCGTCGCCGTTGTGACGGCCGTCGTCGCGCTCGTGGGCGGGCTGGGAACGTGGCTGGTGGCGCCGGCCAACACGGTGCACATCGGCGCGAGCGGGATCGTCTTCGGCTACGCGGGCTATCTCGTCGCGCGCGGCGTCTTCAGCCGCAGCATCGGGCAGATCGCGCTCGGCGTCGTCGTGCTGGCCGTCTGGGGGACCACGCTGCTGCGCGGCCTCGTGCCCGAGACCGGCATCTCCTGGCAAGGGCATCTGTTCGGCGCCGTCGGCGGCGTGATCGCCGCGCGCCTGCTCCATCGCCACGCGCTGCGCGTCTCCGGGTCGCCGTCCGGCCGTCCGCTCACGGAGATGTCGCGGAGCTGAGCCCGGCCGGTTTCCCGCTCGGGGCGGCGGTCACGCTTGCACAGCTCGAGGCCGACCCGCACCCGGTGCTCGCCCGCTTGCGCGAGCAGGAACCGGTCTCCTGGCTGCCGGCGCTCGACGGCTGGCTGGTGACGCGCCGCGACCTCGCGATGGGGGTGATGCGCGACCCGGAGACCTTCACCGTCGAGGACCCGCGCTTCTCGACCGGGCAGGTGGTGGGACCGAGCATGCTGACGCTCGAGAGCGCAGCGCACAGCCGCCACCGCGACCCGTTCGCGCGACCGTTCCGGCTCGATGCGGTGCGCGAGCGCTTCGCTGCGCCGGTCGCCGCGGAGACGGACCGGCTGATCGACGCGCTCGTGCAGGCCGGCAGCTCCGAGCTGCGACGCGATCTCGCCGGCCCGCTCGCGACCGCCGCGGTCACGCACGCGCTTGGGCTCACGGATGCCGGGACCGATGAGGTGCTCGGCTGGTACGAGTCGATCGTCGCCTCAGTGACCGAGATCACAGCCGGGCGCCCGCCGACGGAGGCGGGACGGCGCGGGTTCGACAGCCTGCGCGCCGCGATCGAGCCCGCGATGGACCGCGCCCCGGAAACGTCGCTCGTGGCGGCCGCGGCCGGTCACGCGGGCGGTCTTGAGCGCGCCGAGGTCGTCTCCAACGCCGCGGTGCTGCTGTTCGGCGGCATCGAGACGACCGAGGGGATGATCGCCAACGTGATCGCGCACCTGCTCTCGCACCCCGAGCAGCTCGCCGATGTACGCGCCGATCCGGAGCTGCTCGCGAACGCGATCGAGGAGTCGCTGCGCCTGGAGCCCGCCGCGGCGGTGATCGACCGCTATGCGACGCGCGGCACCGAGCTCGCGGGGGCGTCGATCGGCGAGCGCGAGCTCGTCGTCGTGTCGATCGCCGGCGCCAACCGCGACCCGGCGGTCTTCCCAGAGCCTGACCGCTTCGACGTGCGTCGCGCGAACGCGAAGCTGCACGCGGCGTTCGCGCACGGGCCGCACGTCTGCATCGGTATGCACCTGGCGCGGCTGGAGGCGAATACGGCGGTCGCGCGGTTGCTCGAGCGCCTACCGGGGTTGGAGCTCGAGCCGGGCTCCTCGCCGGCGGCGCGGGGGCTCGTGTTCCGCAAGCCCGACGCGGTGCGCGTGCGCTGGACCTGAAAGGGGACAGTCCCCCTCTAGGTCTAGGAGCTGAACCTAAGAGGGCACTGTTCCTCTAGGTCCCTTGCTTGCGGCGCGACGTTACGGCGCCGCTGAGATCGCCTCGACGAGGTCGCCGACGCGCTCCTCGTCCAGGTTCGTCGCGACGTCCGCCTGGCTGATGATGCCGACGAGCCGCTTGCCGTCGATCACGGGCAGGCGGCGCACCTTGTGCTCGATCATCGTGCGCAGCGTCTGCTCGATCGAGTCGTCAGCGCCGATCGTGATCGTCTTGCCGTCTCCGGCGCCGACCTCGCCGGCCTTGGTGGACGCGGGGTCCTTGCCCTGCGCGAGCACCTTCACGACGATGTCGCGGTCGGTGATCATGCCCTTGAGGCGGTCGTCCTCGCCGCAGATCGGCATCGCCCCCACGTCGAGTTCCGCGAGCCGCTTCGCGGCGTCGAGCACGCTGTCGTTCTCGCCGATGCACGTGCAGTCATCGGACATTATGTCGCGGGCCTTCTTGTCCGCCATCGTCTAGCTCCCTTGATCAAATTGGACAGGTGAGTCTCGCGACGACTATCCCCCCAACGCCTCAGGTGCTAACGGCCGCCTGCGGCTAAGGCTTGACCGCGCGCACCTGGAAGATCGAGAGGAAGCCGCTCTCGAAGCCGCGCCGCGAGGCGCGCAGGTAGACCTGCCAGACGCGCATGCGCTCGGAACCGGCGAGCCTCAGCGCCTCGGCGTGGTTCGCCTCGAGCCGGCGCGTCCACTCGCCCAGCGTGCGCGCGTAGTCGCGCCGGAAGCCTTCGGCGCCGAGCGTCTCAAAGCCGGCGCGCTCGAGTGCGAGCTGCGTGCGTGAGAGCTGCAGCGGCGCGGCATCCGGGAAGACGTAGCGCTCGGAGAAGGGCCCCGCCTCCGGCTCGCCGTGGCGCAATCGCGCGATGCCATGGTTGAGCAGCCGGCCACCGGGTTCGAGCAGGCTCGCAAGCGTGCGCGCGTAGGAATCGATGTTGACCTCGCCGACGTGCTCGACCATGCCGATCGAGGCGATCGCGTCAAAGCGCTCCCCGTGCAGGTCGCGGTAGTCCATCACGCGGATCTCGACGCGGTCCGCCACCCCCGCGTCGCGTGCGCGCTGCCGGGCGCGCTCGGCCTGGGGCTCGGACAAGGTGATCCCGGTCACGTGCACGCCGTGGCGCTGCGCGGCGTGCAGGGCGAACGCCCCCCAGCCGCAGCCCACGTCGAGCACCCGCTCCCCCTCGGTGAGCAGGAGCTTGGAGCAGACGAGCTCGAGCTTGGCCTCCTGCGCCTCCTCCAGCGTCGCGGCGCCGCGCGACCAGACCGCGCACGAGTACGTCAGCGACGGGCCGAGGAAGAGCTCGAAGAAGTCGTTGGAGACGTCGTAGTGGTGGGTGACCGCGCGCTTGTCGCGCGCGATCGAGTGACGCCGGCCCTGCGGGCGCAGCTCGACGGCCGGCGTCTTCGGCACGCGCTTGAGCGCCCCGGCGCGCACCGCAGCGGCGGCCAGGCGGGCCTTGGCGCGCGCGTCGAGCGGCGGCGGCTCGAAGCGGTCGAGCAGTGCGAGCACCTTGTCCACGTCGTCGACGTCGACCGCGCCGGCCACATACGCGCGCCCGAGCCCGAGCTGGCCCGGGGCCCGCAGCATGTGCCCGAGGGCCACCGGCGAGCGGACGGAGAACACCGGGCCGTCCGCGTCGGTGGGCGGCAGCTCGGTCCCGTCCCACAGCGCGACGCGGAAGGGGCGCTCGGGCAGGGCCTCGGCGAGCGCTTCACGCAGCGGCGCGGTGCTCACGCGGCCTCCGCAAGCGGTTCACGCGGCGGCGCCGTGCTCACGCAGTCTCCGTGAGCTTCTTCTCCTGGCGCTCACGTGGGATCCGCACGACGTCCCAGACGAGGCCGAGCTTCTCGAGCACCCAGATCACGTAGGCCGACGGGTCGAACTCCCAGCGGCGCATGCCGTGCTCGGCCGAGGTCGGAAAGGCGTGATGGTTGTTGTGCCAGGCCTCGCCGAACGTGAAGATCGACAGCCAGGCCAGGTTGCGCGACTCGTCCTTGGTGCCGAAGCGGCGGCGCCCGAAGAAGTGGCAGAGCGAGTTGATCGCGTAGGTCGAGTGATGCAGCACGAGCACGCGCACCGCACCGCCCCAGAGCAGGCCGGTCAAGCCGTCGCGCAGCGTGCCGCCGAAAGCCCAGCCGAGGAAGAAGGGAGCGATCAGGCCGGCTGCGACCAAGGGCACGAAGCTGCGGTCGATCCTGCTGACGACCGGGTCGGCGAGCAGGTCGGGCGCGTAGCGCGTGCGGCGGCCACGGGTGCCGTGGGAGAAGAGCCAGCCGACGTGCGCGTGCGCCAGCCCGCGCAACGCTCCCGTCCAGCCCGAGCCGTGATCGACGTGGGGACTGTGCGGATCGCCGGGGCGATCCGAGAACGCATGGTGCTTGCGGTGGTCGGCGACCCACGAGATGACCGGGCCCTCGATCGCCGCCGAGCCCAGCGCGGTGAAGATCCCGCGCACGAGCGGCGAGGTCTTGAAAGCCCTGTGGGTGAGCATCCGGTGAAAGCCGACGGTGATGCCGAGACCCGTCAGCACGTACATGATCAGGAAGACGAAGATGTCGTTCCAGCCCAGCCACTGGCCCCAGACCTGCCAGCCGACGATCACCAGGCACAGCACCGGCAGGACCGTCACCGCGCCGGTGATGATCCGGTCACGTGTCTCGTTCTCGCATGGCTCGACATCGTCGATGCCCGGAGCTTCTCTATCCACGACAGTTGTCATCTCGGCCCGGCACGGTAGCGCGACGACTCGGGCGGCGCGCTAAGCTTGATGTCCGGATGGCGACCTGCCATCCGTGAGGTTCTTGTCCTTGAAGGCGCTCCGAATGCGCGGTTGGGGTCAGTCGAATCTCCCCACTGCAGAACGCGGCCTCCCCTGGTAGCGCCGCGAGAAGGAGCTCCTCCGATGTCATCCACATTCGCCGATCTCGGCGTATCCAAGGCTGTGGCCGGTGCGCTGGCCAAGCGCGGAATCGAGACGCCGTTCGCGGTCCAGTCGATGGTCGTGCCCGACGTGCTCGAAGGGCACGACGTGCTCGTCAAGTCGCCGACCGGATCGGGCAAGACGTTCGCCTTCGGCGTTCCGATGGCCGACCTGATCGACCCCGAGGGCGCCTGGCCCTCGGCCCTGGTGCTCGCCCCGACGCGTGAGCTCGCCGCTCAGATCGTCGACGAGCTGGCCGGCGTCATGCACGCCCGCGGGCTCAAGATCACCGCCGTCTACGGCGGCGTCGGGATCCACAACCAGGCCAAGCAGGCGGGCCGCTCGCACGTGCTGGTCGCGACGCCCGGCCGGCTGCTCGATTTGATCGAGCGCGGTGCCGTGCGGCTCGACCAGATCGAGTTCCTCGTCTTGGACGAGGCCGATCGGATGCTCGACATGGGCTTCAAGCCGGTCGTCGACCGGATCGTGAAGATGACGCCCGAGGACCGCCAGACGCTGCTGTTCTCCGCGACGCTCGAGGGCGAGGTCGGCCGCATCGCCGCCGCCTACACCGACCGGCCGCGCCGGCACGAGCACCAGCCCAGCCTCGAGAACATCGGGCACATGGAGCACCGCTTCCGCCGCGTCGCGCACGAGGCCAAGGTCTCGGCGCTGGTGCACGAGCTGGGCGACCCCAAGCGCGGCCTCACGCTCGTCTTCGTGCGCACCAAGCGCGGCGCCGACCGGCTGGTCAAGCGCCTCGGCTCGCACGATGTGCGCGCGATCGCGATGCACGGCGACAAGTCGCAGTCCCAACGCGAGAAGGCGCTCGCGCGCTTCGAGTCCGGGCACGTCACCACGCTCGTGGCGACCGATGTCGCCGCGCGCGGAATCGACGTCGCCGGCATCACGCACGTGATCAACTACGACGCCCCGGAGGCGCGCGAGGACTACGTCCACCGCACCGGCCGGACCGCGCGCGCCGGCGCGCGCGGCGTGGGCATCACGTTCGTGCTCGACGACCAGGCGCGCGACGTCGCGAAGCTCGCGGGCGAGCTCGGGCTCGAGCACGGGCTCGGCGTCGAGGTCCGGCCGCCGGCGCGTCGCAACGGTGGCGGGCGGCCGGCAGCGGGGGCGACTGCGAAGTCGTACCGGCCGCGTGGGCGGTCGCGCGGGGGCCGGTAGAGCGTCGCGGGCTTGGCGGGCACAGCGAACGTCAACTTCAGCACTAAGGGGAAGGGTCCGGGTGCGGCGGCGGTCAACGCAGGTCGCCTCCTCGCGTGACGAGCCCGACCGGCGTTGACGGCGGTGGGCGCAGTCTACGCCGGTCGCCTCCTCGCGTAAGGCGCAGGACCGGCGTTGACGTTGACGCCGCCCTCGGTCGGGCCTCGTTCCATGCCGCCGTTCGACGGCGCTGGTCAGCCGATCTCGCCGGTCTGTGGCCGGCCTCCGCGCGGATGCGCGACTCGACGTAAGTTCTGCCCGATCGCCGGCGCGCGCGGCTACCGTGGCTCCATGGGCCTCCGCCTCCTCGCAGCCGCAACGCTGCTAGTGCTCGCCTTGACCGTCGCGCCCGCAGCCGGCAAGCCGAGTGCCGCGAAGCGGCTGAAGCGCTTCAGCTCCTGCGAGGCGCTGGTCGGGTACGCCGCGCGGCATGTGCCGCGCGCGCCGGTCCGCCGTGAGCTGCCGTCGTTCACGGGCGGGCCAGAGCCGATGTCGACCGCACCCGCAGAAGGCGACGCGGGCGCCGGCGACGACTCGTCGGAGACCAACGTCCAAGAGGCCGGCGTGGACGAGCCCGACATCGTCAAGACCGACGGGACGACGATCTTCACGCTTGCGAACGGAGCGCTGCACGCTGTCAGCGCACGCTCGTCAGCGCCCCAGCTGCTCGGCACGCTGGAGCTCGACCAGGGCTGGGGCGCGTCGCTGCTGCTGCGCAACGGCCGCGCACTCGTGCTCGGCAGCGGACCGCGCGGCGCGCGGATGACCGAGCTCGACGTCTCCGACCCGGCGAACATGCGCGTGCTGCGCAGCCAGGACGTCGACGGCGGGATCGTCGACGCGCGGCTCACCGGCCGCACGGCACGTGTGGTCGTGGCCTCTTATCCCGAAGCGCTCTCGGGAGCCCGCGGGCTGCGCAAGCGCGCTTCCGGATGGCTGCCGTCGTCGACGGTCAAGCGCGCGCGCCCGGGGACGTCGTTCACGGAGCGCGCCGTACGCTGCCGCGCTGTCCGCCGCCCGGCGCTCTTCTCCGGCGCCGGCCTGCTGACCGTCTACACCGTCGACCTCGCGGCCGGCCTGCCCGCCGTCGACGCCGACGCGGTCTTCACGAGCGCCGATACCGTCTATGCCTCGCCGGACGCCCTCTACGTGGCGACGCAGCGCTACGACAAGGACGGCACGTTCGGCGCGAACACCTCGATCCATCGCTTCGACACCGCGGACCCCGATAGCACGGGCTACTCCGCCAGCGGCGCGGTGCCCGGCACGCTGCTCAACCAGTTCTCGATGTCGGAGGACAGGGGCGTGCTGCGCGTCGCGAGCACGGTCGGCTTCGACGAGCGCGCCGAGAGCAGGGTCACGACGCTCGACGGACGGCTCGTGCCCCGCGGCGTCGTCGGCGGCCTCGGCCTGGGGGAGCGCATCTACGCGGTGCGCTTCATGGGCGATGTCGGCTACGTGGTGACGTTCCGCCAGACCGACCCGCTCTACACGCTCGACCTGTCCGACCCGGACCGCCCGGCCGTCGTCGGGAAGCTGAAGATCCCCGGGTACTCCGCCTACCTCCACCCCGTCGGGGACGACCTGCTGCTCGGCGTCGGCCAGGAGGCGACCGACGACGGCCGGCTGCAAGGGCTCCAGCTCTCGCTGTTCGACGTCTCCGACCCAGCGCACCCGACCCGGTTGCAGAAGCTGCGCCTGGGCGGACGCTCCTCGAGCTCGGCCGCCGAGTGGGACCACCACGCGTTCCTCTGGTGGCCTGACACCGAGCTCGCGGTGCTGCCGATCGACGGCCTCCAGTTCAGCGGTGCCGCCGGCTACCGCGTCAACCGCGTGCGTGGGATCGCGCAGATCGGCCGCGTGAGCCATGCGAGCTTCGGCGCCGAGTGGACGCCACCCGTGAGCCGCGCGGTCGTCGTCGGCGCCCGGCTGTTCACGATCTCGGACCTGGGGGTGAAGGCGAGCGAGCTGGAAAGCTTCGCCGACGCCGGCTGGGCGGCGTTCCCGCAGCCGCCCGAGCAGGACCTCCCGATCCATGGTGAACCGCCCAGCCCGCTACCCGGCTAGAGGCGCTTGCGCAACATCCCGAAGACCCCGCGCGTGACCTTCCGCTGGAGCGCCTTGCCCTCGCGCGACTTCAAGAAGTCGCCGATCGCGTCCGCTCCGCCGCCGCTCGGAGCCGACGCCCGGCGCGGCTCGGAGCGCCTGCGCGGGAGCGGCACATGCTCCATCGGCGCGTCGAGTCGGGGCTCAGCCTGTGCCTGCTCCTGTGCGTCCTCGATCCGCCCGGCGAGGATCTCGTGCGCGCTCTGGGCGTCGACCCGCTCGCCGTACTTCGCCCACAGCGGCGAGGCCTTGGCGGCTCCTGCGACGTCGTCAGCCGGCGCCATCCGCGACGCGGGCGCGCGCATGCGCGTGTGCACGACCGGCGTCGGCACGCCCTGCTCGGACAGCAGCGTGACCGCGGCCTCGCCGATCCCGACCGAGGTCAACAGCGTCTCGACGTCGTAGAACTCCGAGCGCGGATAGGTCGAGACGGTCGCGCGGAGCTTCTTGGCGTCCGCGGGGGTGAAGGCCCGCAGCGCGTGCTGCACGCGCAGGCCGAGCTGTGCGAGCACCTCGTCGGAGAGGTCGGTCGGCTGCTGGGTGACGAAGAACACGCCGACGCCCTTGGAGCGGATCAGCCGCACGGTGCGGGCGAGCGAGTCCAGGAACGCATCGGTCGCATCGGCGAACAGCAGGTGCGCCTCGTCGAGGAAGACGACGAGCTTCGGCTTGGGCAGGTCGCCGGCCTCCGGCAGCGCCTCGAACAGCTCGGCGACGAGCCACATCAGCGCGGTGGACCACAGCGCCGGCTTCTCCTGCACCGCTGCCAGCTCGACGCAGGAGATCACGCCGCGGCCGTCCGGCGCGAGCCGCAGCAGGTCGGCGACGTCGAACTTCGGCTCGCCGAAGAACTCGCTCCCACCGCCGGTCTCGAGCCCGACCAGCGAGCGCAACAGGACGCCGACTGTCGCCGGCGACAGCCCGCCGATCCCCTCGAGCTCGGGCTTGCCGGCGTCGGCGTCCAGGAACGTGAGCAGCGCGCGGAGATCCTCGAGGTCGAGCAGCGGCAGCCCCTTGCCGTCGGCGTAGTGGAACACCAACGCGAGGCTCGACTCCTGCGTCTCGTTCGCGCCGAGCACCTTGGCCAGCAGTTGCGGGCCGAAGTCCGACACGCTCGAGCGCAGCGGCACTCCCGGCCCGAGTCCGCCGAGTGCCAGGAACTCGACCGGGAACGCCTCCGGCGCGAACGGCAGCCCGAGGTCGGCCATCCGCGCCGCGGCCGGCCCGCCGCCGATGGCGGCGGCTGCGATCCCCGACACGTCACCCTTGACGTCGGCGACCAGCGTCGGCACGCCGGCGCGCGAGAGTTGCTCGCAGATCAACTGCAACGTCTTGGTCTTGCCGGTGCCGGTGGCGCC
>Ga0136622_10000526_pt1 | contig 15702 bp, 17 predicted proteins | sample AntDrymUQ4482106_2_FD_104803 | JGI IMG/M metagenome (GOLD analysis project Ga0136622, IMG submission 104803) | Polar desert sand microbial communities from Dry Valleys, Antarctica - metaG UQ448 (21.06) | ecosystem: Environmental > Terrestrial > Soil > Desert | place: Antarctica: Dry Valley...
AACCTACGTCGCTTGTCCGCATTCAAAGTGCGGCGGGCCCTACCGACAGACCAACCGGGGATTGTTCTCCGCTGGCCCGCCTGGCGGGACTGGTGTCCATGCCCGACAGACCATCCGGGGATCGCGAACAGCCTAGGCCCGCCTCGGGACAGCACCTTCATGCCCGACAGACCACCCGGGGGATCGCGCACAGCCATGAGGCGGTTGTAAGTCGGTGACCCGCCTGGCTACGGTTGCGTAGGTTACGGTAGCGTAGGTACAGCACGAGGCCGCCACGGTCCCGACATCTTTGCGAGGAACTTCATGACCCCATCCACCGCCACAGCGAGTCACCCGGACGTGGGGTACGACCCAGCCGAGGTCACCAAGATCAGTCCGTCCTGGGGTGGGGACCGGCAGTCGCGCACGGAACAGGTTGCCTTGGCGATCTTCATCGTGGTGCCCTTCCTGGCCTTCGCGGCCGCGGTCCCCCTCGCTTGGGGTGGCTGGCTTGGCTGGTCCGACGTAGTCCTCTTCGCGGTGATGTACGCCATCTCCGGCCACGGGATCACCGTCGGCTTCCACCGGCTCTTCACCCACAAGTCGTTCAAGCCGAACCGCGCAGTCAAGGTCGCGCTCGCCATTGCCGGATCGCTGGCCGTCCAGGGTCCGGTGATCCGCTGGGTCGCCGACCACCGCAAGCACCACAAGTTCTCCGACCGCGACGGAGACCCGCACTCACCGTGGCGCTACGGCAAGAGCATCAGCGCACTGACGAAGGGCTTCCTCTACGCGCACATGATGTGGCTGTTTAACCCCGAGCAGACGCCGCAGCGCAAGTACGCCCCGGACCTGATGAAGGACAAGGACCTCGTCGCAATCTCGCGACAGTTCCCGTTGTGGGTCGCGGTCTCGATGCTGCTGCCCGCCGTGCTCGGCGGTCTCATGACGTGGTCGTGGCAGGGCGCGCTCACCGCGTTCTTCTGGGCGTCGTTGGTCCGCGTTGGCCTCCTGCACCACGTGACCTGGTCGATCAACTCGATCTGCCACACCATAGGCGAGCGGCCCTTCGTCTCCCGTGACCACTCCGGCAACGTGTGGTGGCTCGCGGTCCCGTCGATGGGTGAGTCCTGGCACAACCTGCACCACGCCGACCCCACCTGCGCTCGCCACGGTGTGATGAAGGGGCAGCTCGACTCCTCCGCCCGACTGATCTGGTTCCTGGAGAAGCTCCGCTGGGTGCACGACGTACGTTGGCCGGTCAAGGACCGGATCCGCTCGAAGCTCGTCACCGAGTCAAGGAGTACGGCGTCCGCTGCCGCATGACGCGGCCTACGGCAGGCTGTAGGCCGTGACGCCGACGTCGGACAAGAAGGCTGCCCGAGGTCGGATGACCGCAGCCGAGCGGCGTGAGCAGCTCATCGCCATCTCGCGGAGCCTGTTCGCCGAGCGCGGTTTCGACGGCACCTCGATCGAGGAGATCGCGTCGCGCGCGGAGGTGTCCAAGCCGGTGGTCTACGAGCACTTCGGCGGCAAAGAGGGCCTCTACGCCGTCGTCGTGGACCGAGAGGTCCGTCATTTGCTCGCGATGATGCAGGACGCGCTGACCGCGGGTCAGCCCCGGATGCTGCTCGAGCAGGCGGCGTGCGCGCTGCTCGACTACGTCGAGGAGTCCTCTGACGGTTTCCGCATCCTGGTCCGCGACAGTCCGGTCGGCTCGTCGTCGGGATCGTTCGTCTCGATCATCAGCGACGTGGCCACGCGTGTGGAGCACATCCTGGTCAAGGAGTTCGAGGCACGGGGGTTCGACGCGAAGGCGGCCCCGATGTACTCCCAGATGCTCGTCGGGATGGTGGGTACGACGGGGCAGTGGTGGCTCGACGCGCGCAAACCGGCCAAGGACGAGGTTGTCGCGCATCTGGTGAACCTCGCCTGGCACGGGCTGTCCGGCCTGGAGAAGGCCCCCACGCTCCGGAACAACCGCTGACGCGAGTCAGCGACGCGCGGGCGTCAGATCCGTTGTAGTCCGAAGTTGTCCACGATGCGCGCTGCCGCATCGTTCGCGGGCAGGTTGGTGTTGACGATCCTGACGTAGCGGTGCGACTCGAAGAGTGACTCGGCGACGGTGGGCGACGGTCCCGTGTTCATGACGTACCCCTCGTCGAGCTCCAGCACGTTTCTGCGCGAGAAGGCGAGGTCACGCTTGGAGCGCTTGTGCTCGAGCCGGAACTCCGTCTCGTTGCGCAGCAGTCGTTCCTCCAGGTCGGCGACGAGCTCGACGAAGCACACCTCGCCCCCGCGCGACTCGACCACGTCGACGTAGGACCTCACCAGGTCGCGGTCGCGCTCGTCCTCCAGCGCCCACACGTAGGTGAAGACCAGCCCGGGCAGGTCGCTGTCGGCGACTTCCTCGATGATCCTCCGCCTGAACTCGTTCACGAGACGGTTGAACGGCTCGGACCCGAAGGGGAAGATGTCCAGCACCGGCTCCACGGTCATGTGGTTGTGCAGGAGCTTGAAGCCGGTGAGCTTCGCGAGCTCGTGGCCGACCGTCATCTTCCCCACCGCGGGTGGCCCGAAGACCAAGACGAGTTGCATCCGCCCGAACCTAGTAGCCCAGCAGACCTACTCGCCAACAGGTTTCGGCGGGGTGGTCTCGACAGGCTCGACCAGCCGGAACGGATGTGGCCGGCTCGGCGTCAGGTGGGGACTTGGGCGACGGCGAAGATGCGGCGGAAGGGGAGGACGGTGCCGTGAGGGCGGGCGGGGTAGGCCTCGCGCAGCAGCCGTTTGTACTCGGTCTCGAAGTCATCGCGCAGCTCGGCCGGCAGCGCGTCGAGGGTGGGTCGCGCGCCGGTGCCCGAGATCCAGGTGAAGACCGGGTCCGAGCCGCTCAGGACGTGGAGGTAGGTGGTCTCCCAGGCCTCCACCCGGCAGCCGAGGCCCACCAGCGTCTCGAGGTACGTCGACGGTGCGTGCGAGTCCGGCCGGTCGATCCCCTTCAGGTGGGTGGCGTACCGCTCGTCGGCTCCCAGCTGGTGCAGCAGGACGTGGCTCGGCTCCTCGAAGCTGCCGGGGACCTGGAACGCGAACCAGCCACCGGGCGCCACCTGGGTGACCAGACGTGGCAGCAGCCCGAGGTGGTCGGGCACCCACTGCAGCGTGGCGTTCGACACGAGTACGTCGACGGGGTCGGTGGCCTGCCACTCACGCAGGTCCGCGACGTCGAAGCGCACCTGTGCACCACCCTCGGCGTGTGCCCGCTCGATCATCTCCGGAGACGAGTCGAGCCCGGCCACGTCAGCCCCCGGCCAGCGGTCGGCGAGCAGTCGGGTCAGCGTGCCCGGTCCGCAGCCCAGATCCACCACCCGCAGGGGGTCATGCGCGTCGATGCGCGCGACAAGGTCGACGAAGGGGCGGGCGCGCTCGTCTGCGAAGGCGAGGTAGCGCTCCGGATCCCACATGCCCGCAAACTGTCACCGCATGTCTCTCGATGTCAAGAATCTCGATGAGTAGGATGCTGGCTGTGCGTGACGAGGTCGATCTTCTCGTCGAGGCCTGGCAGCGGGAGCGCCCCGACCTCGACCTGCGGCCCCTCGAGGTGCTGAGCAGGGTGAGCAGGCTCGGTCACCACCTGGACCGGGCACGCCGGTCGGCCTTCGCCGAGCACGGGATCGACTCGTGGGAGTTCGACGTGCTCGCCGCGCTGCGCCGCGCCGGGGCGCCGTACCAGCTCTCCCCCGGTCGGCTGGTCCGCGAGACCCTGGTCACCAGCGGCACGATGACCAACCGCGTCGACCGGCTGCTCGAGCGCGGGCTCGTCGAGCGCCTGCCGGACCCGGGCGACCGGCGCGGTGTCCTGGTGCGCCTGACCAAGCAGGGTCGCCGACAGGTCGACGGAGCGTTGGAGGGCTTGCTCGAACGCGAGCAGCAGCTGCTCGGTGGGCTCGACCTGAGGCATCACGCGGAGCTGGCCGCGCTGCTGCGCGCACTCGTCGCCCCCTTCGAGGAGGATTAGGCGACCAGCCGCAGCTCGGATACCTCCGCGATGCGCGTGAAATCGACATCATCGTGCAGCAGGGGCACATCCTCCCGGAGGCACACGGCGGCGATCATGCAGTCGCTCGACTGGCGGACCGTGTGCCCACCACGCGCCACCCGCCGGAAGAGCTCAGCCGCGAGCTCGTAGTCCTCGAGGGACTGCATCCGCAAGATCGCCGCGTCCGGCCGACGCGCCGCCCCAGCGACCGGGCACGTCGGGCGCCCACCCCGAGCGGCGGCCACCCGACTGGTCAGCGGAGGATGCGGGCGCCGGGGGCGGGGGCGGGTGCGCAGGTGAGCGGACCGAGACCGTGCCCCCGCAGGTGGTCAGCCACCTCTCGGGCGTGTGCCTGCCCGTCGGCGAGGAAGAGACACGTCGGCCCGGACCCAGCCAGCACCGCCCCGAGTGCGGAGCTCTCGAGCCCGCGCTCCAGGTGCTCTGCGAGCTCGGGGCGCAGCCGCAGCGCCGCCGGCTGGAGGTCGTTGCCCAGCGCCGCGCCGAGCGCGGTCACGTCGCCGCGGCGGAGAGCCTCCAGCACCGCCTCGGGCGGCCGCGCCGGGGGTGAGCCGGCACGCTCCCGGTCGAACTCCCGGTAGACCTCCGGCGTGGACAAGCCTGCGGGCGACTCCAGCACCACCCACCAGTGCTCACTGCCGACCAGCGCCGGCGCAAGGACTTCACCGCGCCCGGTCCCGATCGCGGTGCCACCCACCAGCGCGAAGGGCACGTCGCTGCCGAGCTCGGCCGCCAACGCCAGCAGCTCGTCTCGTGGGGTCGTGGTCCCCCACAGCTCGGCGCAGGCCACGAGTGCTGCCGCCGCGTCCGCGCTGCCGCCAGCCAACCCCCCGGCGACCGGGATTGCCTTGGTGAGGGTGAGGTGTACGCCGCCGTCGACCCCGTGATGGTCGGCCAGCAGCCGGGCCGCACGGACCGCGAGGTTGGACTCGTCGGTGGGGACCTCGGAGACCGCGCGTCGCTCCGCGCCGGCCACCTCCACCGAGAACCCGGCAGCAGGACGGGCCACCACCTCGTCGTGGAGACCGATCGCCTGGTAGACGGTGACGAGCTCGTGGTAGCCGTCGGGGCGTACGGCGCCCACCCCGAGCGACAGGTTGACCTTCGCCGGCGCGACCACGGTGACCTCACGCATCGCCCATCCCCCCGCTGGGTCCTCCGCTCAGTGCTTCTGCCAGCCGGGCGAAGTCCTCGATGGCCAGCGACTCACCACGAGTGTTGGGGTCGATCCCAGCACGTGCCAGTGCAGCCCCCGAGGCAGCCGCCGACCCGGCGTACCCCTTCAGCGCGGCGCGCAGCGTCTTGCGGCGCTGGGCGAACGCGGCGTCGACCACGGCGAAGACCTGCTGCCGGCTCGCGCCAGTGGCCGGCGGATCGCGTCGTCGCCACGCGACCAGTCCGGAGTCCACGTTGGGCGCCGGCCAGAAGACGTTGCGGCCCACCGACCCGACGCGGCGCAGCGAGGCGTGCCAGGCAGCCTTCGCCGACGGGACACCGTAGGTGCGAGACCCCGGAGGGGCCGCGAGACGGTCGGCGACCTCCGACTGCACCATGACCAGCCCGCCGCCCAGCGAGGGCAGCAGGCTCATCAGGTGGAGCAGGACCGGGACCGACACGTTGTAGGGAAGGTTGGCCACCAACGCAGTAGGAGCGGGCTGCGGCGACGCGGTCAGCCGGAGCGCGTCCGCGCACAGCACTTCGAGGCGCGCCGCTTGCTGAGGGGCGTACGTCGCCACGGTGGCGGGCAGCGCGTCGGCGAGGACGGGGTCGACCTCGACCGCGATGACGCGAGACACCCCACCCTGCAGGCCGAGGAGGCCGAGCGTGAGGGACCCGAGACCCGGTCCGACCTCGAGCACGACGTCGTCGGCCGACAGGTCCGCCGTGCGGACGATCCGGCGCACGGTGTTCGCGTCGATGACGAAGTTCTGGCCCCGGTGCTTGGAGGGTCGGAAGTCGAGCGAGGCCGCCACGGAACGCACATCGGCCGGACCGAGAAGCCTCGGTCCGGCCGATGTCAGGTCCTCGCTCGCCACGCGGGCGAGCCTAGGGCCTGTCTGATGGACCTCGCCCGTCGCGAGCGGCGTCAGCCGGAGTGCATCCCAAGGCGGAGGAGGGAGGCGGAGCGGGCTCCGTCGACCGACGACAACGCAGGGAGGCGCCCGGATGTCGTCGCGCAGCAGGGCACGGGTCCGTCAGACAGCCCTGGATGAGATGCCTTACTGGGGCAGCCCCAGCGACGCGGAGCAGGACGGCCAGGCGCCGTACCCTCCGCTGGCGTCACGCAGTCGGGTCGCGACCGCGATCTGGGTCTCCCGGCTGTTCTGGTGCGGGTATCCCGTGCCGCCGTAGGACTGCCACGTGCCGAGGTTGAACTGCAGCCCGCCGTAGTAGCCGTTGCCGGTGTTGATCGCCCAGTTCCCGCCGGACTCGCATTGCGCGAGGCTGTCCCAGACGGTGCTGCCCCCGGCGAAGTTGCTGGTGGGCGCAGGAGCGGGAGCGGGGGCGGGAGCCGGTTCGGGAGCCGGCTCGGGAGCCGGTCGCTCCGCGGTTCCGTAGGCGACGATCGCGTTGACCGGGCGGCGGACGATCGAGGAGCGCAGCGGCTTACGAGTCACGAAGCGGCCGTTCTCGAACCGGATCTCGAAACGTACCTTGCGCACGCCGTCACGGCCGGCTTGGACGGTGCGCGACTGGCCGTCGTACATCTCCGAGCTGGCCCGTTTGAACGTGGCGAAGGCAATGTCCTGGGTGACGTTGCGACGCACCTGGCGGACCTTGGTGACCACGATCCTGTCGCCGTCGGTCAAGGTCGCGCGACCGCGTCGGTTCAGCTGGTCGTCCTCGTCTACCTTGACGCCGAGCTCGTCGAGGGCCTCGGTGACCGTCAGCGCGGGCACCCGCTCCATGCTCGCCTTGTCCGCGGCGACCTTGAGCCGAACGGTCTTCTCGGTGACGACCTCGAGGTCGAGTCCTTCGCGACCGATCGAGGCGCCACGGCTCGCGGAGAGATCCGCGCCGGCGAAGCGGAGACCGATCTGGTCGAGTGCGTTGTCGACGTCGGTCGCGGTGACCCAGTAGGTCTGGTCCTTGCCGTCGACCGACAGGTCCAGGGGGCGGCCGTAGCGGACCGCGATCCGGGTGCCCTCGTTGAGAGCCGTGTCGAGCCCGGGAGCGACCACGTCGTGGGAGCCGAGTGCGATGCCCTGGTCGTCGAGGACGTCGCCGACGGTCGAGCCGAGCGTGCTCAGCTGGGCCGCTTTGCCGTCCACGGACAGAGTTACCGTCTTCTTCATGGTGGCGTAGCCGACGCCCGCGCCGATGACGGCGAGCATGAGCGCGCCGACCAGGACGGCCAGGACCTTCTTGGACTTTCCGAGCGCTGCGAGCTTGTTCCGCACGATGCTCCAAGGACTGTGGAGTTTCTTCCGGGCCGCAGGGCACAGCAACACCGTGGTCAAACATCGTGATCTGCTGGTCTGCGGCAGAGGCGCGGCAACGGGCACGTGGCGTGCTGGCTCCGCTCGTACCGGAGCCTTCCGTGGCGACTGTTCGGTGTGCTGGTAGGAACTTCCCCGCTCCCGGCCAACAAGCACAAGACCATAACGATGGAGCGGGCTGGTGCCAAGTGTGTGTCCGGATATACGCCGGTTTAGGCTGGGCCATGTGTGCTACCTCACCCAGCGGAGGTAGGGAAATGACTAGTCCGATCGGGCTACCTGACGCCTACCAGGCCCCTCCGTAGGCCGCGTCGGTGTTCCCGTCGATTGCGCGGCAGAGCGCCGCGAGGTCGACACCGCGCGTGTGCGCCAGGGCGCGCACGGTGAGGGGGACGAGGTAGGAGGCGTTCGGCCGGCCGCGATGCGGGGTCGGGGTGAGGTACGGCGCGTCGGTCTCGACCAGCATCCTGTCGAGAGGCGTGATGGCGACTGCCTCACGCAGCGCCGCGGCGTTCTTGAAGGTGACCGTGCCGGCGAACGACAGCCAGAACCCGCGGTCGAGGCACGCCCGGGCGAAGGCGGCGTCGCCGGAGAAGCAGTGCATCACCACCCGCTCGGGCGGCGACTGCTCGTCGAGCAGGCCGAGCACATCCTCGTGGGCGTCCCGGTCGTGGACCACCAAGGTCTTGTCGATCCGCTTGGCCAGGTCGATGTGCCGGCGGAACGACTCGTGTTGTGCGCCGCGGCCCTCCTCACCGGTGCGGAAGTAGTCCAGGCCCGTCTCGCCTACCGCGCGCACACGCTCGCTCGAGCGGGCCAGCTCCTCGATCTCGTCCATCGCGGCGTCGAGCTTCCCGTCCGCTGCCAGCCGTGGAGCCTCGTTGGGGTGGAGCGCGACACCGGCCACCAGCGACCCATGGCGCTCGGCGACCCGGACAGCCCACCGCGCACCCGGCAGGTCGCAGCCGATCTGGACGATCCGAGTGACGTTGGCCGACGCAGCCATCGACACAGCGTCCTCGACAGCGAGCCACGCCCCGTCAGGCCCGTCTGCGATGTCGAGATGGCAGTGGTTGTCCGCCACCGGCAGCGGCAGCGGCTCGGGGACGGGAGGCCGGTCCGCGTCGCTGCTCGCGGGGCTGTCCCGATAGCGCGACCGGGTGGGTCCGTCGGCGGCCATCACGTCAGCGTAGTGGCGGCTACTGCTTGTGTACGGCGTCGTACACCACGCGCTTGGGCAGGCCGGTGGCCCTCGCGACGTCGAGGATGGCGTCCTTGCGCGCGACGCCGAGCGCCTCCGCCTCCTGCACCCGGGCGGCGAGCGAGACCGGGTCGGTGGGGAGGCTGCTGCGCTCGTCGGCTCCCTCCACGACGATCGTGACCTCGCCGCGGAGGCCGTCCTCCGCCCAGTCGGCGAGGTCGGCCAGCCCCGCCCGTCGTACCTCCTCATGTGTCTTGGTCAGCTCGCGGCAGACGGCGGCGCGCCGGTCGGCACCGAAGGCCGTGGCCATCGCCGCAAGCGCGGCGTGGGTGCGATGCGGTGCCTCGAAGAAGACCATCGTGCGCGGCTCGGTGCGCAGGGTCTCGAGCCGGCGCGCGCGCTCTCCCGCCTTGCGGGGAAGGAACCCCTCGAAGCAGAAGCGGTCCACCGGCAGGCCCGACACCGCCAGCGCGGTGAGCACCGCGGATGGTCCGGGGACGGAGGTGACGGTGATGTCCCGCTGGGCCGCAGCGACGACCAGCCGGTATCCCGGGTCGGACACCGAGGGCATCCCGGCGTCGGTGACCACGAGCACCCGCTCCCCCGCGCTCAGTGCCTCCACCAGCGACTCGGTGCGTGAGACCTCGTTGCCCTCGAAGTAGGAGACGACTCGTCCGTGAATTTGCACGCCGAGTTCGGAGGCGAGCCGTCGCAGACGGCGGGTGTCCTCGGCGGCCACGACGTCGGCGCGGGCGAGCTCCTCGGCCAGCCGAGCCGACGCGTCGCTCACGCGCCCGATGGGTGTCGCGGCGAGCACGAGGACGCCGGGCCGCGGTGGGTGAGTCACCCGGTGATCATCCCGCGCTCGCCGAGTCTGTCGCGAGCAGGACGTCCGTACCATTGCCACTCGTGACCACCCACGGCTCTCCGGCCACGACGCTGCCGCGTCAGTCGATGGGGTTGTCGGGCATGGCGGACGGTCGGGTCGTCCCGAGTGCGCGCCGGCGGCTGGTGCCCGCGACGCGCCACAACGACCGGCTCGTGGGATGGGTGGCCACGCTCGCCGTGACTCTGGTGGCGGGCTTCCTGCGGGTGTGGCGGCTGGGCACACCGAACGAGCTGCTCTTCGACGAGACCTACTACGCCAAGGACGCCTGGTCGCTGCTGCGGCACGGCTACACCACCGGCTTCGTCGACGACGCGAACGAGAAGATCGTCTCGGGTCAGGTGAACGGGATCTTCACCGACGACCCCAGCATGATCGTGCATCCCGAAGCCGGAAAGTGGCTGATCGCGCTCGGCGAGTGGGCGTTCGGGATGGACTCCTTCGGCTGGCGGATCGCCAGCGCGGTGGTCGGCACGTTGATGGTGCTGGTGCTGATCCGGCTGGTACGACGGATGACCGGCTCGACCCTGCTCGGTTGCATCGCCGGCATACTGCTGTGCTTCGACGGGCTGCACTTCGTCATGTCCCGGTTGGCGCTGCTCGACATCTTCATGGCGTTCTTCGTCCTCTGCGCAGTGGCCGCGCTGGTGGCCGACCGCGACTGGGGGCGGCTACGGCTCGCCCAGAGATTCGCCCAGAGTCCCGCCCAGGACACTGCCCCGGCCGACCAGTTGGCCGCAGCCTCCGGCTGGGGGCCGGTGCGCACACTGCTGTTCCGCCCGTGGCGGCTCGTCGCCGGGGTGTGCTTCGGGCTGGCGGTCGCGACGAAGTGGAACGCGATCTTCCCGCTCGCTGCCTTCGCGCTCCTCGTGTGGGCATGGGACGCCGGTGCGCGCCGGTCCCTGGGAGTGCGCCGAGCGTGGCTGCGCTCGGCTGTGGTGGACGCTCTGCCCGCCTTCGGCTACCTCGTGGTGGTGGCGCTCGCCGTCTATGTCGCGACCTGGACCGGATGGCTGCTCAACGCGGGTGAGTACGAGACCACGTTGTCGGACACGCAGTACGGGCCCTACTGGGGCTCCTACCTGAAGCCCGACGCGGACGGCTTCCTCGGTGAGCTGACCCAGTCGCTGCGCTCGCTGTGGAACTACCACCAGGACGTCTTCACCTTCCACGTGCAGGGTCTGGCCGACGCGACGCACAACTACCAGTCGAGCCCGGCCGGCTGGCCCATCCTGAGCCGTCCGGTCGGCGTCGACGCGAAGCTCGACATCGCGCCGGGCGAGCAGGGTTGCACCGCGCCGGCCGACAGCACCTGTCTGCGTCAGGTCCTGCTGCTCGGCACGCCCGCGTTGTGGTGGGGTGGGGTGGTCGCGCTGGTGTACGCGGTGTACGGCTGGGTGGCTCGCCGCGACTGGCGTTACGGCGTCGCCATCGTCGGGGTCGCCGCGTCGTGGCTCCCGTGGCTGCGCTACGACGACCGGCCGATCTTCTCCTACTACGCCGTGGCCTTCATCCCTTTCACGATCGTCGCGATCACGCTGCTGCTCGGGAAGCTCATCGGCGACGAGCGGACGTCGTACCGCCGACGCATGTGGGGCGTGGTCGTCTCCGGCGCCTTTGTCATCCTCGTCGTGGTGAACTTCGCGTGGTTCTACCCCATCTACACCGACCAGCTGATCACCACCCCCGAGTGGCTCGACCGGGTCTGGTTCGAGCGCTGGATCTAGAGGGAGTTGAGCGGTGAACATCTCGCGGCAGCAGGTGCTGGCCTACCGGATCGGGGTGCAGCAGCTCGACCGGGAGGGTCGCCACGACCTCACCGACGCCGCGGTGCTCGACCTCGGCGTCCAGGACACCGGTCCCGATGGCGCGGCGTGGGCGCTGGTCAACCGCGGCGTCGACCCAGCCCAGGTCGAGGAGCCCACGTCGCTCGTGCTCGCCTGGACCCTGCGCGGCGCTCCGCATTTCTACCGACGCTCCGAGGTGGCCGGTGTCGCGGCCGCGACCGCACCGTTCTCCGAGGCTGATGCCGCCAAGCGTGTCTTCGACGCCGCCACACCGCTGCGCGCGGCCGGCATCGGGGTACGTGATGCGCTCCACGAGGTCGGGGACCACATGCGCGCCATCGTGACCGAGCCGATGGTGAAGGGCGAGATGTCCACCCGCCTGACCACCACGCTCGACGCCCCCTACCTCCGGCACTGCCGACCCTGCGACGCGGTGCACAGCCACGAGCAGACGTTCCGGCTCGCGGCGTTGCCGGCGGGCTTGGAGCTCCAGCCGGGTACGTCGCCTCCCGTGGTGCAGCGCATCACCCGATGGCGGGGACCGGCCGCGCGCGTGCCGACGACGCTCGATGTCGTCCGCGGCTACCTCCACCTGCTGGGTCCGGCCACCCCTAAGCTCGTCGCCGGCTACCTGGACGCACCGGTGACGGAGGTTCGGAACAGGTGGCCCGATGACACGGTCGAGGTGGCCGTCGACGGCGAGCGCAGATGGATCCTCGAAGCGGATGAGACCACGCTGAGGTCGGCGCGCCCTCGCCGCGGCGCCGTACGACTCCTCTCCCCCTTCGACCTGTTCCTGCAAGCCCGCGACCGCGAGCTGCTGGTCCCCGACGCCGCGCGCAGGAAGCAGCTGTGGGTGGTGCTGGGCCGGCCGGGAGCGGTGCTGGCAAGGGGCGAGATCGTGGGCTTGTGGCGACCGCGAGCGTCAGGCGGGAAGCTGCGGCTGGCCGTGACGACCTGGGAGCCGGTGCCGGAGAAGTCGATCCACGCCCAGGCGGAACGGCTCGCGGTCCACCGTGGCATGACGTTCGCGGGTTTCACCGCGAGCTGAGTGGGTTTGTTGCGCGCAGCTCCTAGCGGTAGACGCGCGCAGCCACGTCCTGCTTGGCGGACACCAACGGCTCGAGCGTCCGACCGAAGCCGGGCTCGCCGTGTGCCTGTCCCGCCGGCTCACCCGGCTTCGCCACCATCCAGCGAGAGCCGGCGCTGATCAGGGACTCATGCTTGACGTCGTAGTAGCCGGGCTTGACCGGGAAGGCGACGCCCCATGCTCCGGCGGCCGCCGCGAGCAGGTGCACGTGGTAGCGCGTGGTGAGCCAGCGCTGACCACGCCGGGCTGGGAGACCCTCGCGCCACACCTCGCCGAACGGGTAGAAGCGCATCTCCGGCAAGGACGGCTGCAGCAGGTCGAACACCACGCGGTCATTGCCGGGGATCGCCTCGACGAAGCCGATGCGCGCGCTGTCCACCTCCCACGCCTCGATGGTCTGGAGGGCGCTCTCGACGATCGGCTCGACACCGTCGTCGGCCAGGTCGGTCTGGAGGCTCAGCATCAAGGACCGTGAGTCGCGCTGGTCGTAGAGCTGGTCGCCGATGTCGAGCAGGGCGTCGTCGCCGGTCTGCGACACGTCAGCGTGACTGAACAGCGCGCGCGACTGGTCGTCACGGACATCGAGCACCGCGTAGCTCGCGGCGAGCTGGTCGAGGAACTTCTCGTCGGCCGCCGCGGGGATCAGACCGAGACCCGTCGCACTGCTACGGACCTCGAACTCCTCAGCCAGGGTGGCGCCCGTCGCCAGGATGCTGAGGTGCCGTGGCCAGATCGAGGCGAGGTAGCCACCGCCGACGGCGTGGAAGCTGTCCATCGTCTGCAACAGCTCGACACCTGCGGCGCGGCGTGGCGCGCCGAACCCGGGCTCCCGCACCGCCCGGGCAGCGAAGTCGGCGAGCTCCTCTGGGTCGTCGGAGGGCGCCGCCCACCCGAGGTTCCACACGGTGTCGACGAAGCGGACGTTGGGGTGCAGCCGGCCGAGCAGGAGCTGGGCGCCGCCCGGGTTGTGACAGTCGACCCACACTTCCGCGTCGGGCTCGTGCTGGGCGAGGTAACGCAGCCATTGGGCCGCGATGAGCTCGTCCCCGTAGTTCGGATACCCCGCCGCCGCGACGAGGTACAGGCGCCTGGCAGCCATGCCTCTCCCCAGATTCTCGTGGACATCGACTTCTCGTGGACATCGACCGGGACCCACCTGCGATGTCCGTGGTCTCCCCAGAGGGCTCAACCTACGCGCCGACGATGAGCCGTCATCGCCCGGGGACGTTACCAAAATGCAAGGAAGTGGCCCGCTCGTTCGCCGGCTACTCGACCGCCAGCGCCACCTCGGTCGACTTGACCAGGACGGTCACGGCCGAGCCCTCGCCGAGCTCGAGGTCGTCGGCGGCGTCTCGGTGATCGACGAGGTGATCACCGCTCCGCCGCTGTCGAGCTTGACCTTGACCACGGCCATCGCCTCGCCCTTGGTCACCGAGACCACGGTGCCGGGCAGCTGGTTGCGCGTGGAGAGCTTCATCGAGTCGTTCCTCTCAGTAGGTCGATCGGTTCGCGAACAGACTGTCACTGGCCGGTGCGGCCGTCGATGCACTCCCGGAGGAGGTCGGCGTGGCCCGCGTGGCGCGCATACTCCTCGATGAGATGCACCAGCACGTCGCGCAGGGCAACTGCCTCACCGTGGAGGGTGCCGGAGACGTCCAGGGACTCGACGGCCTCGACGTACTCCCGTGCATACGAGACCTCCTGCCGCCAGGAGGCCCACGCGTCCTCGACCACCGCGGGGTCTGCCACAGCGCCGTTGAAGTCGAGGTCGCTGTCGTCCTCGCTCTTGTAGAGCCTGGGTACGTCGTTGCCCTCCATGACCCGGCGGAACCAGTGGTGCTCCACGCTTGCCAGGTGCCGGACCAGGCCGAGCAGTGACATCGTCGAGGGCGGCACCGAACGGTGCGCCATCTGCTCGGCGTCCAGCCCGTCACACTTCATCTCGAGCGTCTGCCGGTAGTGCTCGAGGTACTCGAGGATCGTGGCCCGCTCACCGACCGGGTTGCTGTCGCTCCGGCGGGGATCGTCCTCCGGGTCCACCCACTGGCCAGGGAATCGGCGCTCGCTCATGGGCCCAACCTTCCCGGTCCGCGACGACGAGGCAAACCGGCTAGGAGATTCTCAGGCTCCCGTCAGACCGGTGTTCCTGAGGTCGGGGCAGCCTGCATCGGGAGTCGTCCTAGGCTGCGGCCATGGAGCGAACCCCTTTCACGGTTGCCACGCCGTCCGGTGAGCTCTCGGGGTGGGTCACCGGCCAGGGACCGCGAGTGCTGGCGATTCATGGCGGTCCGGGTATGAACTACGACTACCTCGACGTTGCCGTGGCGGAGCTCGCTGCCCGGTACCAGGTCGCGACGTTTCAACAACGCGGTCTTGCGCCGTCTACGGACCTGGGCGAGTTCACGGTCGCCGAGGCGGTGGCCGATATCGCCGCCGTTCTGGACGGGCTGCGTTGGGAGACTGCCTACCTGATGGGCCACTCGTGGGGAGGCCACCTGGTGTTCCACGCTGCGGCGAGCATCCCCGAGCGACTGGCCGGTGTGTTGTCTGTGGACCCGCTGGGCGCGGTCGGCGACGGCGGGGCGGAGGCGTTCGGGGCCGAGATGCTCGCGCGCGTGCCTGAGGCCGACCGTGAGCGCGCCCGCGTGCTGGATGAGAAGGACTCGGCCGGCGACTCGACACCGGAGGAGGACCTCGAGGCCTTCTCCCTGTTCTGGCCGTCGTACTTCGCCGATCCCTTTGCTGCACCCCCGATGCCGCCCGTGGAGTTCTCCCAGCCGGCGAACCAGGGGCTGTGGGCCGATCTTCAGGCCAGGCTGCCCGAGCTCGAGTTGTCGCTACCGTCCATCACGGTCCCGTTCGGCGTGATCGTCGGCGAGCTGAGCCCGATGCCGCCGAGCGCCGGCACTGGGAGTGCCGACTGCATCCCTGGTGCGTGGTCGCACGTCGAGCCGGGGGCGGGCCACTTCGTCTGGTCTGAGGCGCCGGGCTGTCTCCTGGCTGCGATGGATCGGCTTGTCGCGGCAACTTAGGGCCGTGGCCTGCGCATCAAACGCGCGTCGCTCAAGACGTGTGGAAATGACGATCGGGATGGAGTGGGACGCCGCGTTCGGTCATGTCTCAATGATCGCACTTCGGCCGGGTCCGGGCTGTGCGTTCCACGGCGTTCGTCGCCAACGAGGATCACGTGGCGCGTTGCGGGTGGCCAGCCAACTCCGTCGGTGTTTCGCAGCGCTTGCAGGCGGCGTCATGACGCAGCGCT
>Ga0136622_10000528_pt1 | contig 15697 bp, 13 predicted proteins | sample AntDrymUQ4482106_2_FD_104803 | JGI IMG/M metagenome (GOLD analysis project Ga0136622, IMG submission 104803) | Polar desert sand microbial communities from Dry Valleys, Antarctica - metaG UQ448 (21.06) | ecosystem: Environmental > Terrestrial > Soil > Desert | place: Antarctica: Dry Valley...
CACGCCGGGATGTCGACGCGTCGCCGAGTCCGTCGCGTGCGCCAGTCAGAGTGGCCGCGGAGGGCTCTGTTGCGTTGGTCGATCGCGGGCCATGCCGAGGCGGAACTTGGGGGGACTGTTGCATTAAGCCATCCCTGGACCGCGGCGCCGCAAGATTTCCGCCGCAGCTCCTGTTAGGGGCCGCGGAACGGGTCAACCGGAAGGTGCGAGGTAGCGATTGCGGATGTCTTGGGACCTGGCTGCTCGTGTCGCACGGGAAGATTTCCCGTCGCGAGATCGTGTGAACGCTCAATGCAACAGTGCCGGCCGAAGCCTGGCGAGAATGCCCGACTCACGCCTGTGCAGCGACGGCTTCGTCGGAGGCTAGAGCCATCGCGACGCCTGCACCGCGAAGCGATCGGTCGCGTCGAAGAGGACCTGCGGGTTCACGCAGCACCAAACTTCGTCAATTGGGGCGTGACCCACGTTGGGCCTGGCATAGCGTGCCCCGATGCTGTTCCCGGCCAGGTCGGCGACAAGGCCCCGATCCGATCAGATCGATGCACTCCTGACCGCTCGGAGTCGCGCCGGGGAGGTCCGGGCCATCGGTGGTTTGTGATCCGAGCGCGGCCTGTGTGCGGCCTGACCGATCTGGCCCGACATACAGCAACGTGCTCGACTCTGCATACGTGCAGGTCAGAGGCCGTTCTCTTGTGGTACCCCCGACCGGATTCGAACCGGCGCTACCGCCTTGAGAGGGCGGCGTGCTAGGCCACTACACAACGGGGGCCAGCTGGGGTACTAGGACTCGAACCTAGACTAACTGGACCAGAACCAGCCGGGCTGCCAATTACCCCATACCCCAAGGGTGATCACCTCTGCCGAGGCCGACGGTAGACGATACATGCATCCTCGCGAGGCGGGCAAAAACGGCACTCATGCCCCCGAGGGCACTCGCGACGGGCTCAGGAGCTGGCTCTGTGAGCCCAACTCGTATGTCCTTTCACGCGGCGGGTTGGTACGACGCTGGAGGTCCATCCGTCGTGCCACGAGCACCACAAGCGCGGCGTACACACCCGCCTGCGTCAACGTGACGGGGATCTGCCACCAGCTCGTCTCGGTGATGGTCAGGCTCTCGCCCAGGTCGCCGAAGGACAGTGCGAAGCCGAAGGCCAGGAAGTTGTTGAGGACGTGCAGGGCGATCCCGGCCTCGAGCCCTCCGGTGCGGATGACCAGCCAGCCCGCGATCATCCCGAACATGAAGCGGTCGAAGAACAGCGGGAAGTTCTGGGCACCATGGGCCAGTGCAAAGAGCGCTGACGTCGACACGATGGCAATCCAGCGCGCGCCCCAGGGCGGCACCCACGAGAACGACCAGAAGGAGCCGAATGCCTGCATCAGGTAACCGCGGAAGACGTACTCCTCCCCCGCCGCCTGCAACGGGGTGGTGAGCAGAACGATGACCGCGAGGATGGCGGTGGTGCGGGTGAAGTCGTTGAGTCCCCCGACCTCGCCAGACTCAGCGCCCGGCACGACCAGGCCAACCGCGATCTGAGCGATGAGCGCGACCACGGAGATCGCGACGCAGACCCAGAGGAATCCCCAGCGCATCTTCGGCACGACCGATGTCAGCCAGCGAAGGCGCATCCGGTGCATGACCCGCATCGTGAGCCATGCCACGAGGATCATCGCGCCGAGTGACAGGTTGACGGACAACAGCAACGTCGGCGTGATGCTGCTTAGATCGCTGAGGCGCTCGAGGTCGGCGGCCGCCGGGCCGGGCGAGACGACCGCCACCGCCACCAGTGCGAGCAACTGCGCCGCCAGGAATACGGCGATGAAGAAGAGGATTCCCACGATGGGTTTCCACCAGGCGTAGTTCCAGGTGCGCAGCATCTGGTGGTACTCGCGCGGCTCGGGGTGCGGGAAGCTCGGCATCCTCGGGGGACGCATCGTGTGGCCGGGCGCGGCCCACAGAGCTGGGTCGGGGTGAGGGGGGTACGGCGGCCCCCACTGCTGCGGCGGCGGGTAGGCCGGGTGGGCATACGGGGTCCACGCAGGCGGCTGACCGTTCGGCCCCTGCTCACTCAAAGGGACCCACCCGGCTCGTTCGTCTGCGCGCCGGCCAGGCGGGCGAGGGACCGATCGCGGCCGAGCAGTTCGAGCGACTCGAAGAGCGGCGGCGAGATGCGCCGTCCGGTGACCGCCACCCGGACCGGCCCGAACGCGTTGCGCGGTTTCAGGCCGAGGTCATCGACGAGCGCGCGACGCAGCGCCTCCTCGATCGCTTCGGTGGTCCATTCCGTCAGCTCGGCCAGGGCGTTGTGGGCCGCCTTCACCACTCCGCGCCCGCTCTCGTTCAGGAGCTTGGTGGCGTCGTCGGGATCACGCTCGAAGTCGGCGTCGTCAACGAAGAGGAAGCCGAGCATCGGGACGGCCTCGTCGAGTGTGGTGATCCGTTCGTGCACGAGAGGTGTGGCCGCCGCTAGGAGGTCGCGCTGCGCATCGGTGACCTCTGCGGCGAGTACTCCCGCGCGTTGGAGCAGTGGGAGCATCTGCTCTGTCAGGGCCTCGACGCTCAGCAGCCGAAGGTGTGCTGCGTTGATCGCCTCAGCCTTCTTCAGGTCGAACCTCGCAGGGTTCGGGTTCACCCGTTCGATCCGGAACGCCTCGACCATCTCCTCCATCGAGAAGATGTCACGGTCCTCGGCGATGGCCCAGCCGAGCAGCGCCAGGTAGTTCAGCAGACCCGCGGGCAGGAAGCCGCGCTCCCGGTAGCCGAGCAGATGCGCGGCCGGGTCGCGCTTGGACAGCTTCTTGTTCCCCTCCCCCATGACGTAGGGCAGATGGCCGAAGGCAGGGGTCCGGCCGGTCCCCACACCGATCTCGGCGAGGGCGTCGTACAACGCGATCTGTCGCGGCGTCGAAGACAGCAGGTCCTCCCCGCGCAACACATGGGTGATCTCCATCGAGGCGTCGTCGACGGGGTTGACCAGGGTGTAGAGCGGGTGGCCGTTGCCTCGGACGAGGACGTAGTCGGGCACGTGCTCGGTCTGGAACGTGATCTCGCCGCGCACCAGGTCGTGAAACGTGATCGGGTCGTCGGGCATCCGGAACCGCACGACGGGCCTGCGTCCCTCGGACTCCAGAGCGGCCGTCTGCTCGGAGGTGAGCGAGCGGCAGTGCCCGTCGTACCCGGGTGTCCTTCCCTCGGAGCGTGCCTGCAGGTTGCGTGCGTCGAGCTCCTCTTGGGAGCAGTAGCAGCGGTAGGCGCGCCCCGCCTCTAGCAACCTGTCCGCGACGTCGGCGTAGAGGTCGTAGCGCTGCGACTGGCGGTACGGCGCGTGCGGCCCGTCGACCTCCGGCCCCTCGTCCCAGTCGAAGCCGAGCCAGCGCATCACGTCGAGGAGGGTGTCGTAGGACTCCTGCGAGTCGCGGGCGGCGTCGGTGTCCTCGATCCGGAAGACGAACGTGCCGCCGAGATGGCGCGCGAAAGCCCAGTTGAACAACGCGGTGCGAGCAAGCCCGACGTGCGGGGCTCCGGTCGGCGACGGGCAGAACCGCACCCTGACCTGAGACGGCTCGAGATCCCCGAGGACCTCCCGCCCGGCGTCAGTCACGCGTCGTCACCCGGTTGGCCAGCGTCCCGATCCCGGAGACGGCGACCTCCACCTCGTCTCCCGGGCGCATCGGGCCGACACCCTCAGGTGTCCCGGTGAGGATCACGTCACCGGGGAGCAGCGTCATCACGCTCGTCACGTAGACGACCAGCGAGGTGACGTCGAAGACCATGTCCGCGGTCGAGCCGTCCTGGACCAGGTCCCCGTTGAGGTGTGTCTGAACCCGCAGGTCACTGGTGTCGAGCTTGGTCTCGATCCACGGGCCGAGCGGGCAGAAGGAGTCGAAGCCCTTGGCCCGGGTGAACTGCACGTCGTTGCGTTGAAGGTCCCGCGCGGTCACGTCATTGCCGATCGTGTAGCCGTAGACCACGTCCGCAACCCGTTCGGCCTCGACGTCGCGGCAGATCCGGCCGATCACGACCGCCAGCTCACCTTCGTAGTGCACCTCGATGCTCTGTGTCGGGTAGAAGATCGGATCACCGGGCCCGATCACGCTGGTGTTCGGCTTGAGGAACAGCATCGGCTCGTCAGGCACCTCGGAGCCCAGCTCGGCCGCATGAGCGGCGTAGTTGCGGCCGACGCCGACCACCTTGCTGCGCGGGATGACCGGGGCGAGCAGGCGCACATCCTCCAGCTTGTGCTGCACCTCGGTCGGATGGATGCCGACGTAGAGCGGGTCACCCGCCAACGCGACCACGATCTGCTGCCCGGCGTCCTCGCTGACCACGCCATAGGTCGGCTCGTCACCGGTGGTGAACCTCGCGATGCGCACGGCGTCGAGCCTACCCGCGGGCCGAGGTGCTTCGGGTGGATACTCTCAGGCCTGTGGACGAGCTGGTCGACGCTCTGCACGGCACGCTCGAGGTGCTCGACGAGTCCGCGTGGTGCGCGCGACGTGGACGGCACGAAGCACGGGTCGATGCGCTGGTCGCGCCGCACCTCGCGCGTCGTGCGGCGGGTCGCACGCACCCCGTCGAGGACTTCCTCTTCACCTACTACTCGCACAGCCCGGCGGCCCTGCGTCGCTGGCATCCCGGCTTCGGCGTCGCCCTAGAGAACGCCTCCGACTACGCCGGACTCAAGGGGTACGCCGACGCGATCCATCGGGCGGTCGAGCTTGTCGAGACCACTCTCGTCACGGTCAGCCGCGAGTACCTCGCGTCACAGGTGCCGCTGACCGCCGGGCTGCGCGAACTGCTGACCGCGACCGCGCAGCGGCTGGCGCAGCTCGGCTGCTTCGGGATGCACGAGTGGGCGATGGTCTTCGGGCTCGAGCAGGCCGAGGTCCGGCACTCCTCGTGGCCGCTTCGCCTCGGCGCGCAGGCCACCGACGGGGTGGTGCGCAGCCACCGGATCGCGTGCTCGCACTACGACGCGTTCCGCTTCTTCACCTCCGCAGCACGCCCACTCAACGAGATCTCTCCACGCCGCGACGACCGACCAGCGTTCGAGCAACCGGGTTGTCTCCACGCCGGGATGGATCTCTACAAGCACGCCTACCGGCTGAGCCCGCTCGTGTGCTCCGACCTGGTCGCGGACTGCTTCGAGCTGGCCCGAGACATCAGGGCGCTCGACATGCGCGCGTCGCCGTACGACCTCTCCAGCCTCGGCTACCAGGCCGTCCGGATCGAGACGAGCGAGGGCAAGGCGGAGTACGTCGCCGCGCAACGCGAGTTCGCAGCACGCGCCGCACCCCTGCGCGGCCGGCTCATCGACGAGTGCGACCGCCTGCTTGACGCTGCCGACCCGCCTCTTGCGTCGACAGATGATGAGATAGCCGGGTGAGCTCCGACGATGTCCTCGGCCGGTTCGTCAAGGACGGGCGGCTTGCCGTCATGCCGAGCAAACGCAACAAGCGGCTGGTCGTGCTCGACCACGTCGCGCAGGTCTTCGAGCCTGGCGCACCTACACCGAGCAGGAGGTGAACCGGGCGCTGCGCGGCTTCCACGATGACTATGCGGCCCTGCGGAGGTACCTCGTCGACGAGCAGTTCCTCACCCGCGAGTCCAATGTGTACTGGCGCGTCGGCGGCACCATCGAGGTGTAACGCCGGGACGACCCCTCGGACGTGCAGTTGACGCGTTTACGCCGAGCGCTGTCGCCTAGCGCATCCCAGCAGCTTGCGCGAGTGCACGTCGCCGTGGTCGCGGGTCAGTCTTCGCGGTCGACGTAGAGACAGAACGGGTGTCCGGCGGGGTCGAGCATCACGCGCACGTCTTCCTGCGGCTGGTACGCCGCCTCCTCCGCGCCGACCTCGACCGCGTAGGCAACCGATGAGTCCAGGTCCTCGACCCCGATGTCGAGGTGCAGCATCATCTGTGGCTTGCCGGCCTCGGTCGGCCAGACCGGCCGGACGTAGTGCTCCTCGGTTGTGAAGGCGAAGTTGTAGCCGGCGTCCTCCGACGGCGCGAGGTCGACCCACCCTGGTGACTCGTTGAAGATCCGCCACCCCAGGAGCCGCTGGTAGAAGTGGGCGAGCTCGCGGGCGTCCGGAGCCTCGAGCACGACGCCGAACCAGCCTGTCATCGTCCGTAGTGCCATCCGGCCACTCTGCCCGCAGCAGAGGCGCGGGTCCATTGGGATTCAGGATGCATCCCAAAGCGGTACCGTTATGGGATCAGCAGACAGATCGCGGTCCGGTTGCCCGAGGACATCGTGGAGTTCATCGACGAGCAGGTCAGCGAGGGGCGGGGCCGCAGCAGGGCCGACGTCGTCGCGCGCGCCATGTCACGCGAGCGACGCAGAAGGCAGGCCGAGCGAGACGTGCAGATCATCCTGGCCCACCCGGATGACGGCCTCGACGGGCTCGCCGCGTATGCGAGTCGCACTCCGCTCGACATCGACTGATGCGCCCCATCCACCTTGCCCAGCTGGACAAGACGGGCCCGGTCGTGGTCCTCACGCGCGAGTTCGCCCGGCCGCACCTCAGGCGTCTTACGATCGCCCCGATCACCACTACCGTCCGCGGCGTCTCCACCGAGGTCCCTGTGAGCCCTGCGAACGGCCTCGAACACGACAGCGTCATCATCTGCGACAACGTCACGACGATCGAACGCGCCGACCTCGGCCGCCAGATCGGGTTCCTGCTGGACCATCAGGAGGTTGCGCTCACCGAGGCGATCCTCGCCGCGTTCGACCTGCGCTGACGCCGCCTACCAGCACGCCGGATGACGCTCGCGCCAGGGAGCCGCTGCCTCGATCTGCGCCGAGAGAGCGAGCAGCAGGTGCTCCTCGGCAGACCGCCCGGCCAGCATCACCCCGACCGGGAGCCCGTCAGGCGTCATGTGCAGCGGCAGCGACACCGCCGGACTGCCGGTCAGGTTCCACAGCGAGGTGTAGGGCGTGAACCGCTTCTGGTTCTCGAAGTCCTGCACCGGATCAGCGTCGTCACGGATCGCACCGATCGGCAGCGGCGGCTGCGCCAGGGTCGGGGTGAGCACGGCGTCGTACGGCGCCAGCGCGGCAAGCGCTCGCGCGGCGATCCGGCGCAGCTCGCCGATCGCCAGGCCGAACTCCGGACCTGACACGGCGCGTCCGCGCGCCTGCAACCAACGGGTCAGCGGCCGCAGCGCCTCCTCGTCTCCGGGAGGGACCGGCGAGAGCGCGCTGAGCACGGCCCAACAGGTCTCGAAGACCGGCACCGCGTCCGGCCGGATCGGCACCTCGACGTCCACGACCTCGTGGCCGAGCCCCTCCAGCAGCCGGGACGCGTCCTCGTAGGCGCTCAGACACTCGGGATGCACCGTCGCCTCGGCGATCACCGGCCGGCTGAACCGGGCGATCCGCAGGCGACCCGGCTCACGGTCGCACCAGCCGAGGTACGTCTCGCCGGCCGGCAGGGGCGGCGCCCACGCCGGTTCCCCGACGGCAGGTCCGGCCATCACGTCGAGCATCGCGGCTGCGTCGCGGACGGTGTGCGAGAGCGGACCCGCCGTCGCTAGGCCGACCGGGTCGCCGTACATCGGGCCGCCGCTGATCCGCCCTCGCGTCGGCTTGAGCCCGAAGAGACCACAGCAGCTGGCCGGGATCCGGATCGAGCCGCCGCCGTCGGACCCCTGCGCGACGGGGACCAGGCCGGCCGCGACCGCTGCGGCTCCCCCACCGCTGGACCCGCCGGCCATCCGGGTCAGGTCGTACGGCGTCCGCGCCGGTGGGAGTCCCTCCGGCTCGGTGTAGCACGGCGACCCGAACTCCGGGGTGCTGGTCTTGCCGAGGCTGATCATGCCAGCCTGCTCGATGCGCAGCACGACCTCGTCGGAGACCTCCGGGACGAACCCGGCCATCGTCGGCGAGCCGAAGGCCGTGACCACCCCGGCGGTCATGTTCAGGTCCTTGATCGCGGTCGGCACCCCGAAGAGCACGGGCAGGTCACCGGACGACGAGTCCGCCAGCCGGGACTCCGCGAGCTTGGCCTGCAGGTGGGCGAGCTCACCGGTGACCGTGACGAAGGCCCCCACGTCGTGCGAGAGGAGCTCGATCCGCGCGAGATAGTGCGCCACGAGCTCGGTGGGTGAGACCTCCCCGGTCCTGACCGCACTCGCCTGCTCCAGCGCAGTGAGGTCGTGCAGCTGGGCCATGACGGCTGAACCTACCGCTCTGACGTGTCGAGGCTCCCAGATGCCGCTCCCTCACGTTCGGGTCAGGGCGGCCTAGCCCCTCTGTGCGGCAGCCCGGCGGTCATCGGTGCCATGTCGCGACGACGTTTTGCCGGAAATAGTGGGTTCTTCCTCGTTTGGGTGACGGGTGCTGTTTCGTGGGATGCGTAACGAAAACGAGGGGAAAAGCAAATGGCAACCATAGAGAGCGTTCTCCATCGAGACGAGCAGATCCACGCGATGTGCGACTCCGCGCGGCTGGGGACGGCCACCTGTCGCTGCGGACAGGACCTCGACCTCTACCAGCGTTCGTACTGCCCACGCTGCGGCACCTGCCGCACCGGGCACTGACACCCGGTCCGGCGCGACCGGCTTTTAGCCTCGCGGCCCCTGGACCCCGGGTCCCTGCTGCTCCTGGCCGTGTCGACGCAGGCCGAAGATCACCGCGTCGACCAGTGCCCGCCACGACGCCTCGATCACGTTGTGGCCGACCCCCACCGTGACCCAGGCGCTCTCCCCGTCGCTGGTCTCGATCAGCACCCGCGTCACCGCGTCGGTGCCGTGCCCCTGGTCGAGGATCCGCACCTTGTAGTCGATCAGCTCGAACTTCGCCACCTCCGGATAGGCCTGCCCGATCGCCTCTCGCAACGCGTGGTCCAGCGCGTTGACCGGGCCGTTGCCCTCCCCCGTGGTGATGATCCGGCTCTCCCCGGCCCGCAGCTTGATGGTCGCCTCCGAGACCGCCTCGGCGCCCGGCTTCGAGTCGGTGATCACCCGCCAGGACTCGACCTCGAAGTACGACGGCCGCGCCCCCTCGACCTCCTCGACGAGCAACAGCTCGAACGACGCGTCGGCGGCCTCGAAGGTGTGCCCTGCTGACTCCATCTCCTTGACGCGCGCCGTGACCCGGCTGACCACGTCCGCCCCCCCGGCGTCGTTGCCGAGCTCGAAGCCGAGCTCCCTGCCTTTGAGCTCGATGCTCGCCCGACCCGCCATGTCGGAGACCAGGAGGCGCATGTCGTTGCCGACGCGCAGCGGGTCGAGATGCTGGTAGAGGTTCGGGTCCACCTTGATCGCGCTGGCGTGCAGCCCAGCCTTGTGCGCGAACGCGCTGACACCGACGTACGGCTGTCGCGCGGCGGGCGGCACGTTGGTGACCTCCGCAACCGCGTGCGCGACCCGAGTTGCCTCCCGCAGCAGCCCGGCCGGCAGCAGGCGGCGCCCCTGCTTGAGCTCGAGGTTCGCGACGACCGAGATGAGGTCGGCGTTCCCGGTGCGCTCGCCGTACCCGTTGAGCGTCCCCTGCACGTGCGTGGCCCCCGCGTCGACGGCGGCCAGCGTGTTCGCAACAGCACAGCCGGTGTCGTTGTGGCAGTGGATGCCGACACGGACGCCGGTGGACTCCACCACGTCGTGCACGACGTCGCTCACCCACGGCGGGAGCATCCCGCCGTTGGTGTCGCAGAGCGCGACGACCTCCGCGCCGGCGTCACAGGCCGTGCGCAGCACCTCGAGCGCGTAGTCCCGGTTTTCGCGGTAGCCGTCGAAGAAGTGCTCGGCGTCGAGGAAGACCCGCTGCCCCTCCGCGCGCAGGTGGCTGACGGTGTCGCGGACCATCGCGAGGTTCTCCTCGAGCGTCGTCCGCAGCGCCAGCTCGACGTGACGGTCGTGGGACTTCGCGACGAGGGTGACCACCCCGGCACCGGACTCCCGCAGCGCCGCGACAAGCGGGTCGTCGGCCGCCTTCGTCGACGCACGACGGGTTGCGCCGAACGCCGTGAGCTGAGCGTTGCGCAGGTCGAGCTCGGTGCGCGCCCTGCGGAAGAACTCGGTGTCCTTCGGGTTCGAGCCGGGCCATCCTCCCTCGATGAAGCCGACACCGAGGTCGTCGAGCTGACGTGAGATCGCGAGCTTGTCCCCCACCGACAGGTTGAGGCCCTCCTGTTGCGCGCCGTCGCGCAGGGTCGTGTCGTAGACGTGGAAGTCGGTCGTCGTACTCATCGTCGCTGTCCTGGGTCGGGGGTGGCCGTGGGCTGGCTGGGAAACGAAAAACCTCCCGTCGAGGACGAGAGGTCAGCGCGTCAGAAGATTTCCTGGCGCGCTACTCGATAATGATGCCGTTCTGTCCGAACATGCAGGCCAGTCTGCCAGAGACACCCCAGGCTCGGGTTCGATCCCGCGATCCGGACTTCGTCGACGGCCGGTCAGCAGGGTGTCGCGTCCTCGAAGGTCATTGCGAGGTTCTCGATGGACGTGCTGAACAGAGCCCGCCGCGATAGCCGGAGACCGGCCAGCTCCCGGGCGATCGGGTGGGTGCCGAGCAGCAGGCTTGCCCCGCCGGGGCGAGAGCGCACGCCGCTGGGCTGCATCCGCCAGGGGATGGCGCGGGTCACGCCGTCGAGATGGGAGTACGCCGTGAGCGGGAGCGCGGCGCCCTTCCCCGGCAGCCGGATCCCACTGCGCACCCGAAGGTCGGCCACCAGCTGCCCGTCGAGACGCAGGCTCAGGTGCTTGTCTCGGCTGGTGAGGTCCGCGTCGAAGTCCGCAAGCTCCTTGGGGAACCCCCAGATCTCGCGACCGGCCGCCAAGGTGAACTCGCCGTCGACCGGGAGCCGGTGCACGAAGACTCCGGCCTTGCGGCTTCCGGGCTGCCGCACGAGCACGCAGACCCCGAACTCGTGGTAGGGCCCGAGGTCGCCGTCGATGTAGTGGATCCCGGCCAGGCCGACCAGCCCGCGGCCGGGCCGGAACCGGAGCACCTCGAGACCGGCGTAGTCCACCATCCGCTGAGTCGCGTCGGCGTCGCAGGAGAACATCGCGGTCATCGCGGTGGCCACCCGGACCTCGACCGGCATGGTCAGCTCGCGCCCGAGCACGACATGCACCGCCTGCGCCTGCGTCACCCGAAAAACCCTAACCGAATCCACCGGCTGGTCGAGCTTGTCGAGACCACTGCCCGCAACCCACCAGAACTCAGAAGTAGCCGACGACGCTGCCGAGCAAGGTGTCCGGACGCCAGGGCGGACCCGGCTGTGGTTCCCAGTTCACCCCGCTGTCGACCAGCACGAACGCCACCGCGGCGACCACCAGTGCGAGGACACCGACACTCACCCAGCCGATCGCAGGCTTCCGCGTTGCGCGCACGATGAGCCGGCGCGTGGGGTGTCGCAGCCGTCGTGATCCCGGACCCCACCACAGGGACACGCCCAGGACGACGCCCATGAGCAGCAGCCCTGGCACGAAGGGAAGCGCGAAGAGCAGATAAGCCACCCCGACCACGACGGCGACCGTCGCCGACCACAGCAGGAGCAGGAGCGTCCCGCCGGTGGCGACGATGAGGTACCACGGCGTGGTCGCGACAGCCACCGCGCCGTCGTACCACCGCGCCTGCCCCCGACGACCCCGGCGTTCGCCAGCCGACTCCGCGGTCCACGAGAAGGTGCGGATCGCGAGGGTTGCGGCCGCGATCGCAACGAGGCTGAGGTACGGCGCCCAGGCGAAGCCCACCGTGACTAGGCCCAGCAGCCCGACGAGCAGGCTGCCGCGCTGGAGTCTCGCGAGCCCGGCGGGCAACGGCCGTCGTTGCGCGACCGCCGCCTGAGCAGGGTACGGGTGCTGCGGGGGCGCCGGCGTCATGTACGGCGCTCGAGCCGGCTGATGCACCGGGTGAGCCTGCGGCACATGCACGGTGAGCGGCTTGGTCGGTGGCGACGGGGGCAGGGCGGTGTGTGCAGAGGAGTGGGCCTCTGTCTCCTCGTCGGCTGGGTGATCGAGTCCGATCACGTCGGTCCGGTCGTCGTCGGCCGCGGCGGCGAGCGCAAACGGCATGGTCACCATGTCCTGCCCTGCGGCACCCGAGCCGCGAGCGGCCGGGCGCAGGTCGGCGAGCACCGCGGCGGTCTCGGGACGACCCAGCGGGTCCGGCGAGAGACACTGCCGGATCAACGGCAGCAGGGCGGCCGGCACTCCGGACAGGTCGTGCTCGCCTCGGCGGACGCGGTCCATGATCGCCATCGCGGGACCCCGGCCGAAGGGTGGCCGCCCGGTCGCGGCGTAGACCACGGTTGCCGCCCAGGAATGTACGTCGGAGGCCGTGGTCGCGTCGTCGCCGTACAGGATCTCCGGCGCAAGGTAGCCCGGCGTGCCCAGCAGCCAGCCGGTGGCGGTCAGCCGCGGGTCCTCCGCGAGTCGGGCCAGGCCGAAGTCGATCAGGACCGGCGCCCGCCCCTCCAGCAGGATGTTCGACGGCTTGATGTCGCGGTGCAGGACCCCGACGCTGTGCACCGCGATCACCGCCTCGGCCAGTCCCGAGGCGAACCAGCGCAGGTCCTCGCCGCTGATCGTGCCCTCGCGGCGGACGTGCTCGTGCAGCGAGAGGCCCGGGATGTAGCGGGTCGCGACGAAGGGAGTCTCACCCCACGGGTCGGCGTCCAGGATCTCGGCGATACGAGGCGAGGTGACGCGGCGCAGCGAGGACACCTCGCGTGCCAGCCGCTCCCTGGCCTCGTCGTCGCCGACGATGTGCGGTCGCAGCACCTTAAGCGCCACCCGCGCACCGTCGGGTGCCTGCGCCAGGTGCACGACGCCCATGCCGCCCTCGCCGATCTTGGTCAGCAGGCGGTAGCGCCCCACCTGCACGCCCGCCGGCGGCGGGGTCTGCTGCGGTGTCTCTTGGCTGGGCGCACTCACCGCTCCACGGTAACCGAGCACAAGCCCCGATCCCGCGTCCCGAACGGGCTCTACGGCCCGGGTCCTGAGCGGGTCCTCGTCAGAGGACGCGGTGCATCCACCCGAAGGCGTCGTCCACGCGGCCGTACTGGATGTCGACGAGCGCCTTCCGGAGCTGCCGCGTGACCGGCCCGGCCGCGTTCGGTCCGGTGACCTCGCCACGGCGCCACTTGAGCGTCCCGACCGGGGTGAGCACCGCCGCGGTGCCGCAGGCGAACACCTCCGTGATCCGTCCGGTCTCGACGCCCTCACGCCACTCGTCGACCGAGACCGGGCGCTCCTGCACGGAGTGGCCGAGCTTGCCGGCCAGCTCGATGATCGAGGAGCGGGTGATGCCCTCGAGGATCGTGCCGCCGAGAGTAGGAGTGACGATGGCTCCATCGTCGTGGACGAAGTAGAGGTTCATCCCGCCGAGCTCCTCGACGTACTTCATCTCGGCCACGTCGAGGAAGACCACCTGGTCGCAGCCGTTGTCGATGGCCTCCTGTTGCGGCAGCAGCGAGCTCGCGTAGTTGCCGCCGGTCTTGGCCGCGCCCAGGCCGCCGCGCCCGGCTCGGGTGTAGTCCTCGCTCAGCCAGATCGTCACCGGCTTGACGCCCTTGGCGAAGTACGCACCGGCCGGTGAGCAGATCACCATGAAGGTGACGTGCTTGGCAGGCCGAACTCCGAGGAAGGTCTCGGATGCGAACATGAACGGTCGGATGTAGAGGCTCTTCTCCCCCGCCGACTCGGGCACCCAACGCTGGTCGACCTCGATGAGCGCGTCGACTGCTGCGAGGAAGTCCTGCACCGCCAGCTCGGGCAAGGCGAGACGGCGCGAGGAACGCACCATCCGCTCGGCGTTCTCCTCCGGGCGGAAGGTCCACACCGAGCCGTCCTCATGCCGGTAGGCCTTGAGCCCCTCGAAGATCTCCTGCGCGTAGTGCAGAACAGCGGTCGCCGGATCCAGAGTGAGCGGTGCGTACGGCGTCACCCGCGCGTCTTGCCAGCCGGCCTCGGGTGTCCACTCCGCAATGAACATGTGGTCGGTGAAGTGCAGCCCGAAGCCAGGGTCGGCGAGGATCTCCGCCAGGCGATCCGCGGAGACCGGTTCGGCCGACGGCGAGACCTGGATCTGAAGCTCACTCGTCATGGATGCAAGATATCCGACCCGGTTCACCCCGGTGGTTGAGGAGGCCGAGGTGCTAGCCGAGTCCGTCTCGAAACCACTCCAACGGATGAGCGGTGGTTGAGTCCCGGCTGGTCGAGCTTGTCGAGACCACTCACCGCGCAGCTCCGGAGCTTCAGGAGGGCGCTGCGGTCGCCAGGGTCCGGGTGGCGGCGACGCGTAGCGGCACGCCGGCGTTGCGGGCGTTGGTCCGCATGCCCGCTCGTCTGATGGCGGCCGTCCGGGGCAGTCTGGTGATCTCCTACACTGGCAGAGCCCGGCACCGTCGACCGAGTGACGTCATCGAGTTGTCCCCATGGGGCCGAGCGTCGCTTGGGATCCTGCCGGAGAACACGACGAGTCCGCTAAGCGGGCTCCCGCCGTGTCAGGCCTGTCGAAGGCGCCGGCGGCGGAACGCGCATGAGGAAGAGGGCTGCCGTTTGGCGAAGCAGCGTAGGGACCGGTCCGGCGACCGTAGGTCGACTCAGCGTGCCCGCGGACGCAGGCAGGACAACGACGGCATCTTTCCGGTCCTCGCGAGAGCGGTCCGGGAAGTCGAGACGGCCGTCGAACGTGGGCAGGTGACCTCGGCCCAACACTCCCGCTTCCAGGCTGTTGCGCTGCTCGCCCGGGTGGAGCGTGCCCGAATGCGGGCTGACGCGGCCCCCACCGCGGCACAACGGGACAGTGAGCTCAAGCGCCTAGACGGAGTGGCCACGATTCTGGCGCGCATAGCGACGCGCGAGCCGTCCCTGTTCCACCTGCTCGAGGAGGACGCCGAGGTCAGCGACGCCACGCGCCGGATGCAGCGTGACATGCGGCTCGCCGCGGGTCTTGACCCGACGCCGGAGTCGGATGTTCACGGCGCCGCGGCGGTGACCGCCGTGCGCACCGTTCGCAAAGCTGCGCCACAGTCCGTGGTCGCAGCGCAGCTGGCCAACCCGTTCCTTGCGCCCGACTTCAGCCAGGAAACGCCCAAGCCGGAGGGCCGCCTGGCTGGCTGGGAGCTGATCGGGCCGCTGCTCAACTCGTTCGAGCATCCCTCGCCGGGTGCCTCGGCCTGCCTAGTGCTCCCGGAGCCCGGGGCGGCGATAGCGACGCCGAAGGACCTGGACCTCATGACGCACCAGGCACGTCTGGTGGCCGCCGTGTCGGCGGGGCACCGGACCTTCCTCCTGGCCGACGAGCCCGGGCTGGGCAAGACTGCGCAGGCACTACTGGCCGCGCAGGTCGCCGGGGCCCACCCACTGCTGGCCGTGGTCCCCAATGTGGTCAAGACGAACTGGGCGCGGGAGGCTGAGCGGTGGACGCCCGGTCGGTCCGTGACGGTGATCCACGGGGACGGGGAGACCGTCGACGGGTTCGCCGACATCGTCGTGGTCAACTACGAGGTGCTCGACCGGCACGTCGACTGGATCGGCGAACACGGCTTCCGTGGCATGGTTGTCGACGAGGCGCACTACATCAAGAACATGAAGTCGCAGCGGTCCCAGCACGTCATCGAGGTTTCCGAACGGATCCGGAACCGAGTCCCGCGTCCCCTGCTGATGGCGTTGACTGGCACTCCGTTGATCAACGACATCGAGGACTTCCGGGCGATCTGGCAGTTCCTCGGATGGATCGACGCC
>Ga0136622_10000529_pt1 | contig 15685 bp, 16 predicted proteins | sample AntDrymUQ4482106_2_FD_104803 | JGI IMG/M metagenome (GOLD analysis project Ga0136622, IMG submission 104803) | Polar desert sand microbial communities from Dry Valleys, Antarctica - metaG UQ448 (21.06) | ecosystem: Environmental > Terrestrial > Soil > Desert | place: Antarctica: Dry Valley...
GCAGCGACTGACTGGCACTCGCCATGCTGCTTCGGCAGCCGGACGACCTACGGGGTGACTTCGGAACTCACGGTCGACGCCGACATCTCCGGGATGGCAGCCCGACGTCGGCAGGGTTTCTTGCACTCTCCTCACGACCCGAACTGACGTCTCCGCAGCCGGCGACCCGCGAGCACTCCGATCACCGCGAGGGCCAGCAAGAGGAGGTTCACCGGCACCACATAGCTCAGGAGATCTTCCCGAGCCCGGCCCTGACGATGCTCAAGACGAAGTGCCCCAGCGGGAGCGCGGCGGCACTCACCCAAGCTAGGCGTTCGGTCAAGAGGGCACCGGCCGCCACACCGGCGGTCAAGACGACGAGCGGTCAGATCGCCCTTGACGCTACGCCCGATCCAAAGTGGCAAGCGGTTGCCGGATCATCGGTCCGTGTCGTGGAGGGCCTGCGCGAGTTGCCGCCGAACCGCTACCGTCCCTGCTATGCCCCCCACGATGACTATGAACCGTCTCATCCACGGCGCGGTGCGTCGCGACGTCGATCGACTAGTCGTTGCGCTGGGTGAGGTAGCAGCGAATGACGTCGGACGTGCCCGCGACCTCGAGCGGGCGTTCGGCAACCTTCGCAACGAGCTGACGCACCACCACGAAGGCGAGGACCGCTGGATCTGGCCGATGCTCGCACAAGTGGGCGTCGACCCTGTCCTTCTCGCGACGATGGAGTCCGAGCACCAGTCCATGTCGGCGGCGCTGGCGGAAACAAGTGCGGCGATGGCAACCTTCGCAGTGAGCGGGTCAGCCACCGAAGCGGCGGCTGCGCGCGAAAGTGTCGTCCGCACCCAGATCGTGGTGGAACAACATCTGCGCCACGAGGAGGAGGACCTGGAGCCGGTGCTCGTTCCGCACTTCGAGTCGCCGGAGTGGAAGGAGGTCGAGAAGAAGCTCAGTCGGCAGCCTCCGCGCGTGGCCGGGCCATTCTTCGCTTGGCTGACCGACGGCATGAGCGAGAAGGACCGAACCTTCCTACGGTCAACCGTTCCGGCACCGGTCGTGTCCATCATGAAGAACGTGTTCGGACGTCGTTACAACAAGGACATCGCGCCGGTCTGGCAGGCGAAAACGTCCTGATTGTCGGACCCCGACGGTACTGGACTGAACCGCCCGACGCCCCGTAGATCAGGTGGTAGGGTCGCCCGGTGGACGAGCGTAGCGAGGCCGCGGAGACGCGTGAAGATGGCGCGCACATGTCACCCTTCGAGCGGTTCGTCGAGGTGGCGCACCACCGAGTGAGCCGAGCACCGTTCTTCGTCTCGTGTATTGCTTTCGTCGCTATCTGGTTCGCCAGCTTCCCGCTGTGGCCGAGCCTCAAGGAGTGGCAGGTCGCCATCCACACGGTGGGCAGCGTCGTCTCCTTGCTGCTGCTGGTCCTGCTCGAGAACGCCAGCCGGCGAGCCGACGAAGCCAGCCAGGAGAAGTTGAACGTCATCGCCGAGGGACTAGCAGACCTGATGGAGTCACGGGCGCGCGACGATCGTGAGCTCGTGGAAGCGACCCAGCGCCTACGCGACGCGGTCGGGCTCGAAGAGCGGCACTGACGGCTCCTGGCGAGAAACGCGGCAGTCGATGAACGGTTCGTCAGCAATCATGGCGACGAAGTCGGCAGTTCACGAGCGCTGCCTAACGTCCCACACATGCGCACCTCGACCAAGCTCCTGCTGACCATCGTTGTCTCCACCCTCCTGTCACTCGGAACTTTCCCGCACACGGCAGCGCGGCCGACGGCCGCCAGGACTTCCGAGCCCGCGCCTTCACGCTGATGCAGATGAACACGTGTCTGTCAGGACTCGCTGGCTGCGTCGCCCGTACTCAGTATCCGGCGGTCGTCGACGAGGCGATCCAGCGAATCCGAGCGAACGACGCAGACGCGGTCACCGCCCGCAACGAAGCCTGCAGCGCCGGCGTGGCCCGGACCGCGGCCGAGACGGGTTATGAATTACGGTTCAGTGCCGTCAACTACCGGGGAGCCCCCCTGTCGTGTGCCAAGCCCGGCGGCCGCAGAGTCTTCGGCAACGCCGTACTCACCAAGACCCACATCGCGTCGTCGGCCGACGCGCCGTACGTCGCGCAAAACGGTGTCGAGGAACGCCGCTGGATCTGCGTGACAACTACCGAACAGGTGAACGTGTGCACGTCCCACCTGACCACAGCGGGCACTGACGCGGGCACGGCGAACACCGCGCAGTGTGTCGAGCTGACAGCGGTCCTGCAGCGCTTTGCCAACGACGGACCCACGATCTTCGCAGGGGACGCCAACCGGCTCGACAGCTGCGCGCCTGACACGTTCTGGAACGAGACCGACGCCGCGGCGACCCAGGCGCGCGGGATCCAGCACGTCTACGGAACCGCACGGTCGTTCAAGAAGCCGGTGGCCGAGATCGAACCCGCGACGTACACCGGTCACGACGTCTTGCTGGTGCGCGCGAGGTTGAAACCGCCGCAGTTGTAGTCAGCTGCCGAAGGTGATGGCGAAGTCGCGCAGAGCCAGCGTCACCAGCGGCCGTCGCCCGGCCAGGAAACCGAGCGGCCCATCGGCGTCGATCTCCCAGCGCGCACGGGCGACGCCGACCCTCGCGGTGCCGCGGACGGGCGAGCGCAGTCGGCCCGGGCCGGGTTTGGTGCTCAGGGTCCGGTCCTGGCTCATGCCGAATGTCAGCGGCAGGCGGCCTGGCAGCATCAGCACCCGATCTACCTGAACGCCTGCTACTGGTTGGCCGTCGTCGGCGGCGGCGGCGTACGTCCGGTGCGGCTCGACCGCAAAGACGGCGAGGTTCTTGGGAATCCCCCACAACGCCCGCCCGCCACTGCGGGAGGCGACATCGTCCACCCAGATGTCGGTTATCGCGACCCGCGGTAGCCAACCGTCGCGCACCAGCGAGGTCGCCATGATCTCGTGGTACGTCAGCACGCTCGGCGGCTCGTAGACGAAGAAGGCGGCGGTGAGGAGCCGGCGGCCGTCGGGCACGAAGACGCCGACATAGGCTTGGCCGTGCAGCCGCCATGGCTCTGACGGAAGCCGGTCACGCGCTCACTGGCGCCACGAGAAGTCGGTGGGTTCGAGCGAGCGCACCCGGCGTACGTACTGCGAGACCCGCCCCGGCCAGTTGGAGCTGATCCGCCCGGAGGAGTCGCGGTACCAGCTCGCACACCGTGCCCAGACCGTCGCGCCAAGGCGGCGCTGCAGGTCGTCGTCGAAGGCGTCGGCCACGTCGCGCCGCACCTCCATCGGCCCCCGGGCACCAGTGGCGAGCCGGTCGACGCACTGGCGGATGTATCGCCCCTGCGCCTGAAGGACGTCGATCATCGAACCCGACCCCGTGTTGGTGTTAGGCCCGTAGACGAGGAACAGGTTGGGAAAGTCCGGCACGCACATGCCGAGGTACGCCCGCGCGCCGCTGGACCACGCCTCGTCGAGGGTCGTCCCGCCGCGACCGGTGACCCGCATCGGCGCGAGGAACTCCTGGGTCGCGAAACCGGTGCCGACCACTATCGCGTCGGCCGGGCGCTGGACCCCATCGGCGGTCAGGATCGCCTCGGGAGTGACCTCGGTGATGCCGGCAGTCACCACCTCGACGTGCGGCTGCCCGAGCGCCGGCAGGTAGTCGTTGGAGAACAGCACCCGCTTGCACCCGGGGGTGTAGTCAGGCGTCAGACGGGCCCGCAGGTCGTCGTCCGGCACCTGGCTGCGCAGGTGCCACAGGCAGAGCCGCCCGGTCGCGCGCGACAGCAGCCTCGCGAGGCGGGTGGTGCCGCTCATGCCCTCACCCAGCAGCTCGGTGAGGAGCCAGATGCGGCGTCGCTCGAGTCGCAGCAGCAGCGGCACGCGCCGGTACAGCGCTCGACGGGTCGACCCGTACGGGGTGTCGGCCTTGGGCGCGATGAACGCCGGTGTGCGCTGGAAGATGGTGACGGACTCGGCGACGCGGGCGAGCTCTGGGACGAATTGAACCGAGCTGGCACCAGTACCGATCACCGCGATGTTCTTGCCGCGCGGGTCGAGCCGGTGATCCCACAGGGCGGAGTGGAAGCAAGGGCCGTCGAAAAGCTCGAGCCCCGGCACCAGCGGCCAGGCCGGACGCGACAGCTGGCCGACGGCACTCACCAGCACCTCGGCCTCGCGTACTCGGCCGTCCGCCGTCGTCACCGTCCAGCGGCCGGTGTCGTCGTCGAACGTCGCCGAGACGACCTCGGCGCCGAACGACACCAACGCGTCGATGCCCTCGTCGTGCGCCACGCGCCGCAGGTACGCATGGATCTCGCCCTGCTGGGCGTAGCGGCGGGACCAACCGGGGTTGGGTGCGAAGGAGAAGGAGTACAACGGCGACGGGATGTCGCAGCCGGCGCCGGGATAGGTGTTGTCGCGCCACACACCGCCCATCTCGTCGCCTCGTTCGAGAACGGTGATGTCGCGATGACCGGCGCGGAGCAGTTCCCGGGCGCAAGCGACGGCACCGAACCCCGAGCCGACGATGACGATCCTCACACGGCGGTCACGCAGGCCATGGTCGCGTCGTCGTCGCCGCCGTGTCAACGAGGCCGGGTTCGCCGCGGTCGGGCGCCTCAAATGCGCTCGCACGGCCCGATAGCATCGAGTGGTCGCACGAGCGTGCGTCTCCCGTCACCGAAGGAGCATCGTGTCCGAGTTCACCGTTGCCGTCGTCAGCCCCGACGAACGCATCGAGCGCTCGGTAACGACGGGCACCAGGGCGTGGGAGCTCTTCGCCGTCGACACGACCGTCATCGCCGCACGCGTGCGCGGCGAGCTCAAGGATTTGGGATACGAGCTGGCGCCCGGGGACGAGGTCGAGCCGGTCGCCATCGACAGCATCGACGGCCGCGACATCCTGCGTCACTCCACGGCCCATGTGCTGGCCCAGGCGGTCCAGGATCTCTTCCCCGACGCCAGGCTCGGTATCGGTCCGCCGATCGAGGACGGCTTCTACTACGACTTCGACGTCCCCGAGCCGTTCAAGCCCGAGGACATGGACGCACTCGAGACCCGTATGCGCAAGATCATCAAGGAGGGTCAGCGGTTCAGCCGCCGGGAGGTCACCGACGACGGCGCCCGCGTCGAGCTCGCGCGCGAGCCGTACAAGCTGGAGCTCGTCGGCCTCAAGGGCCATGCCGGTGAGGCGGCTGAGGGCGCCGGCGTCGAGGTCGGGGCGGGCGGCCTGACGATCTACGACAACCTCAAGCGGGACGGATCGGTGGCCTGGTCGGACCTTTGCCGCGGCCCCCACCTGCCGACCACCAAGAAGATTCCCTCGTTCAAGCTGATGCGCGTCGCCGCGGCGTACTGGCGCGGCAACGAGAAGAACAAGCAGCTGCAACGCATCTATGGCACCGCGTGGGAGTCCAAGGACGCGCTCGAGGCGCACCTGCACCGGCTCGAGGAGGCGCAGCGCCGCGACCACCGGCGGCTCGGCACCGAGCTCGACCTCTACAGCTTCCCCGACGAGATCGGGTCCGGGCTCGCGGTGTTCCACCCCAAGGGCGGCGTCTTGCGCAAGGCGATGGAGGACTACTCGCGTCAGCGACACGTGGAGTCCGGGTACGAGTTCGTCAACACCCCGCACATCGCCAAGCGGCACCTGTTCGAGACCTCCGGCCACCTGCCGTACTACGCCGACGGCATGTACCCGCCGATAGAGATGGAAGGCTCGGAGTACTACCTCAAGGCGATGAACTGCCCGATGCACAACCTCATCTTCCGTTCGCGCGGGCGTTCGTACCGCGAGCTGCCGCTGCGTCTTTTTGAGTTCGGATCGGTCTACCGGTACGAGAAGTCCGGTGTCGTGCACGGCCTGACCCGCGTGCGCGGGATGACAATGGACGATGCGCACATCTACTGCACCAAAGAGCAGATGGACGCCGAGCTGCGGTCGTTGCTGGACTTCGTCCTCAACCTGCTCCGCGACTACGGGCTGGACGACTTCTACCTGGAACTGTCGACGCGCGACGAATCGGACAAGTTCGTCGGCACCGCCGAGGAGTGGGCTGAGGCGACCGCCGCCCTCGAACACGCGGCGCGGGGGTCCGAGCTCGAGCTGGTCCCCGACCCCGGGGGGGCCGCGTACTACGGCCCCAAGATCTCGGTGCAGACACGTGATGCGATCGGCCGGAGCTGGCAGATTTCGACGATCCAGGTCGACTTCCAGCAGCCCAAGCGGTTCGAGCTCCAGTACGCCGCCGCGGACGGCAGCCGGCAGCAACCGGTCATGATCCACTGCGCCCTGTTCGGGTCGATCGAGCGCTTCATTGGCGTCCTCGTCGAGCACTACGCCGGTGCGTTCCCGCCATGGCTCGCACCCGTGCAGGTGGTCGGTATCCCGATCGCCGAACGCCATGTCGACTATCTGTACGAGGTCGCCTCGAGGTTGCGCGCGCACGGCATCCGGGTAGAGGTCGATGAGTCCGATGACCGCATGCAGAAGAAGATCCGCAACGCGCAGACGCAGAAGGTGCCGTACATGCTGATCGCCGGCGACGCCGACGCCCGCGCCGGCGCGGTCTCGTTCCGCTACCGCAGCGGCGAGCAGGACAACGGCGTCGCCATCGACGACGCCGTCGCGCGGATCGCCGAGGCCGTGGCCAGCCGGGTCCAGGTATGACCCACGAGCCGGCCGAAGGGGTGGCCGACGGGTTGCCGTTCGAGCGGTTGTGGACGCCGCACCGGTTGGCGTACATCACTACTGAGTCCCCGACCGGGGACGACTCCGGCTGCCCCTTCGACCGGGTTGCAGATGACGACGCCGTCGGCAACCTCGTGGTCGCCCGCGGGGCGACGACGTACGCCGTGCTCAACCTGCACCCGTACAACCCGGGGCACCTCATGGTGCTGCCGTACCGGCACGTCGCCGAGCTCGAGGATCTCACCACCGCGGAGTCCGCGGAGCTGACGACCATGACGCAGCAGGCGATCCGGGCGCTGCGCAGCACCGCCAGGCCGCACGCGTTCAACATCGGGATGAACCTCGGTGGTGTCGCCGGAGGGTCGCTGTCGGAGCACCTGCACCAGCACGTCGTACCGCGGTGGACCGGTGACGCCAGCTTCATCACCGTCATCGGCGGCACCAAGGTGCTGCCCCAGCTGCTCGCCGACACCCGCGACCTGCTGCGTTCGGCGTGGCCGGACACCGGTGGCGTCACCTGATGCTGGAGAGGTTCCGCGCCTTCTGGAACAAGGTCTTCGCGCCGATTGCCACTGCTCTGCTGCGCCTGGGAGTGAGCCCAGACGCCGTCACGATCGTCGGCACGATCGGTGTCAGCGCGGCGGCCCTGTGGTTCTTCCCCCGCGGGCAGTTCCTCGTCGGTGTCCTGGTTGTCACCGCATTCGTGTTCTCGGACCTCATCGACGGGCAGATGGCCCGCAGGTCAGGCACGTCTTCTCGGTGGGGTGCCTTCCTCGACTCCACTCTCGACCGCATCGCAGACGCGGCGATCTTCGGTGGTTTCGTGCTGTGGTACGCCGGCGGCGGCGACGACCCGGTGATGACGGCCGTCGCGCTGTACTGCCTGGTGATGGGGTCGCTGACGTCGTACGCACGGGCACGTGCCGAGGCGCTCGGCATGACCGCGAAGGGTGGAATCGCCGAGCGTGCTGACCGGCTGGTCGCCGTCCTGTTCATGACCGGCCTGTCCGGCATCTTCGACCTCCCGGTGCTCCGCACCGTCGTGCTGTGGGCACTGGCCGTCGCCAGCACCGTCACCGTCGTCCAGCGCATGGTGATCGTGCGGCGCCAGGCGGTGCAGTGAACCAGACCCTGGCCAGGACACGCCGCCGGGCGAGCGCCGCCGGCTACCACCTCAGCTGGGCGGTCGCACAGCGGCTGCCGGAACGTGTCGTCGACCCGCTGCTGCGCCAGGCCGCCGACCGCACGACCCGCCTCGGTGGCCCTGGCGTTCGGCGGCTGCAGTTGAACCTCGCCCGGGCCGCCGGCACGGACGACCCGGCCGAGATCGAGGACCTCGCCCGTGCGGCGATGCGGTCCTACCTGCGGTATTGGGGCGAGGTGTTTCGGCTGCCCCGTTGGAGCGCGGCTGACGTACGTGCCCGGGTTCGGACCGAGGACGAACACCGCCTCCGCGCCGCCTACGCCAGCGGTCGCGGGGTGGTGGCAGCGTTGCCGCACATGGGCAACTGGGACCTCGCCGGCGCGTGGGCGTGCGCCGAGCAGATGCCGCTGATGACGGTGGCCGAGCGGTTGCGTCCCGCGCCGGTCTACGACGAGTTCGTCCGCTTCCGCGAGGGGCTCGGCATGACGGTCCTGCCGATGACCGGTGGCCCTCCGCCGCTTCCGGTGCTGCGCACCTACCTCGAAGGTGGCGGGCTCGTGTGCCTGCTCGCGGACCGCGCCCTGGCGAGCAGCGGCGCAGAGGTCGAGCTGCTGGGAGAGACCGCCAAGATGGCAGTTGGGCCGGCGTTCCTGGCCCAGCAGACCGGCGCGACTCTGCTCCCCGTCACCACGGCGTACGCCGGCGAAGCGATGCGGATCAGGTTCTTCGAGCCGGTCGAGCATCGGCCCGGGACCGACGGCGCGCGTGCGATGATCCAGACGGTCGCCGACGCGTTCGGGACGGCGATCGCCGACGACCCCGTCGACTGGCACATGCTGCAGCGCGTCTTCGTGCGCGACTTTGACGCGGCTCGTCGGCGGTGAACCCGCGATGAAGATCGGCATGGTCTGCCCGTTCTCGCTCGACGTGCCAGGTGGCGTCCAGAATCACGTGCGCGGGCTGACCGAGTCGTTGCGCGACCTCGGCCACGACGTGTCGGTCCTCGCGCCGGTCAGCGAGCACCGGCCGGTGCCGGAGTACGTCGTCTCAGCAGGGCGGGCCGTACCGATCCGGTACAACGGCGCGGTGGCGAGGTTGGCGTTCGGTCCGGGCGCGCTCGCTCGCACTCGGCGGTGGGTCCGTGACGGCGGCTTCGACGTGCTGCACGTGCATGAGCCGACGACGCCGAGCGTCGCGATGATGGCGCTCGGCATGTCGACCTGCCCGACCGTCGCCACCTTCCACACCTCGATCCGGCGTTCTCGTGCCATGGCGGTCTCCAAGCCGTTCCAGCGGCCGATGCTGGACAAGATCAGCGTGCAGATAGGGGTGTCGCAGGACGCTCGACAGTTCATCGAGCAACACCTCGGAGGAGCTGCGGTCGTCATCCCCAACGGTCTGTTCGTCGACCGGTTTGCGGGCTCCCGGCCGCCCGCGAACCCCGACGTGCCGACGCTTCTGTTCCTCGGGCGCTTCGAGGAAGCTCGAAAGGGGCTACCGGTCGCGCTCGACGCCCTGGGGCTTATCGTGCAGAAGCTGCCTGCGGCGCGGTTGCTGGTCGCCGGCAGTGGGGATGCCGCGAAGGCGCGGTGTTCCTTGGATGCCAATCTGACCGGCCACGTCGAGTTCCTCGGACAGGTGGACGACAGCACCAAGGCTCGACTGTTCGCCGAGGCCGACGTCTACGTGGCGCCAAACACCGGCGGTGAGAGCTTTGGGATCGTGCTGGTCGAGGCCATGGCCTCGGGTGCACCGGTGGTGGCCAGCGACCTCCCCGCGTTCGCGGCGGTGCTCGGTGCCGGCAGGTGGGGGACGCTGTTCGGCAACGGCGATGCAGAGGACCTGGCGCGCTCGGTGCTCGAGGTTCTCGACGACCCGCGCACCGCCGCACGCGCCGACGCGGCGCGCCAGGCTGTACGGGTCTACGACTGGAGCGAGGTGACGCCGGCACTCCTGCGGGTGTACGAGGACGCCGTGGGAGCTCCCCGGCGGGGATCCTCGCCGGGGCGGATCGGACCGGCGATAGGATGGGGCCGTCAATCCGAACGCCATCGACCAGTTGAGGTACCACCAGTGAGTGACAGTTCTGCAGCACCCGGCATCGGCACTGCCCGCGTCAAGCGCGGCATGGCTGAGATGCTCAAGGGTGGCGTCATCATGGACGTCGTCGACGCGACGCAGGCCAAGATCGCCGAGGATGCCGGTGCCGTCGCCGTCATGGCACTCGAGCGGGTCCCCGCAGACATCCGATCCCAGGGCGGGGTTGCGCGGATGAGCGACCCGGACCTGATCGACGGCATCGTCGAGGCAGTGTCCATACCGGTCATGGCCAAGGCGCGGATCGGCCACTTCGTCGAGGCGCAGGTCTTGCAGTCACTCGGTGTGGACTACATCGACGAGTCCGAAGTGCTGACGCCCGCGGACTACTCCCACCACATCGACAAGGGGCAGTTCACCGTGCCGTTCGTGTGCGGCGCCACCAACCTGGGCGAGGCGCTGCGACGCCTGACCGAGGGTGCGGCGATGATCCGCTCCAAAGGTGAGGCCGGCACCGGCGATGTCTCCAACGCGACAACGCACATGCGCAAGATCCGCGGCGAGATCCGCCGGCTCCAGGGGATGGCCGAGGACGAGCTCTTCGTTGCCGCCAAGGAGCTGCAGGCGCCGTACGACCTGGTCAAGGAGGTGGCGGCCGCGGGCAGGCTCCCGGTCGTGCTGTTCACCGCCGGCGGCATCGCGACACCAGCAGACGCGGCGATGATGATGCAGCTCGGGGCCGAGGGTGTCTTCGTCGGGTCGGGAATCTTCAAGTCGGGCAACCCGGCCGAGCGTGCGGAGGCCATCGTCAAGGCGACGACCTTCTACGACGACCCCGACGTGATCGCCAAGGTCTCACGCGGCCTCGGCGAGGCGATGGTCGGCATCAACGTGGAGGACGTGCCCGAGCCGCACCGGCTCGCCGAACGCGGGTGGTGAACGAGCGGCCTCGCGCGGTGCCCGTCTTCGGTGCGCCGAAGCTGTCCGAGCGCGACAAGCTCGCCTCGTTGGCGCGGGTGCTCGTACGGGCCGGCTACATGTCCCAGGGTGAAGCGGTGGCAGAGGTGGCGGTGGCGGCGCGCGAGGACGCGCGTGAAACCCACCCCCAGGCGTTGGCCGCGCAGCTCGTCGCAGGCGCACGCGGGGAGCTGTCCGTCGAGCAGCAGTCGTGGCCGCTCCGGACCGATCACGACCGGCTGGTGACCGCGTTCGCGGCGCTGCGGGCGCAGGGGGTCGCGGTTCTCGAGGCGGTTGCGGACCATTGGGCGGCCGACGGCGTGCTCAAGGATGCCGCGGAGGCGGGGCGACCACTGTCAGGCGTGCTGTGGTTCACCGCCCCCGATGTCTGGCACGCCGTCGAGCACGGGATGCTCGAGGTCAACGTGTGGCACGCTGACTCTGCCAACGTCGCCGCGGGTGACGCGCTGCTCACCACCGTCATCGACACGTTGGCCCAGCACCATCTGGACGCCCACTTCGATGAGGGCCGGGTCGAGCTCTCGGCGTACTGGCACCGCCGTCTTGCTGACTAGTCTGGAGTCGTGACAGTCCCGACGATCGGCGTCCTCTCGCTCCAAGGCGACGTGCGCGAGCACCTGCGGGTGCTGACCGCGCTCGGTGCCGACGCGACCACCGTCCGTCGCGTCGGCGAGCTCGAGCGGTGTCACGCCCTGGTCGTACCCGGTGGAGAGTCCACCACCATGGCCAAGCTGGCGCGCACCTTCGAGCTGTTCGAGCCGATTCAGGCACGCATCGGTGCAGGCATGCCGGTGTTCGGGACCTGCGCGGGAATGATCATGCTCGCGGACCACATCAAGGACGGAATGGCCGGGCAGGAGACCTTCGGCGGGCTGGATGTCACCGTGCGGCGCAACGCGTTCGGCCGGCAGGTTGACTCCTTCGAGACGGACCTCGACTTCGTCGGGCTGGAAGACCCGGTGCACGCCGTCTTCATCAGGGCGCCGTGGGTGGACGAGGTCGGAGCCGGCGTACGCGTTCTCGCTCGGGTCGACGGGGGACCGAGCGACGACAAGGTCGTCGCGGTGCAGCAGGAACAGCTGATGGCGATGTCGTTCCATCCCGAGGTCGACGACGACGAGCGGGTGCACCGCATGTTCGTGGACCTCGTCCGCCAGAACGCCTGACGGCGGCGGCGGTAGGATCGCCCGAACGAGGCCGAGCCTCACTGCGGCGAAGGGAATCTGGAGATGTCAGGCCACTCCAAGTGGGCGACGACCAAGCACAAGAAGGCCGTCATCGACGCCAGGCGCGGCAAGATGTTCGCCAAGCTGATCAAGAACATCGAGGTGTCCGCGCGCACCGGTGGACCCGATCCTGTCGGCAACCCCACCCTGTACGACGCGATCCAGAAGGCCAAGAAGTCCTCGGTGCCCAACGACAACATCGAGCGTGCGGTCAAGCGCGGAGGCGGTCTCGACGGGGCCAGCGTCGACTACACGACGATCATGTACGAGGGCTACGCCCCCGGCGGCGTCGCGATCCTGATCGAGTGCCTCACCGACAACAAGAACCGTGCGGCGATGGAGGTCCGCACGGCGATGACCCGTAACGGTGGCTCGATGGCCGAGCCGGGGTCGGTCTCGTACATGTTCCACCGCAAGGGCGTCGTCCTGGTGCCGGCCGAGCAAGGGGAGCTGACCACCGACGAGGACGCGGTCCTGACCGCGGTCCTCGATGCCGGCGCCGAGGACGTCAACGACCTCGGAGACTCCTTCGAGGTCATCTGCGAACCCACGGACCTGGTGGCCGTCCGCACCGCTCTGCAGGATGCCGGCCTCGACTACGACTCCGCGGAAGCCTCGTTCGTTCCGACGCTGACGGTCGAGGTGGACGTCGACGCTGCCAACCGGGTGATCCGGCTCGTCGACGCCCTCGAGGACAGCGACGACGTGCAGAACGTGTTCAGCAACTTCGACGCCTCCGACGAGGTCATGGCCGAAGTCGGCTGAGACGCGGCGCTGCTGCTGGGACGCGGCGCTGCTGCTGCGACGCGGCGCTGATAACCCCAATTCGTGCCTAACCTGTGACTGCTGGTACCGATGTGGTGCTCCGGCCACGTCTATGCCCTGTCTGTGGCCTTGAGGATCCAGGCCTACGTCTAGGTTCTCGACGCTGAAGCCGACGTAGTAGCGCTCGCGGACGGCGCCGCAGGGCCGTGTAGGCGCCAGGTGGACGTCCGAAGGTCGTGTTCGGTTTCGCGATCACCGACGAGAGGATAGTTCGCATCGACCTCGTCGCCGATCCCACCCGCCTGCGCTAGCTTGACCTGCTGCTGCTCCACGACTGAGCGCGCAGGCGCCAGTCGGCGCGTCGGCGCCGCGGTTGCGCACACGGCGACTAGCGTGTCGAACATGTGTTCGCCATCGCGGTTCGGCGCTGCCTGATGCGCGTTCTCGGCATCGACCCCGGCCTCACCCGCTGTGGGGTCGGGGTGGTCGACGGCTCGATCGGCCGCCCCCTGTCCATGGTGCACGTCGACGTCGTACGCACCCCGGCCGAAAGCCAGGTTGCCCACCGACTGCTGGCGATCGACGAGGCGCTGGAGGGGTGGATCGCGCACTTCCGACCCGACGTGGTCGCGATCGAGCGGGTGTTCAGCCAGCACAACGTCTCCACCGTGATGGGCACCGCCCAGGTCAGTGGCGTCGCCATGGTCGTCGCGGCACGTCGCGGCCTCCCGGTCGCGCTGCACACACCGAGCGAGGTCAAGGCGGCCGTCACCGGCAGCGGGCGTGCCGACAAGGCGCAGGTCACGATGATGGTGACCCGCGTCCTCAGGCTGACCAAGCCGCCCCGCCCCGCCGACGCCGCAGACGCCCTTGCGCTCGGCATCTGCCACATCTGGCGAGGTCAGGCCACTGACCGCCTCGAACAAGCGGTCGCCGCGCAGCGCGCCACGGCAGGACGGCCGTACCGGTGATCGCCTTCGTACGCGGCAACGTCGTGACCACCACCATCACCAGCGCGGTCGTGGAGACCGGCGGGTTCGGCATGCACGTGCTGTGCACGCCGACGACACTGGCCCGGCTACGCGTGGGTCAGGCGGCACAGATCTTCACGTCGATGGTGGTCCGCGAGGACTCCATGACGCTGTACGGCTTCGCCGACGCCGACGAGCGTGACATGTTCGAGCTCGTGCAGACCGCCAGCGGCGTCGGCCCCAAGGTCGCGCAGGCGATGGTGGCGGTCCTCAGCCCGGACGAGCTGCGTACCGCCATCGTCACCGAAGACCTCGGCGCGCTCACCAAGGTCTCCGGTGTCGGACGCAAGGGCGCCCAGCGCATCGTCCTGGAGCTGAAGGACCGCGTAGGGGCACCGAGCGGCGGCCTCGGCGGGTCCCCCGCGGCCACCAACGTTCCCGTCGGCTGGCGCGACCAGGTCCACACCGCGCTCCTGGGCCTTGGATGGACCACGCGCGAGGCCGACGACGCGGTGGGCGCGGTCGCCGCACTCGCGGCCGAGCAGACCGAGCAGGCCGGCAGGCCGGACGTGTCCGCGCTGCTGCGCGCCGCGTTGCGTACCCTGTCGAGGGCATGAGCGATGACCACCGAGCGGCGAACGGTCGACCCGATGAGTGAGATGGACCTGCCGGACGTGCCGTACGACCCCACCTTCGACGCGCGCGCCGTCGTGCACCCCGATGCCGCGGGCGATGAGCAGGAGGTCGAGGCCGCACTGCGTCCCCGCACCCTCGAGGAGCTCATCGGCCAGGAGCGTGTACGCGAGCAGCTCGAGCTCATGCTGCAGGCGGCCAAGGCACGAGCACGTACCCCCGACCACGTCCTGCTGTCCGGTCCACCGGGGCTGGGCAAGACGACACTGGCGATGATCATCGCCTCGGAAATGTCCGCGCCGCTGCGACTGACCAGCGGTCCGGCGATCCAGCACGCCGGAGACCTGGCCGCGATCCTGTCGGGCATCAACGAGGGCGAGGTCCTGTTCGTCGACGAGATCCACCGCATGTCCCGCCCCGCCGAAGAGCTGCTGTACATGGCGATGGAGGACTTCCGCGTCGACATAGTCGTCGGCAAGGGCCCCGGCGCCACCGCGATCCCGCTGGACATCGCGCAGTTCACGCTCGTCGGTGCCACCACCCGCGCCGGCCTGCTGCCCGGGCCGCTACGCGACAGGTTCGGCTTCACCGCACAGCTGGAGTACTACGAGGCGGCCGAGCTGCACCGCATCGTCGAGCGCTCCGCCCGGCTGCTGTCCGTCGACATCACCGGTGACGGTGGCTATGAGATCGCGTCCCGCTCCCGCGGCACACCGCGGATCGCCAACCGGCTGCTTCGCCGCGTACGCGACTGGGCCGAGGTACGCGCCGACGGTGTCGTCACCGAGGACATCGCTCACCGGGCGCTCGATCTGTACGAGGTGGACCGCCTCGGCCTGGACCGCCTCGACCGCGCGGTCCTGTCCGCGCTGTGCCGAAACTTCGGCGGCGGCCCGGTCGGGGTCGCCACACTCGCCGTTGCCGTCGCCGAGGAACGCGAGACCGTCGAGGAGGTCGCCGAGCCCTTCCTGGTACGCATGGGATTCCTGGCCCGTACACCACGGGGCCGCATCGCCACCCCCGCGGCCTGGCGGCACCTCGGGCTCGCACCACCGGCCGGCGGTCCGGACCCGCTGCCGCTGGACTGAGCCGTGCGGGCGGGCGTCCCGTCGGGACTGCCTGGTTAGACTGCTCATTGGTCGTGCCCCGTCGCGGCCGCGTCGCTGATCCCCTCAGCCCTACCCACATCTGTCGTCGCTACTTTGGAGTCCTTCCCGTGTCTTCTGGGCAACTCGCTCAACTGCTGCC
>Ga0136622_10000530_pt1 | contig 15659 bp, 14 predicted proteins | sample AntDrymUQ4482106_2_FD_104803 | JGI IMG/M metagenome (GOLD analysis project Ga0136622, IMG submission 104803) | Polar desert sand microbial communities from Dry Valleys, Antarctica - metaG UQ448 (21.06) | ecosystem: Environmental > Terrestrial > Soil > Desert | place: Antarctica: Dry Valley...
CCGGCACGTACGCCGTCACCCAGGCGCTGAGCCCGTCGTCCTCGTCGTCACCGACGGCGAGCCGACCGCGCACCTGGACGCGGACGGGACTGCGTACTTCTCCTGGCCGACGACGCACGAGACCCTTCGCGCGACGATGGGCGAGGTCGATGCGATGACCCGGATGCGGGCGACGATGAACTTCTTCCTGCTCGGCGACGACCCTGGCCTGGCGAGGTTCACCAACGCGATCGCGCGACGCAACGGTGGCCGGGTGTTCACCCCAGAGCTCGGGCAGCTCGGCGAGTACGTCGTGGCCGACTACCTGCGGGCGCGACGCGGCTAGAACGCCACCTGCGGGGGCAGCTGCTGGACGGTAGGCGCCTCGTAGAAGGTTCGTTTCGACACCGACGCAGGGCCGGTGAGGAACATCCACGGGATGGTGCTGGCCATCGTGTTGAGCTTGGCGGCCGCGTCGTTGTAGTACTGCCGCGCGAACGACAGCTGGTTCTCGGTGTCGGCGAGCTGCTCCTGCAGCTGCACGAAGTTGGCCGACGCTTTGAGGTCGGGGTACGCCTCGGCCACTGCCAGCACGTTGACCAGCGCCCTGTCCAGCTGCCCGTCGGCGGCGGCCTTCTGCTCCACCGAGCCGCCCCGCGCCGCCTCCCCCACGGCCGAACGTGCTGCGGTGACCTCCTCGAAGACGCCCTTCTCGTGAGTCGCGTACCCCTTGACGGTGTTGACGAGGTTGGGGATGAGATCAGCTCGCCGGGTCAGCTGCACGTCGATCCCGCCGAGCGCCTCCTGTGCCTGGACGTCGGCCGTACGCAGCCGGTTGAAGCCGACGACGAAGAAGGCGACCAGCGCCACGACGACAGCAACGACGATGATGGTGATGAGCATGTGGATCCTTCCGCTGGGGCGAGGGTAGTGCAACGAGCGCGGCGAGTGCGGCGGACCGCGCGGCGGAGCTACCAGGAGCCTCCGCCGCCGCCGCCTCCTCCCCCGCCACCGCCGCCGCTGCTGCCCCCGCCGCCGGAGGAGGAGGACTGGGTGGCTTGGTAGGCGCTGAGCGAGGACGCCAGGGAGGACTCGAAACTGTCGATACTGAGGTTGTCCGAGCCGGCGACGCCGTACCCGGTGTACCCGGCGTAGGCCGGTTGCCAGGACGGGGTCGGCGGCTCGGCACCGGTGGCGGTGCGGTACTTCTTCGCCCAGGCCTTGGCGACTCCGAACGCCATCGCATACGGGATGTAGGCGGTGTACAGGTCCTTGCGGGCGGAGAAGTCGAACCGGTCCTCGCTCGAGCTCGTCGACAGCAGGCGCTTGAAACCGCCGGCGCGCGACCACACCTCGCGGCCCGCCTTGGTGCGGCGGGTGCCGACGCCGGTGCCGAAGACGCCGAACGCACCGACGACGAACGCTGCGAAGGGCAGTCCGACCAGGCTGACGTCGAAGGGGTTGAAGTAGCCGACAGCGGCCACGACCGCGGCGACGACCACCAAGATCTTGGCGAGGTACTCCCGCAGCGCGGTGGCGATGAGCCGCTGGGACCTGGCCCACTCCTTGCTGACCCTGTTGATCTCGGTGTTCGTCGCCGACAGTCGCTTGCCCGCGTAGACCGAACCGTCGGCAACGAACCTGCCGTTCGGCTTGTGCACGCCCAGCTTCTCACCGACGCGCCTGGTCACCGGGTCGACGGTGGCCCACTGCTCCATCGGCACCTGGCCGACGACCTCCCACACGCCGGGTTCGGGGCTGGACAGTGTGGTGAGGCCGCGCTCGGCCTGGTGTACCAAGGTGCTCGACAACGCGTTCTTCGGCACCGCCTCGGTACTGATGTACGCGGTCTGGACCGGCCCGAGGCCCTCGGGAGGCTCGTACAACACCGGGAAACCTGGCGACCGCTCCGTTGTCGTCAGCCACCAGAAGAGCCCCACCGCGAGCCCGAGCAGGCTGAGCACGCCGAGCGTCCCCGCGAGCTGCGTCGAGCGGCCGAAGACCGCGTCTTACTTCACGCTCCACGGCAGCATCACTCGCGGAGGTACGTCACCGGCGAGCCCGATGCGTACGGTCACCGGCGTTTGCGGCTTCAGGTTGCGAGTCGACACCGTCACCTCACGCGTACCCGCTCCGCGGATCTTGCACGGTGCGGTGCCTTCGGTGTTCGAGGTGCACTGGACCTTGCCCGAGTCCGAGGGCAGCCGCATGATCACCTCGGCGGAGCGGATCGGCAGCTGCCAGCCTTGGGCCACCACGTTCCACGAGAACGTCGAACCGGCCGGCTCGGCGTTCTCGCCCGCACGGGAGGCGAAGCGACTGTCGTTCGCCGACGGTTCGGAGAGCGCGCCGTCGATGGTGTAGGAGATCACGTACGTGTGCGACCCCGGGGACAAGAAGGTGGCGGCGTCCCCGATCTTGACGACGTAGAAGCGGTGCTGCTTCTCCCATGACAGGCCGTAGGTGGCGGGTTCGCCATCGACGCTGATGCTCTTCAGCTCTGGGATGAGCCTTGCGTTCGGGTCGGACGGGTCTGCCACGTCGAAGAAGCGGAAGATGCCGTGTCGCCCCGAGGGGAAGTCGGCCTTGATCCGCTCGGTCGCGGTGAGCCGCCCGTCCGCATCGACGCGCAGGTCTCCGCGATAGTCGGTGATCGTGACCGGGTCACTGACGGGGTCGGGGTCTTCGAGGCCCTCGATCGCGTTGACCAGCACCGGCCAGAACAATAAGGCGATCGCGAGCACGGCGAGGCCGATCTGCGCGAGCAGCCTCTTCACCGCGTCCGCCTCACAGCGGTGAACCTACGCCACCGGCGGCTGCCTTGAACACCCTCAGTAGTCGAGGCCGTGACCGAACGGGTACAGCGCCGTGTCGGGGTCGTCGGCCGTCGGGATCGTCACCGGCAGCTTTCCCTGCGGGTTCACCTCGCCGTAGAGCACACGTACCAGCGACTCCAGCGAGACGCTGGTCCAGCTGTACGTCGCGAGGTAGTCCGGAACTTCGGGGTAGTACGCGATGTCGTACGCGTCACGGACCGCCACGGCGACCAACGGCTTGCCGGTAGCGGTGAGCCGACGCACCAGCTCCCGTTGCCCAGCAGAGGTGTCCTGCCAGGCACGGTAGGACGCGACGACAGTCACGTCGTTGGCCTCGGCCGCGGCGACGGACGCAGTGATCTGTTCCTCGGACGGGTTGGCGCCGGTCTCGAGCACCTGGGTGGTGGCGCCGCGCTGCTGCATCTTGGTCGCGATGGTCGAGGTGGCCGACGGGGTGCCGGCACCCCAGCCGGTGACGAGGACGTCCTGATCGGAGCCGGGGGTGAGCGGCAGCACGTCGCCGTCGTTCTTCACCAGCGTCGTGGTCCGGTCGGTGAGGTCCTGCGCCGCCGCCCGGTGCGCGGCCGTCCCCACGACGTTCGGGACGTCCGACACGTCGACGTACGGAGCATCGACCAGCCCGAGCTCCCACTTGAGCCGAAGAATGCGTTTCACAGAGGTGTTGATGCGTTCGGGTGTCAGCTCGCGACTGCGCACCGCATCAAGCACGGCGTTGTAGGCCAAGTCGAGGTCCGGCGGCATCAGCAGCATGTCGACGCCTGCCTTCAGCGCCAGCACCGGGACCCGCTCGTCGCCGTACTTGTCGCGCACGCCTTGCATACCCAACGCATCGGTGATGACGACGCCGTCGTACCCCATCTCCTGACGCAGGATGCCTTTCATGATCGGCTTGGAGAGGGTGGCCGGGTCGCCGGAAGGGTCGAGCGAGGGGACGACGATGTGGGCGGACATGATGGCACGGACGCCCTCGTCGATCGCCGCCCGGAAGGGCGGCTTGTCGACGGCCTGCCACTCCTGCCGCGTGTGGTCGATCACCGGGATGCCCGTGTGACTGTCGGTCGCGGTGTCGCCGTGCCCCGGGAAGTGCTTGCCGGCTGCGGCGATGCCGTTGTCCTGGTAGCCGCGCACCTGCGCCGCGGCCATGTCCGCAACCAGGGAGGGGTCCGCACCGAACGAACGCACGCCGATCACCGGGTTGGCCGGGTTGACGTTCACGTCGGCGACGGGCGCGAAGTTCCAGTTGATGCCCAACGCCTCGAGCTCGCTGCCGCTGATCGACGCGGCGGTCTGGGCGTCGACGGTTCGGCGAGTCGCGCCGAGCGCCATGTTGCCGGGCAGCTCGGTCGCTGGCGGACCGATGCGGGCGACGATGCCACCCTCCTGGTCGACCGCGACGAGCGCAGGGACCTCGGGTCGCTGGCTCAGCGCGGCGTCCTGCATCCCGTTGGAGAGTCCCGCGATCTGGTCAGGGTTGTTGACGCTGTTGGACCAGGCGAAGTAGATGACGCCGCCGAGCTGGTAGCGCTCGATCAGCTCCGCTCCGTTGTCGACGCCGTACGCGGCCTGGTTGGCGGCCACGTCTGCCGGCGCCTGGGTGTCGGCGGTCTCACCGTGTGCCTGCGTCATGAACAGCTGCCCGACTCGTTCCTTCAGCGTCATCTTCGACACGGTCTTGCGTACCCACGCGTCGCCCTTGTCGGCGGCCGTCGGCGTGCCGCTCAGGGCTGCCTTCCCAGGAGCCGATGGCGTGCCGGCGGTCGAGGCAGGCGCGACGGCGAACGCAAGTACCAGGGCCGAGACAACCGCGGTGGCACTGCTGAGTCGGCGTATCGGGACGGTCAGCATCGTTCCTCCAGAACCGGACAAAATTTCGCCGTTCTCGGAAGTCTTCTCCTCCAAAAGCTGATGGTCAATGGGCGAGGAGATCGAGGAGGTGCGCGACCTCGGTCGCCACAGCATCGCGTCCTGGTCCGAGGTAGCGGCGCGGGTCCACCAGCTGCTCGTCGGCACCCAGCGCCTCGCGCACGGCCGCTGTCATCGCCTTGTTGAGCTGAGTCGCCAAGTTGATCTTGACCATCCCGTGCGCCACCGCGGCGAGGATCCCGGACTCTGGCACTCCCGACGAGCCGTGCAGTACGAGTGGCACGCCGACCGTGCCGGCAAGCGTCGCGATCAGATCGTTGTCGAGCTCAGCGACGCGCTCCAGCATCGCGTGTGAGGAACCCACGGCCACTGCCAACGCGTCGACGTTGGTGGCCCGGACGTACGCGGCGGCCGCGCTCGGGTCGGTACGAGCCCCGGCCGCGTGGGCGCCGTCCTTGCCGCCGACCTCCCCGAGCTCGGCCTCGACCCACACCGACCGGTCGTGGCACCAGCGGGTGACAGCGGCCGTTGATGCGACGTTGGCGTCGTGGTCCATCGCCGAGGCGTCGTACATGACCGATGGCACCCCGAGCCCGACCGCCTGCTCGACCAGCAGCGGGTCGGTGGCGTGGTCGAGGTGCACGACGACATCAGCGGAGCTGTCCGCGGCGATCTGCAGACACGCGAGCGTAAGGGGGGCGAGGCCTCGGTGGTACATGACAGTGTTCTCGGAGATCTGCAGCACAACGGGTCGCCCGGCTGCCTCGGCACCGGCGACGATCGCCTCGGCGTGCTCGAGCTGGATCACGTTGAAGGCACCCAACGCCCCCGGACCCACGCTGGCGACCGCGTCGGACATTGCGATGAGGCTCATGGTGTACGGCCCGACATCTCTACCTCATCGACGGTGACCCGGTGCAGAAGCTCGTGGTACACGCCACTGTCCACGCAACCCGCTTTCGGTGCCAGCACAGCCGCGGCCGACAGCGCCACCGCGTCGCGCAGCAGATCGGGCCAGCTGCGTGCGGCGGCGAGTCCCCTGATCACCCCTGCCACGGTGGCGTCCCCTGCGCCGGTCGGGTTGCCGGCGAGCGGAGCGTCGAGCCTCGCCAGCCAGGCGCACTCCGGTGTCACCGCGAGCAGACCGTCCTCCCCGCGGGTCGCGACCACTGCCGCTGCACCGTCGTCGACGCACGTCCTCGCGGCCACGAGGACCTCGGCGACACCGGGCAGCCTGGAGCCGGTCAGCCGTGACAGCTCGTCGGCGTTGGGCACGAGGACGACCCCGGCCACCTTCGAGGCGACCCTGAGCGCCTCGTCGTCCACGTCCACGATGACCGGGACCCCCGCGGCGACGGCTTGCTCGGCCAGCCGAGCCGGAAGGTCGTCGCACACCCCCGGCGGCAGGCTGCCGGAGACCACCAGTCCGGTCGTTTCCGGCATCCGCGCCGACACCCGGGCCCGGAGCTGGTCGACGGCCGACCTCGTAGCCGGCTCCCCCGGTTCCCACAGCGACGTCGTGGTCCCGTCCGCTATGTGCAGCACCACGGTCCTGCGTACCGCAGGCAGCCCCTCGACCAGGTCCAGGTCGAGCCCTTGCGCGCGGGCCTCCTCGCCGAACGCCTTGTCCCCGAGAACCACCGCCACGGTCGACTCACCGAGACCCTGGAGCACGCGGGCGACGTTGATACCCTTCCCTCCGACCTGCTGATGCACCTCGCGGACGCGATGCACCCCTCCCACGACGAGGTCGGACATCTCGTAGGTGACGTCGTAGGCCGGGTTGGCGGTGACCGTGACGATCACGACAACCACTGCCCCCGCCGCATCACCCGCACCGGCCGCAGGTCCGCATCGACGACCACCAAGTCGGCCCGGAGCCCCGCCTCGAGTGCGCCGCACTGTCCCGCGACACCGAGAACGCGCGCAGGTGTCCGACTTGCCGCCGTCACCGCGTCGACGAGCGGGACTCCGGCCTCGCGAACGGTGCGGGCGACCACCTCGACGAGGTGGCTGGTGCCACCGGCGATCGACGTCTGCGCTGATTGCGGAGCGGATTCGCCGCTGAGGCGAGCCACCCCGTCGCGAACCTGAACCCGTTGGGCGCCCAGCTCGTAGTCACCATCGCTCATCCCGGCTGCCGCCATCGCGTCGGTGACCAGCACGACCGAACCAGTGGCAGCGATCGCGAACACCAACGCGACGAATCCGGGATCGACGTGCACGCCGTCGCCGATGACCTCGACGACGGCGCGTCCGGCCGCCGCCTCCACGAGCGAGGCACCAACCGGGCCGACGGAGCGATGGTGGAACGCCGGCATGCCGTTGCCGAGGTGGGTGACCAACCCGAGGCCGTCGAGTGCGCGCAACGCCTGCCTGAACTCGGTGTACGAGGCGTCGCTGTGCCCCAGCGCCACCGTCACCCCCGCCTCGCACAACCGGGTCGCCACATCTGGTGCCGCCGTCAGCTCCGGGGCGAGAGTCATCACCTTGATGGCACCGTCCCCCGCAGCCAGCAGCTCGTCGGCCAGTCCGATGTCGGGTGCGATGAGGAACTCCGGGGACTGTGCGCCGCAGCGCGCGGGCGACAGGAACGGGCCTTCGAGATGCAGACCGGCGAGCTCACCGCTCGACACCAGAGGCAAGAGAGCGCGCACCTGGTCCAGCAGCACATCTCGCGGAGCTGTCACCAGGCTGGCCATCAGGCTCGTCGTGCCGTGCTGCGCATGGTGGACAGCTACGGCTGCGGCTTCGTCGGCATCGGTCGTCGTCACGGCCTTGCCACCGCCTCCGTGGCAGTGGATGTCCACGAGGCCGGGCAGCACCGTGCCCACGGGCTCGGGAAGCGCCGCACCGGGTTGGCGCTGTCGCCACTCGCCCACGGTTCCGGCGTAGACGATCATGTCGTTCTCGACGGCGACGACTCCGTCGGGAATCTCAGCGTCCGGGGTCACCAGATGCCCCCGCACTATCACCGGCTGAATCATCAGTCCTCCGCCGCGCCGCGCAGGGCGAGCAGCCCGGCACCCATGACGGCGGCCTGCGCGCCGAACCTCCCGCAGACGATGTCGGGTACGGGCACGAAGCGTGCCCGCGCAGTCATCTTCTTCGACAGCGGCTTGACCAAGGCGTCTCCAGCGCCGGCCAGCCCGCCACCGAGCACGATGATGCGGGGTGAGAGCAGGTTGACCACGTTGAGTAGGCCGTCGGCGAGTGCGGAGAGCGCTTCGTCCCAGATGTGTGCGGCCACCGGATCGTCGTCAAGCGCCGAGACGACATCGGCTGCGCTATCCACCTGTCGCCCCGACGCGGACGCATAGGTACGAGCGATCGAGCTGGCTGAGCAGATGGCTTCCAAACACCCGCGGTTGCCGCAGCCGCACAGCGCGCCACCTGGGCGCACGACGACATGACCGAGCTCGCCCGCCTGGGTCAACCCGCCGCGCAGCAGATGTCCGCCCGCGACGATCGAAGCCGCGACGCCGGTGCCCAGCCCGACGAAGAACATGTCATCGCAGCGCTGTGCGGCGCCGACCTTCCACTCGGCCCATCCGGCGATGGTGACGTCATGGTCCACCAGGACCGGCATGTTCCACGATCTCTCCAGCGGTGGCCCGAACTCCAGGTCGCGCCACCCGACGTTTGCACTGAAGACGCCCACTCCGCTGGCCCGGTCGACGATGCCAGGCAGGGCAAGTCCTGCGCGGGAGACCGGTCCATGACCCTGCGCCTCGACCTGGTCGATCAGACGGCTGCCGAGACGCGAGACAGCCCCGAGGGCGTCGTCACCAAGTGGGGTCGGCTCGACACCGGTCGCCAGCACCTGCGAACGCCCGTCGAGCACCTCCACCTTGAGCGTGGTCCCCCCGACGTCGACCGCGAGCACACGCGCATCGGCAGGCAGCGGTGGGAGCGTCACGATCCGAGGATGACGGAGCGCTCGAGGTTGCGGGGCCGGTCCGGGTCGACCCCTTTGTCGGCCGCGCGCAGCAGACAGAGTCGCTGCACGCGGACCAGGTCTGCCATCGGGTCGATCTCACGATGCTCCAGGTGTGCCCCGGTGATCGACACGTCCCGCTCGAAGTCCGGCACCAGCGGCCCGAGCGCCCACACGGCCCGGCCCGGCGCGGAGATGCTGATCGGTCCGTGGCGGTACTCGGTGGCCAAGTAGGACTCGGTCCAGGACTGAGTCGCCTCGCGCAGCTTGAGTGCGGCCTCCTCGGCCAGAGCTGCGGCAGACCCCATGCCGACGAACGTGATCTGCTCGGCGGCGCGTACGACGTCGTATGCCTCGTCGGGTTCGGCCAGAACAGCGCGGGCCGCGGCTACCGTGGCAGCCAGGTCTTCCCCAAGGTGCGTTCGCAGGAGCGCCAGGACGGAGGTGGCGAACCTGGTCTGGACCACTGACTTCTCGTCGAACTGAGGGAGCAGGATCGGGTCACCGAGGCCGAGTATCGGTGTGCCCTCGCTCGACGTGATCACTGTGACGGGCGGGTTCGCTTGGTCGTCGGACAGCGCCTGGAGCACCTCGGTCGTCGTGCCGGACCGGCTGATGGCGATGAGCCGGTCGTACGCACGGTGCAACGGCGCAGCGCTCGCGGGCCAGGCGTCTGTCTCGCCCAGTCCGGCGGTCTCACGTGCCGCTGCGTAGGCGCGAGCCACGAACAGCGACGTACCGCACCCGATCACCGCCACCCTCTCACCGGGCCTGGGGAGCACCGCGGCGTACGGCTTGGCGAGCTCGGCGGCGGCTGTCCAGTTGTCCGGCTGGGTGGCGATCTCGACCCTCAGATGGGTCTCTCGGGGGAGGATCACGCTGCACCCTACTTCAGCGTGCCGCCGGTGAGACCGGCCTGCACCTGGCGGTAGAAGACGAGGTAGACGACAACGACCGGCACCATGGCGACGGTGAGGGCCGCGAAGAGGGCACCCCAGTCGCCTTCGTAGCGCTGGCTGGCCAGAAGTGTCGCGATTCCCTGGGCCAGGACCGGCTTCTCCGGGGACAAGAACGCCGGCAGCACGAATTGGTTCCACTGCCCCAGCACGTTGAAGATCGCGATGCTGAGGAGCCCGGGCTTGGCCATCGGCAGCATCACCCGGAAGAACACCCCGGTGTGCGAGGCGCCGTCCATGATCGCGGCCTCGGCGACCGAGGTCGGCAGCGTCCGGAAGAACGAGTGCATGAAGAACACCGTGAACGGTAGGGAGTAGGCGACGTACACCAGGATCAGCCCGTGGTACGTCGACAGCATGCCGAGGTTCTGGACCACGAAGAACAGCGGCACGATGGCCAGGAACACCGGGAACATCATGCCGGCGGCGAAGAGGTAGTAGATGAAGCGATTGCCCCTGAACTCGTACCGCGCCAGGACGTAGGCGGTCATCGAGCCCAGCAACATGGTCAGGAGCACGCCGCCGGAGACGACGATGAGACTGTTGAGCAGGTAGTCCCCGACACCCTTGTCCCATGCGCTGGAGAAGTTCGACCACTGCGGCGAGGCCGGCAGCGCCCAGGGGTCGCCGAAGATCTCCCGCGATGTCTTCGTCGATGCGACCAGAGCCCACAGGAACGGGATCATCACCAGGATCGACCAGCCGATCAGGACCGTGTGGGAAAAGACGTTGACCGCGGAGTCTCCCGAGGCTCCGCCCGACACGGGTCGCGTACCGCGAGCGGGCTTGCCGGCGGACCCGTTCTCGTCCACCCCGGCGGGCTCTCGTGGTTGGGTCGCAACAGCCATGGTGTCCTCTCAGTACTCGATCCGCTCGCGCCGGGTCAGGCGCAGCATCACCGTGGCGATGATCAACGTGAGGAAGAACAACACGACGCCCATCGCCGAGGCATATCCCGCTCGGCCGAACTGGAAGCCGTTCTGAGCGATCTGCAGGGAAATCACCTGGGTCGAGTTGTCGGGACCACCAGGACCGGCAGTCATCACGGCCACCAGTGCGTAGACGTCCAGTGACAGGATCGCCAGGTAGACCCACGACGTCTGGATCGTGTCCCACAACAGCGGCATCGTCACCCTGACGAAGGTCGAGAACCTCCCTGCGCCATCGATGAGAGCAGCCTCGAAGATGTCGCGCGGGATCGACGACATCGCGGCGTTGAACAGGACGAGATAGAAGCCGACGCTCCCCCAGATGAGCACCCACAGCACCGAGTACAGCGCCAGGTTGGGGTCGGCCAGCCACCCGAACGACCCCAACCCGACCCAACCCAGGGCGGAGTTCGCCAGGCCGTCGGACGTGGGATCGAAGATCACCGCCCAGATCACCGCGATGACCGGGACCGACAGCACCTGAGGCAGGAAGAATGCCAGCTTGTAGAACCCGTTGCCGCGGATGCCCTGGACACCTGCTTTTCCTTTGGCTCCACCGACGTTGAGGAGGAAGGCGAAGAACAAGGCGAGCATGACGGTGATGGCCGGCAGTCCGAGGAGCAGCAATGCGTTGTTGCGCAGTGCCTGGAGGAACAGCCCGTCTCGCATGAGGGTCTGGAAGTTCTGCAGACCCACGTAGCTTAAATCCGGTGACACGCCGCTCCAGTCGGTCAAGGAGTAGTGGAACGCCTGGACGAACGGCGATATCACGAAGACGCCGTACAGGGTGAGGGGAAGGATCAAGAACCCCACGATGAACGGGTACCTGCCGTGCTGCACGAAGCCTCCTCTTTGACCAATGGGTGGCTAGGAGCGGGTCCGCTTCTGGGTGGCGGGGTCGCTGGCGGTCTCGTCGGCAGCCTTCTGGCACTCGGTGGTGAACTCCGCTGCGCTCACCCGACCAGCGGCGAGCTCTGCCACGGCCGACTGGATCTTGGGATCCATCGGCGAGTACCAGATGCCGTAGTAGTAGTTCCAGTTGTTGTCGCCACCGGAATCGATCAAGGCGATCGACGACGCGGCGCCCGGCGAGAGGTCGAGGCCCTCGGTGGCACCGTTGACGATTGTCGGTGCCGCGGTGAGCTTGGTGAACTCCGCCGCGCCCTCCTTCGACAACATGGTGCGCAGGTACTCCATGCCGCCGGCCTGGTTCGCGGCCTTCGAGGGGACGATGAACGCCTCGGCCGCCTCGACACGGGTGCAGTCGAACGGCAGTGCGGCGCCGGGCAGCAGCGGGGTCGGCGCAACCGTCGTCTCGAAACCCGCTGGTGCGACGCTCTTCTGCTCGTTCTCCAACCACGATCCGCAGCAGATGAAGGCGGCCTTGTGCTCGTTCCACTTCGTCTGCGACTGGATGTGGTCCAGGCCCTCGGTGCCTTCCAGCATGTAGCCCTTCGACTTGATCTCCAGCAGAGCCTCGGCGGCCATCGTGATCGACTCGTTCTTCCACGCGTTCGGCTCGAGTGAGTCGATCGCGTAGGCGACCTCCGGGCCACCGTGCTTGACGGCCATGTCCATCAAGACCTGCTGGATGTAGTACGGGTACTTGCCCTGGTGTGCCATCGGAGCGATGCCCGCTCCCTTGATCTCCTCTGACAGGGCGAGGAAGTCGTCCCAGGTCTCCGCCGGCTCCCAGCCCTTCTCATCGAACATCGCCCGGTCGTACCACAAGCCGTAGACCTGCAGCGCGTAGTTGAGCACCATCGGCTTGCTGGCGTACTCGGCCGACTCGATCGCCACCGGGTTGAGAGTGTCGCGCACCGCGGTGCCGTCCTGCCCGATCGCGTCTGCGTCGAACAGGGGCGTGAGGTCGGTGAGCTGTCCGGTGTCGGCCAGGGTCGAGATGGGCATCGCCTCCGCGCCGGCGTTGTCGAGGACGTCCGGCGGGTTCCCCGCGTTGAACAGCGGCTGCATCTGCTGACGGATGTCGGTGATCGCCTTGTGGTCGATCTTGGCCTCTGTGAACGTGCTCGTGTAGAGCCCTTCGTGGAACTTCGCGTAGTCATCGCCGTACCCGCCGTTGAAGATGACGACGGTGAGCGGGTCGGCTGCATTCACGCCGAACGGGTTCTCAGCAGACTTGTCAGCACCACCTCCGCTCACGGTGTCTTCGCCGTCGCCTCCGCTGGCGCAGCCAGCGAGGACGGAACTGCCTGCGACGGCCATCGCAGCCAGGCCGGCACGTTGCAGGAAAACCCGACGTGAGTAGTTGTGAGGGGCGTTCATTCAGATCTTCTCCTTGGGTGACGATCTCTGATGGGTCACGCGGTGCGCCGGATCCGGCCTTCGTACCGTCGTTCGACGGCGTGGTTGTGCTCGTCGCCGCCGGGGATGTTCGCGGACAGATACACAGGCGGTGTCTCGCCGGCCGCGGCAAGGCGACCGACGATCTCCGCGGTGAGCATCTGGGCCAGCAGCGCGGCGGTGATGGACGAAACCGCGCACACCTTGCCACCGCCTGGGAGGTCCAGAACGGCATCGCCGTACGGTGCACAGTTGTCCAGGAGTACGTCGGCGTGGTCGGAGAGCTTCGAGCCCGAGGGATGCCGGGACTCCAGGTCTGTGCTCTGGGTGACCGACGTGATCGCGATCAGAGGATGGCCGCGCTCCTTGACGATCTGGGCCATCTCCACGATCGAGCCGTTGACGCCGGAGTTGGAGGCGATCACGAAGACGTCTGCCTCGTGTGGGGCGGCCAGGTCGTAGAGCTTCTGGGCGACCGCGGGATCACGCTCGAGCACGCCCCGGCTGAGGACGTCCGTTGACTCACCACCGAAGATGACTACGTCACGCAGCGAGATCCGGTTGCTCGGCACCAGGCCACCTGCGCGACCTGCGAGCTCCATGGCAAGGGCCTCGGAGTGGCCGGACCCGAACGTCTGGAGGACCCCATCGTCGCGAACGGATGCTACGACGAGGTCTGCCGCCTTCTCGACCGCGGGGGTCTGCTCGCTGACCCTGGCAATGAGGGGCGCCAGTGCATCCACGTACGCGTCGGCACTCACGCTGCCTGCCATGGGGCGAACCTTGTCCAAACGGGCCACAATGTCAAGCAACCGGAGCCGTGCCCGGTGATCGTCGCTGGCTCTGAGGGGAGCATCGGATGGGTCCGGACCCGATCACACCCGCAGACGACCGAATGGTCCTGGGAGGTGACGTCGGCGGCACGTCCACGCGCGTTCTCACCATCGGATGGGACGGGAGCCCACTGGGCCGCGGCAGCGCCGGCGGCGGCAACCCGGTCTCACATCCCGACACGGCGGCGGCCGCTTTCGGCCATGCCCTTCGTGAAGCTCTCGCAGGGCTGGACCCGGCCCGGGTACGCGCGGCGGTGGTCGGCATGGCCGGCGGCTCGGCGTTGCAGCAGCCCACCGTTCGCGACGCTTTCGCCCGCGTGTGGAGGGAGGCGGGTGTGCGATGTGCCCCGACGTACGTGACGGACCTCGAGGTCGCCTTCGCGGCAGGCACGGCCGAGGCCGACGGCACCGTACTGATCGCTGGGACCGGCGCTGTGGCCGGATCGCTGCGTCAGCGCCACCTGGTACGCATCGCGGACGGCCACGGCTGGCTGCTCGGCGACGACGGGTCGGGTTTCTGGCTGGGCCGCGAGGCCGCACGAGCCACCTTGCGCACGTTGGACGCCGGTGAACGGCTTGGACCCCTGGCGGAGTCGGTGCTCCGCGAGCTCAACGCGTGGGGAGCGGCGCAGGGGCCGGGCCCGAACCCGGGGCGGCTCCGAGTCATTCACAGGCTCAACACCGGACCGCCTGTTCTGCTCGCAGAGCTGGCACCGCTGGTCACCGCGGCGCACGCCGCCGGTGACCCGGTGGCGCAGCGCATCGTCGAGGAGGCCGCCCGTCTGCTGGCTGTGACCGTCGGACGGGTTCGCAGGACTGACGAGCGTACGCCGATCGTGCTGGCCGGAGGCCTGGCAGCGCGCACCTCACCAGTCGGTGCCAGGCTGCGGTCACTGGTGGCCGAGGCCCATTCGGGTCCTGTGTGTTCCGCGTCGGACGGGGCAGCGGGGGCGGCGTGGCTGGCACTGTCCGCGGCCGACGCAGGCGCGGCAAACGAGGAGGCGGCGCGACTCCGCCTCGCACTGACCTGACCGGCGGATTCACTCAGGGTTGGTCGTAGGCCCGCCTCAGCTCGGCGATGTCGATCTTCTTCATGCCCGGCATGGCTGTCATGGCGCGCGCCGCACCCTCTGGATCGGGCCTACCGACCAGGTCGCCGAGCACGGTCGGGATGATCTGCCAGGACAGACCGAACTTGTCCTTCAACCAACCGCACGCCCCTTCCGAGCCGCCCTCGACCAGCTGGTTCCAATAGGAGTCGACCTCTTCTTGTTACTCGCACCAGACCTGAAAGGAGACCGCCTCGTTGAAGGTGAAGTCTGGGCCGCCGTTGAGGGCCACGAATCCGCGTCCGTCGAGCTCGAAGTCCACGGTCATCGCCGTCCCCGCAGGCCGGGGCCCGCCCTCGCCGTAGCGCGAGACGTTGGTGATCGTGGAGTCGGGGAACAGCGACGTGTAGAACTCCGCTGCTTCCTCGCCTTGGGTGTCGAACCACAGGCAGGTGGTGAATGTCTTCATGACAGTGACCTTTCCTTGTGATGGCCCGCTGGAGCACGGCCCGCGGGTGTCGGCGTCGTGGATAGGACCCCAGCGGCTTGAAGAACTCATCGGTCAGCCCCGGGACCTGCGCGTGACCACATCAGCGGTTGCTTATATAGACAACACTATATACAGTGTGGTCATGGAAGCGTTCGATGTGTTGGGGGACCCCGTCCGCCGCCGCATCCTCGAGCTTCTCATCGATGGTGAGAGTCCCGCGGGCATGCTCGGCGCCGTGGTGCAGGATGAGTTCGGAATCTCTCAACCGGCTGTCTCGGCGCACCTTCGGGTCCTTCGAGAGAACGGATTTGCGAGCGTACGAGCGGTGGGCACACGCCGGCTGTATGCCGTTGAACCCGAACCACTGCGCGAGCTGGACGAATGGCTGGGTCGCTATCGCAAGTTCTGGAGCCAGCGCTTGGATGCGTTGGAGACAGAGCTCGCGAGGGGAAGACGTGATCGCCGCAACTCGCGGCCGACAA
>Ga0136622_10000532_pt1 | contig 15648 bp, 17 predicted proteins | sample AntDrymUQ4482106_2_FD_104803 | JGI IMG/M metagenome (GOLD analysis project Ga0136622, IMG submission 104803) | Polar desert sand microbial communities from Dry Valleys, Antarctica - metaG UQ448 (21.06) | ecosystem: Environmental > Terrestrial > Soil > Desert | place: Antarctica: Dry Valley...
AAACGGGGCGAACATGGCCCCGTGAGCGATGAAAAACGGGCTTAACGGCCGCGTCTCCGTCTGCAATCGATTCGTATACACGCTGTACAACCATTTTTGATACTTGTTCAGAGGTTCCTTAGATAAGCGCGCGGTTTTGTGAAGCGCCAATCGTAGTTCAGATCCATCGCCATGAACGGTGAGACGTGAAGGCGTTTGTCGAAGCGGAAATGCAGCACGCGCTGATCGGGGTCGACCGGCAGCACATAGGCGTGACGCTCGCCCCACGGCGTATTCGTGATTTCGGCGACGACGGTGTCGACGCGCTCGCCGGTTTCGTCGAAGCAGTAATAGAAGCTCACCGGGTTCATGCAGTGACCGCAGTAGCGCAGGTGTGTGAGCAGGCGCACCGGGCCGCGCGGCCGGCGGCCGGTCGCCTGTTCGACGCGATCGAGCACCGCCTGCTTGAGGGGGACGCGCGCATCGCCCAGGTAGTCGGCGCGGCGAAACCACGCGAGCGCCGGCCGGCGCGTGGACCACAGCCAGCGACCGCGAAACACCGTATCGAGCTCGTCGAGATCGAGGTAAAGCATGAACAGGCGGTAGCGAAACGCGTGCGCCCGCGGCGCGTAGCGCCGGTGTCTAACCCAGCCTTCGTAAAGGCAGCTGTACATGGCCAAACCTCGCGCGGAAGTGGTCGAGGGCGGCGAGCGCGCTGACGACGCCGTCCTCGTGAAAGCCGAAGCGCCAGTACGCGCCGCAATAGTAAGTGCGCTCGACGCCGTTCACGGTTTTGTGAAGCGCTTGCGCCGCGACCCCTGCGCGCGTGTACAGCGGATGATCGTAGGTCAGGCGCTGGATGATTTTCGCCGGGTCGATGGCGTCGCTGTTGTTCAGCGTGACGCAAAAGGTGACCGGCGCGTCGAGCCGCTGCAGGATGTTCATGTTGTAGGTTACGCTGGCGCCTGCGCGCGCCTGCGGCCGGAGGGCGTAGTTCCATGCCGCCCACGCGCGCGGCCGGCGCGGCAGCAGGCGCGTGTCCGTGTGCAGTACCACGTCATTGCGCTGATACGGAATCGCACCGAGTGCTTCGCGTTCCAGGCGGTTCGGCGTCTCCAGCAGCCGCAGCGCCTGATCGCTGTGACAGGCGAGGAAGGCGGCATCGAAACGTTCGGCCTCGGCGCCGGCCGCTTGCAGCATCACGTGGGTGGGATAGCGACGTAGCAAGACCACCGGAGAATTCAAGCGAATACGATCGGCAAACGCCGCGGTCAGCTTGCGCACGTACGCGCGCGACCCGCCGCGGATCGTGCGCCACGTCGGACGGTCGTTGACCGACAGCATGCCGTGGTTGTGCAGGAAGCGCACGAAATAGTGCGCGGGGAAAGCGAGCATCTGTGCCGGATCGGTTGACCAGATGGCGGCGCCCATGGGTACGATGTACCAGTCGCGGAACTCGGGCGAATAGCCGTGCCGGGAAAGATAATCGCCCAGACCGATGTCGGTGCCGTCGCCGCCGAGCAACATCGGCGCTTCGCGATTGAAACGCACGATATCGCGCAGCATGCGCCAGAATGCGGGACGCACCAGGTTGCGCCGCTGCGCGAACAGGCCGTCGAGCGAGGTGCCGTTGTACTCGAGGTCGTGCTGCTGGCAGCGCAGCGAAAAGCTCATCGAGCTTTCCTGGTGTTCGACGCCGAGTTGGCCGAGCAGCTCGATGAAGTTCGGATAGGTCCAGTCGTTGAATACGATGAAGCCGGTATCCACCGCGAACCGGCGCTCACCCACGATGACGTCGTGCGTATGCGTATGACCGCCGATGTGGCTCGCCGCCTCGAACACGGTAACGTCGTGTTCGCGTTGCAAGTGGTAGGCAACAACGTTGCCGGCGATGCCGCTGCCGACGATGGCTATTTTCATGCGTGCTTTTTTTCATCGATGAGGCGGCTGCTGCGGATGTGCGCCGGTACCGTGCGCAGATCCCAGATCAGGCCGGTGGCCGCGAGCAGGCGCAGGACGTAATACGTCAGATCCACCTCCCACCAGTAGAAACCTTGGCGCGTGGAGCCGGGGAAATGGTGGTGGTTGTTATGCCAGCCTTCGCCGAAGGTGAGCAGCGCCAGCCAGAGATTATTGCGGCTGTCGTCGCGCGTGGCGTAGCGCCGCGTTCCCAAGCGATGCGCGAGCGAGTTGATGGTGAATGTGATCTGGTACAGCGCCACCGTGGAGATGGCGAATCCCCAGACGAGCAGCTGCAGTCCGTTAGTGCCGAGGGCGGGCGCGGCCGACGTCAGCCACTCGCCGGTCACGTAGAGCGACACCGCGAACAGCAGCGGCACGACCGCGTCGTAGCGATCGAGGAAGCGAAGCTCCGGATAGCGCGCCAGGTCCGGCACGGCTTCGATGCGCGTGCGGTAATTTTCGCGCGCCAGGAACCAGCCCATGTGGCTCCACAGCAGACCGTGCTGGCGCGGCGAGTGGCTGTCCGGCGCTTCGTCGGAGTGCGCGTGATGATGACGGTGTTGCGCCGCCCACCACAACGGCCCGCGCTGCGCCGCGGTCGCGCCCAACACGGCGAATGCGAGTTGAGCGGCACGCGAGGTGCGAAATGCGCGATGCGAGAAGTAGCGGTGGTAGAAGCCGGTGACGGCCAGCATGCGGATCGCATACAGCGCCGCCGCGACAGCAACGGCGAACGGACTCCAACCCACCCAGATCACGCTGACGCAAAGGGTGTGAATCGCGAGGAAGGGCACGATACGCAACCAGTCGATGCGCCGCGCTTCGTCTGGAGTCGGAGAGGGTTCGGATGCGGCGTCGAACCAGCAGCGTAGCGTGCCGCCGATGGAGCCGACGCTGAACCGGTGCGCCTCTTCAGTTCCATTTTTGCGGCACACGTTGGATATTGCCGACGTCGTAGCCGGCGCGCGCGATGAGAGCGATGAGACGCTCATAGTCGTCTTCCGGAATGCCAGGTGTGCGTGCCATGATCCAGACGTAATCGCGTTTCTCGCGTGCGACGATGGTTTGGGTGTAGTCGGCGTTCAGGTAAACGATGCGGTAGTCGGATTTGATCGGCCACACGAATTGCATCCCCCAGATGGCGTTGCTTCGTGTATCTATTACGTATCCGGTCGGCCGGTAGATTTTGGTTTCGCCGTCGAAGCCGTTTTTCCGGAAAGTAAAGGTGGTCGCGATGCTGCCGTCGGCATTGAGCCGGTAGGATTCGACCGGATTGTGAGCGTTGTTTTCGATGAACGTGGGGATGTTGGCGATCACGTACCAGTCGCCCATGAAGCGCGCGAGATCCACCTGCGGCACGGTCGGCAGCGGCGGGTATGCCGTCGTTTGGCAAGCGGTGAGCGCGAACAAAGCGAGCAAGGCCTTCAGGATTGAATATCGAGACATCCCATTCTCCGGTCGTGTTACAGACGGTAACGCAACCGTTTTCCGTCGGCCGTGATCGAGTCGAGCGCCAGCCAGTCGCCGGTGGGCGAGTACCAGAGCTCGATATCGAGATCGCGTGCGCTCAGCCGATAGCGCCGGGCCGGTGTCACCTGGCCGCGCACGGCGATGGTGTCCGAACCGAGCGCTTGCACCCGCACGTCGAGGTATTCGCCGTTCTGCGCGTTCAGCAGTCGTGTCTGTTTGAGAAAATCCGGATTCCAGTAGGCGAAGCTCATGACACAGGGCGGGAGCAGCGTTTGCGTCGCATCGGTATCGACGCGAAGTCCGCTGGCGATGAGGGCGCCGCGCACACGGTAGGTTTTACCATTGTCGTCGGTCGTGGTGTCGATGCGCGCGAGACAATCGCCGCGCCATCGTTCGCGCGCTTCGTGCGCGTATCGGTAAGCGTCGATAAACAGGAATTTCACGTTGAAGCGCGCTTCGCTCAGTAGCTCGCGCTCGGGCCCGCTTTGCGTAAGCGCGAAACGGTGATAACCGATCTCGTTGTCGCCGAGATAGGCGGTGAAGTCCCACTCACGTGCCGTCGCGTTCGCGTGGGCCGCGTACAAGTTGGAGACGAGACTGAGCGCCAGGATGAGCGCGCGCGAGTTCATTTGGGCGGTCCCGGGAAGAAGGCATTGGTGCGGGTGATGTAATCGCGATACCCGGGCCGCCGTTGCGAGATGTCTTTTTCCAGCAGCACTACGCCCGAGACGTTGAGCAGCAGGAACGACATCAACAGCGGCGAGACGATGGACCACCAGCCGCCGGCCGCGAGCGCGATGAGGTAGAAACCCCACCATACGCAGAATTCACCGAAGTAATTCGGGTGGCGCGTATAACGCCAGAGCCCGGTGTCGAGCACCCGGCCACGATGGGTCGGATCGGCCTTGAAGCGTGCGAGCTGCCAATCGGCAAGCGATTCAAACGTCACGCCGAATATTGCTATTGGCACGCCCACGATGTCGAACAGGTTGAGCGGAGCATTACCGGCAACGGCGGCCAGTAGCGGCAGCGAGATGATCCAGGCGAGCAAACCCTGCAGACCAAATACCAGATAGAGGCTTTTGAACGTGAAGCCGGGCTCATTGCGTGCGCGGATTTGCCGATAGCGACGGTCTTCCTCCTCGTCCCAGTTGCGCCAGGTAATGTAACCCGCGAGCCGCATGGCCCAGAGCGTGACCAGTACGATGACAATCACGGTGCGTGGACCAGGGTTTGGGACGATCGTCGCGTAGCTAAGCGCAGCGGCGAGAAACAGCAGCGACCACGCGCTATCGACGATACTGACGTCGCGCTTGATGACGCTGACAAGCCACGTTGCCACAGCGAGCGCGCCAATTGGCGCGAGGGCCCATGCCCAGGCGTTCAGCTCGAACATAGCTCAACCTTTCTGGCAGCACCGAATCCGTCGAGTCTCTGCGCCACGCGCAGCATTAGCGGCATGAGCAGCGCCCAGCCGACGGCTTGCGCGCCGAGCGAGATCAGCGGATCGGCATACGTGAACGCGCCTAATTTCTCGCCGGCGTAGTAAGCAAGCGGCCCGCCGACGGCGCCGAACATGGCGCCGAGGAGGTAACGGCTCTTGAGCCAACGCAGGGAGACGTTGAGTGTGGTGGCGAACACCATCCACAACGCGACGATCCAATAGGGCGCGAACGGGCTACCGTAGTCGAACCAGCCGAGCGCGACCAAAATGCTGTCCCACAGTGAGCCCATGGCCGCGGCCGCCAGCACCAGCGCCGCTTCCGGCAGCGAGTGCGGGGCGCGCAAGCAGTGCAGTACGACAATCGTCAATGCAATCGCACTGCCGAGCCCGGCGCGCCCGTGCGCGGCGCCGAGCACACAGGCGAACCAGCCGATTTGAAACAGCACTACATTTACCAGCAGATTCATCGTGTTATCCCGCAGAGAGTCACGCCGGACGCTCGAACAGATACTGGCCGACCCACCATTGCTGGCCGTCGTCGTAACCGAACAGCTCGGCGCAGGCCATGAAGAACATGCGCCAGCGCGTCCACCACAGGCCGGCGTCCGCGGTGCCGTAGCTGCGTTCGAGGATCGGCCAGATGGATGCTTTGTGTTCATCCATGTTGGCGAGCCAGGCGTTGGCGGTTTTTTCGTAATGCCGACCGTCCCAGCGCCAGCGGCGCACCAGCTTCAGGTGTTCCTGGAAGCGCAACGCCAGCTCATCGCTCGGCATCATGCCGCCGGAGAAAAAGTAGCGGCTCATCCAGTCGCTCGCGTCCTTGTCGACGAAGGCATACGGCACCGCACGGTGACAGAACACGTGCATGAAGAATCGCCCGTGCGGGGCGAGCCAATCATGCACGCGCGCAAACAACGCGCGCCAGTTGCGCATGTGCTCGAACATCTCGACCGATACCACGCGGTCGAAGGTCTCGTTCAGTTGTAACGCATTCACGTCCGTCGTGATGACGCGAAGGTTCGTCAGCTGGCGCCGCGCCGCTTCGGCTTCGATCCACGCGCGCTGCGAGTGCGAGTTGGAAACGGCGGTGATGCGGCTCGCCGGAAAGTACGCGGCCATCCACAGCGTGAGCGAACCCCAGCCGCAGCCGAGCTCGAGCACGCATTGACCGTCGGTGAGAGCGGCGTGTTTCGCGGTTCGGGCGAGCGCGACAACTTCCGCCTGATCGAGGTGGGTGATGCCGGCGGGCCAATAGCAGGAGCTGTACTTGCGATGCGTGCCGAGCGCGTAGCCGAAAAAGTCCGCCGGCACTTCGTAGTGCTGTTCGTTCGCCCGGTCCGGAACCAGCGCGATCGGCGCGTGGTTCATTTGCGCGATAAAATCTTCAACGAGCGCACCCGCTTTTTCGGCATCGCCGACGTGCAGCGCGTTGAGGCGCTGGCGTAACAACCGGCGAATGCCGGCACGAATCATGGCATCGGGAAGGGGGGCCTGCTCGATCCATTCAAAGGCGCGGCGAGCAGTGTTCATGCAATCACCTTTATGAGGGGTCCTTGGAATGTACTACGGAGCCAGGGGGTGATCTGGATGTTGGCGGCGGAGTAGGGCGGCAAGATACTCACGCACCGACGAAACAGAGCGTTTAAAAATCCTATTCGCACAACCGGCGTTGGGATCGATCCGGAGATCCTCGCCGAAACCAGATAGTCGAGGAACGCGGTGGCACACGATCGTTTTGAGCCCCGCGTTAGGGTCAACTAAGATTCGGTAAACATGTGTCGTTGAGTATCGAAACGCGGATTCTTACCGAACAGTTTTTCGCGTCCGCTAATCACCAACGCCACTATGACATTCAATGCGGATATGCCGGTCAGGAACTCCAACCCTGTACTGATCATCTGCATCGTATAACGGGCGATCGTTGCCGGCGCCGTTGCCTCGCTGGCGTAATACCACAACTGGGTCATCACAAGAGCCGCCAATGCCCAGCGCAGCCAGAACCATCCTCGCCGCAGGAAATACTGGCTTTTCGTTTCACGAGCTTGCGGGTATACGCCGATCAATAGGCGTTCCAAGGCTATCGCGGTTCCGGTTGACAGTTTATCCGGTAGAAGTCGCACCAAAGCGTAGACCGCTAAAACCGCGACCAACGGAAATAGGATTTCATCTTGCATGTGTGTCGAACTCCTGACCCAGGATTGTCGTACTAGCCATTCATACAGCAGGCGCGGATACCTCCGATTCGAGCACCCGCTTGAGTTTTCGTAGTGCCTCGGCATATTCGGCTTGAAGCCGATCCTGAACTGCGAAGAAACTTCCTTTCTGTCCCAGTAATGCCGCCAAGGAATAAATAAAAGTGCGCTGCAACAGGGTGCCCATAGGGTTCGGTGCCAGGTTATAGGTAATGGTGGCTTCACCGCCGCTGTCCGAATGACCAGCAAGCGTCCATTGGTACGGCGGTACACACTTGCGTACCGTCCAAAGAATGGTGCTTTGTCGGCCTGCCAGGTTAAATTCCTCGACAAAACGATCCCCGCGCTGCAGCGCTTGGTTCGTTACTCCACAAAGCTTGCACGGATACCATTTGTTACAGTTGGCGGTATTCGTAATGAACGAGAAGACCCGTTCGAGTGATTCTTCGATAACGACGGAATTACGTATACGCGGCATCAAGATGTCTCCGTAGCCTCTCACCGGCTTCCACCCGCCCCAGCACCATATGTCTACCTAATGTCCATATTAATACCAAAACGTACAATCACTGTCAAATTACAAATAATTAATTGTCCAAGTGATGTCTACCACCGGAATAGTCCACTTCTTGGCGCTGTAGCATGGAGATGTCCCCGAACGTCGCCGCGTTGCCAGCCACGGCGACCCGGAAGAAGCTTATGAAGGCCCGCGCTCTGATACTGAGGCCGCTGGATGCAAGCCGTCCGCTTCCGCAACGTGCGTCAGGGCTTGTTCGATGATTGAACGAGCCTGCGCCGATGCTGCGTGTAAATAGGTGTGAACCGTAGCATCGGTCGGGTTGGCGACTATACATTCTTTGCTATAGGTTTCGAATGCAGTAAGACCTCTAATCAGGTCCACCAGGTGAACGGGGCATTCGCAGGCGAGTGATTGCGATGCATTGGCAATTACCGACAACGCTTTATCGGTAAACCGCCGAGTCGGAACGGCGCTCGATAATTCCGGTACTCCGCGCGCTTTCTGACTCACGGATGCGATGCAGAGTTGTCTTAGCTCTGTGAAAGTAATGGGAGCCCGGATCAATATGAACTTTGATTTTTCGAGCTCTCGTAACGCGGATCTGGCGCCGAATCTGTAAATCACAATCGCCTGTGCGGCTCCCGATTGTAGTAATAATGTGCGTATCTCGTTCGCGTCGTTCGACTGCACCGTCGCATATTCGAGTACAATCAATTGAGGCTTGTCCCGCCCGGCGTTCTTCTCGAAAGACTTTCGATCTCGATACGTACCAGCCACGTCCAATTCTGCGCCGGGATTATCCTCGCGTTCGATAAGCGCCGCGACGTCCGTGCCCAATACCGCGATCCGCGGACGGATCTGAGCCGGTGCTACCGTGTTCTTACTGGTCGTAAAGACTTCATTACCGAGTCTTTTTCGTAAGCTATCTAAAGACAAATTGGCGACCGTGCTGATCGCATCGCCGAGATCCACTAACTGTTTTATGAGTGTCAGTCTGGTGATATCAGCACGGCGGAATAAGCGTGAATTGCCCGGGTTGCGTCCGGGTTGCACGATACGATATCGACGTTCCCAAGCGCGCAAGGTGGCCGGCGCAATGCCGGTAAGCCGACAAACGGTCCCGATACGATATTGCGCTTCACTTTCGGTTCGCGAAACTTTCATGGTTTAAGCTCGAGGTCTTAAGGCGTCCGCTTCGATACATGGCACGCGCGAGTTTGATTGCTTAAGCGATCGTACGCTGGCGCGCCTTTCGTGTACAAGTATTGTATAGCCACGTATGCCTTTTTGCAAAACTAGTATTCATGTGCGAGATGCGAGTGCGCCGGATCACGGTGACCAATGGATTCGCTTCGTTGCGCGAATACGTCCGAAAATGGATACCGAACCGCCAGCGATCGCTAGAACGTACAGATACAGATCGTTAACCAGCGGGACGTTAGCGAGGGTTTGCTCCTGAGCAGGGTCGTCGGCGACGGCACCGGAGATGCCTAATACTCCGGCGGCAATCGATACCAGCCCGCCCAATACTCCAAGACTTAGCCAAAGCGGTTTCCGGCCGGTAAGGTCGGTAGCTTGCGACATAAATAAGCCCTCCAAGTGAAAGTAATTCTATGAGAGAATCCTCGCGACTGGGTGATCTCCGCGCTTAACCCGGCCACGCACAACGAGCCGCTCTACCCCAAGTTCGCATCCTTCCCCTGGCGCAAGCCTACCGACTACGCCGCCGACCTAAAAGCCTGGCAGCAGGGCCGCACCGGCATCCCCATCGTCGATGCCGGAATGCGCGCGCTTTGGACCACCGGCTGGATGCACAACCGGGTGCGGATGATCGTGGCGAGCTTCCTTGCTCATCCCCTGGCAGACGGGCGCGCAGTGGTTCTGGGACACGCTGGTGGACGCCAGCCTGCCGCAGAACACGCTGGGCTGGCAGTGGAGCGCGGGTTGCGGGGCCGACGCTCCGCCTTACTTCCGCATCTTCAACCCGGTGTTGCAGGGCGAGAAGTTTGACGGCACGGGCGAATACACCCGCCACTGGGTGCCGGAGGTGGCCAAGCTGGGCGAAAGATTCCTGCACCGCCCCTGGGAAGCGCCCAGCGAGCTGCGCCGCGCAGCAGGCATTGGGCTGGAAAGCGCTTATGCAAGGCCTATCGTCAACCTCGCCGAATCACGCGACCGAGCATCGGCCGCCTACGAGCGCATCAAGGGCCAAGCATGAGTTGGTGCGGCAGCGTTGCGCTGGGCGACGCATGCTGCGCAACGAGGGGATTGATGTTCTCGCGCCCGCGCCCCTACCGCAGCGCCGGAATCGGGTTCATGAACACCTTCGCCGCCGCCGCGCCCAATTGCTTGGCCCAACGGTCAAAGTAATGCTCGCGATGAGTAAAATCGACGATATTCTCAACTCCGATGACCTCGCGCGCCACGAAACCGCTACTGCCCATGGCGTCAATGAGCCCCAGATTGAGGCTTTGCTCACCGCTCCACACGAGCCCCGTGAACAGCGCGGGATCAGATTTCAAACGGTCGCCGCGGCCTTTTATTACGCTATCGATAAACTGCTGATGAACCCGATCCAATACTACCTGGAGATGTTTGGCATCCTCCGGGTTAGCGGGCGAGAATGGATCGAGAAATCCTTTGTGCGTGCCGGCCGTATGTAACCGGCGCTCGATGCCGAGACGTTCTAAGGTACCGACAAACCCAAAACCGTCCATCGCTACTCCGATCGATCCGATCAAGCTCGCCTTATCGGCATAAATTTTATTCGCCGCCACGGCAATGTAATAGCCACCCGAGGCGCAGATATCCGTGATTACCGCGTACACCGGAATGTTCGGATGCAGCGCCCGCAAACGAAACATCTCATCGTTGATATAACCCGCGTGCACGGCACTGCCGCCCGGACTATTGATACGCATGATGACGGCTTTGGTCTTATCGTTCTTAAAGGCGGCGCGCAGGCCGGTGATCACACTGTCGGCACTGGCCTGCGGATCCGATCCGATGACTCCGTCAACGTCCACCAAAGCGGTGTGCGTTTCGGAGGACAGAGAACCTTCTTCCCATTGGCTTGAAAGGTAAAACGCCGACAAGACCAGCACGTAAATAACCGCGACCGACCTGAACAAGATACTCCACCGCCGCGCGCGCCGCTGCTCCGTGATCGCCCCTAATGCGAGCTCGCGGATAAGCGCGTGTTCCCAATTCCCAATCTGCCCTTTAACCTCAGTCTGATCCATTTCGCTAACCTATCTTAAATTAGTTGGCTACGGCAACCGCCGGTGACGCGCGGCGGACTCGGCGCTCACCTCGTAACGTCGGTCCCGCCGCAACGACTCGAGAACCGACAGCAATCCCGGCGGTAATGGCGCTTTCACGGATATTTGCTCTCTGGAGTCCGGCGCCACAAACTCGATACGGTGAGAATGCAAGAACAAGTCCCGTAAACCGTAATGTCGCATCGCTCGGTTGAACACCTTATCGCCATATTTATCATCGCCGGCCAGCGGATGACCGGCGTAGGCGGTGTGGACTCGGATTTGATGCGTTCTACCGGTCTTAAGCTGGACCCGGATCAAGCTCGCGTTTTCGAATCGCTCGATCGGCTCGATGTGTGTCTCGGCAAACTTGCCGTCATCGGTCACGCACACCCTGCGCTCGGACGAGCGGACCCCGTTTTTCCTTAGACCGGTTTTAATGACACCTGCGCTAACTGGCCAATGACCACTGATCAGACCAAGGTAAGTCTTCGCAATAGCGCCGGACCGCATAAGGCCGTGCATCGCCCGCAGGAATCGCGGCCGTTTCGCGATCATCAGACACCCCGAAGTGCCGCGATCGAGCCGATGCACGAGCTCTATATAGGGAGCATTGGGCCTAAGATCGCGCAAAACCTCGATCAGCCCATTGCGGATCCCCACTCCTCCATGGACCGCGATCCGCGCCGGCTTGTTCAGCACCATAAGTGCCTCATCTTCATAAAGCACACTATCGCGTACCACGGCCCGTAAACTTTCGGGAGGCGCCATACCCTCGTTCGGGGTCAGGCGCACGGGTGGCAGACGCAGAACCTCGCCGGTCGTTAAGCGATAGTCTTGCCGAATACGGCCACCGTTCACACGAACTTCGCCGCTTCTCAGCATCCGGTAGATCCGGTCTCGAGGGATCCCCTTGAGCGTCCATGCCAAAAAATTGTCGATGCGACGCCCGTCATGCTCTAAGTCAACAATAATTTGGCGTGCTGGAACTTGTACCATAGTCGTCGCATCCCTATCTTTAGTCCCATGCTCGTTGAAATTAGTGCCCGATTGCTGCATTGCTCTATCGTTGCTATATTAGCTTGCGGTAAGTATATCGGAGTCGCAAACGCGCTCTCGAGCTTACCAGGAATTCGTAGCCTATCGCGTAATAATACAACGCAACGGTGCAGTGACGATTGAGCGAGCAGCTTCATACCGAGCGTGGATTCACTCCCTGGGGGAGCTTGCTTAATCGCGGTCGCGGAGAACATGCTTAATTACACGTGCGGAGTTACCAGCCTCGAAGCGAGGCTTACGTCACTTCTGAACCGTAAGATAATTACCAGGGCATCAAAGCGACTGTCGGCCGCCGCCAATCACCTCGTGATAATGTCACTCATAGCGGCTACGGAAATAGTGAATTTTTACTGGGGCGCCCTCGCTTCATTACCTAGGCGCCTGACAGGAATATGCAGAAATGAAAAGAATGCTTATCAACGCAACTCAACCGGAGGAGTTGCGGGTCGCCCTCGTGGACGGACAACGCCTTTACGACCTTGATATAGAGGCCACCGGCCGCGAACAAAGAAAATCGAATATTTATAAGGGGAAGGTCGTACGCATTGAGCCGAGCCTCGAAGCGGCCTTCGTCGATTATAGTGCCGGACGGCATGGATTCTTGCCGTTAAAGGAGATCGCACGGTCCTTATTCGTCGAATCGCCGCGCGACGGAGCGCGTGTCAACATCCGGGAGGTGCTTAGGGAGGGGCAAGAAATCACTGTACAAGTCGAGAAAGACGAGCGCGGCACCAAAGGCGCTTCGCTGAGCACCTTCATTAGTATTCCCGGACGCTATCTCGTATTGATGCCCAATAACCCGCGCGCCGGGGGTGTCTCGCGGCAGATCGAAGGCCCGGAACGCGAGGAGGCGCGGGACGCCATGAGCGGCCTCAATATCCCCGAAAGCATGGGACTTATCCTCCGCACCGCAGGTATGGGCAAGGCGGCCGAGGAGTTGCAGTGGGACCTCGACTATCTACTGCACTTGTGGAGCGCGATCGAGGCGGCATCGAAAGACCGCCCGGCCCCCTTTCTGATTTATCAAGATCGGGACGTAATCATCCGCGCGATCCGCGATTACCTGCGTAATGACATCGCCGAGATCCTCATCGACGATCCGGGCCTATGCGAAAAGGCCCGGGATTTCATGCAGCAGGTGATGCCGCAAAACCTCAACAAACTCAAGCTGTATCAAGATGGTGTCCCGCTTTTCACTCGCTATCAGATCGAAAGCCAGATTGAATCCGCCTTTGCCCGCAAGATCGAGCTTCCCTCGGGCGGTTCGCTGGTCATCGAACCCACCGAAGCTTTGATCACGATCGACATCAACTCGGCCCGTGCTACGCGAGGCGGCGATATCGAAGAGACCGCGTTCAATACGAACGTGGAGGCCGCGGAAGAAGTGGCGCGCCAACTGCGATTGCGTGATCTCGGGGGCTTGATCGTGATTGATTTTATCGATATGGAGAATCAGAAGAATCAACGCCAGGTCGAAAATCGCCTACAGGAAGCCCTGAAGATGGATCGGGCTCGCGTGCAGTTAGGCCGCATTTCGAGATTCGGGCTCCTTGAGATGTCGCGGCAGCGGCTAAGGCCTTCCCTCGATGAGTTTAGCCATATCGTGTGTCCGCGGTGCAGCGGTTTAGGCAGCATTCGCGGTGTCGAATCGCTCGCGCTTTCAGTGTTACGCGTCATGGAAGAAGAGGCGATGAAGGAATCGACCGCCAAAATCGTGGTGCATTTGCCGGTGGAAGTCGCGACCTTTCTGGTCAATGAGAAGCGCCAGGAAGTTAGCGCTATTGAAGCTCGGCAACGGATTCGCGTCATTGTTATTCCGAATCCCATCCTCGAAACACCTCACTACGAGCTTAAGCGCATCCGCGAGCATGATCTTCACGCCGCGGCCGATCCTAGCTATCGCCTGATACCCGCGCCGGCGGTGGACACCGGGGACATGGGAACCAGAGATAAACGGCCGCAAGAAGTACCTGCTGTCAAGGAGATCGTGAGGGATATACCCGCACCCCAGATCGGCAGCGAGCCTCTGCTGCCAACCACACCGTCGCACCCGGGATTCATCCGCAGGTTTATATCGACTTTGTTCGGTGACGAGAGAGAGGAACCACAGTCGGTCCGACCCAGTTTGGAAGAGATCGGAGCGCCACAAGAAGTCACACCATCCTCACGGCAACGCCCCTCTATGGGTGGCGACCGGCCACCGCGCCGGCGCGGCGGGCGATCGTCCCGAGGCGGCCGCGGCCGGCAGCAGAGATCACCGGCGGGTGCGCCAGCCCCGGGCGCCCTTGAGGCTCCTTCCGCGGCGGCTTCCGAAGCGCCCGCTGATGCGCCGGTACCCGCGGTAGGAAACGAAACCCCCGGCGCGGTCGCCGGCGAGCGGCATATCCCGCAGCGGCCGCAGGGCCGCTCTCGCTCCGGACACCGTGGTGGTCACGGTGGACGCCGTTCCCCACGAGGAACGGGCGCGCGCTTTGGTGGAGCGGCCGATGGCCAACGCGTCTCTACCCCGAGCGAGGACGGCGGGCGCCCGAACGATAGTGGCGAGACGACGGGCCCGTTGCCCGAGCGTCCGGCCGGATTAGACGCAAGCCCGCCGCAGGGTTTGCCGGCAAGCGCTCCCGAACCCGAGGGTTACGCTCGCCGAGAAGACCGGGGCGCCGTAACTAACCGGCCGTCAATCCCGGACGAGCTAAGCTAAAAGTGCGGCCCGCATCGCGAGTAGCATGCGCCGTCGCCGCTGTTTCAGCAGTATTTACCGGTCGCCGGTGTTCCGGGCCTCCAAAATCACGAAGGCCACGGCAAAATCGATTTCATCGCTAAGCGACAGGTGGATACTGCCAATATCGAGATCATCGATGATCTCGGCCGCGCGGCCCGCGCAAATCATCAGCGGCCGGCCCAGCGGGTCGTTGCTGACACTTAGGGTATGGAGTGTGAGTCCGTCTCGGAATCCGGTGCCGAGGGCTTTCGAATAAGCCTCTTTTGCCGCGAAACGGCTCGCGAGAAACCGCGGCGGGCAGCGACGAGATTCGAACTCGGCGTGCTCTTGAGGGGTGAGGATCCGGCGCGAAAACCTGTGCCCGAAACGCTGTAAGCCCGCGCGCATGCGCTCGACCTTGACGATGTCGACGCCGATCCCATGGATCATCGCCGGGCTTCCAGCATCAGTCTTTTCATCTCGCGCACCGCCTCCGCGAGACCGCTGAACACCGCGCGCGCGACGATCGCGTGCCCAATATTGAGCTCCGCTACCTCGGCTATCGCCGCAATCGCCCCAACGTTCTGATAATTCAGCCCATGTCCCGCATGGACTCGCAAACCCCTACCCGCCGCCAGCCGAGCCGCCGCAACGATACGCTCGAGCTCGCGTTCCCGTGCTGCGGGATCCGCCGCGTCCGCATAGCGTCCGGTGTGGATTTCGATGACCGTGGCGCCCGCCTCGCGGGCGGCTTCGATTTGGCGCGGGTCGGGGTCTATAAACAGCGACGCGCGGGCGCCCAAGCCCTCGATGCGTTTGCATGCCCCTGAAATCGCGTCGAGTTGGGCCGCGACATCCAAGCCTCCTTCGGTGGTCAATTCCTGTCGTCTTTCGGGCACGAAACAACAATCCGCTGGACGGATCCGCTCGGCCAACGCGATCATGGCATCGGTCACCGCCATTTCGAGGTTCATGCGCACTTGAAGCACGGCAGCGAGCAGTTCGACATCGCGCTCCTGTATATGGCGCCGGTCCTCACGCAAATGTATCGTGATGGCGTCCGC
>Ga0136622_10000534_pt1 | contig 15636 bp, 10 predicted proteins | sample AntDrymUQ4482106_2_FD_104803 | JGI IMG/M metagenome (GOLD analysis project Ga0136622, IMG submission 104803) | Polar desert sand microbial communities from Dry Valleys, Antarctica - metaG UQ448 (21.06) | ecosystem: Environmental > Terrestrial > Soil > Desert | place: Antarctica: Dry Valley...
CGCACGAAGCGTCCGAGCGGCGTGCATGCGGAGACCGGCTCGTCTTCTACGCAGCGGGCTGGGAGCGCTTCTTCGGCGTCGCTGTCGTTCTCTCCGACGAGCCTTATGAGCTCATCGAAGAAGGCGAGGAACGGTGGCCATGGGTTCTTGAGGTCGAGGTTCCGCTGGCGGTTCCTCGGCTCACGTTGGCCCCGCACATCTCGGAGGTTCAAGTCGCCAATACATCAGTCAGGCAGCAGTCTCACATCCACCTGACCGAGGAGCAGTACGACCTCGCTCTCAGCGCCCTGCTGCGGCGGGTCCAGCGGTAAGTCGAGGGGCGGCGGCGACTCACCGGTCGCCGCCGCGCCCTTCCTCCCGTGCTGGACTACTTCTTCCGCCGCGAAGTGGGCTTGATCGTCTCGACGGTCGCGGTTCTCTTACGGCGCTCGGCGACCTCGACGGGCAAGAACTTCCCCGTGGCCCGCGTCGCGGCCAACCTTTCGAGTCTTTGCCTTGGCTGTCACAGTCCTCAGCTCCCTCCTGCTCGGAGTGCCGGGAGCGCCGCACCGGTGGATTCGGGCTGAGCGGCCGCACGTACGCTCTGCCGGATGCCCGGACTCTCGCGAAGGATCGTGGCGGCGGCGCTCTGCGGCGTCATCGCGGCGGGCGGCGCCGGCGGGTGCGGCGACGCCTCGAGAACCAAGCCGTTCACCGGCGAATTGCGCTGGCAGCGGCCCGCGCTGCACCGTCCGCTGACGGTCCGAGTCGGCGCCCGCGGCGGCGAGCTGTGGCTCAAGCCGAGCCAGGACTATCGGGTCGCGCTAACGGCGCCGGTTCGGGCGCTCGGCGGCCTGGTGATCCACGGCGGGCGCAACATTGTGCTCGTCGGCGGGCGGATCACGATCCCGCCCGCGGGCAGGGACCCGAGCCCACAGCAGCGACGCGCCCTTTACCTCGACGGCCAGAGCGGCGTCGTCCACCTCGAGGGCCTGCTCATCGACAACTCCGGCGGCGACCTGTCGGAGGGTATCCAGATAGCGGCGCCGCGAGCGGTCGTGCAGATCGAGAACACGCGCGTGGAGGGGATCCACGCACGCGACCCCGTCGGCTTCAGCGACAACCACCCGGACCTCATCCAGCCCGGAGGCGGCGTGGGCACGCTACGGGTCCACCGCTTCAGCGGCACCACGGCCGGGCAGGGCCTCTTCCTCCGCGGCGACCGCGCGCCGATCGGCCGCGTCCAACTATCGGAGGTGAACGTCGTCGGTCTGCATGGCGCGCGCATCCTGCTTTGGAAGCGCTGCACGAAGCCCTACCCCGCACCCTGTACGGGGCCGGACTTCCCGCTCGAGCTGAACGACGTGTGGGCGAGCCCGGCGCCCGGCCGCCGATTCGAGCGCAGCCTCAAGCCCGAACGGCCGGACAGAACGTGGAGCGAGGTCCGTGAGGGCGTCCCGCCCGGCGGCGACTTCGTGACGAAGGCGGAGTTGCGCCGCCGCTACCCGCTCGACGGGCGTGGGCGCAAGTAGCCCTCGAGCGCGGCGGCGCGCGCCGGGTCGACGAGCTCGGCGATCACCTCGAGGTCGCGGCCGTTGTGGATCAACTTCTCGATTCGAAAGCCCATCCGCGGCAGCAGCGACGCGAGAATGTCGGGCGAGAGCCACTCGAACTTGCCGCTGCCGAGCGGACGCCCCTGCACGGGGAATGTCCACGAGATGTCGCGCAGCAGCTTCTCGAAGCCCGGTTCATGGGTCACATCGTTCAGCGTCATGACGAGCTTGCCGCCGGGCCGCAGCACCAGTCCGGCCGTAATCCAGTAGACGGCGAGATACTGAAGATCGATGTGGACCATCGCATCGATCGAGTAGAAGCCGTCCACCTGGCGACCCCATCCGGCGCCTCGCAGGTCATCCAGGAGCTGCGCGGGGTCGACCGCGGCCAGCCGGTGGAGCGACAGCCGCCCGGCCTCCACCTGCTCCCGGCAGCGCTCGCGGCACACCTCCAGGAAGCGCTCGCTCACGTCATATCCGCGCACGTCCGCTTCGCACTCCTCGAGCAGCTTGAGCGTGTACTTGCCGGAGCCGGGGCCGATCTCCACGACGCGGCTCCAATCCGCGATCGACGCGGCCGGGAACAGACCATCGAAGCGGCTGCTCCAGGCGGCCGGGGATCCCCACTCGTCACCGGCCCACTCGAGCTCCCCGTTCTCGCCCCCCGCCTTGCGCGATTCGAAGCGCTCGACGTAGTAGTCCCAGTAGCGACCGTAGGTACCGCGGTCGTCGTTCTCGATCTGCGATGTCGACACAGTCTGCTTCTCCTCGTGTTGGCCGTTCGATGAGTCTCCGTTGGTGCCAGGCGGCGCCAGGTCGGTGAAGCTCTTCAGTGCGATCCCGGCGGCCTCGAGCGCCGCCCGCACTCCGCGGTCGCACAGCGACTCGAGCTCGATGCAGCGCTCGGCGCGGTACATGCCCGGCGTCCCACCGTCCAAAGACGGGTGGCAGATCAGCTCGGTCCAGCCCTCCGGCAGTCCGTCGACGATCGCCGCAAGCGCCGCCGGCTCCACCGCGCCGGGAAGGGAGTCGCCCCTGCCGGTCTGGCCGTAGAAGTCGCCGCACGTTCGCAGTCCGGGGTGGTGAAAGCGAACCGGCGCGCCCAACCGCGCGCCGGCGTCCCGAACGACCCGGGCGGGGACGCCGCTGCGGTGGGCGTGCTGGTGCGCGTCCAGGTGGGTCGGCCGCCTGCCCAGCAGGGCCTCGAAGCGCGCGATCTGCGCCTCCACCTCAGCGCGGAGCGCCTCGGCGTCGTGGTCGGCCACGACCTCGTACTCCGGCACCCACTCCCCGTCGCGAAACGACCATTCGCCGAAGTCCAGGTGAAGGCCCACGCTCAGGTGGGGGTGCTCGCGTGCGTAGCGCGCGGCCTCGACCGCGGCCGGCCAGCGCACCATCAGGCTCGCACTCGTGACGATGCCCTCGCGGTGCGCGCGGAGCACGCCATCGTTGATCCCCGGCGAGCGTCCGAAGTCGTCGGCGTTCACGATCAGGCATCGCTCGCCGTTGGTCACAGCCCGCGCTCCTCAACCGTCGCCAGCGCCTCGGCCAGCCAGTCGTGGCGGTGCTCGGGTGGCGCCTCCCAGCCCTCGGCCCAGCCGAGCCACCGCATGCACAAGCAGATGCGCGCGTCGTCCAGGGCCGCGCCCAGCTCGCGCTCGTCGCGCCACCAGCCGCCGCCGGCCATCGCGCCGGCGTACGCGCGCATGAGCCCGGCACGTTCCGCGTCGTCCCAGCCGCTGACGAGCGCCGCCAGGTCGATCACCCCGGGACCGTGGGCCGCCAGCTCCCAGTCGACCGGACAGATTCGCGCCCCGGCCACGATCACGTTGGACGGGTAAAATTCCCCGTGCAGAACCGTCGCGGGCAGAGCGCACAGGCGCTCGACCAGCGCAGGCCAGCGCGCCGCCAGCCAGTCGATGCGTGCACGCCGCTCCGTTTCGCCGCCGGACTGGACCTGCCGCGCGCGTTCGGGCCAACTCGCGAGATACTCGGCGTCCCAGCGCACCAGCGGCGTTCCGCCTGCCGCGATTCCGGCGCCAATCCGGTGGAGCGTCGCGAGCCAGCGCGCAGCCGCCTCCCAGGGATCCAGGTCGCCCGCCTGCCACAGCTGGATCCCGTCGACGCGCTCGATCAGCAGCCAGCCGTCGCGCTCGGCCGTGGCCGCCCGAGCCGCGAACAGCCGCGGCGTGCCGAGCCCGAGCGGAGGCAGCAGGTCGCGCAGCGCGTACAGCTCGCGTGCCGCGCAGTCGAGGGGCGCCGGCTTCGTTCCCCGCGCACCCGGCATGAGCGAGCCCGCCCCCACGTGCTTGAGCAGCAGTCCGATCACGGCGTCGCCAGCCTCCACGTCGACCTCCTCGGCCATGTGGCTCGTCGCGTACGGCGACGGCCGACGGCTCACGCGCGCGCCCGGGTGCAGCTCAGCCAGCCGCGCTTCCATCGCGTCCACGTGCACGGGAGCCGGGATCACGCCGTCGCTCCCAGACGCTCGAGCAGGCGCTCGAGCACGACGCGGGACGTCAGAAGCTCCTCGGCCAGCTCACGCGCCGACCTGCGGTGCTCGTCATAGCGGTCGACCACGTCCTCCATCGCAGCCGCCGCCTCGTCCACCGTGGCGAACGCGAGCAGCCCGTCCCCAACGGGCAGGTCGGCGCCGAAGCCCGTGTCCTCCGCGACCACCGGCCGGCCCGACGCGAGGTAGCACGCACTACGATCGCTGAACCAGCCGCAGCGCGAGTTCACGTAGCCGCTCTTGGCCACGCCCAGCTCGGCACGCGACCCCTGAACGAAGCGGCGGTAGCGCTCGGGTGAGCCGGCGCAGGCGACCGGGTCGGCCAGCCGCCAGCCCGTAGCCGACAGCGTCGCCAGATCGTGGCGCTCGTCGGGGTGGATGGCGAGCGCGGCGAGCACTGGGCGTGGGGCTCGATTCGCGACGTCCGTGATGGCGCGGATCGAATGCGCCTTCTGGCCGTAGTGCACGCCCTCGTGGTAGATCGAGCCGTAGGCGCGCCAGTTCGCGACCGTCGTGAAGGCGTCATTGTGCAGCTCGCCGGCCACCGGCCACCGGCTCAGCACCACCGGCGGTAGCGTCGGGATCCACTTGCGCCCACACTTCGGCGCCGTGCCCTCGCCGCGCGCGATCGCTAGGCCGACGGTGACGAAGTGCGTGTGGCCGTCGAGGCGCATGTCGATGCCTTCCACCTCTTGCCAGAGCTGCGTAAACGCCGGATCGAGGTCAAGGTAGGCGCGCACCGGAATCCGCGCGACGAGCGCCTCGTCCCGCAGCATCCCGGCCACGTTGAGGTGAAGGTCCGCCGCGGCGGCGAAGCGGCGCACCGTCTCGTAGGGCACCCCGACCGTGCGCTCGCCGCCGGCCTCGAGGAGCGCCGCGCGATCGACCATGTCGAACTCCTCGCAGAGCGCGTGGAAGTACCCGACGGATTGGCGGTCACCGAATGCCCCGGCATCCACCGGCTCGACCAGCATCACGTCGTGGCCGAGCTCACGGAGGCCGAGCAGGTACTGGAGCACAGCCCAGCTCGCGCCGCCGTGGTAGGGCACGCCGGCCACCATGCCGCTGATGATCACACGCAGCCTCATGGCGCCACCTCGGCCGATTCGAGTAGCTCCCCCAGCACGCGGTCGGAGTCGAAGTGTTCCTCGGCGATAACTCGCGCCGCGCGCGCGTGGAGCTCATAGTCGCTGGCCAGCTCGGCGGCGGCATCGGCCGCCTCCTCGAGCGTCGTGAACGGCAGCAGGCCCACGCCGGTGCGGTAGCGGTCCTCGAAGCCGGTGTCCTGCACGAGTGCCGGCTTGCCCGAGGCCAGGTAGCGGACCGTCCGGTCGGAGAACCAGCCGGTACGGCCGGCCACGTAGACGCTCTGCGCCACCGAGAGCTCGGCGCCCGACGCCTGCACGTACGCGCGAAAAGCCGACGGCGTCCCGGCCACCACCTCCGGCGTCGACAGGTCCCAGCCGCGCGCCGACAGCGCCTGGCGGTCGGCCTCGTCGGCGGGGTCGAGCTCGAGCGCGATCTCACAGCGCTGGCTCACCATCTCCGGCAGAGCGGCGAAGCGGCGGAACTCGTGAGCCTTCCCGCCGCGCGGCCTTTCCTCCACGGCGACGGTGCCGAGCGGGCCCCGCCAGCTCGCTACGGTGGTCAACCGCTCGCGGTCGCCCCGAATTACCGGCCAGTCCTCGAGCACCACCGGTTGGCGGGTCGGGCGCCACCGGATCTCCCCGGTCGGTATCGGGCAGTCCGCACAGCCGATCCGCTCGCCCACGGTTAGGTACTCGTCGTGACCCTCGAGCCCGGCGTCGAGCCCCTGCGCACGCCAGGTCTGCGTATAGCCCGGATCGAGGTCGACGAACACCCGCCGCCGTGGCCCCGCGAGGACAAGCGTGTCGCGTAGATGTCCCGAGAGGTTCACCAGAAGCTCGGCTTCATGGGCGCGGTCGAGCAGCTCCTCGCGTGAGAGGCCGATCGCCGCGCCCGATCCGCGGACCACCAGCCCGGCCTCGGGCAACATCCCGGCCCACCCCATGACGTCGCTGAACCACGTCGCCGCGGTGGTCGACATCGAACCGGGCTCGATCTCCTCGACGAAGACGACGTCGAAGCCGAGCCGCCGCAACCCGAGCGCCCAGCTCAGGCGGGTCCATGCCGCTCCGCCGTTGCCCGGCTTGTTCGCCACCGCACCCGCCACGATCGCCACGCTCATGCCGCGCGCACCGGCACGTCCAGCCGCTCGAGGAGGCGCGGGAGCACCACGCTGGCCGCGTAATGACGTTCGGCCACGGACCGCGCGGCCCGCGCATGCTCTCCCGGGTTGAGCTCGACCTCCTCGACGGCGGCCACGGCTTCGTCGAGCGTCTCGAACGCGAAGAGCCCAGCCCCTGTCTCGACGCTCTCGCTGAAGCCGGTGTCCTGCGTCACGACCGGCTTTCCGCTCGCGAGGTAGCACATGCTGCGCTCGCTGAACCAGCCGCTGCGGCTCTTCACGTACATACCCTTGGCCACGGCGAACTCGGCGCCCGAACCCTGCACGTAGCGCCTGTAGGACCACGGGTCGCCGACAGCCGAGCGCGGGTCGACGCGGGTCCACCCGTTCGCGTCGAGCAACCGCAGGTCGCGCTCCTCGTCGGGGTGGATGTCGAGCGCCAGCTCGAACGGCAGGGTCGTGTGCGCCGGTAGCTCGGCGAAGCGGCGGAACTCGTGCACCCGCAGGCCGTAGGTCACGCCGTCGTACTCCACCGGTCCGTAGGCGCCGCGCCAGCTGGCGACGCTCGTGAACCGTGCCGCAGCCCCCAGCCGGACGGGCCACGCGTCGAGGACGACCGGCTGCGGAGTCGTGATCCAGTCGATGCCGCAGGTCGGGATCGTGCAGTCGGGCCGACCGATGCGCTCGCCGATCGTCACGTGCGCGTCGTGGCCCTCGAAGGCGTCGTGGAGCCCGAGCGCGGACCACATCTGCGCGAAGCCGGGATCTGTGTCGAGGAACACGCGCAGGCGCGCGGCATTCATCACGTCCTCGTCGCGGAGAAAGCCCATGACGTTGAGGAGCAGCTCTGAACGGCCCACCGCGTCGAGCACGTCGTCACGGTGCAGGCCGAGCCAGTCGCCGTCGCCCATCGACAGCGCCCAGCAGCCGTCGAGGCCGGCGCGCGCCATCGTGCGCTCGAGGAAGCGCGCGCCCTGGTACGGATCACCGGAGTCAGGCTCCATCGCATCGAGCAGCAGCACGTCCCAGCCGAGGCTTCGGAAGCCGAGCAGGTACTGAAGGAACTGCCACGTGTGCCCCCCGTGCTCGGGCTTCTGTGCCATGGAACCGGCGATCGTCACGAGCGGCGCACTCATCGGCCGGGCCCGCTCAACTTCCAGACCTTGCAGTCGGCGTTCGCGGCGACGAGCCGGCAGTGGCGCTCCAGGTGTTCGCGCAGACCGCAGTAGTGCTCGAGCCACCACGACGACGCTGCCGGCACCGCCAGGTGGTCCACTCCCTGAGTGCGCAGCAGCTCGAGGTGCGCCACGGCCGCGTCGCTGTCGGGCGGGTAGCCGTCGGGCATGTGGCGGCGGTCGGGGAAGTGGCGCCCCCGCCGGCGCGCCAGCCGCAGCAGGGTGGGGTCCCACTTATCGATCGCGGCTACGTGGGCGCGCAGCGAGACCGAGGAACGGACCGCGGCTGCGGCCCGCCGCAGCGACGCCTCGTGCGCAGGGTCGGTTGCTGCCTGGCGGGCCGCGCGCGCTCCGACGCGCGTCCCCGCGAGCTCGCGGGCACAGCGCGCCAGCACCCGCTTCGAGCGCCGATAGGCGGCGTACTCGCAGCCGGTGAGGAGCGCCACGGCCAGCGAGGGTCCCCCCGCGAGGGCGAGCCATGGGGCCGCGCGCATGCCGGTGGTCAACGAGCGTGCGGCGGCGGGGCGATCCCCGCGGCTGAAGTCGTCGCCGGCCTGCGTCAGCGCCTTCAGGACGAGCGCGGCCGCGGCCTGGCGGCGCAGCCGCGGCGACACCGGGCGGGGCCCGCCGCTCCGGCGCCGGAGCGCCCGCCGCACCACGCGCGCGTCGCTCCGTAGCCGCGCTCCGCCGGCGCGCGTGGAAGCGGAGATCGTCGCGCCGTGCTGTCGGTAGCGCGCCAGCCGCTCGCCGAGGTACAGCACGTCCCCCACCTCGGCCAGACGCAGCCACATGTCCCAGTCGGTGCTGCTCGGGCCGATGCGGGCGTCGAACGGCCCGGCGCTCAGCAGCGCATCGCGGCGCGCGCTTACGGTGGACGTGGTGAGGAAGTTGCCGAGCAGGAGCTCGTCGGAGGCCTCGCCCGAGCCAAGGGCGCAGGCCTCGGCGAACGGCGGGTCCCAGTCGGGCAGGCGCCTCCCGTCGTCGGCCACCACCTCGAACCAGCCGTGCACGAGCACGGCGTCCGACCGCGAGCGCAGAGCATCGCGGGTACGCGCGAGCGCGCCCGGCATCAGGACGTCGTCGGCGTCGAGGAACGCGACGAAAGGTGCGCGCGCACGCGCGACGAGGCGGGTGCGCGCGGCCGCCACTCCCAGCCGTCGCTCGCTGCGCTCGACGCGCACACGCGGATCGTTCAAGACCGTGCCGAGCCGCTCGACGCAGCCATCGCTCGAGGCATCGTCGTGAAGCAGCACCTCCACGTCGGCGTCTTCGGCCAGCGCGCTCGTGACCGCTCCGCCGAGGTGGCGGCCGGCGTTGCGCACGGGTACGCAGACGCTGATCTCGGGCACGGACATGCGGCTCACCCGTCCCCGGGCCGCGCGGCCCCGACCGGGGCGGAGCCGTTCCCGCGGCCGTTCTGCGGGTAGTCCTCGCTCGGCACCGGCGCCCGCAGTCGGTACATCACACAGGTCTCGGGTTCGTCCCAGACAAGCTCGTGGCGCGTGCGGAGGTGGTCCCTCAGCTCGGGGTAGTAGGAGTGCCACCACGCAGCGGACGCCGGGAAGAGGAGGTGCGTCACCCCATCGCGGAGAAGGTCTTCGATCCCCGCGATCGCCGCCGCGCTGTCCTTGGGATGGTAGCCGGCGTATGTGCCGTCAGCGAGCCTCGGGAAGTGCATTCCGCGCCGGCCCTCCAGCCGCACCAGCTCGTCGTCGCCCTTGCTCACCACGGCCACGCTCAGGCCGACCGGGACCTGGGCGGCCACGCGCTGGCGTACGCGAGCAACGAGCCGTTCGTACTCGGCTCGGGTCATGCGGCGGGTCGGATCTGCCGCGGGCTGTGCGGGCGCGCGAGGCTCGCCCGACGCGGCCAGCGCGCGCCCACCCTCCTCGGCCAGCGCGTCGTCGCCCGTCTCCCGCGCGAGCTCGAGCAGCCGGTCGTGCTTCGCCACGCCGTCCGGCCACGAGCGCACCTCCTCGAGCCGCTGCTGGGTGCCCCATGACACCTGGGCCGGCCCGCGGCGATGCATGCCGAGCCGGTTCGCCAGCGAGCGCCGGTGGAAACGCAGCAGGAACGAGAGATTGTAGATGATCCGCAGTTGGCGGCTGAAGTTCTCCGGGCTGCCGCGATCTGCCCGGATCTCGCCGAGCTTGCGCCCGATCTCCTTGCGGTTGTTCCGCACGCGCGAGCGCATCTCGGGGAACCCGAAGAACAGCGGGTGGATCACCGCGTTCGTCACACCTGCCCAGTAGGCCTTGCGGCGCAGGTGCTTCTTGGTGAGGCGCGAGGTCTCGAGGTAGTGATCGATCCACGCGTCGTCGGTGTAGTACATCGGGATGTCGTGGCGGTCGAGGACCAGGTTGAGGTAGGACTCCTCTCCGCCCCGCAGCGACTTACCGTCGCGCCCCAGCCGCGGGTCGAAGCCGCCGAAGTGCTCGAACAGCCGGCGCGCGTACGCGATGTTGCCGCCGCCGAGGTAGAGCGGGTACCGGATCGGGAAGACCTTCTCCTTTCGGCCGCGGTCGCGGTAGTTGATGCCGAACATGTGCTTCGTGTACTGGAACTCGAACCAGTCCGGCGGCTCGAAGCCGTTTTCGAACGCTTTCTCGACGCGGCCGCCGACCACGAGCGCGTGGTGTTCGTCGATCACGCCGTTGAAGTGCGCGAGCCAGTCGCTGCACGCGATCGCGTCGTCGTCGAGGAACGCGACGAACTCGTTGCGTGCGGCGGCGATGCCGCGGTTACGGGCGTGCGAGAGCCCGTTGCGCTTCTCGACGACATAGGTGAACGGCACGGGGGACTCCTCGGCCGTCGCCCGTACGATCGCCTCGGTGTCGTCGGGCGAGGCGTTGTTCACCACGATCAGCTCGTAGCGATCCCTCGGGTAGCGCTGGTCGAAGACCGAGCGCATCGACCGCGCGATCAGGTCGGGGCGCCTGTAGGTGCAGATCACGACCGAGAACGAGCGGCGCGGGATCCCCTGGCGGACATCGAAGATCACGCCTTCCTCGCCCCGCGCGACGACGGAGTAGCTCGTCTCGAGATAACGGCGGAAGTCGTCGTAGCGCTTGAGCCACCAGCGCTCCACACGCGGGAAGCACAGGTAGTCTGCGCCGGCCGCACGGGCCTCCTCGAGCATCTCGACCGCCGACTCCTGCGTCTTCGGGTGGTAGCCGAGCCAGCCGCCATCGGCTGCGCGGGGGAAGTGCCAGGCCTCCCTGTTGCCGAGCTTCAGCAGGTCGGCGTCGCCCTTCGTCACGACCAGCGCGCGAGCCCCCTCGGGCACGTGGGTGTCGACGAGGGAGCGGAACGGTTCGACCTGCTCGTGCTCGGGCGGCCGCAGCGCCTCCTGCAGCTCCGCGATGCGCGCGTGGAGCTTGGCGTTGTCGCGTCGGAAGGCGTTCAACCGATCCCGCGTCTCCCTGAGCTCGTCGTCGAGCTCGATCAGCGCGTTGACGCCGTGCGCCGCGAACAGGGCCTGGTGGCGGCGCATCATGTCGGCGACGATGGCCGCGGAGTCGCTCTCTCGCCGGTCGGAGATCGACCCGTCGCGGCGGCGATAGCGGTAGAGCGGCTCGTTCACCACGACCCACGTCCAGTCGCGCTCGAGGAACGACAGCCAGAGGCTCCAGTCCTGGCACGCCTCGAGGTCGGGGGCGTAGCCTCCGACCTGCTCCCAGCACCTGCGCCGGAACAGCGACGCGCTGGGCAGGCAGTTGCGCCACAGCATCGTCGTCAGAGAGAACGCCGGTGGGCGCCAGGTGCCGTCGGCCTTGCCGAAGAACTCGACCTGCGTGGCGGCGATGCCCGCCTCGGGAGCGTGCTCGAGGGCGGGTACCGTCGCCTCGAGGTAACGCGGCATCAGCACGTCGTCGGAGTCGAGGCAGAGGGTGAAATCGCCGCGCGAGTGCTCGATCCCGTAGTTGCGTGCGCTCGGTGCCCCGCGGTTCTCCGTGCGGTAGGCGCGCACGCCGCGCCCGCGCAGGTCGTTCAACACCTCGAGCGTCCCAGGGTCCGTCGAGCCGTCGTCGACGACGATCAGCTCGTCCGCTGGACGCGTCTGGGCGAGAACGCTGTCGACTGCCTCGGTGAGGAACTCGCCGAGGTTGAAGCACGGGATGATGACGCTCACGCTGGTCATGGGTGCGATCCTTCGCATCGGTGGGCAGGGATGGACGGGGTCGCGGACGAGGTCATTCAGACCCCCGCTCGGTCCAACAGGTCGCGCAGCACCCGATCCGAGTCGAAGTGCTCGCGTGCGATCTCCTCGGCGGCGCGCGCGTGGCGCTCGTAGTCGGCGTTCACGCGCTCCACCGCCTCGGCGGCCTCCTCGACGTCGCTCACGGCAAAGAGCCCCTCGCCGGTCGGGAGGTGCTCGCCGAAGCCGGTGTCCTGGGTCACCACCGGGCGTCCGGCGGCCAGGTAGGTGGCGCTGCGGTCGCTGAACCAGCCGCTGCGTAGCCGCACGTTCTGGTCCTTGGCCACGGTGAACTCGCCGCGTGAGCCCAGGATGTACTCGCGGTAGCGGTCCGCGTCGCGTGTGAACGGCAGCGCCGCCACCACGTGCCACCCCGCCGCGTGCAGCAGCTCCTCGTCGGCGGGCGTGTAGCTGCTCAGCGCCAGCTCGAACGCCTGGCCCGTGAGCCGTGGCAGCTCGAGGAACCTCTCCCACTCGAGGTCCTTGCTCCAGTGGTAGACCTCGCCGCCCACCGACACCTGGCGCCAGTGCTGACGCCAGTTGCCGACCGTGGCGAAGATGCTTGGCGACGGGCGCTGACCGTCCTTCCAGAAATCGAGCACGACGGGCTGGCGCGTCGGCTGGAACGGGTAGCGCTCGCTCGTTGCCAGACCGCAGGCCGGCGTCCCGTAGCTCTCCCCGAAGGTGAACCAAGCGACGTGGGCATCGAGGAACTCGAGCGCCTCCGGACGCTGCTCGGCGATCTCGGCCTGGACCTGGACCGGGTCGGTCTCGAGGTAGACGAGCCGCCCGGTCGCGGCGTGCTCGGGCCGCGGCATCGTGCCGCCGTGGAGGTTGATGATGAGCGCCGCCGAGTCATAGAGGTCGCCTATCCGATGCTCGCTCATGCCGAAGCACGCGCCGTCGGCGTGCAGGGCCTGGAACGCCCATCGGTCGCCCAGGCCCACACGCCCGAGCACCCGGTCGATCAGCGCGGCGGCATGCCTTGACCCGTCGTTCTCCGGCCGGTCCATGAACATGGACGGCGTCCTTGCGTGCGCCTCGACGTAGTAGACCTCGTAGCCGAGGCGCTCCAGCCCGACCAGGTAGTGCAGCGTCTGCCAGACGACGCCGCCCACGGGCATCTTGCTCATCATTCCGAGCACCACGATGCGCCGGCCGCAGCGGGTCATCGGTCACGGCTCCCAGCATTCGCCTCGGCCGCCAGCGCGCCGTTGCCGTTCCCGCCGCCGACTCCGTCCCGGTCGACCGCGAGATCGCCGTTGTGCCGTTCGGGCGCTGCCCCGGCCGGCTGCGGCACTCCCAGGTCGCGCAGCAGCTCGTGGGCCATCTCCCGCACGCCGTCGGATCCGTTCGCCCCCTCGGCGAGCTCGCGGAGACGGTCGGGGCGACCTTCCTTGAGCAGCGGCCACGTCGCGGCCACGAGCTTCCACGACTCGCTCATGACCTCACCGTCGGCGCCGCGCCCGGCCATGGCACGCGCCAGCTCGGCTAGCGCGGGACCGGCCAGACCGCGACCGGACTCGCGTCCCTCGGCGATGGCCTGGGTCAGCTCCTCGAGGTTGTCGGGCGACAGCGCGGCCGCGGCGCGCCGGCGGCGACTCCCGTGCTGGGCGTCGTGGAGTTGCTTGTAGAGCCCGTTGAAGTGGATCAGATCGTCGTGCGTGCCGTGCTCGACAATCTCGCCGTGGTTCATCACGAGGATCAGGTCCGAGTCGCGGATCGTCGAGAGGCGGTGCGCGACCATGAACGTCGTCCGTCCCTCCATCAGGCGCTCGAGCGCCTCGAGGATCACGGCCTCGGTCTGGGAGTCGATCGACGACGTCGGCTCGTCGAGGATCAGGATCGGCGCATCCTTCAGGAACGCGCGCGCCACCGACACGCGCTGGCGCTCGCCGCCCGACAGGTGCGCGCCGCGCTCGCCCAGGAGCGTGTCGTAGCCCCGCGGCAGGCCGGTGATGAACTCGTGTGCATTCGCCGCCTCCGCCGCGGCCTCGACCTGCTCGTCGGTCGCATCGAGGTTCCCGTAGCGGATGTTGTCGCGGATCAACCCCGAGAACAGCAGGGGTTCCTGCAGCACCACGCTGATCTGCGTGCGCATCGAGTGCAGCGACAGGTCTCGCAGGTCCACCCCGTCCAGCAGGATCCGACCTTCCATCGGATCGTAGAAACGCGGAATCAGGCTCAGGAGCGTGCTCTTGCCGGCGCCCGTCGGGCCGACGATCGCCACGCGCTGCCCCGCGCGCGCGTCGAACGCCACGTTCTTGAGCGTCTCCTTGCGCCCCGCGTAGTGGAAGTTGACGTCCTCGAACGTGACCCTTCCCGCGGCGCGCCCGATCGTCTTCGCGTTCGGCTTCTCCTCGATGTCGATCGGGGTGTCGAGCAGGCCGAGCGCGCCACGCAGCGTCAGGAACTGCTCCTGGAGGCCGCTCACCGTGTTGCTGATCAGCTCGAGTGGCTTGTACAGGGAGGCGATGTAGCCCATCACCACGAGCAGCTCACCCGCCGTGAGCGTCCCGCCGATCACGTGGTAGGCGCCGAAACCCAGCACGAGCGCGGTGCCGACCGCCGTGATGACCGTCACCACCAGCGAGAACATCGTCTGCTGGACCGTCAGACGCACGCGAGCGTCGACGGCGGCCTCGGCCTGGCCGCGAAAGCGCGCGTACTCATGCTTCTCGCGGCCGAACGCGACGATCACGCGGAGCATCGACATCGCCTCGTGCACGATCGCCAGCGACTGCCCCTCGAGGCCACGGACCTCGATCACGCGCGGCTGGATCTTGCGCACGTAATAGCCGGCCGAGTAGTAGATGAACGGCACGACCGACAGCGCCAGCAGAGCCAACGTCGGCTCGATGAGCAGTACCACGAAGAACATGCCGACCAGCGTCAGCAGGCTTTGGATGAGCGGCGGGATCGACGTGGTCAGCGAGCCCACCGCAGCCGCCTGATTGTTGATCTGGAACATCAGGTGGCCGGTGCGCTTCTTGTCGTGGAACGCCAGCGAGAGCTGCTGCGAGTGCGCGAACAGGTCGCTGCGCAGGTCGAGCACCATGCTCTGGTCGAGCTTGGTCCCCACGTAGTCGTCCACCACGGCGAGGCCGCTTTGCAGGGCGGTCACGAGCAGACCCGCGATCACCGCAATCGCCAGCAGCGTGTAGGTCCCGAGGTGCGCGAGCGGGCCAAGCAGCGACGGCAGCGGCTTGTTGCCCAGGACCGTGTCGATCATCAGCGCGAGCGGCCAGGGGGCTATGAGCGCGATCAGGACGGACAGGCCAACGAGCGACAGCGAGCCGAACGCCAGCTTCTTGTGCGGAAGCAGGTAGGGCATGACGCGCGGGGTGTCCTTGAAGAACTCCCACGGGCTGCTTCGATCGCTCCGCCGCAGCAGGCGGATCAGGCGGACGATCGCGTCGACCGTCGCCGAGAAGCGGTTGAACGGGCCGCCCACGTCAGCCCACTCTCTCCGCCTGCGCCGGGCCGGCGGGGGCCAACCGTCCGGGCACGGGCGTCCGTATCGGGTCATGCCCGTTGCGCGTCGCCACCGGCCGGGGCTCGTCCGTGACCGCCGCCTCGAGGATCGTGCCTTCCTTGTCCATGGACGGGGCGTCGGCCACCACGGCGTGGAGCAGTGAGCCCAGGGCCACCGCGCAGTCGTAGGCGGACCACAGCGGGAGCGCGACGGCCAGCGCGGCGAGGACGACGGCGGCCGCGAGCGCCCCGTCGATCGCCGCGACCGCGGCGATCGAGGCGAACAGGGCGAACCCCGCGGCGGCGCCACGCGAGGGCACCGGCCAGAAGCGCAGCCGCATGAGCTGGCGACCGCTGCCGTGCTCCTCCACCGCCGCGCGCAGGCGCGCCACGCCGAACAGGCCACCCCTGACCTGAAGATCCCAGCGGTCGTACTCGCCGCCGCGGCCGGCCGAGGGACAGAGGCGCTGCAGCCGCTGCTCGAGCTCGGCCAGGCGCGCCTCGGGCGCGCGCCAGCGCTCGCCCCAGATCGCTGC